>Ga0307507_10004154_pt1 | contig 26277 bp, 25 predicted proteins | sample 7_EM_MG_FD_207223 | JGI IMG/M metagenome (GOLD analysis project Ga0307507, IMG submission 207223) | Populus trichocarpa ectomycorrhiza microbial communities from riparian zone in the Pacific Northwest, United States - 7_EM | ecosystem: Host-associated > Plants > Roots > Unclassified | place...
AATTTCACCATCGAGTGAGATGCCATGATACTGAGCTGCAGAGGAACTTTCGGTGTCCCGGCTCCGTTAACCTGGAGGAGATTGGGTATTTAGAAAAAACTGGGGCTTCTTTTAGTATCCACTTTGTCAATTGTCCTACGTGCATTGACCAACTCCTTGCCACCTAACTAACCTTTTGTGGCTTTCTTTGAGTCTTCAGATGTTTGTATGATGCAGACTGGTTAGAATCTTTCACCAGGCCCGTCGCGCCGTGCGTTACCTCTTGTTACGAATTGTCTTATGCGAAACAAACGAGACCGAGATTTTACCGGATGTTCTCTTGGTTCAGAAGAAGTTCGTAAGGAAAGAGGGATAATAGAGGGGAAGGGAAGCGAGGCACTATATAGAAAAACGAACATACGGAAATCATCAGAGTGTAGGAATTCGTGCGCAGCATGCGCGGCATACACGTATGCGTTCCTAGAACAAGATATAGCAACAGTATGAGTATCCAGCCAATACAGAGATCAATGAAACGGTCAATGAGAGAAATTCCAGGTCTATATCACAACACCTCTAAGTGTAAGGGCAAACGGTTATAAATAAGGAAAATTGGCTACAAAGACCAGGAGTTCGATTCCCCGGCCTGTTTGATTTTTGCGCTTAATTTCCAGGTTCAATGTAGCATAAATACTTGTTGAGTGATTCCATAGCATAATTCCCAACCCCTCCTATCAGTATCCCCACAGAAACTACGCACAAATTCAGTAATCCCTCCTCCATAATGGAGTCTTACTAGAATCAGAGTCATCTAACAGAGCTATAGAGACCTAAGGAGGAACGAATATGAGATTCGCGGGCAAAATGTACAGTACAAATCCCACAGGCAGATGAGCACTTTGTGCTATAGTTAGTCAAGGCATTCGAATTCTTCTTTTGTACCGTCCAAGAAATATTGCACATTAAAGTGACCAAGCGTGATAGAAGGAAAAACAACGAAAACTCAGCGCTGAAGGGAATTGAACATGAGATCTTCAAAACCCACTTTCCTCATTTGCAGCCCTTTACCCTTACAGATAGAGGCATTGCGCGAGGCAACGGGTCTGGTGCAGATTTTGGCCGCCTTGGGATCCTGTTTGAAAGGTGGTCGCGAAGCCCAGATCTGGCCGTGTCCAACGACGAAAACCTAGGGAAACCACCATAGGTCACTGCAAAGCCCTGCCTTGAGATAGGGCAAGCACACCAACAACCTCTCATCACAAGGCAAATGTTGAGAATACGTGGTGAGGACAAACTCAAAATGCGCGAACTGGTGGTGTAAGATGGCAGAATTCTCCCCGAGCTATAGGAACAATTCCCCTCTGACGGCGGGGGGGTTGGCATTTCTCCCACTAAGCGCAATCCCCCAATTGCTTTGCACACCCCCCGCCTCTTGACCCCCTAAAACCGGCGGGGTCCGATCCGTATTACATCACTCGTCACATGACCGCCCGCCCGCTCACCCCCTCACAGGCATCCCCCTGGATTTAAGAGCGCCAATCCGTCAATTCGAGAAACAAACTTCCGCAATGCCGCCCTGACTCAACCCTCTCTGCGGCCCTAGCCTTGTTCCATAATCCCGCGTAAAGCCCTCACCGGAGGAGTTGCCCTTCTCGGAGAAAACACGAGTGACTGTTAATGATCCCGTCTTCACCCGTCGGCCCTCCCCGACCCTCCTCCCGCTAACAAGCGAACCCTCATCCCTTCATTCCGTGCGCGAAAAGGTACGTGAGCACAGTCCACGGGACCTGCCTTTGACTCATCGGCCTCCCGACCGTCTGGCTCACCCGGGTTGAATCTTGATTTTTTATTTCTTTTGACTCTATTTACGTCGCGTTTGCGAACTCTGACTGCGGGGATTAAAAGCCTTACGGAGATAGCGGATTGTCGGAGACAAAACATCTCGAGAAGGAATAGCGCTTTACCTAACGGGGTAACGCCTGAGAGAGCGCCAAACTTACTGGATCTTTGTGGACTGATGTTTGTAATTTCGTCAACTTGCTCGGTTAAGCCTGTTGCGGTCTTGCTCTGTTGCTTATCTGATAGCGGATTGTGCGAGTGTTCGTGTTATTGTCTTATTACCGATATTATACGGTACCGGTATCTTGTCGCTTAGAATACATTGGGCGTGGGGCGGGAAGGTAAAGTAAGGTACAACCCAGGCTATGGCTGTTCCGGACGCTGCCCACGTGGACTGGGGACTCGGACTCCGAAGGTTTCCGTAGATTTTTGCGTGACGGGGGTTTTGGCGTGATTAACGGTGATGGGAGAGGGAGGGAACTAGGCGGGCGGATGGGTATTCGTTTGGTTTGTTTTACTTTGTGTTTATTAATTATCTGTTTGATCGTTGAGCCCCTCCTTCCTTCCACTCAACAGCCAGGATGCGCAGTCAACCGAATCACACCTGGTGATCCCACCATTGCAGACCCGGACTCCGGGCAGTCCAGGCACTTTCCGAAAGGCCGACGCAATCCACGACGCAATAAATACACTTTTCCCCAGTTGAGCCCCGCAATCACAGGGTATCATTCTTCAACGGTATCACAGTAGGCAGAAGCAGGCTGTGGTGCCTTGCGTAAAGGACAGGTGACAATAGCTAGCCAATCAACCCCCCTTCCTACTACAAGGCGATTTTTGAAGTAACCGGGGGGTGAGTTATCTGGCGAAGAAGTGGGTTGCTGCTATTTCCACAAAAGTAGGTGCCTGTAGAGGTATTGGCTAAGTTGCCTTATTCTAGTTACTTCATATATTGGCAATGCTTGACTGAAAAAGGCATATATTTTCTACAATATTAGGCTGTACCTTGTAGATAGCGCCTGATATTATAAGGGTTTTCTACACTTAGCAAATAAAAGGATGAATTTTGGAACACTTGATCAAGTAGTAGACATTCCAGAGCTTTATGACACTGGTCAATATATCGAATCCACACACAGCAAGGAATAAATACCGGCCAATACCTTTTCTCTCCTATCTTTTGGTACAGTATCTCTAATTTACACTAGAGTCAGGAAGGAAAGCTTAAGACCTCGCTTATCCTTGGGGCCCCTGGGCTACTCGAGAGACAAGGGATTTTACAGTGCTTCTTGCCTAGGGTAAGTCACAAGGCCGCTCCTGTTTTCGGATACTTTTACACCCCGCCTGGGACAAGTAGATAATCTTTGGGTAAATCTGATAAGGAATCGTGGCGTGCAGCAACCGGTCATTTTGCTTCAAAAATAGGGAGCGTTCTGGGTACCCCTGTCGCGGAGAATTATCATCCGAAACTCGCTTAGCTGAGTTAGTCATCGAGAGGAGCGCGGGGTTGGGGGCTGGTGGTCGATGTTTGGCGTTTCGCCAAGCGTAACTTGAACGCGATGGAGAAGACTTGGCGCGTAATGTGTGAGGCTTAAACCGAGCAATTTGGCCGAGCACCGGCAGATATTTTGCTAAGTTGGTACGCGTCTGTTGTAACTGTCTGTCCATCGAAGATACTGGTATTATTTTGGGCGCCAGCTGAGCTTGTAACTGAGCCCGTGTCACGCAAGTGGGATTTCGCTGTGCTATGCCAAGCAATGCCAAGCCATACAGAACCATCCACCAGAGGCGCAGCAACAAACGGCTACGTACGCGTGCCGGAGATATTATATCGTGACATTCGTATCATAAAACAGGATACTATTGCCCACAGCCAAAAATCGACCGGAGCCTCAGAATTTTGGTGGTATGTGACAGCAGTCCGTTTCACAAACGTCAAGACATTACGAGTAAACCATCAGCCACCGCATCCAGTGCACCATGTCTGGTATATACAGCGCCGAGGGGCACAAGATACAATACATGCGGGCACATACGTACATCGTACATACCTGTCCTCAACACCTTTCTACCGGTACTGCAATGGTGCCGCAGAGTGATAATGTCGGTACAGTGCGGCACTCAGAAAGAAGCTGAAACACCCCCATACTAAAAGGGGTATACGACACATACTTAAAGTTTATTTTTATGTACATTTTTGCTCCTGGTTGTCCGATAGTAAGTGGAGGTACCGGTACTCGAGTACGGTACTCAAGGAAGGCTCGCTAGCTCCCGGTCCGGGAAGATGCGTACGGCCCCCGGGCACCGAGAGATATATGCAAGGCGATGCGGAGAGGGTGCCGATTGGGTGGCTGAAACTTTGCCTCTGTCACAGTAATGATTAATCTTTAGATACCAGTAGGGTGTGGCAAGGAGTTTGTCGAAGGGGTTTGGTTGTACGAGGTTTGTAACAAAAGAAACGAGCCCCCACCGGCTTTTCCATACAAAATGCACATTTTCAAAAGGTACTTGCCCACCACCATAACATGAGAAAAATTGAGGAATTTTCTAGATGGCAAAATTTGACAAGAAGATTCACATAATTGAGCAGTAGGTTGCAGGAAGCATTCTAGGGGTTCTGAGCTCCAAAGTTCTGGACGGGAGGCAAAAAAAAAGCGCCAAGACAGCCAATTTGTATGGGATTTTTGCATTACAACCAGACTGGCTAGGCTTCACACATTTGCTGCCAGTGGTTGGTAGGGCAAAAAAAACTGGAAATTTTACATGTTAAATCCTCTGTGATTCCCTTTCACTAGATCACTTTTCAAAGAACAAAATTTGTTGTGCCTCATTGCAGTAGTTGGCTAAATTTGTGCATTTTGTATAATATGGGACAACGGGGGGGGCTCGTTTCTTTTGTCGCCAGGATCGTACAGTGCTCGAGTGGATATCTTGGTACAGGTACCGGTACCGGTACTGCACTCTAGTACCGGGTATGAAGGGTAGCTGTCGAATTTTCTCTACCAGTACTGTACCGTAGTTGGCTCGAGGGTCTCCTCGGCCACTCGGCAACAGCGTTTGCTCCAGTCACCACCCCAAGAATTCGACACTTTTTTCCTTCCCCAAAATGAGCCTAACTGGCTGGTTAGGCTGCATAATTCACGTTACACACACGTAATTTCGACCAGAGTTCAACAGATGTAAATACCAGTACACGTGCACACCTCAAGTACTGTAATGGAAGTCTTTTTTGGGATTCCACTAGAGGTGTTTGGTCTTTGTGTTTGGTTCACTTTCTTGCTTGTGCGTTGGGCTTTTGGGATGAGGCTTGAGTTTTTTCCTTCCCTGAAGCGAGGAGTATGGATAGGCAGGGGGACACAGAAACTATTATCCCCATCTCTCCCAATCATTCGCTCCTGGGAAGATACTTTGTCTTGAGCCCACTCCCCCTTTAGCGTGATGAATTGAAAGCCTCACGAGGAGGGAAAGCCCCCGTCCGTGGTTCGACGGCGGGTGGTAATATTGTGCGTAGACAAAATTAACCGACACAAAAGATGCATAGCAACCAAATGCTCCCTAGCACCCTGCACTTCAACCCCACCTAGGAAATTGCTCTGGCTGGGCCAAGACCATACTGTTTAGTCAACCACCCTCATTTAAGATACTAGGCCTCCTGTTCTGTGCCATTAGGCCAAATACCCTTTTCCGTTTTTATTTTGGTTATCAGTATGGTAGGGTTGGTAGGAGAGTGGTGTTGTCGTAACCGAAGTTTCTCCTCTTTGTTGAGGTTCGGTTAATTTTGTCCACACACAATATTATCATCATGCTACTTTGATTTGGAGTCAGTTTTTGCAAGCCATGTATTTTCTTCGCACTTTTATGGCCCATAGAATTGATGTGGGTGAACTGTTGCTGCTGGGTGATGTATCTCGTTGCCTGTTTCCGTTTTCGGGTGTTGGGGGTTTTTTTTTGACCTATGATAACTTGGATTGGTGAAGCTGAGGGGTTGGTTGGTGCCCTAATTCTGTCAACCTCCCTTGTCGTTGAGCGCAACATTCTGAGAAAAATCTTTGCACCTACACGTGCCGCCCAGAAAGTGCATGTAAATTCTGGTGTATGCCTGGAAGAGAGCCTCGCCCAACTAGGTGCGTTTTTCTCGGGCCTCTGTCGTGTTTGTTGGTGTGCTTGTACTCGAGTACTTGTGACAGCCTAAGTATGATACTAGGACACTTTTGGATAAACGCTAGAAACAGAACCGGAATTGGGCGAAGTATTGGATTAGGGCATCAGGGCCTTATTTACTTAAATTTTCAGTGACGGTTTTCCAGCTGAAATTATTATGACTGCTAGCAATGAGATGGTGATCACCTCCCGGGAATCTTAAGAATATGCTATCGGGACCTAGGTAAAATATGTCGCTGGCAGTCGGGATTTCCCACCGCACAAGTTATACGCTTAGAGGCTTATAGGCTTGAGGATTGACTATGATACCACGGATCACAATTCACTCTATGAACGTAGGTAGGCATAATCCTACCGCACTGGAATGCAGGCGCTATGCACAGGAAGGCGAATATTTATTTGAAAAATTCCGATGAATACATCTATGTTGTCGTATGATATGAAAACCCCGTATCTAAAACATTGTTTACGTACTGTTCACAATTCGTAATTTCTTTTTATTTTTGGAACAAATTCAAAGGAAAATGGGACAAAAGAGAAAAACTTTATAGTAGTAGTTCGTATATCGGTGCCAACCCTTAAAACAAAATTAAAAGGAAAGCCAAAACACAAACAAAAAAGCCTGTTGGGGTGATTAACCAGCCAAGGACACAGGAAGAAAAAAAGGAAAAGAGGAAGAACAAGCACTACTTCAATCCCACCTCCCTCTCACTCCCATAGTCCTGATTCTTCTCAACTTCTAACCTGTCCGCATACGCCTCCCTAAAGCACCATCCGGGGTGAAAAGCATTCAACACAAGCACCGCAGCAATAACCATAACCCCCTCGAGCACAAAGAACAACGTCTGATTCTTGATGAGGGCACCTTCCCACCCCTCCGCCATCTCAACAACCCTATAAATACTCCTGATGAGGATGAGAACAGTCGACAGCGAGAGTGCAACCAAGAATCCACGGAACTTCTTGGAGGAGCGGAGCTTCGCATGGGTGGCGTCAAAGTCTTGCGTGGTGGTCTTGACGCGGTAGGCGTACTCTGCGCAAAGCAATATGAAGAGAACCAGCGTGAAGACTTGGAAACCTAGACCAGCCAGCATGATGTTGTTCCCGCTGGCCGGGTCTTTGTCGTCCTGTGAGAGGGTTGAGGCGATACCGCCGCCAGCGCCCTGCAGGCAGAGGGAGATGAAGTCACAGGTTACGAAGATGTATGTGTAAGCTTTTGGAGGAATACGGGAGGTTTCGGCACCGAAGACCATCACGCTGGGGTTATGGGTTAGCTTGGGTATTCATTACGGTTCAGAGGGTTTACGTAGACTAACATTCTGGAGAGACAGAGGTAGATTCCTGCACATAGGAAGGCTGGGGCAATGGTTAAGCTGCAGATTTGCATAAGGAACTAGGACCATTAGCTATGCTCAATCTATGTGTGTTGCTTGTGAACTTACAGGATCCATTGCAAAGGGCTCATGGTAGGCCCATATTCGCCCACCATATCCGACAACTTCAGCTATTCACGCAGTTAGCTTCAACCCTTGACACGAGGGAGGCACCAGGTGAGGAAAGAAGAAAACTTACCAACGCAACCAAAGAACATTGAAGTTAAGAAACCCCATGTCTTGTACCTGACCCCTTGACCAATGTGCAGAACCAAAGACAGAGAAAAAAGTGAAATCAGCAGACAGTTGAGGGCAAGTGAGGGTCGGTAATCCCAAAACGAGGCCTCCAGAGGGCATATATCGAGGTTACAGTCTAAACTGTTCCAATAGGTCATATTATGACCATCAATCAGTTTCTCGCTCATTGTCGAGAGTGTTGTCGCCGAAGAAACTTGACTCGAAGGGGTTTTTTTTTTCGATTTTGGGAAAGTGCTGGTGGTAAAGCTGTGCTTTGATGATTGCCTTTTTTTCCCTTTCGACTCTTTCCGCTGACTTGGGGATGGCGGGCTATATAATCCGCAAATTCGTATTCGGACTGTTTTCTGCTTTTGTATCCAGGTGTGTTGCGCTTGTAGTGGATACTGTCGTTCGGGGGCTCTATGGGTACTTATATTGTTAGGGTTTGCATGGAAAGTTCTTTTGCACTGCACTCGAATACAGGGCTCGGCAGGGCATGCTATTCGTCTCGCCCTGCCCTACCACCTAACATCCTAGCAGAACGCTTAATACGAAATGAACTCGAGTACCGTAGTGGCGGAGCATCCATTATGCCGTAGGGCACTCTGTAGCCAACGCTTGGCGGCCAGGCCTGGGATTTCACCAAGGGGGACATTAGGATTTACTTGTCGGGGGCTTTTTAGGTTCTCATTAAAGGCCTGTCAAAACTGTTACTATTATAGCTGCGAGCTTAGAGGTTGGAGGAGGCTTTGAGTTGGATCGGCAGCAAGACGGGGGTATTGTTACATTACGCGGCCATACCTTGTTGTATGATATTCACAAAGAGCGGCATTGAAGGCTCTGTATAATAGTATGTAGCAGAAATAGTGGGGTTCTTGGAACTTTGCATTGCGGCAGGTTGATCGGTATCATAGGTGGTGATGGGTGGTTGCATGCGGTGCACTAGTGCCAGTACAGGTACTGTTCCTGTATGCACTTTTGCTATTGGTGGTTGGTAGTAGTAGTGGTTGCAATGACTCGAAGCCTTCGGGAACATTATTCCTCCGACCTGAGCCTCTTGATCTCACCTCCATTGTTTAACGCTCCCAGTCCTCCCACCACTACCACCAACCAGCCAAAGAATCCTACCCGAGTACTGGATGATCAGCCAGGCCAGTTTCGTCTCATCATACCCACAGCCCTTGAGAATATCAGTGTTTATTTTTATTCACTTTCTTCACTCTGCTCAGCTTTGTTCTCGCCGCACTTCCCCTTGATGTCGTCAAGTCTCTTCCCCGTCTTGTCTACGCGGTGCTCGGATTGTGGATGAGTCTACGGTGGCTATTCCCATCCAACTTACCACTCACCTCCACTTACCTAAAAGCCACACAGTTCAAACTCTACAGTGCAGAGGATGAGGGATAAGAAAAATGAAATGAAAGAGATGGCCAATGAGGGCAATTCAATCCTCATCCGGACAAAGTATCCTCCGTTGACAGAATCGATTCCTCCGAGGGCTGCTTAGTAGTGTCCGTTGCTCATAGACCAACTAAAAATATTCCCGCACTGACTGATTGACTAACTAACAACTACCGGTCCAGGTCTTGTAATAATTAACTAGAATAGTAGCGAATTCGCGTAAAAGAAAGTTAGCCCTAAGGAAGAAGCTTATTTTTGCGGCATTGCTGGGGCGAGTGCAAGAGGCACGACGAATATCTGTTTGTATCAATCGCGATTGAGCCTTGAGCAGGACTGTGATACCGGTGTATAGATGACTGGCTGGCTGGTGCGAAAGAGAAAAAGGAAGCAGGGGGATACCAAGGCTTGTATAGTTTCCATCGGCGTCGCCGATAGCCAGACGCGCAGCCGATGACGAAGAGGATCTCTTGTCCACCTCGTATTTGTGCACTCTTCTTTTTTTTCTCTTCTGATGCCATCATTCGTCGAAAATTCCCATCTGGTCTTATTTTTCCATTTTTTCGCCAACCGGAAGACCTGTTCGAGGGTGGTTACGAGTTCGGTTGGGTCCTTGGTACGCTATATGTCACGCAAAAATGAAGCTGCCGTTCTGAATCCTCGTTACTTGTGCGTTACTTTTATTCTTATTCATCTTACACTTCGGTAAGCTTCCAGAACATCCTGTTCAGTCCCGGATCCACCCTCACTCCCCTTCCGTGCCTGCACCACCACCACCACCATCATCCTCCTCCCCCCTTCCTTCTATCCTGTCCCAAATAGTTCATTCAACCCCACCGTTAACTACGGTACGCCAGCTCGTCACACGTCACCTTCTACCCGTCAAAGAGCTTAAATCCTTAAATCTAATCTGATCTATCAAACACTATCCCCACTTGGGCCCCATAACGCGAGCCAAGCCCTCTCTTCCAAGCCTCATCCAACCCAACCATTATGCTCGTGCGCTATTACCATACCAAGAAGCCCATGAAGCCTTGCTGAAAAGAAAAGGAAAAAAAAACAAAACAATGTCGCACCGGCCGAGAATAGCGAAAATGGAAACCAGAAAAGAAAAATATCAGTTACCAGCCCCGGGGCATGTATTTCTCCGACGGAGGTCCTCCGCCTTATTCTCTTTAGCTTTTGCGTTTAATTGCTATACGTAAGCTGTGATATGACAACTGTCCTGTACCGTACCCAGTATTGAGTCTAGAGGTCAGTCCGACTGTCTCCTCTGTTCCGGGGGTTAGAGTCATTATAAGGGATTTGAAAAGTGGTTAAAACGGTTTCATGTTATCTTCGCTTTTGGGATCCTTTTTTTTTTCTTGCCCGTGTTCATTATATTCTTCCATATTTCATTTTTTTGATAATATATATATGTGTGTGGTGTTTTGAGGTGCACTATATATATTCTCCGACAGAAAAGAATTCAAAGATTACTATCACCAGCATCATCAACGTTATGGCTACGGCAAATAATAGCACGGACGATTCTAGTCTCGAAGTGATGAAGAGTTGGATGTCGCAGAACATTGCATGCATATCAGAGTCCGCATCCGTGCAGGATGCGGGTGATAGAGCAGCGGAAATGAAGGAAAATTGGGTGGAATGGATAAATGGTTTGACCATCCCGAATGAAGCTCCGCATCTAGTGCATAACTAATACTAATTCTCCGTGTGTGCTATTTGGCGGTAGATGATGATAATGATGATGAAGGTGGTAGTAGTGGCGGTGATGGGGAAGGGGCTAGCAGGAAGGACAAGAAATGATGGCCTTCTTGCTGATATAATTAACAGCATAGTTTTGAACGGTATGTGAGATTCCTCCGTTATTGGACTGTACTACCTCACACAAAACAACACAGAGCCAGTCTAATTTGATTCGAGTAGGGTTATACTCGGGGTGTAATATGTCCGTTACCACCCGTATCACAAGACCGAAAAACGAGTATATTCGCTATACCCGTTTCAAAGTCTTTTGTTTCGTTTTGCTCCTATTCTAATCAGATATCTCCTCTCAAGATTTAATCTCAACTCCTAAATCTCAACTCTCCTCTGTCACGGCCGCTAGATTTTCGACATCTCCACACGCCAAGTACCTACGTACCAGAAAAAAAACCTTCCGCAGGACGGACTGATAATATCATAATTATAATTAGAGCAATGTGTTACACTCCCTGCTCAAGTATGTCTCTAGCTCTGACACCTCACCACCCTATATACTGACTGACAAACCCCCAGTTATCTCTTTTCCTCAGAACAAAAACCCTCTCCAATCCTTGGCTACAAGCCAGCCAACGCACCAGATACCGGCAGAACCCTCCCCCCAATAGAACCGTGTACATACGCAACACCCTCTCTCCCCCGCTCTCCTAGCTGCCTCCACACCGACGAGTATAATAGACACCTCCCCCCACACCGGTACTGTCACCAGCCAAACAATCCTCCAAGCTCCCACCACAAGACACCAACCCCAAATCACGCTTCACACAGCGAGACATGCATTCAACAGTTAAATCCAACAAGGTTGACAATTACGAATACCGCCAAGGCTGAAAACGCCTCACCATGAGTTTCTAGGAATCCCGACACTTTCACGATTTTAACCATCATAATTACTTCTTCAAAGGGTTCGGTTCACACGATATTGCGGGCGGCGGAGTGGTATAGTGAAGGACGAAGGGGCAATAGGCAGACGATCAGAAGAGGAGACGATTATTGGGGAATTGTATATTTATTTGTTTTTTTTCGCCTTTTTATTTTTATTAGACTTGGTTTTATTGCAGCAGACTTTTAGACTAATTTTAATCGAGCTTTATTTGGCTTGAGTCAATAATAATAATTGTTAATGCCCTGCAAGAAGTCTTTTTTCTTTCTAGGCTTTTTGGGGGGGTCGGGGGGGAGCTGCACGATATATCACTCGGTTGAGTTCTGCACGTGATTCGTCGGAGGGTTCCCAAGGTTTGTTGTGCTCGGATCGAGGGATTAATACGCCACTAGCACGGCGTCATAGGCCAAATAACTCTTCCGGCAAATCACACAGCTCGTACAAGATTTCCCTCCCCTTTTTGCCATCGGTAATAAGCTACTTCTAACTGCATGTTAGAAACGACCATTCATGAAGACAGGTATATTTTAGAGAGGTCGTGTATTGGCCATTGCTGCAGTCGGTGGGGGCGGTCAGCATGGCGAGGCAAGATTAAGCTATGCATGCGCAGTTTTAGCTTGTACGGGAGGTACAAAGGAGATGGGTTCATAAAATTTAGAGTTATGTGTGGGAGGGCAGAGGGGCTTGTTTGCCCAAAGCCATTGCTCCAGGGTTGGGTGCTCAGACTGGAATATAAATATAGCTGTAACATACGTTGAGCAACACGTAATCCAGATTGATACACCAGGGATTAGAACTGTAACTCTATACGAGATCGTGGGATCGTCATGGGTTGGTGGTTGTCTGTCCTATGAAGTCTTACAGAATTGAGGTATTTCTGTGCCATCAGTGCTTCTTCCACTAAACTGGGAGTGGGGATGGTAGGCACATTGGTCACGGGCTTATTGAGGTGGGTGAGGCAGCCCGCTTCAACCTGCACCCTCACCCATTCACACCCTATCAAACCCGACAACCACCTCGCCGAAGCAGCGCCCAAACCTGCCCTCCCTCCCAGGGGTCACCTCCCCCAATCGTACTCTAACATCCTGCCAACCCCTCCACCTCATGCGCCACAACCTCTCACTCGCGGCATTTCGCCGCCGGGCGGGCTCCAAGCTGGTAGCCACCCGCTGACTTTCACCTCCTCTACCAATCATAGATAATACCGGTGAATTTAGAGACTTTCGGGGCGCTAAGCCCAAAAAAGGAGATTTGTTAAAGTATTACCCCATGATGATGCTCCGTGAGGATGCGGAAGGTTTGTCTCTTTCACTTAGGTATTATAGGCTTGGGAGGGGCGTGTGTAATTGCCTCCCGCGAGGGAAGTTAGATAGATCAGGGGCAAAAAAGTGGATTAGTAGATAGCAAATCCTCTGCAGGTTTATTATTGAGAGAGACGGGGGGGAGGGGGACCGTTGGTTAGAGAAAGTTCAAATTTGTGCTCCAACATGCGTTTCAGGTTAGATAGGATAGAGGGTATAAAATTGGCCGGGCTCGCCTAGGAGTAGTACGAGATCCTTATTCGCAGTGTCATACAGTGTAACGCCTGCCTACAACGTACGCCTCGCCAGTCTTGTCCGGTAGAAGTCCAAAAAAAAAGAAGAGCTGAGTGTGGAATTCATCATTATGGTGCGCATGCAAGATCGGCATGACACTGACAAAGTATCAGAAGTGAGGAGCAAGATAGGTTAATTCGCCAGCTCATTTCCTGGAAATTACACAGTACCGGCCCTTCATTCCCAGGAGCTGAGTACACGAGAAGGGGCAAACTTCATTACGAGTGATCTCTTGTGATCTCCATAGCAACCATCCAAAGCAACTTGTTGCTCAAGCGTCACCTCATCCCCTTATAGCTGCTTGGGCCAACGCCCCGTTCCATGAACTTGTCTCCCCTTTTACTTTTTCCCTTCTTTTCTTTAACTCTATCGTGAGCCAGGTCTTAGCCACCCTCCGGATCAAAGCGGGACATATACGGATGCCCCAAGTATTATAAATAAGAAAGTATCATAAAGAGCAAACCTATCTCCCCTAACTACTCCCAGGACCTAATCCCCCGCCAAGCCCGTTAATACCCACGCTGCAGACTATTTAAAATAGTGTACGCTGAACCTATACTATGACGGACAGCCATCTACCATATCCCTTACACAATAATAAGCAGTTGGCGGATATAATTTCCGTCAATTTTTGCTAAGCCGAAAAAAAATAAGATCCCTCCAGTCTTAGGCGCACATCTGGCCGTGTTTTGACCTGATCTAGTAAAGGTCTCTGGAGTCACCACTAGTTCTCTTGACGAGCTATTGGTTTTGGGGCTTAGGGCGTCCTGACGGGCTAAGCTTTACTTAAAGAGTAGTACCCTCCCCTCTTGTGATATCAATAAATAATTACATTCGTCTATGGCATGATGGGGTCTTTCTTTCAACTCTGCTCGAGTTGTTTGGACTTTCAGAAATCACAATAACATATTTCCCTTTCTGGTCATACCTCGGGGGTTAATTCCTCCGCCTTGAAATGGGGATTTGGGTCACCGGGAAGGTATAATAAATAGCCCCAGGCGCGCGGCCCTCTCTGAGTGAGGAGTAGGAGAGTGGGTAGTTTTTTATGATCCTGATATAATGTCTTGACTCTCGATCTTCTCGTATTTCTTTTTTTTCGAGGGGTTTTTTTTTCCCGCTGCTTCGCGGGATATTGGTATGACTTAAATGGAGGTCCCCTGTATTTATTCCCTCGTGTTGCGTCCTCGATCATTAGTTGTGAGTCATGAGGTGTTTTCAGGGAGTTGGTTCGGCATCCTAAGGGGAGTTTTTAGAAGGCGTATTGGATAATAGGAGTGAGTTAATCGCAAGGATAAAGAACATGGGAGATCATAGTCTAAGGGTTCGATTCGAACACTTCCGCGAGTGCATTTCGGCTTGACCGGCCTCACTTTTTTCTGTCTAGCCTGGAGTTTGCTCTTGTTTTCTACGTGGGTTTTCAATTCACCAACTTTTTTATTTTTCAGGGCTAATGAAAGGTTCAACTGTCAAACACTTAGCTTTTATTCAGACCGAAACAAATGCGAGATCCGTCTCCCCGTCAATCCGGTGCTCGCATGCCCATTCGACAAGCTAAATCTACACCTAGCCTACCACACGATGCCCTACATTGCTCCAAAAATTTAGGAACCTTTCTACCCATACACACCCCACCCCCAAGTTAAAGGCAAAAAACGAGATCAAGGCACCCACGGAAGAATTAGGCGGGGAACTTCAGGCAAATACTAGACATCCCACCTGAAGCCCCTCCCTCTCAGAAACATACATCACAGGGCATCACTCGGCATGGCGGCCGTGGCCCTCCATTGCCCCTCCCGCGCATTCCACAAACTCCCCCCACGAAATTGGAATACAACCGCTATAGTTTCCATAACTCAGACGACCCCTTCCTTCTAGAAACAACTTGGCTGCCTCTTCACCTTTCCACTATAACTACCATATCAAAGGCTATCCTGCTACTCTCATCCTTCGCATCGGGTCCTATGTTATGGCAGTTGCACAGGAGTCGGGCAATCGATAGGTCGCCACTATAACTAACAATCGGGCAATGTAGCGGTTTTTTTGAAAATGCTCTCGCATCCCAGTGGGAAAAGTTAAGGTTAGTTTTCACATTCAGAGCTGCCCCTGCTTCCCAAGCTTCATAGAGATACGGGGTAATCCCACAGCATTCCAGCTAGTGGACCGAGCTCCGTCAATTGGTTGACGCTCGTAGGTCTCCGACGCTAGGAACAATATTCAGACATACTAGTATCGCCCGCCATTACCAGGGGAACAGCAAGGAGGGAATAGTGGGCAACGGACACCACAGCTTGGAACTCTCAGGGGACATTATCATGAACTCCGAATCAAGGAATGATTCGGGTTAACCCCCATGCTTTATATATAGGTATTCTCATCTCCTCGGATTTTTACATGCCACCAAAGTGTTAGGCGCCTGAAAGCAGCAAGGCTCGGAGGGATGCAACTTCCAAGTACCAAAATTCCTTGACTCCCCGCAGCACGTCTACCCGCCACCGGCTTCGGGGGGCACATCAGGCCAAAGCTCCGGAGAATCGAAAATGCTCAATTTCTCAGTTCTTTCAACCTTTGCAAAAAGTTTCTTTCGCTCCGGATTCATTCTTATTCTCTATGACTCGAACGCTCCCTGCGCAAGAGTGGTGGGATCTAAACGCTTGGGGAAAAACAGGACTCTTGACTATGCTAGGCCTTTAGGACTCCAAGACAGCTTTATTAAATTCGAAAACTCCCCCACATGAACATAAGCACCCCCCCCCCCCTCTTACTAAGTTGAGGATATCGCATAGAGGACTCGGCACCGCTGCTCAAAGGGAGACAGTACAGACAAACTCCGTCAGTTACTGTCGGTAAGTTAGAAGGACGGACCTCATATTTAGCAACTGCAGACATCATGGGACTAATGCGAACATTACTAACAAGTAGTCAAGTGGAAGTCTCCTAAGACCCGTGAACCCCGAGATGCCAGAAGATCCCAAGCCCCAACCAAAAGCCCAGAATATAACTGGGCATCTTCACGCTCTAGCGGACTCTTTGAAGGGGCTAGCGAACGAGGCAGATTCGGCCTCGGGTGCACCACTGCTTGAGTCCATGGCCTATTTCTGGACGAAATCAATTCAAGAAAACCATAAATCGCTTAAACACCAGAAAGAATTGCTCCAGCAGCTTCAGAAGGAAACCACGAGAGTTCGCAGAGAGTATGCCAACCTCTCATTTCTACTTTTATTTCCAAATACCTTCATTCAATTAGGATGGCAAAGCTAAGTCACTACTATAGCCTCAACCAAACCAAAGAAATGATCTCGATCAGATCACACAACAGTAATCTCGGAAGGTGGGAACCCCTTAAGTACCCACCCGGAACACCAGCGGGTGATACTCCGTTGCCCTCGACCGGAGCGGAACTCCTGCAAATGAATAGTAAGTCGATGACTAGCGATAGCAAGACAAATGCTTACGACACTTAGATATTTAGTGCCAATTCACGGCGGGACATTTAGGACTCCCTAGTCTTCCGGGATCGTCCTCGCTTGAGGAAAGGCGCAAACAGATTGCGGAGTATTTGGGAGTTCCATACCCGTGCAAGTGTATCTAAGGGGGGAAGCCGGAGGGATGTTTACCACAATCATTTTTTATTCCACTTTCCTTTTTTCTCCAATACATGACAAAGGCTTTTCGGAGAGATTCTGCTAGGAAAACCCCATTGCATACGAAGGCTATCATTAACTTTCTTCAAGCACTACTAGCCCCCCTCATATATAGAGAAGCGCACAAACATTGCGGATGCTACTATTCGTACACTAGTATCACTTTTTAGGAGAATGGAGATTAATTGAGCTGTTTTACTTTTAGCTTATCAATTAAAATTAAGCTCTTTTTTTTTTTTGGTAAAACGTGACTACGGGCTATGGGTTATAGGGGAGTATAGAGAAGCTTCTATATTATTAGATTGAATAAAAAATGGAATCAAAATCTCTTAAAATTTAATACTATCTATTGGGCTCCAAGTAGCCATCTCTCCATGCCTTGAATTACACTAAAGTAGGGGCTCCGACCCCACTGAACAGTTTCAACACGCTAGCCTCTCTTCCTCCCTTTCAGTAGCGACGCTCATAAAAATACCGGTCGGGTCCAAAAGAAAGTCCAAAAGAACACTACTACCTCAAAGTCTGTCACACCGCTTAGATAACGCATCGAGGAGGAAATGATAAATTAGGCGCCCGGGATTCCCCTTTTTCCTGCCGCCATCACTCCTTATCACTCGCAATATCTTGACTGTTGATGGGTTCCCGGTTTTATTTACCATTCATAGCATGATCTCCCAGTTTCCACGGGCAGTCAGAGCAACTTGAGTAGCCTGCCTAAGTACAGGTGAAGCAGAAGAAGCGCTATGAGGCTGGAAGCCTAGTCTGCCGAGAATGTTAAGAGCACCTCAGGTATTAGGAATTCAAGCTACCACTCACTCAGTCGCTAGCCCGATACCTGCTTTCTATAAACCCCATGGATTATTTTTGACTGGGACGTGTAGGTTCTCATAGGCAAGTCGATCGGGAGGATCCAGGCTGCGCCTCTGAGATTTTGTAGTCCAGCATGTCTGAACGTTAAAAGCGGGATCGGGAAGTATTTCACTCACGGGAGACGGCAAATGTGTGTCTCCAAATGCAATCCTTTCCGATATCTGCGAGCTCGTCCTGCAGCTTATCGAGGATCTTGCTTATTTAGACAATGCGGCACAGCCTAGCCTAGCCTAGGGACTTAAGTAAGCTTCCTTCGTGTTTCACCTCTTGTTCTACTTATGCGCTCTCCTATCCTAATCGCGAAACCCTTGCCTCAGGTCGCCATACCTAAGTCATCGGTTATCAGAGATTTCTCCTGATATTCAGGGAAATAATCCCCTCATGAACATCCCGAGTTGCCCGGAGCCCAAGAACCAACTCGCTATACAGAATCACCAACCTCTTAACGTGGAGTTAACACCATTCCTTCGGGAATCGGGGGCGTTGTATGTTCCCCCAACCTATTATACGGGATCTTCAAAGCACACAACAAGAATCGAGTCTCAAGCTCAGAGCCCGGGTTCACATTGTTTTCTGTTCCCCACCACAATGGGTTAGAATGACAAATTATTGCGAAATAAAAACACTGAAGCCTGAAAAAAAAAAGCTCAACAATAAACCAGTGAGAATTATGTCACTGTGGGTCAAGCATAGCTGAACGTGAAGAGATGATGGACCAGACGATTGATAAAGATGACAACTAAGAACAGACTACGAGGCGTATATATCTGAACACCTCCAGGGGCCAAAGGGAACCCCACAAACCACAACGACTAAGGTGCCCCTTCGCCACACCTTATATCCGGATGCTTACAGTATGGTATCTCATGACCTTAGGCCCCTTAAGGAATCCAACAGATAAAGGGCAATTCATCAAAGATACAAGGCTAAAAAGGTTCGGCGAAGACCTCAGGCCCATTAATTAGCAATAGGAGAGGCTTCACACAACCCGTATACCCGATAATTCACCATCGCTCGTATTTTTCTAAGATCTAGTACTTTCAATCAGCCGGCATACCCCACAAGTAGACCTGGTTCGAGTTCATTTTTTGCTCCTGAGGGGAGGCGCGGGAGACCAGAAAGTGGTCCAAGGATGAGTGGCGCCGGTATTAGGTAGAGTTAGATCAAAGACTATTTTCTCAGGAAGTCACTTACATGGCAAACGCACCTTAGGAAGAAACGTTCTACTATTGCCCACCTTAACGTCAGGCTGTAAGCAACTAGGCCTCACTCCATATCTTATGGAATAATTACTCCGTTCCTTAAGACCAGGTAGTGCGTCTAGGAACAAACAAACCGGTGGATAAAGACGAGATCTATTGTATGAAGGTTTATTGGCTTAGGAAAGGGGGGGGATATGAAATAGCCGCCGCCTGGTTTTTCTGAAATGTTAGGAGTGATTTTCCTAACAGAGGGGTGACACCCTAAGTGCACCAAAGAGCAAAAGTCCTAATCTCCTCTCCTCTCCCTAGGATTCCGATGGCATTCTGCTTTAGCAAAAACCCCTGTGGATATCTCTGTACCCACCGCGTTCTGACGACAAACGATCCATCACCACTCCCCTTGAAGTAAACTTAGGTACCGAACCATTTCCTATGACTCCACGATATTCCCACCACATTCGAGAAAAGAGAAGGGAAAAAACAGAAATTCCTACTGTGACAACAACATCTGCAGGCACAAATCCATTCATCATCTACCGTACAGCCGTACACATACTGCTGCATAAACGACCAACGCACCCCCCGCCTGGCGCAATGCCAGTCTGCACGCACTCTCGTTGACTACCCCACGCGTATGCCTGATCCACCCCCACCCCCCACACCAAACCACCTCTCCCATCCCACGCTCAAAACTAGAAACCAAATCCCTAAACCCTAACTAACCCCAGCAAGGCCCGGAACAAAACTCACTCACCCATCCCACCACCACCAACATAACCAAGACATTTACTGAGAGAGAAAACAAAGCTAAAAGTCTCAAGTCAATTGTGCCTCGCTTCCCCGCCTGTACCACATCGCATTCGATACCGCGTTCTACCAATCTTGGCTGTCTCAAGCGTGAAGTGAAATAGGATTGAGCGCTTGGGTGTGACCGAATAACTTAACTCATAGGAGTGATATTTGAGTTCTTTTTTAGCTTTGTTTCCCGCTATGAGCTCGGGCGAACAGAGAGTTAAGGGAGCAAAGGGATACGCTAATGAATTTGTGTAAATTTGGGCTTGGGTTTGGGCTGGGCTGTATTCGTGCATAAGGCAGAGTTTAAGTTCGGTATGAGAGACATGCACGGTTCCTGCGGAGAGAGGGTTGAAGTCCTGAGCCTGCTGTTGTACCATATTCGGACACTGTATGATACTAGTACAAGACGGGTATGATACGACTGGTGGTGGTGGAGGTTTTGGTCGTTACTTTGTTTCTTGTCCTAGGCTGAAATTACCCGAAAACAGGGCATAAAGTATATTTTGTATCGTAGGAGCTCAGATGTGAGCAGTTTTTTTTTTTACTGCACACTCGAGTGTTCTATTTCCTTGATCCCTGCCTTCAGGCTTCAGGCACTCACGGCCTGGGAAAAGTAGCGGTATGGCTAGGGATCTCTGGCTGTGAGTCTCTGACCTAACCTATAGAGAAAATCTCCATTTAAGATTGCCGCACCTGAACCATTCCTCGTGTGAGAGTGAGTACTGGTATTGGTAGGTATTTTCTGAAGTCTCCGGAATGTGACGCAAATAGGTGATTTAGTTCTAGTACCGATACCTAATGGCTTCACGAGCACCAGATTTCGCTGCACCCGCCGTAATCTCGGCCTAAGGACATGTAACTTACGTCCCGGAGACTTTAGGGGAGCAGGCAACAGTCCCCTCCTGCCCCCCTTTCTCCTTACCTATCCCCCTAACCGACTACCGGTACCGGTTCGGGGCACTCGTATCTCATAGCCTGTGATGATACTCACAGTAACCAAAAACACCTCTCAACAACCCAAGCAACAAGCAAACAGGCCATAACCCATCTCACATTCACACTTCCCAAAAACTCTATTTTTTTTTCCCCACACGAAATACAGGGGAACAAAAAAGGAAAAAAGAGAAAGACACCGGACAACCTCCGAACTCCTTCCCTCTCGCATCACACATCACAAAATACTCGTACTCTCTCTCTCCTTGACCGCCGAGACGAAAGAATTTTTTGCGCCGCCCCTGTCAACCACTCCCCCAGCATTCTCCAGTGATGGTAGCTGTGTGGACACAATCGTATAGCCAATATCAGCTATGGTCTAAATTTTGCATATCTGCGAGTCTGTAATAACTAGCAAAAGTTGCTTACTTACTAACCTGTGTCTCAGACACTCACAGGGGCGACACCAAAATCCCTACTATTCCAGCAGTCAAGCAGATAGAAAGATACGCATCTGACACAGCTCCTTCCCGGATTTTCACCCTAAGTTACTTGTAAGTTGTAATGCTAGATAGGAAGGGCCGTAAATCTTGACCCTGACCTGGCCAATAACTCTGCCCAGATATCAGGGCGTTTTCAGATTGTCATGCCACTCATTCGGGCTCGAAAACCTAGCGTATGATACCATGCAAAAAGGGATAAGGTACCGCATCGTGCGCAAAACGGCCAAGACCGCCACCACTACAAATTAACTTTACAAAGGAGACTAGCTGAAGAAGAAGAAAAGAAAAGAAACGAAAAAAAAAACCCCGTACTCGAGCACGGTCCCACCCCGCTATCCTAGATGGCTAAAAAACCCCGGATCTCATCGGGTACAGCAGAGCAGAGCACACGGGATAGCCGAGGAAGAAGGTTCGTGATATGATATGATACCTGTACTAGTACTTACAGCACAGAATACCGTAATAACCCGGACAATTGGATCTCATGCTAGGGTATTGGAGTTGCATCTTCTATGTACCATAGCAAACTTTGCTCAACTTTTTTTCTCTATCTTAGTGCCACAGAGGGCTGAAAGACAGTTTTTTTAATTTTAATCTCTCTTTTTCGCTCCGTTTGTCCCCTTAATCCAAAGATGGGAATTCTAGTTGCCTTGGCGTTTTCTTTCGACGCTGGCCCATCGAAATGGGCGCGACTTTAATACGGCGACATGAGCATAGTACTGGCACATAATTGATGAACGTTTTTGAGCACATCCACTACTGCCTGGCGCTAACATCTGCACAAAAAAGCTGGATTTTGGCAGTGTGCAACAACAGTCGTGTCCACGAACGTTGTTTAATTACGAGTAGGGGAACCGTAGAGGAGTGCGACTGTGCCTGAATGCCAAGAAATAAACAAATCGGCGCTTGCGTACCACATCGCATCACTAGTGCTCACTCGATCTACTTCACTCGCTGCGCCCCCTAAGCTAGCACAGGCGCGAGTTAGCGATGCCCAGCATAGGCGGAATAGGGGAGATTAGGGTTGGTGAATGCATAGAATGAATGGGAAAAGAAAGTCGCATACGCAGCAGGTAAGGAGCATCCGGCAACAAGGATTCACAGAGTATATGGCAAAAATTCATGCGTATTCGAGCGCCCATGCAACTACGACCTCCAATATCGAATACTTGCCTGCCGCGAGTAATATAATAGATTTTTAAGTACCTCCCCGCCTGATATCCCTCACTCGCTTTTCTAGTCTGGATCTTTCTCTCAAGCCCATTCTTGGTTTGATGGGTGATTATACGATTCGTATCACTCTCGTGATATCAGAATTGTCTGGATGGAGAAAAAAAATTCTAGAGAAAAAAGGGGGAAAAGAACCATAAACCTCCAGATAATAACTAGGAAATAAAATGATTCTTTAAAAATAATATTTTTCGAATGATTAACAGAACATAATTATTCCTCTCCTCCGCTTCTTCGTCCTCGTTACAAAAACCCCTACGCCAAATCCAAAATCAGAAAATCATTACCGGCTCTGCCCTTTTACAACAGTAGGACTGCGAAAGCACCGACAGCACCAACAACACCAGCAGCACCCCCACCAACGCGTCCGGCAGCACCAGTGTACTGGGGAACGGTAGGTGTGGTCTTGTTGCCAGACCCATAAATAGGTGGGCATCCGGGTCCACCTGGGCAGCCAGCAATCGAGGTGGTCACGGGGACTGGGGCGGTGCCTACAGGTGGGCAGTGGGCACCTCCGGGGCATCCGGCGGGGTAGGTGACAACTGGGCAATTGGGTCCGCCAGGGCAGGTATAAGTAGTTGTGATGGAAGCTGGGCAGTTGGGTCCTCCGGGGCACTTGTAGGTAATAGTAGAGACTGAGGGAACAGCGCAGTTAGTTCCACCAGGGCAGGTGTGGACAGTGGCGATGCTGGTGGTGGAGACGGTAGCTGGGCAGTGCGGTCCACCAGGGCACTTGTAGGTGTTGGTGACAACGGCTGTGTGGCTATAGGTGGTCACCGGGGCGAGAGTAACAGTGTTGGTGTAGGTGTAGCAAGGAGAGCCGGGTCCACCTGGGCACTTGGAGACCTGTAATGCATGTTAGTATGTGATGTGTGCTAAAACTGAAGAGAACAATAGACTTACAGTGTAGGTTGAGCAAGGAGTGGTGACAGTCAAGGAAATAGTTGAAGTGTAAGTGACTGGCTCAACGGTAACCGTGGGGTGGCAGATAGTCTTCTGTGTGCATGTAGTGATAGTCTTGGTGACCATCGAGGTAAGAGTGACACAAGGGGGAGTGATAGTCGCAGTGCCAATCACGGTGGTGTTGCCATACTTAGGAGGAGTGGTGACACTAGGGCCAGAACCACCAGTTCCGGTCCCTTTGATACCAGTTCCACTGATTCCAGTTCCATGCAGAGCACAAGCGGCTGGGTTCTGATCGGGATTGGGGACGTTGGGACAGTTGTCAACATCATCGCAGATGCCATCACCATCGGAATCACCACCCTTTCCTGCGCAGGGGGAGACGGTTGTTCCCTCCTTGCACTCACCAGTACATGCACCAAGGGTAACGAAGACGGAGCTGTCACGAAGGCGATCGGCAATGTCGCAGATAGCGATCTCAATCTTGTGAGCTCCAGTTGGGGCAACGTGACCAGACTTTAGGATAGGAGTGGACCCGTCGAAGCTGGACCCCGAACTAGGAGGGACGAGAACCTTGTCGCTCATGAAAAAGGGACCATTAATAGTAATGGGAGCACCCGTGCTATCGAACGCAATCTGCTTGCCATCGACGTAGATACCCATCACATCGTTGAATTGGGAGCCAACCCACTCGGGGTACTCCTCTGAAGCGAAGATAAACTCGGTGAAGAAACCTGTGAAGCCGGAAAGGAGCTCGACGTTCATGGTGAGGACTGCGGCATCATAAGAAGAAGCACCGCCGGCAAGTGCGCTGCAAAGCGGGCTCCCTGCTGTTCCCTTCGACTTGCTGATATCGACGTTGCTGCCGGGCCCAATGATGGTGTCGACAGCGTCTCCGCTGGTGAGCACGGCGGCGTTACGGATTCCCTGGGGGCCATCGGTGTAAGTACCGGAGCTGTCGGGAGAACCAGCATAACTGGCGGAGACGAGCTTGATTCCAGGGCTAGAGCCGAGGATTGCCTGAGCCAAAGTGTTGGCATCGCCGGTAGGGGTGATAGCGAGTCCTGAGACTGCAGTGGCGAATAAAGTCGCAAAGGTAACGGTATTAAAGATCATTGCGAATTTGGTATTTGTAAAAAAGAAAGACTTAAAAGAAGGACTATCCTCAAAAGAGGGATTATGGTATAGACAACTGGAAGCTAGAAAAAAGGAGTGATTTCGGGCTACCGATGAATAGTGGGTGAGGAGGAAAGTGGTAGAGAGGCGGAAGAGCAGTCAACTTATATATGACGAAAACTCTTGACTATTTTACAGATATAAAAAAGGAGAAGACATTAGAGGCTGTGATATCACCAGCTATTGCCCTTGTCCCTTGCAGATAAGGTGCAAACTCAAACCGTGGGAAGGCATTCGCTTTGGTGACCAATAGAAAACTACTCGAAGGGTAGCTGCAACATGCGAGACTGTGCCCCAAGCTTTTTTCCCAGTGAAAATCCGAACCCCACCCCCTTCAGCCTCAGCAAACCTCTTTCAGTAAAGGCCGTTTTCGCCCAAATCCCAATGTACCGGTACTCTAGCACTCGAGTATGATACCACACCCGCATACGGTTACAGTAGGAGTGCAAAGGCGAAAAGTGAGTAGGCTACTACGCCAGTAGCCACCTACCAGGATACATGATAAGTAATTTCCTGGTGGAACTTGAAAATCGTGACAGACGATGCCATTGGGTGCCCCTGTCGAAGGCCATCTCCATCTCCAGTTACTGTAATTCGACTGAAAACAGTGATGCACAAACACACAGCGAAATATTGCTGGCCTTAGGATGTTCTGGCTGAGCACAGGTTTGAGTGGTCGGCGCGTCAAATTAGATAACTCTCAAGGGACCCTTACCGGTACTTTTCGATTCAGCAAGCCATGGTTATGGTGTGTGGAGATGAGAAGAGACGGGCCAAGACAGACAAACAAATGACGGAAGAGCACAGTAGATGGTTGATGGGTGGAGGTTTCTGATGTAGACTTGGCATAGTGTCTGGGATGGTTGTGAGGTTCAGAGCGCCGGTGCAACGTTGCACTGGGACTAGCGCTAACTGGGACCTCTTTTTTTTCACCCCGCGGCAATACTGGTACCGGTAGTGACACTCACCCATCGAGAAGATATGCCCACGGATTGATTATTATCGTACCTGTACTTGTACGAGTACTATCGCTTTTAACTCGTATCGCCCTGCACCCCATTTCCAATGCACAGAACAATACCCCTCAACGTCAAGAATAAACAGCTGTCTGCTCCCATAGATTTGGCATCGGTATCACAGGAAAGGAGAAAAAGGGGAGTGGAATGTTAAGCCGATTCGAGACCTTTGAACCTGGGCAACGGAATCGTCATTTTATCTGAGAGCCAATAATCCGCATTCTGCCCCTGAGGCTGAGCGCATCTTGGAATGTCTCGCCGGATCACAGCTGCAGCACCGGTACTGTGCTCTGCCCAACGGCCGTCGCCGTCGAAAAGCTTTGTTAACTTATGCAAATGATTGGCCTCTCAATTTTGCAGGGCTAAAACACGGTGCCCTACTTGAGTATAGGTAGTTGCACTTGTAGTACGGTACGGTATTGACACTAGACTTGACCAACCTAAATTTAAGTATGCTTGTACAAGTAACCCCAACCGGGCAAGATTCATACCTGAGGGGTTTTCAAAGTGCCATTCCATGGTAACCAAAGTTATCCAAAACCTTATTCCAGAGCTGATGCGATTGTAATCTCAAAGTCTAAAAGTCTTGGAGAAGAATCACAGACTACCAAGTACAGTACTCGAGTACCGTACAGTAAGCTTGAAGACCAACCCAGTCTAGGAGCATTTCCCCATCCACATGTACCGGTGTGGATGAGGGCATTAGTATAGGGTAGTTTAGCAGTCAGGAGAGCGTTTGAGTACGCACTAAACACCTATGTTTGTAGATAGCTTGGCATGCAGAG
>Ga0307507_10004155_pt1 | contig 26273 bp, 3 predicted proteins | sample 7_EM_MG_FD_207223 | JGI IMG/M metagenome (GOLD analysis project Ga0307507, IMG submission 207223) | Populus trichocarpa ectomycorrhiza microbial communities from riparian zone in the Pacific Northwest, United States - 7_EM | ecosystem: Host-associated > Plants > Roots > Unclassified | place...
TTAAACGGATAAACGTACGTATTACAATTCTAAGGAGTATGGACTAGCGTATGGATATGGAGAGGTATGGACGAGTCCATATCGATAATGGATTGCAGCCTAATCCATTTATGGAAAGCCACACTGCCAAGGTACTCCTTTGTAAATTCAAATGTGAATTCTAGTAAAATATAGTAGGGCCTACCCTCTAGGTCCTAGAGTAGCGTAACCCTAATATACCAATAGCAGAGATTAAAAAGGGCTTAGGGCCGATTCGCAGTAAAACCACCCAGTTATAGATACAGCTAGAGTGGTATCCTATAGCGTCCATAGGAGTACCTCTTTTTAGTTATTATTAGGTTCGTCTATAGCACTTCTATAAGGTCCTCTATATATATATAGGGCTTCTCTGGCCCTGTTTTCTTTAAGCTATACTTTTTAACCAGCTTTCTAAGCACCTAACCCCTAAAATTAGTCACGTCCAAAGCCTGGGGTATATAACATCTTAAAGTAGCTAAAATGCGCTTACCTTATATATGTTCCTATTTAACTAACCATTAAGCTTCGCACCAGTCGCTCTTTCATATACAAGGCGGTAGACCTTTTAGTATGTCCCAAGGGAGCTTAATACCTTGGTCCCGCGGCGCCTCCTTCCTCCTTTCCCTCGGTGTTGATTAAGCAGCCAGTTAAAAAAGCCGTGGAGACTATGAAGAGAGACGGTTATATAGGCCTTTTAAGGGTCCTTTCCCAAGTACGCCCAGAACCTATGCCACACGTTAGCGCTATTGGGGTGGTATAACACGGTAAAGAAACAGAAAGAGATGGGCTGCTTACTAGCACTACTGCTCTTTAATACAGTTAAGCAGACGGGTACTACTAGGTTTATAATCCTCCTTTGTATATTCTACTTCGTTAAACGTGTTAAGCTGTTCGAGGTAGTACTCAGGCGGGTAGTCTTTGTCAGCGAGGAGCCATGCCTAATTATTACCGTTATTATCACTACCAGTATCGACATCAGTTAAGTCTGTGCTGTAACTAGCCTTGTCGGTTTTCAAATCTGCGTATTCGCTCTCCTTAGACAAAGAGTATTTGTCTAATAGGTATTGTTGTATATTACGTTATCATCGGCAAATCTGTTAAAGAAAGGAGGGTTAGTGCGATACTGCTATTAATAAGTGCTTAAAGACGAGCGAGGTAGACGGTAAGCAGAACAGGTAGGTCTAGCGGGAGAAAAGAAGATAGGTAGCTACTTATAGTCAACAAGCGAGGGCGAAGCTATTTTAAGTATGCTAGCCAGCCAAATTTAGAGGGGCCCATTTTGGCGCCTAACGGTAATAGGAGCGAAGATAGTTTGCTAGAGTCTAAAGGTATATAAGTATACGGCATATCTAGGCGTACCTTGGCGCTAAAAAAGGCCAAAGGTGCCTTGCTCTATTACTAACTTTATTTACGCCTCCGCTAGGCTAATACAGGCAGTCCAGACAACCTTAGCGCTTAGGCCACCAGCCGTAGGTTTTAGGGGGTTTTTGGGCAAATCGACCTCAGAAAACGGCGTTATAAACCACCAAAAATGGCGGCTAAGTCGCCGTGTGATTGTTTAAGGGTGTTAATTTTGGCATATTAATATGCCAAAATTATATAACCGCAATCTGCGGCAATCTGCTATTACGGCGCTAGTGGAAAACTTAGAGCGGTTTCCTTAACAACTTGCAACTTGGTTTTAGCATATTAATATATTAAACCTATTATAGCACTAGCAGAAGCGGCAGATTGCGGCAGAACTTAATAGTAGTTATAGTTATATAACTAGAAGACTGTATATAACTTTAAATAGTACTACTTATCTTCTTCTTTTCTTTTTTTAGCTTTGGATCCTTATTTATAGACAATCCAATTATATAGGCTTATATATATCCTTCTTACTATACTTATGCCCTAATTAACTAAGTTGCTAATAGTAACTATTAGTTGGTTATATAATTAACGCGAAGGACCTAGACTATAAAGAGTACAACTTTAAATCTATTAAGTAGCTGGTAAAGGGCCTTATAGCCTACCCATTTTAGGGTTAAAATTAAATAGTTAATAAAAGCTTAGCTAGATAACTACTTATAGACACCACTACTTTTTATTAGCTAAGATATTAAGCCCTACCACCTAGATTTCCTAGTTAGGCCCTATATTCTACCTATTGCCTTAGGGCGCATCTTCCTGGAGGAATAAGTATGGATTGAATTTAATATAAAGGCTACTACTACTAGCCTACTACTAAGCCTAAGACGGGATTTTTAACTAGCTGTATTAGTTATTACTCTAGTGTCTAATGCTAACTGCCCTTATTTCTTGCCCCTAATATAAGCAGACCGTTCTAGGGGGAAAAGAGCAAGAACTAAAAGGAAGGAGAGGGTAGTATTATAATAGTGTAATAGGGTAACAGCGTAACGCCAACTGAATTAAGGTTTTTATATTATACGCTAAAATAACACCAAATTCCTTAACTTTGCAGCAACGCAGCGATCTAACTATAATAGATATTTGAAATCCGAAGCCTATATACAACTTGCTGTGCCTAGTTTTACCCTTTCTATATAAAAAAGTTGCCCTCTTGCGAAAAAAAATTTGTATTAGTTGTTTAAATTTTCGCTAAGTCCTTACTATTTAAAAAATTCTTAACCCTCTAACCCTTATAATGTAACGCCTTAAAAGATATAAACTTTTATTTTACGCTTGCTTCTACTATTGTTTATTAGCACCAACTAATATTAAATATTAGTAAAAGTACTAAATTATAGCACCGTAGTTACTATTGGACTATAAACCTTGCATTAATTACTCCCTATAGAGAATTAACATGGCCTTAGTAAAAAAAAAAAAAAATTAGTTTAGTATATTAGCATACTAAAACTAAGTTGCGAGTTATTAAGGAAAGAATTGATTTTCTAATTTATAATACCCTAGCTAAACTTCCTCTACTTTATCTTTAGACTTAGCCTCTTACTCCGTAATATACTTATTTAAATCCTTACTAAACTTATCTACTAGCTTAAGTTTTGGTTTATTATAAAAAAAAATATAGTTTAAAGGAATACGCGCTATCTTATTTAAAAAACTATATACCGCAAGCCTTAATATATAAAGACCTTTTATTAACTTACTTTACGCTGCCTCCTACTTTACCTTATTTAGTTGTTGTCTAGTTAAACTATAGTGCCCTATAATCGCACTAAGATTGCCTTAGAATTTTAATAATATCTATAATACTAACCAATTTGTTTGTTCTAGTGCACTAAGTATACTGATTTTCTCTTACGCCTCCTATAAATGGTGTTTAGTTGCCTTATATATAATAGATAGCTTATTATAGTTATACTAAGGGATCGCTAAAAGATATTGCCCTATATATTCCTTAATATAATTAAGGAACTTATATCCTACTAACTCTCCTACTTCTTCTATTATAATTAAATGCAGCCGCTATATAAGTATACAGAATCCTGTATTATACTAGCCCCGCTTCTTTACTACGTCCTCTTGCTTATTATTCTACGTAAATAATATAAACACTTTATCCTTTTATAGCCCTATATTATACTATATAAAATACGCCTTCCTATTCTATATCTTCCCGCTAGCTTTGCTTTGCTAAACCCCTATAATTTATAGCCGCCTACTAATTAGCCTAAATGATAATGTCTATAAAAGTCCCTATAGCCCTAACGCCTCGTTATCTTCTAATTTTGCTTAAGCTATAAATTTTTTATACCACTTTTTATAGTTTTTTACCAAATTAGTTAAACTATCCTCTAGCTAATTAGTTTAATAGTCTGCTAATAGCCCTAAGACTTCTTAGATATAGCTCTATACTAACACCTATACCCCCATCTTAATACTAATCTTTATTGCTGTGTGTAGGTATTCTCTAAATAACTAAAATATTATATTCTCGTATAAGAGGGACCTTTAGATATTTTATATTTTATAGAATGATTTCTAAAATATATTAGCCGTAAACACTAGACCTTTAATTGCCTACTAAATAAAAGTTAGTATTATATTCTAATAAATTAGATCTACTAGAAACTATACTATTCCATTCTCTTTAATATATACTTAGAGGTTTAGACCCTAATATTAACTTCTTTTACCTTTAATATCTAAATCTATTACCTCTAACTCCTTTCTCTCCCTCTCCTACTGTTTCCCTAACTATATAGATAGATGTGATAAAGCGTTAGTGCTAGTACTTATATAAAGGACGCGCACTAGCGTAGATACTATTACACTATTAATAAGCTGTTCCTCTTATAACGCTACTAGTTAACTATTATACCCTATACTAACTCTTCTAATAATTACCTTAAGGCTAAAGAGCTACTGGTTTATCTTTACCACTACGAATGTATTTACCTTATTAGTAGGTAGAACCTAGTACGGTATATACCCAGCTGCCCTACTAGCTATACCTTAGCTATCCGCTACTAAGCTAGCTACTAATAAAGTAGGTAACTCTATAGTATTAATATCCCCCTTCTTTAGTGCTTTAAGCAGCTCTATTATTATATAGTATTCTTGCTTAACCCTATAGTTTTTGTTTTTGGAATCCTATAAGGTAGATAAAAGCCACTATTTAGTAGTGGTATATGCTTTAAGTAGCTACTGTCTTTTTACTGCGTCTAGATATATACCTTTTGTACTATTTATAGAATACTACCGCTCTAGTAGTTCCTGCAAATAGCTAAGTATTTTAAACTACGAGTTCTAGAACGGGCTATAGCCTTTAAATAGTATAGCGAATATTTCTTTATTAACGCTATACGCCTTATTATAGGCAATACCGCCTTTATAGCATAGGCTATTAGTCTACTATAGCTTTATATTTACACTGCTAGAGTCCCTTATAAGCGCCTAGTAATAACAACGTGTCTCTATTAATTTAGAGTTATAGTTAGGGTAGGCGAATTTCCTTACCTAATTATTTAAGCAGTATAGCTTCTATATAAGCGTGACACCTCTGCTAGCGTTATTGGTAGATACTAGTATATCCTCTATACTAATATCTACCCAGCAGTCCTTGGTAGGTATTTATTCTATATTAAAATTAAAGCATTAGTTAAGGTGCCTAAGAAAGTTATTTTATACTAGGCTAAATATATCCCGTTTAGTAAATAGCTTAAGGCTATATTTAGATATTACTAGAAACGGAATATAAAAGGTATTATACTATATAGTTCTATTCCTAGTATAGTTATATAAGAGGCATTATACCTTAGCCTAGAATATATCTAAGTATAACTTAGGCACTATATACCTAATATCCATAGCCTAACCGGTTCCTATTATAAAGCATTCTTGCTTAACTTTAGCCTTAGCGTCTGCCTCTGCAAAGCTATAAGGGTAATATTAGTAGATATTAGGCGGATAACTAAGCTTTAGAGCTAAAAGTATAATATAATTAACCTAAATAGCTTATTCCCTATCTAATAGGTCTATTTCGCCACTATCTTTAATAGCTATATGTGGGAAGAATATATAACATTTATAGTTAAACCCGCCTACTACTAGGCCCTAGCCTAGGCGGAGCTGTTTTAACTTATATACTTAGTATCCTTAGATCCAGATCTAAGGGTTTTATATAATACGCCAGAGGAACAGAGGTCTATATACTAAGTTAAACTCACCTTAGTATGCGGCTAGCGTAGTTATTTAAGTAATAAAGCTATTAATATCCTATTATCGCTGGATCTAGATCTTTAGGCTTTTAAAGTGGTATTCTAACTTAAGGAAGCTAAGCTTTAGCAGGTTCTTATCGCCTCTAGCTAGGAGTAATTACTATAGGATATAGCAGTGATTATTAGGGTCCTTATTCCTTAAAGCAATCTTAGGTAAGTTTAAAGGGTAGTTAGTTATACTACTAGGGGCAAATAGCAACACCTAGCGTTGCTAGAATTAAATTATCTATACTAAAGAGTACCTACTCTTATTTACCATATGCAGAGGCTTATCTATAAAGTTAGTAAAGTCCCTATTATAGTTCTTTATACTTATATACTATATATATACCTCTTACTCCACGCTATCTTTAGTTAGGTGGTAGTAGCCCTAGTATATTACTCTTAGTTAACCCTATTATCTTTATTATTAGTAGTATATTTACTAAAATCTGCCTACCTTACTTATTAATCCTTATGTCCGTTATTGCTATTACTAGTGTTATCTATATAGTTATTAGTGCTATAGATAGCCCAATCTATATTATCCGCCTTATTAGATAGCTATATTAACTTGGCTTTATTACCTAACCTATACATAGACTTAGAGTATAAGGAATTATTAGTTAATAGCGATATAGGCTATACGCTATTGCTATTATTACTATCGCCACTATTATTATTATTGCTACTGTTATTATTATAGGCTCCATACCAGCTTTTGCTTATTAATACCTTTACTATTCCGCTTATATTACCTATTTCTTTAACCTAGTCTATATCTTTAGCCCCATCTTCCTTCTCTAATAATAGGGGAGGCTTGGTACTTTTAGCTAGTTACAACTAAGGAGATTTATGGACTAAAGATAGAGAGTAAGTTAACGCTATTAGCTACACCCATTTAATAAGCTACTATTATGCTACTCTATCTATATCCACTACCTTATTACCCTCCTCTGCTAGTATAGCGGCATTGTTAGGTATTAGAGTAGTTATACCCCTAGTTACCAACTACGCCTAGGTAGATTAGTTTAGTGGCAGTAATAGTGTTAAGACTTTAGTATAAATACTTAAAGATCTAATATTTAGTAGTAGTAGCTTATCCGCATATCCACTTTTAGTAGTGGGAGGTAGATTAGACTAGATAGTTTTATAAACCTAGAATTAGTCCTAGCTTGCAATATATAGGTAAGGAAGTAAACCGCTATAATAGAAAATAAGGACTAGGAATAGAATAACTTATAAATAGCCTTACTAGCCTACCTATTTACAGGTTAGAATTAAATAGTTAAAAAAAGGCTTAAATAAATAACTACCTCTAGACGCTATTGCTGCTCTTTATTACTTAGGTTACTAAACCCTTCTGCTTAAATCTTCTAGTTAGGCGCTATAATCTATTTACCCCCTTTAGGCCTAGCTTACTAGAGGATAAAAAGAGGGTCTAGTTAAATCTAGAATTTAGAATAACTACTAACCTACTAGGCCTAACGTTTTTAATAGTAGGATTCTTAACTTACTGTATTAGCTGTTTCCCTTTTCTCTTCTATAGTATAAAGCTTCTTTAGGCGACCGCCCTTGTTTACTTTAGGTATTATTAAAGAGTTATAGCGTTAATACAATATTTAAGTGCATTAGTTATAAGGTATTGTTCTTCCCCTAGTTTAGAGCACTATACCTAATTAAGGTTTTTATGTTGCTTATTAATAATACCAACCTAAATTTAGTTTTTATATCGCTTACTAATAATACTAACCTAAACTTAGGTTTTTATATCTGTCAAGCTATAGAAGTATAAAGTAATAAAGTAATAAGGGGAGCCAATATAGTTATAACCCAGAGAGCGCTAACCTAATTAAGGTTTTTATATTATAACCCAGTGTTATAGAGTAGGTATAAGCTGGGATACAATGCACTAAATAAGGTAGTAATTAAAAAGGCTACGTATATATAACTATACGTGGTTAATACAAAGATATTAGATAAAGAAGAGTCTTTATATACTAGGTACAAGGTATAAATAGGGGTTATAGAAGAATATATATAGGTATCTTAGGACAAACATAAGTATAGGTTAAGAATGTTAAAGATATATAGAGACGTAAGAATAAGTAAGTCCTATAATAGTACCCCCCCCCCCCTTACTTCTAAGCTCCTGCGAGGCGTATTGTATTATATATATACCAAAAAAACCCATTATAGAATTTTTTTTTATTAGCCCTTCTCGCCCTTCTATGTTCTACGCTATACAGGCTCCACTAGTTTAGTCCTTCTATATTTTATTATTAGGCTACTAACTTCTTAGGCCTAAAGCATAGCCTAGCTTCTATTATTAGCTATACTCCTATCCTTGCCGCTTAAAGACGCTTTACTAAAGCTTATTTAGTCCCTTCCTCACTTCTAATAGCTTTATAGTTTTCCCTTATTATCCTACTCTATGTCCCCCTAAAAAATAGCCCTAATTTTTAGTATAAAATAGGCGATTTTGGTCCAAAATAGGCGTTTTTAGGTGGTATTTTATGGCTTATTCAGCAGTATAATACAGTCGGTACAGTGTTTATAGTTATAGTATAGGTCAGTATGGTTTATATATAGGCTCTTATTAGTAACAGTACGGTGCTAGTATTAGGTAGTAGTATAGTGCTAGTAACAGGTTTAGGTTCTATAGGTAAATTAACATAAAGCTTATTAGTTTAGGTAGCAGTATAATATAAGTAATAAGGTTAGTCTAGAGAGCTATACTCTATCTAGTAGGGTATTTAAGGAGCGAGGCTCTACCTAGTCATATTTAGGTTGTAGGCTTATTGGTATAATAGGTTATTAGGGTCGTTTTATAGGCGTATTAGCACGAGGTCTTATTAATAGGTTTAAACAGTAGTACGGTACTAGCGTAGGGTTATACAGCTTAAGATAATCTAAGTATTAAATGCGGATAGCTCTAGCGGCAGCAGTATAATACTAGCAATAGGTTTAGGCGGCTTAGAACTATTTAATATTAAATATAAAAAGCTTTAACTATAAATTTAGACAGTAGCAGTATAGTACTAGCAATGGGGTCGTCTTATAGGCATATTAGCACAAGGTCTTATTAGTTTATAGAGTAGGATGGTACAAGGCTTATTAGTCTATAGGTATATTAGTATAGGGACTTATTAGATTTATACAGCAGTAATAAGGCTAAGTTAGTAGGACAGCAGTATAATGCTAGCATTAGGGTTAGGGGTTGTTATATAGTAGGGTATAAGCTATATAAGGTTAAACTAGAGGGTAGTAATATACCTATTTAAAATTGGTAGTAGTAGGGTGCAAGCCAGGTCGTCTTATAGGCGTAATAGTATAAGGTCTTATTAGCAGGTCTATATACAAATTGGTATAAAGTCTTATTATACTAATTTAGAGCCCTAATGTCCTAGTCTACCTATAGCTAGCAGCTCCTATTCCTACCCTTATAAGGTATAAAAAGGTATGCTCCGTAACTAGTAGCCCTAGGCCCGCTAGGTATATAGAAATAAGATCTAATATAGTGTTATAAAGTAGGCATAAGCTGGGATATAATACACTAAACAAGGTAGTAATTAAGAAGGCTATATATATATAACTATATATGGTTAATACAAAGACATTAGATAAAAAAGAGTCTTTATATACCAAGTATAAGGTATAAATAGGGGTTATAAAGAAACGTGCGTAGGTGTCTTGGGACAAATATAAGCACGGGTTAAGAATATTAAAAATACACAGAGATATAAGAATAAGTAAGTCCTATAATACCCAGAGAGCGCTAACCTAATTAAAGTTTTTATTGCGACTTAGAGAGCACTAACCTAATTAAGATTTTTATATTATAACCTAAAGAGTACTAACTTAATTAAGATTTTTATATTATGACCTAGAGAGCGCTAACCTAATTAAGGTTTTTATATTATAACCTAAAAAGCGCTAACCTAATTAAGGTTTTTATATTATAACCTAGAGAGTATTAACCTAATTAAGGTTTTTATATTATAACCTAAAAGGTGCTAACCTAATTAAGGTTTTTATATCGCGACTTAAATAGATGCTAACTTAATTAAGGTTTTTATATTGTACGCTAAAATAACATCAAATTCCTTAACTTTGTAGTAACATAGTGACCTAACTATAATAGATATTTAAAATCTAAAACTTGCGTATAACTCGCTGTACCTTATTCTACACTTTCCATATAAAAAAGTTGCCCTTTTATAAAAAAAAATTGGTGTTCCTCGCTTAAATTTTCGCTAAGTTCTACTGTTTTTGCTTTAATCCTAACCCTCTAACCCTTATAATAATATAAGATATAAGAAACTAGTTAAAGAATACCCTAAAGAAAGAAGCAAGGAATAATTAGAGATAGTTTATAAATAAATATACTTTTAACCTAAGCCTCCCCTATAATAAGGGCCTTTAGGCTATAGTAAAATAGGTAAAGAAAAAGGCAGGGCGCCTAATAGAAGACCTATATCTACCACCCCTATAAAGAGCAGGGGAGTTATAGGCTACTAATAATAATAATAAAAAGGTAAAGATCCTTATAAAAAGGGTTTTCCCCTAACTAGCTCTAGCAAACCTTAGCAATATTATAGGTAAAACACCGGTAACTCGCCTAAGGATTAATAGCAATATAATAATAGAGGAAATAGCTAGAACCATTAGCCGCCTTTTAAATAATATAGCACTAGGACTAGATGGGATTCTAAATAAGGCCTTAAAAACCTATAAACCACTTATAGCACCCTAGCTTACAGATGTAGCTAGGGTATACTTTACTATAGGCTACTACCCGCGACTTAAAAGATCTATAACAACGGTTATCTTATAGAAAGAAGGTAAAGCAGATTACTTAATCCCAGGAAACTACTACCCTATTACCTTAAAAAACACCCTTAGCAAGATCTTAGAAAAGGTAATAGTGGACTATATAGTAGATATGGCTAAGTAACACGCCCTACTACTATAAAGCTAAATAGGGGCAAGAAAGAACCGCTTAATACTATTAGCTCTTACGCTACTCGCTACCACCATTAAATCTGCATAGGCGATATAAAGGGACTTTATAGTATTAATGCTCAGCCTAGATATTAGTGGCGCCTATAATAATATACCCTATAAGCGTCTCCTATATATCCTTAAGGCAAAAGGCTTCCTAAAATAGATTATATAATTTGTTTAAGGGTTTATAGGTTAGAAAGAAATATTACTAGTCTTTAGCGGATACTAGAGCCCCCCTATTACAGTTATAATAGGAATACTATAAGGATTACCCCTCTTACCTATACTCTTCCTTTTCTTTATAAGCAACCTACTTAACTCCTTTAAGAAAGGGGCGACCTAGGGGATAGGCTTTATTAACAACATAAACCTAATTATATACGGGCTAATAGCCGCAGAGAACTATAGAACACTAGAGAAAGCTTATAACACCTATATAGAATAGGTAAGATAATATAGAGTCCAATTCTTACTAGAGAAATACCAGCTAATCCACTTTATAAGAAAACGCAACCAATCTATAAATCTCCAGCATATAATTTATATTTAAGGCTTTAGGGGTTAACCAGTTTAGGGCCTAAAGGTATTAGAAGTATAGGTAAACAGCAAGCTCCAGTAGAGCGTATATACGGCATAAGCGGCCCATAAGGGCTAAGTATAGTATATTATATTATCTAGGATCGTTAATTCTATATAGGGTCTATACTTCTAGAGGTTACGCCTACTATATATAGCAGTTGTCCAGCTAACTATAATGTATAGGTCTAGTGTTTAGGCCATTAGAGAATCTAAAAAAGGCCCCCCTAAATCACTCCTTAAACTACTCTAAAAGGTCCAAACTGCCTACCTTTAGAGTATAACAGGTGGATATAAGCGAACAGCTATAGCACTGCTTAAGAAGGAAGCCAATAATCCCCCTTATAACTATATATTAAAGCCGCTGTAATATAAAGGGCGTAAAATAAACATAACTCTAATATTATAAAGTATATTAAGACACGCCTAAATAAACTATAGAGGGACCCTAGGGCGCCCTATAGGAGAACAAGCTAATAACCCTAAAGTAGGGAAGACATATTAGAGAAACAGATAAAAAAAAGTAGAAGAAGAATAGTGCTACTTTAGGACCCAGGCCCATATAGAGGAGGAAGGGAGATATATAAAAAGCTAGTAAAGACAGCAGTAAGAGAAAGAAAGGAGCTAAAGTAGAGCATATAGCTACTATTAATAGATGTTAATATATTAGAGCTTTATAATTAGTTTTACTATATTTTTAATAATTAATTAGAGTGTCTGGGTATTATTATATTTAATAATTAAGGGCTTATTTAGCCTTAATATTATTACTTTAAATAATCTGCTAAAAAAGATAGCTGTCTTTACTATCTATAATAAGGCTAATAACTTAGCTTCTGTGCTTAACGTTATAACTATACCCTACTTATTTGCTCTTTAGACAATTAGTCCCCTAAATAGCTTTATAATATATCCTTATAAGCTCTTTCTGTTAATAGAGTTATCTATAAATAATATATTGCTAGCATAGATAAATAATTACGCTTTACTTTTACTATATCTTCTATTATCTTATCCTTTGTTATATATTCCTTTATCTTTTCCTTTACTATTTATTCCTTCCTTATCTCCTCTATAGCAGATTGCTCTGCTCCTTATACTATATAGGTACTGGATTACTTTCTCTACCACTTAATAGTGTTCTTAGCTTAGGTTCTAATTAAACCTTACTAGCTATAATACTGCAAAAGCAATATCTGGACGTATTATAGTGGCTATATAGAGTACTAACCCTATTTTTCTCTAATATAGTATTATAGAAGCTAGTAGTGATATAGAACGGACTAATAGGTCTATATTAGGAGACAGAAGCATTAGACGGATTAATTAGTAATTAGTAGAGAGAAGTTTAGATTTTATTATAGGAGTATCTGAAAGACGCCCTATAAGATCTATCTTATACTAGTTAGCTATCTTCTTAATATAGGCTTTTTAGGATAGCTATAGGAGCCTCTAGCTATAATTATATAGCATATAGATTTTTAGGAGCTATTTTAGCTTACTAAAGGTACTTATTTAGTATTCCTTACTTAGCTCCTTAATTGCTTCTTAAGCCTTTTTTATCTATTTTTTAGTAGTAGAAGATAATATCATTAATATAGAAGAAGATAACTATTTTACCCTTTAGTATAATATACGGCTCCTAAGGTACCTCTTTAAAACCTAATTCTGTTAGTAAGCTTATAAAATTCTTTTGCCATAATAGTAGTGATTATTATAGTCTATAAAGGGTTTTTCTTAAGTATAGTACTTTATCTTTCTTTCTGTTATTAAATCCTGGCAGTAGCTTTATATAGATAACTTTATTAAGATTATAATGGATAAACGCATTAACTGTATTTATCTATATTATCTTTAGGTTAAATTTTACGGTGATTGCTATAAAGGTTTAGAAGGTTGTACTAGCTAATATAGTAGCTCTTATAGGTAGGTCTCCTAAAGCCTATTAATTTCTATATACTATTAAGTATGCCTTATATTTCTAGGGGAATTTATACTTATCTATCTTATAGATAAATATCTATATTAAGCTAAGGATCTGCTATCCCTTTATATACTTCTTATCTATTTCTTAAAATAACCTTATCTAATAATAGGATTAGAGATAGGCTTATTAAGCCTTTTGGAACTGGTCTTAAAGAGAGTATATATTAAAATCCTTAATTAACTAAGGTGGAGTAGGTAAGTTCTTCCTATATAGCCTAACATTATATATTCTGCCTAATTTTAGCTTGCTATTATTAAGTTAATTATTAAGGTTAAACTTCCTTCTTACTAAGAAGGCGCTATAATAGGCTAAGGTAATCCTTTTAGTAATAAAGTCTTTAAACCTATAATTGCCGGCTTCCTTAAATAAGCCTTTAACTAAGTCGTTAAACACCTTCTAAGTGTTAAACGCATCTCCTACTTAATAAGCAATATCTTAATTAGTATCTTAAACTAAAATTATAGAATAATTAATATAAAAGGTATATGGAGATTCTTTATCTTCTTCTATTAGAGATAGTATATAATATATATCTTTAAGAGCTCTTGCAAGCTTAAGATCTACTAACTTATTAAAGGTTTAAACTTGCTTATTCTTAATATTATTATCTTCCTCTTAAATTAATAATTTAAATTCTTCTTTATTGTCTTTTAGGAGAACCTTATTCTTAGTTAGGGTATTAGGGAGTTAAATCTTCTTAATTAGTATATCTAATTTAGCGTATAGGCCCTTTAAGATATCCATTTACTTACCGTTAAAAAATGTCTTTTTATTAAAGATAATGTCCCTAGTAGAGATAATAATACCTTTATATAGGATCTAGATTCTATAGATATTAGTAGAGTTATAGCTAATAAGGTAGCTAATATAGGCTTATAGATCTAGTTTACTTAGCCTTTTCTTTTTTAGCTAGGCGTCTAATATTATCGCGTACGCTTTATAGCCGTAGGCTTTTAGGTGCGCTAGTTATGGTTTTCTTAATCTCTTATTAGCTAGGAAGGTATAAAACCTCTTATATAGCGATTTCTATCCATTACTTTCCTATAGCGTTTAATCTTAAAGGTAGACTATATAGTTAACTATCTCGTTCTATAGATTATATAGTAAACTAGCAGCAATTCTTGTTACTTATGCTCTCTTAATAAATATACCCCCTAAGCGTTTGGCGGTACTATTCTAAGCTTAAATATATAGCACTAAAGGCTTAAATATAATCTCTTAGGTCTGTAGCTATTTAAGGGTTCTCCTTCTCCCTAGCTTGTTGTCTAATCTAATAGTATTAACTTTAAGGTTATACCTTAGACAAATCTACTAGATAAAACCTTTAAGCACTTATAGTGTCTCCTTTTCCTATTATGCGTTATTATAAAGTATAGGAAGGATCTTCCTAAGAAGGTGTTATAGATAAGTATAACTTATATAAATTTAGTATGCGCTTCCTTAAGGTCAGTCTAGTTAATATTAAGGTTAAGATAAGGTTTATTAATTTCCTATTTTAAGAACCTTTATAAGACCTAACGCTTAATTTTAGCAAGACTGTAGTATTAATATTCTATTGTTTTAGGGCCTTAAAGCTTAACTTCTAGGGTGTTAATACCTAAATAATAAAGGCTTATAGGTCCTAGATAACCTAGACACAGATACTATAGTTATATATTACCTTTCGCATCTAAACGAATATCTCTTAACAATACTCTACGCTTCCGTTAGCGGTATAGTAGTTAACTTATATTAAACGCTAATAGACTTCCTAGTTAGACGTATTTAATAGCCTATTATCTATAATATTCTTCTATTTAATATAGGATTATATTATCCTTCTAAACTAGAAGTTTATTATCTCCTTTATTATCCTAGTAGTACCCTTATTTTTAAAGTAGATAGAATAATACTAGATTTATATTAAAGTCTATATAAAAGGCAATGTCCTTAAAATATAGGATTCCCTTATTCTTATCTAGTTTTATAACTTAGATAGTAATATTACTATAGCCTAGTATAGGCATTTCTAAGCTGCTAGTAATAATATATTTGTATCTTAAAGCTTTTCTAAAGTTATAGAAATAAGAGAGGTTATTAAAGATATAGAGAGTGGTTCCTAAGTTAAGAATAGTTAATAGCTTTAGTAGATAGAGTTAATTAGTATAATACAATTCTAGGAATATTATATTAGCTTCTCCCTTAATCTTAACTTCTTTACTCTTATCCTGTTATTATTAAGCCTTATCTTCTTATTCTTTAAGTCTGACCTTTATAACTTAGTATAAGGGATATTATTACAGTCACTTTAGGTTGCCCTTAGGACAACCCCTAGACACCCCTTAGATGTCTATTAGTTATATACTAAAGGCACGTGCCTATAGTATATAGTCTCTACAATCCCTAAGGCCTTACTTCCTTAAGGATTTATCTCTCTTACCAATCTATCCTATTCTATAATCGTGCCTTATAGCCCCCTATCTACAAAGTCCCCTTATATTTAAATCCTTCCTACTCTATTTAGAAGGGTAGCTGGCTTTAAAAACTAGATTGTTTATTTATATCTTTTATTTATATCTACTATTCTCCCTTAAAATCTCGCGACGACCTAAATGGAAACTCTATAAATACCTTATAGAAAGCCGTTGTATTAAGGCAGAAAGGTCCCTCTAATAGTAAGAGATTGCGATAATATAAACCTCTAGGTAAGATGGCTAAATAAGCCCTAATACCTAGATACACTAAGAGCTTAAAGACTCTTATATACTTATGGTTACCAGCAACGCTAAGGAAAACGTAAACACCCTCTATAATAGTTACAATACTACTAAAAAGCAGTTAGAACCCCTCTGGCCCTATTTAGGCTAATTAGAAGATTAAGCGCTAGATATAACCCTAAAATCTTCCCTTAAACTAGAAATGCTAGAGGAATATACTAATACGCTTAATTAGGGACTTAACTAGAACCCTCCTAGAAGACTACTAGCCTATAATTAGTATAGTAGTAGTATATAGACTGCTTATAAGCTAAATAGGCCTACCCCTTTAGGTAATCTAACCTAACTACTAACTTTAGATTTAAACCTTGTAGGGAAACCCGTATTAGCTATTAGTATTAATACTACCTTTATAGCCAGAGCTTCCCTAGGCCTAAGGTTAGAAAGTTAAGAGCCCTATACTAATTTTCTTTAAGGAGGATATTAGGAAGCTGCTATAAGGCTCTTAGAAGCTATATAGAAAGGAGCCACTAATAAATATATTTAAAACCTTTAGGGGCAGGTATAGATTTAATAGAGCTTAATCTAGGCTAGATAAAATCTTTTATAACCTAGCTAAGGCTAAGGGCCTCTTAGGGGCTACCTAGTACCTACCTAAAGAGGTATAAAAGACTTAGAGAGGTATTTATATAGCGAATAGAAAAAGGATATAAACTAACTAGCTAAGGCCTTTAGTAGTCTAGAACTTCGCTATAGACCTAATACCTAACAGTTAGATAATTAGGTTTATAAAATAGATAACTTCTTTAAGATGCTAATAATATAAGATAATACCAAAGAGCGTACTTAATGGATTATTAGTAAGATTAAAGATTAATCCCTAAACTAGATCGCACTTAATTAGCTTAATAAAGAGCAGATTACTATATAGCTAAAGCTATAACCCTTCCTAAAGAAATAGACTTAAGATCTATATATTGTATAATATAATAATACAGAGCTATTCTGGAATGGGATATAGCTTAACTGCTATAACTTCTACTAGTTTATAAACTTTATGGAAACTTATACTTAACTAATAGATCTAAAGCCCTTTAAAAACGAGGATAGTAGCATCTATAAGAAGGAGAAGATTGTATTTATCTAGGCTAGAATTAAGCTAGTAATTTGTAATAAAATAAAGTACATAGGAGCCCTATCGCGGATTACTATATATATGGATTTTAAATAAGCGGTTCTAAACGCTAAAGATATAGTAAGGAACTAGACCTCTTCTAGTAAGAAGTTAGGGGGTAACTAAAAGCATAGGTACTCTAATAGTAATATAGGGTAGACCTAAACTTTAAAGAAGCCGTTCTTAAAAAGAAATCCGGAATAGTTAAAGTTAGGGACCTTAAGTAATAGGAAAGACTCTTAAGGCCAACCTAATACCCATCTAGTACCCTTATAGGAATACTCTAAAAAGTTAAGAGAAAACTTCTCTAAAGGTAAACCTAATTGGAAAAACAAGCAGAGTAATAACTTGTAAGGGATATTATTGCAGGTCACCTTGGGTTGCCCTTAGGACAACCCCCGGACACCCCTTGGATAGCCGTTGGTTACGTGCCGGAGGCACGTGCCCGTAGTATATAGTCTCCACGATCCTTAAGGCCTTACCTTTTTAAGGATTTGTCTCTCTTACTAATCTATCTTGTTCCACAATCGTGTCCTTATAGCCCCCTGTCTATAAGTCCCCCTCACATTTAAATCCTTCCTACTTTTTTTGGAAGGGCAGCTGGCTTTAAGAACTAGATTATTTACATTTTTGTTTACACCTACTATCCTCCCTTGAAAATCTCGCGATAATCTAAATGGAAACTCTATGAATACCTTATAGAAAGCCGTCGCGCTAAGGTAGGAAGATCCCTCTAATAGCGAGAGATTGCGATAATATAAACCTCTAGGCAAGACGGCCGAATAAGCCCCAACACCTAGATGCGCCAGGAGCTCGAAGACTCTTATATACCTACGGTCACCGACAACGCGGAGGAAAACGCAGATACCCTCTATAACGGTCGCAACGCTGCCGGAAAGCAACCGGAACCCCTTTGGCCCCACTTAGGCCAATTAGAAGATTAAGCGCTAGAAGCAACTCTAAGATCTTCCCCTAAGCCAGAAATGCCAGAGGAATATACCGACGCGTCTAATTAGGGATCCAACCGGAACCCTCCCGGAAGACCATTGGCCTATAATTGGCATAGTGGCGGCGCATAGACTGCTTATAAGCTAAGCGGGCCTACCCCTTTTGGTAACTTAACCTAAACACTAACTTAAAACCCAAGCCTTATTAGAAAGCCTACACTAGTTACTAGTACTAATATTACTTCTATAGCTGGAGCTTCCCTAGGCCCAAGTTCGGAAAGTTAAGAGCCCCATACCAATATCCTTTAAGATGGATATTGGGAAGCTGTCGCAAGGCTCTTAGAAGCCATGTGGGAGGAGGCCACTGGTAAATATATTAGAACCCTCTAAGGGCAAATCTAGATCTGGCAGGGGTTAATCCAGGCTAGACAAACTCTTTTATAACCTGGCTAAGGCTAAGGGCTTTTTAGGGGCTACCCAGTATCTACCTAAGGAAGTATAGAAGACTTAGAGAGTTATCTACGCCATAAATAGAAAAAGGATATAGACTAATTAGCTAAGGCCTCTAATAGCCTAGAACTCCGTTATAGACCTAACGCCCAACAGCTGGACGATTGGGTTTGTGAGGTAGACAACTTCTTTAAAATACTAATAATATAAGATAATACCAAAGAGCGTATATACTAGATTATTAGTAAGATTAAAGACTGATTACTAAACCAGATCGCACTTAATTAGCTTAATAAAGAGCAAATTACCTTATAGCCGCAGCTACAAACCTTCCTAAAGAAGTGGACTCAAGATCCGTACGTTATATAATATAATTATACAGAACTATTCTGGAATAGGATATAGCTTAACCGCCACAATTTCCGCTAGTTTATAAACTTTATAGAAACTCGTGCTTAACTAATGGATCTAGAGCCCTTTAAAAACGAGGACGGTAGCGTCCATAAGAAAGAGAAGATTGGATTTATCTAGGCTAGAATTAAGCCAGCAATTTATAATAAAATAAAGCGCGTAGGAGCCCTACCGCGGATTACCGCATATGCAGATTTTAAACGAGCAGTTCTAAATGCTGAGGATATAGTAAGGAACTAGACCTCTTCCGGTAGGAAGCTAGGGGGTTACTAGAAGCGCGGGCACTCTAGTAGCAATATAGGGCAGACCTAAACTTCAAAGAAGCCGTTCTTAAAGAGAAATTTAGAAGGGTTAAAGTTAGGGACCTTAAGCAATAGGAAAGACTCCTAGGGCTAACCTAATACCCATCCGGCACCCTTATAGGAACACTCTAAAAGGTTAAGAGAAAACTTCTCTAAAGGTAAACCTAATTGGAAAAATAAGCAGGGCGACAACCGCACTAATAATCTAAAAAAAGAAAAGCCCTAGTTATGGACCTCTCCCGGCTACAACTAGGGCAAGATATGGAAGGAGAGACTCTCCGTATTGCTATTAAGCTGGAAATAGTACTCCCTATAGGCGAGGTACATCAGTTCCAAGTACTATATAATAGCGGCGCCGAAATTAATCTTATACGATACGATTTGGTAAAAGAGCATAAGCTTATCCTGTCGCTAAGGTAGCGGAAACCTATTGCAGGGTTCCTGGATAAGCATTAGATTAAACTATACAGTGCCCATAAGCTTATAGTATTAGTGGCCAATATGCATAACCGCACTAAGGTGGTCGGCCTGTAACCCTTCTGGGCGGCTAACTTTAAAGGCTATAACCTTATTCTTAGATACCCTTAGCTTGCGGAAGCAGACCCTAAGATACGCTTTAAGACAGGAGCCTTTAAATAGTGGAATAATAAAGAATTGGAAGGGCGTATATTACTAGCAAGCTTAAAAGATATCCTAGAAAATATGGCTCTAGGTGAAATAGTATACGCTCTACACCTAAAGGAGTATTAGATCGAACCCCTGTTCTATAGCAAGATGGGTATAGAGCCTAGCATAGGTAATAACCCCTCTATAATAGAGACCCTATGGGGAGCTGCCGGACAGGTCGCGGAGATACTGCAGGGAGGCGGCGATCTTGAAGATCTTACGAGATACTTCCACCGCCATGGGTTACTCTGGCTTAAGCAATATACAGAGAATATACTACGGCACCTTAAACGCTGCGTTAAAGAGTTCCCTACCCTCCACTAGCTACTACATGAAACGGTTTAACGTACGGTAGCAACCATGTACGAACAACCACTATAGCGCGCGACGCTACCCGTAAGCGTCCTAAGGGAGCTCCGGGACCTACCTAATGATAATATAGAGGACAAACGCGACCCTAATCTGTTAAATATTCCATTAGGCCTAAGGGACTTACTAAGGGTATTTTTGGGTAGGCGAGCTAAAATCATAGCGCAGAACTTAGAATATGATTATATAATTAATCTAGAAGAGGGTAAACAACCCCTAAACCTTCCTATTTATAACCTCTCTCGCAAAGAGCTTAAGATCCTACGGGAATACCTTAATAGTGTATAGGAAAAGGGATGGATCCGGCCCAGTAAGTTGCTAGTAGGCGCACCAATCCTCTTTGTCCTAAAACTAGATGGAACTATAAGGCTATATATAGACTATTGCGGTCTTAATAAAGTTATAATTAAGAACTGTTACCTACTACTACTAGTTAGTAAAATGCTGGATTAACTATCTAGGGCGAAGATCTTTACGAAGCTGGATCTACAAGACGCCTATTATAGGCTCCATATTAAAGAAGGGGATAAGTGGAAGACCGCTTTTAAGATCCGATACGGCCACTTTAAGTATATAGTGATGCCTTTTAGGCTAGCTAATACGCCTGCGATATTCCAATTGTATATTTATAGAGCCTTAGGGGGACTAGTTAACCGCATATATGTTATCTATTTAGATAACATCCTAATCTACTTAGAAGATGAGGATTAGTATAAGTAATATATCCGCCAAGTACTGGAACGTTTAGATAATTGGGGCCTCTATACCAAGGCGTTAAAGTGTACCTTTAATACTAAGCAGGTCGAGTTCCTAGGTTACATTATAACGCCTATAGGCGTAGTTATGGACCTAGTACGGGTATAAATAATCTAAAAGTGGCCAGAGCCAGAGAGCTACTAGGATGTTTAAGTGTTCCTAGGCTTTACCAATTTTTATAGGCGCTTTATCTATGACTACTCGGACGTCGCCCGATACCTATCTAACTATATTGCGGAAGCTTCCTAAGACCCGGCCTAAGGAGCAAAAAGCTTAAAGGCAGGAAGGAAGAAAACCAAGAAGGGACCAACTAAATGGTATAAACTATAGTTATAGCCTAGAAAGGTTTAGGATGCCTTCCGGGAACTACAAGCAAAGTTTACGGAAGCTCTATTACTGCGGCATTTTAACCCAGATTAGCTATTAATGATAATCACTAATATATTAAATTTTGCCCTTGCCGGTATCCTACTATAACCTAATAGGGATCTGGACGCTACCTAGCTCCACTGGAGACCAGTAGTATTCTATAGCAGAAAATTCTAGGGGCCTAAAGTTAGGTATTATACCCATGATAAGGAACTGCTGGCTATAGTTAACTGCTTTAAATAGTGGCAATATTACCTTGAGCACGCAAGCTATACTATTTATATACTCTTAGATTATTATAATCTACGCTACTTTATAACTACGAAGGAGCTTATACCTTAATAAGCTAAATGGGCAGAGGAGCTCGCGCGATTTAATTTTGAGATTAAATATAAGCTAGGGGAGAACAACCCTGCTAATGGACTGTTACGACGGCTAGACTATGCCAAAGGCTTTAAAACGGGAGAAGGAAAACAGATAATAGACATCTTACTCCCTATATTGCAGAACAAGCTCTGGGTGTGGGATACTTAAGTATCTATAGCTCTATGCACTAAGTCTTAGGCGGTATAAACCCCGTCGGCTTCTACTGACGTTCCGGCTGGTACCCAGTTTGTGGCCGATAAGGGTCTAAATATACCTGGACAGGACGTCCCTAATATAACTTTGGAACCTGGCAATACGCCACCTCTAATTGCTAAGCTATCCCCTTAAGCTAAAAGCGAAGCTATAGAGCAATTGGAACTTAGAGCCCTATAATAACTAAAGGACTTTAACCTTATAGCGGCCTTCCTGACGTATGCGTATTAAAGAGTTGTAAGATCTATGGTACTATTAAGTCTTGTACTTAGAGTAGTATAAGACAAAACAGCTTTTACCCAGGAACCATCTGAAAGGTTAACGGATCTTATTTATAAGGTGCAACAGAGGGACGCTTCCTATACCATCTTCAATACGGAAGTAGACCGGAAACGTAACGGAAAGGAAGCTGTAAGGCGCTAAAATTGGGAACTAGACCCAATGGGCCTACTGCGTAGAAATGGCAAGGTTTGGGTGCCATATAAAGCAAATCTACGACAGAAGATCCTTATAAGGAATTATAACGATCCTCTAGGCGGCCACTATGGTTAAGCTAAGACAGTGGAATTACTTTAGCGTAAATACTATTGGCCAAAGCTCAAGTAGGAAGCAAAGGAGTACATTAGCTATTATAAGAAGTGTTAAGTATACAAGATCCATAGGCATAAGCTATAGGGTCTACTTAAATTAGTTCCCCCCACTAGTAAGCCATAGCGATATTACGCTATGGACTTTATCACGGATTTCCCGCTATCTAAAGATGGCTAAGGACGAACATACGATTCGGTCCTCGTACTTATTAATAGGTTTTTAAAGTACGTCTAATACCTTCCTATTAACAAGACAATTAACGCATAAGCGCTTACCAGCCTAATTAAGGAGAAATGCTTTCTTAAAGTAGACTAGCCGCACTCTATTATTACTAACAGGGGCAGTGTCTTTATAAGCCAGTACTGGTCGGATCTATGCTTTTATTTAAAGATAGACCACCATTATAGTACAGCTTTCTATCTACAAACGGACAGGCAAACAGAACGTTAGAACTAGGAACTAGAGTCTTACCTATGAATATATTTAAACTACCAGTAAGATAACTAGTGCGAGCTACTTCTATACGCGGAGTATGCTTATAATTCAAAGCAATATGTATTGTATAAGTATACACCAATCTAGATTGCCTATGGCGTCTAACTATCTAGGTTTAATGGTGTACCTAGCAATTACTGGTTAAGGCCGTATAATTAATTATGGGATCCTACTAGGAAGTTAAAGGATATCTACTAGAGAGTACAAGGATACCTCTAGGAATAGAAGGAGTAATAGAAGCATGCAAAGTAGAGCCTATAAGATGCTTAAGAGCAGTAGAGACTCTAGTATAACCGCAAACACCAGGACAAGTATTTTAGAGTAGGCGATAAGGTTCTATTATGTTCAACAAATATTAAGACCCGTTAACTATTAAAGAAGCTCGATATAAGATACCTAGGTCCCTTTAAGTTAAGGAACGAATTGGTAAGCTAGCCTACCGTCTCTAGCTACCCCCATCTATGGCCTATATATATCCAGTGTTTTATATAAACCTACTAGAGCTATAGCATAGACTACTACTAAAAAAGAACTTCCGTCTAGGCCCAATTAAACACCCTAAGGTGGTGGGCGAGCGGTATGAGGTTAAAGCTATACTACGCCATAAGTCTGTTAAGAATAAGCTTTAATATAAAGTTAAATGGCTAGGCTAGCCCGCTAAGAACTCTATATGGGAACCAGAGGATCACCTTAAATATTACAAAGATATTCTAAAAGAATATTGGGACCAAGGTCTATAATCTGCAAATCATAGAAAGCGCTCTAATACTACGGTGTCATTGCGACCTATAAAGAAAGCTTATAGTAGACCGCAAAAGGCCCTAAAGAGTAAATAGGTCAAATCAGATATGGAACAGACAGGCTCCGGAAACCATAAGGATTAGGGCTACGGCCTAAGGCAGGACAGGTCCTCAGCCTTTTTATGTATATAGCATAGAGTTAATAGGGCATTTTGCTAGAATTGCATTCCTATTTATTAATCTATATTAGGAATATTGTTCCTAGGGCTCCTAAGCCCTTTCTAAAAGCCCTTTAAGGCCTTCCTAAGTACCTAATTAAGGTTCTTAATTGCTACTATATATAAGAATAAATCCTAAATACCTAATCTAAAAAGCCACTATGCCTTATTCTTAGGAGCAGGATCAGTATCTATTGGGCCACTAAGTAATAGCTAACGAGAATGGGATCCAGACCCCTTAGTAGGGGTATAAGTAGGCATAAAAATAGGGGTAGGATAATAAGGTGTAGCTAGGGCAGAGATCCTTAAACGCTTAACACTAATATTAGGTCCAAACCAATACCAATGAAGCTCTTACGGCGTTAGCTTATAGTTAATAAAGACACGCTCAAGCCCAGAATAAACAGAGACGTTAGCTAGCTGGTATAGTCCAGAACCACCGAGACCTTGCTACGGCAACTGTCAGTTACCTATCTATTAGGTACCCGAAGGGTAACCTACCTAATACCGTATTATATTATGCTCTTTTAAAACTTAACACGCATACGCAAACTCCTTCTTATAGTAGACGGCAACCTTCTTCTTATCACCCCCATCCCTTACCCTATCCTTAGTGTACCAACCTTGCTCTTATATAAGGCGTTGCTGGCTGGCTTGCTAGGAATTATGGGCAGTGTAGATAGCCGTGGCATAGTCTTAAATTCGACCAAGTTGTTCAGCGTTTGCGCTAGAATGAGAGAGAGCCTAGGCGATATAGTAGTTAAGGATATTAAAGGAACATCGCCACTTAGGCCTAGGCTATTAAAGCTTAAAGTCAGCAATGGAAATCTATTAAGAATAAAAAAACTTACCTTAACGCAACTGCCGCTCTTGGTACGTATGCATCGATTATAAGGACTGAAGGTATTGGATCTAATATAGTGCGTCTTATTACAAGCCTCTAGAATCCTCTTATTAGACTTCTGGTTTTTTAAGGACGTGCAGGCAAAATCATTTAGGTAGGACCAGCACCAGTTGCGGGTTAGCGGAGGTTGAGGTTCTATATGCAGCGGTAGGGCTAGAATACGCTAAGGAATTGGCTTAGAAGAGCAGTTAGCAGGAGAACAAAGAGGCATACTGAAATGATAATAGAAAAGAAGAAAATCTTGATAATATATTAAAGATACGTCTAAAATTGGACGAAGGTTAATAATGGGAAGTGAGGTATTAAGGAAAAGGAACAGCTTAATAAGCAAGGTGTCCTTATACTTTACCGTCTAATACCCTTCTGGTGAATAGCCGCAACCTTGCCAATATAACTCCGTTACAATAGCGTTATTTAGAAGGAAGGAAACACGCGTATAAGTTATTTAACCATTACTTCCTTATAAAAACTGATCACGCGGCCAGGGAAGGCAATTAAGACGTTAATTAAAGATGCATATAGGTTAAATTATACCTAAACGATACTATAATATCAAAAAAACAATGTTACAAACATCCTTAACAGTCGCATAATAGCTATAGGCGCTATTATAAAGTGTCTCCTGTTTGCTAGGCAGTAAAGCTATACCAATTATATAGTACAGGACCACCAGATTTGAAACCATATATACCAAATCTTAAGAGACAAGTCTTTTTAATTAACTAATTGATTACCCAACTGCATATAGCAGCCCAAGGGCAAATGTGGGAGCAATGCGTTAGTAACGCAGGGGATTAGGAGAAAGGATCACAGATTATATCTTAATAGTTAAAGACGACGGTAAGCTAAGGCCCTATATGTTAAATCCTATACCAAAAGGTTCTACGGAACTACATTAGGAACACTAAATTGCCTATAACACTTGCGATTGATTGCAGACCGGCATAAAGGCTTAGAAGTAGAGTTGTATAAAAATCCTTAGGTCAGCCTAGGTAGTCACCGGCATGCTTCTAGTAGGCTTCTAATGGGTCTCCTGGCAATCCTTATATCTTTTCTCCAGTCATGTTTTTCCTTATTAAGGTTTTCAGGAGTTCAAAGCAGGGGTTAGATAGATAGATGATATACAGCGGCATGCCAATATCTCTCCGAACCCCTTCCGGGACGAGCCCTCATAATCTCCCTTTACTGCAAGGTAATGGCGATCGGGGGCCGACCGCAAGAAAGGGGGGGGCAATGTAAGGGATATTATTGCAGGTCACCTTGGGTTGCCCTCAGGACAACCCCCGGACACCCCTCGGATGGCCGTCGGTCACGTGCCGGAGGCACGTGCCCGGAGTATATAGTCTAAA
>Ga0307507_10004156_pt1 | contig 26263 bp, 16 predicted proteins | sample 7_EM_MG_FD_207223 | JGI IMG/M metagenome (GOLD analysis project Ga0307507, IMG submission 207223) | Populus trichocarpa ectomycorrhiza microbial communities from riparian zone in the Pacific Northwest, United States - 7_EM | ecosystem: Host-associated > Plants > Roots > Unclassified | place...
TCTCATGCCGCTACTGTACAACGAATGATACCCTATTCCTTGGGCACAAAATATTAGGATAGTGTAGCAATCAAAGTCGTGGTCGAAACATATAGTATGTCGCTCGCTTTTTTTATCCCCTAAATACCCCCATCATAATAAATAGAAATTGTTATTATGCATTGCATAATATTATAGATGCGAGTTAAATGTTAAGACAGAGTAGCACTGAGATATAAGGAGAAAGGGAAATATAGTTTTTTTCTTGATTTCCCCCGTAGGTACCTACGGCTCTCCGAGTGGTTGGAGTCAGAACGTTGTCTGAACTTTCACCCGAGGCAATGATTTGAACCAACGGGATGACAAAATAAGCTCTTATATCGACTTGTAGTTTACTATAGGCCGAGAGTTGTAAGCATAAGCTACCTCTAGCTTGAGAAAGTAAAAAGAAGCATAACGTAAGCGTTGTTGAAACGCCCGTGTATTCACAGTTGTGTGGGAATAATATGGGAATATGCACTAGAATAGTACAGGTATTGTGGGCGATAGTACGAGTGCTGGAAATAACGATTGCCGCTGGCAAGGCACGTGCTGGCAGATGGCTTTTTCGCCGAAACATTTGATGCCAGTCAATCTCATCGCGCCATAAGATCCACGGGCGATTTGCGGAGGTGGTCTATCGAGGGTTTTTAGAGAATTACTGGTATGGTGCCGAGCACTTGAGATCGGCCAAAAACCAACGTAAAGGTTTTCAATAGCAACCACATCTTTGGGAAGATAGAATTGGAGAGGAGTGCCTTCTGGGCACTCCTATCAAGCTATGTTTCCTGATTTTCAATTAGAGCAATGTTAGTAGAGAGTAAAATTTCGAATTCTCCATGTATGGTCATTTCCGAACCTGGTTTTGCCAAGCCCCATTCTTTTGACTGTATTATGTAAAAAAAAATGAATTGCCCATGAGGGTTAATTTCAAATGCCCCGCACGATACTGGGATGAGAGTTGCGCAATGCGAAAGCCCATCAGTTACCGCCGCCTCTCTTGCGAATTCCTTGGAACTCTGCGAGAAGTCGGATTCTCATTGCACACGATCCCTCTCAACTCCTCTCACAGAAAGGGAGTTCAAATAAGAGACTATTGCTCAGATGTCGTCAGGGCACCAGGAGGTCACCGGTAACGTCAACTCGTTTAATTCATTCAACGTGTTGACCCACAACAATATTGTCAACTTCGTTACAGAAACAGACGCCGAGGGACGCCAAATTCTGCAATGGCTATCGCCACTTGAACCACAGCAAAGACACCAAGGTGTACGAACCGGCCGACTAGATGGCGTGGGACACTGGGTGCTGGAAACCAACGAGTTCAGAAAATGGAGTGATACGGAAGATGGTTGCAATGAGCCGGTGTTGTTCGGTCACGGGAACCCGGGGGTGGGAAAAAACGCATCTCAGGTAGCAAGGCTATTCGTCTAGAGAAAGACAATATAGATGTCACTGACGATGAGAAAATAGCTCCCTAGTGATTGATAGCCTGTGCGATCGGGCTAGGGAGAAAGACATTGCTGTCATAGGGTTCTACTGCGATTTCCTTGCCCAGCAGGAGCAATCCACCATAAATATATTGGGCGCCATTCTTAAGCAGCTAATCTGTAGGGGAGGGATCCCGGAGCATATACGGGAGGCTTTTCGGAAGGCCAAAAAAGAGTTTGGCGGCCGAGGTCTTCGACTTCCCGACCTAGTGGAAATCACGAAGAAGGCTATTGTATCGCTACCACGGGTATTTTTCTGTATTGATGCCTTAGACGAATCTACTCCCCAGCACCGGCGGGATCTACTCGAGTCCCTCCGAGAAATCGTTCTAGTGTCAGCAAACACACGGATATTCCTTACCGGAAGGCCACATATCGAGGACGAAATCATGAAACACTTTGGCGAGGTGGTTAGGATACCGCTTAGTCCTACCCAAGATGATATTAAGGGTTATCTGGAGATGAGGCTGAACCGTGACACTGACCCCTCTGCAATGGACGATAAATTGCGGCCGGATATTATGAGAATCATTCCGGAGAAGATCTCAGAAGTGTAAGCAAGAATACTAACTTGAAGCACATCCTAACACTAGTCTAGGCTATGACCCACTAACGGTGATGCTTAGTTTCCTCCTTGTTTCCCTAATCATTGATGCAATCTTGGGCGAAATTACTATCCATCAGAGAAGAAAAAAGTTGGAGGAGATGACCAAAGGGGATGGTCTGGGCGATGCTTACACAGCAAATTTATCACGAATCAAGGCGCAACACAGGAGCAGATCACGACTCGGCATGCAAGCTCTAATGTGGGTATCACATTCGGAGCGGCCGTTGCGTGTTGCCGAGCTATGCCATGCCCTGGGAGTCGAAGAAGGATCCACCTACTTGAATACTCAGAATATCCCTGCGATAGAAACACTGCAAGCATGCTGTCTGGGGCTTATCACAGTCGAGAAGTCCTCGTCTACTGTCCGCCTTGTCCACTACACTCTGCAAGAATTCCTCTCCCGCAATCTAAACCTGTTCCTCAAGCCCCACTCGACGATTGCTGAGGTCTGTTTGGCTTACCTCAACTTTCGCCAGGTCAGAAGCATTTCGCCTACTCTTCACTCTGTCCCACCAACCGTGCCTTTTGCCGAATATGCTTCTTGTCACTGGGGTACCCATGCTAGGCGGGAAACAACAGGGAGTGTGAAAAGGCTTGCATTGCAGCTACTCGATGGATTCGATAAGCACATATCATCGAAGGTGTTGTTCTTGCGTGAACTGGGCATTTGGGGCCGGCACTTTTATTGGGGACAGCTTTCAGGGATTCACAGGGCTTCACGGTGCTGCGTACTTCGGGTGCTTGGAGATAATAGTTGCCTTATTAGATATGGGTAAATGGGATACGCGGGCAACTGATTGCCATGGCAACACAGCAATCGCTTGGGCTGCTAGGAGGGGACATGGGGAGGCCGTCAGAATATTGCTTGATCGGAACGAGGTCAACCCCGACACAACTGACGAATATGGCCGAACACTACTCTCGTGTGCTGCACAGAATGGGCATGAGGGAGTTGTGAAGATACTACTAGAGCGGAACCACGTCAATCCCAAAACAGCCTCCAAATATGGTGAAACACCGCTCTCGTAGGCTGCCGAGAATGGACATGAGGAGGTTGTGAGGATACTGCTAGAACGGAACGACGTCAACCCCGACACAGCTGACAAATATGGCCAAACGCCACTCTGGCGGGCTGCACAGAATGGGTATGAGGGGGTCGTGAGGATACTGCTGCAACGGAGCGACGTCAATCCCGACACAGCTGATACCCTATTTGGCCAAACGCCGCTCTCACGGGCTGCCGAGAATGGACATGAGGGAATTGTGAGGATACTGCTGGAACGGAACGACGTCAATCCCAGCACAGCTGACATCCTACTTGGCCAGACGCCGCTCTCACGGGCTGCCAAGCGGACCATAACGAATGTGGGTAAGGCTAGGGTTCGGAGCACGGAACGCTCATCTCAGAAAGTACAAGCTGCCGCTAAGGCTCAACAGATGGGGTATAAGGTGAAAGCTAGGATGGGAAAAGAATCCCGAACGAAAAACAGCTGTGCAGGGTGGGCACGAGGGGGTCGTGAAGATACTTAGAGAACGGAGCGACGTCAATCCGAACAAGCCTAAAAAAACATAGCCAAGCACTAGTCTCACGAGCTGCGCAGAATAGGCATGAGAGAATTGCAAGGTTGCTGCGGGGGGGCTAGGCTGATTTCATTCCCAAACATTTCGCAAACCCCAACCAACAAAGTTCTTCTCCCCCGGGCCCACCGAGCTACCTGAGCCCCTTTCAAAATGACCCATGGGTCTTGACACCCAAGGGCGAAATCCGACTTTTCTTCCCCCACCTAGTAGACATACCCCTCTCCGCAATAGAAGAAACTTGGCCACGTAGGATCCCAAGCCCGCTACAGACAGCTCTCTACATACGGACTGACCGGCCATCGTTCGATCATTTATCTGGAATTTCTTATGTTCTCTTCGCCCTCAGCCACCTCATCCCCCTCTTCAGTGTCTTCGCTCCTAGTTTTATTGTTCAGGTTTTGTTTAACCAATTTTGTATACATCCTCTTTATCCGCGGTTTGTTCTTTGTGCCATTGAGTTATGCTATTCCATGTCTGCCCATGATTGACTTCTTATATACTTGTATTATTGTATAGCTTAGAGGGAAACCGTATTCCATTTTAGAGGGGGGGGAGTGGATGGAAGCTCCATAGATGTAGACACAAGCTAGAAACAGACACATCCTATACACATGAGAGTGGGCACACCGCGGGAATCAACTTAGAAGAGTTTATGTTAAGTGATTTGCAGAGTTTGTTCCATTTTCCCCTTTCTCCCACCGTTTTCGTTGTTCATTGTGCCACCCGCCCTTCGCCACTCACATTTATCTAATTGGGATATAAACCTCCTTCTATCGAGTTCAAAGACACCCAACCTTTTCGCTCCCGCTATCTTTTTTGAACCTCACAACTTATAATACACCATACCCTCGCCGCTCAATCTACCCTCTTCCTCTCACTCCTCCCGGCCGATTTTGCGGGCCCCTGCCCTTCGAAAAGTATCACAGAAGCTTTTCCGTATATATCGGAGGTTCGACAGGGGCACGTTAAGAGTCTGAACTAGGTTAATAACTCGTTCCAAGAGCTATCTTTAACGCCATCTCTAGAATACCAGGGGCAAGGGTAGGTTTCTATGTAAAAGGGCCTTAGTCAACTCCGGAACAAGTTGATATACCAAAAAAAAACCCCATATTTTGATTCTTCCAATTACGTGATATCCATCCACAGCCCAGACCCTAAGTTCCCGGTGTTGAAACCTTCGGAACTGCGCCGTTGATTCATGTTTAGTTTCCTACTTGTCCTGCATTAGTTGTTGTCTCGTCTCGTCTCACCAGCAATATCTGGGGCACTCCTGTTACGACTACCAGTAGTTTGTATCATGTGGAGGAAAAGTTTTTCTAGTCACTTTCTTTTCATGTCGTTTCTCATAGGATAAAAGCACAATGTTTTTCCTTACTATCACATTCGATCATCAGTCTTTACTCGTTCACATTTCCGCTCTCTCATCTTGTCTCTATAGTCAATCAAAATACATTCGTTCCACTCATATCCAATTAAAACCCGGATTGTAAGAAATTGATACCGTGCCTTAAATTGCAGCGGTAAGGAGTGATATAACACTAGAATATAGATCTCAGGCCCTAAACTTCCACCTCGGGTAATACTGCCTTTGACTGTAAGAGCTTACTTAGCGGAAAGTGCCGGAAAAACAAATTGTCGCTCTAACAAGCTGGTTTTAGAGAGCGGGCCTGCAGAGGGTGGTGAAGGCGGTAGACAAAAGACTTAAAGATGAGGTCTTGGTAGTATAAGCTGAGGATTGTGCAAGGGAAGATGGTATTATATTGTGGAGAGCCCCGCCCTAACCTACCATATTTTTATTCGCAATTCTAGAGGTTCATCTCTTACTTAAAAACCTAAATCAGATTTTCCTTTCTTCTTCTTTACACCTGTGTAAACCTTCCCTCTACATTTCTATCGAGATCTAAGGTGTTTTTTTCACTAGCCTAGTTAACGGGGTCTAGCAAGTTCACAGGAGGTTATGTGCTTTGTCGTATTGTATCGTTTGGTATGCTATGTAAACTTGCTATTCCAACCCTCCTAGGATGCGAGTGATGGGTTGTGATGGCTCAATCGTGCTATAGATAGGGGAAATGAGAATTTCTGATATCCGCATGTTTCGGGGCTTAGGAAAATGGGGTTTTGTTAGAAACCCTAAGTTCTTGTTCATCGGTTCAGCCAACCACCCCCCTGGCATTAAGTTAGAACAAACTCCGATACAAGACACATATACGGTACACATTGGAGCCGATGCACCGCAGCGACCAACCTGGAGGAGTTCATGGTCTAAGGTCCGCAGAATCTGATCTATCTCTTCTTTTTTTTCTTCTCCCTGCCGCTTATCCCTCTATGCTCACCTAATCCTATCAAGGTAAACCTTTCTCCTTATTAATACTAAGGAAGTCAAAGCTTTTTACCCCGCTATCTTTTTTTAACCATCGAAATTAATACACCGCACCGTCCCCACTTAATCTACCTCCCATCCCTCCCGTTCAGCTCTCTCCGCCTGCTCCGTAAACCCCCGCTGCCCAGAAAGTACCAGAGGAGGCCTCCCACATACTTGTATGTCCACTGCCTAACAGGAATCCCAAGAGCCAGAAATTTGAACAAGAATCCGCTCTATTAGTTACCCTAGCATCACACTCATGATAGTTGGGGCGGGGGTAGAGCACATGCACAGGGACATCAGCTGAGCCCTAAAAACTGAAAGCTGATATCTTATACCATACTGATAGTATAATAATAATAATATTATTATTATCATGTTATGACGCTCTCAATTGGATGGTGTGCATTTGCAACCCAGCCCCTAGCTCCCATTAGTGTTCGAATAATACTCTAAGTTTCCAGACGGTAAACAATTGATACTGTATGATATAATGCGGGAAAACGGCGTCGACCCTAAACCTCTATTCCGGGCAATTATATACTCTGCCACAGGGACTCATGCCGCAGAAAGTGCCGACAAATTAACCCGGCTAGTAACAAGTGGATCTCCAGCACCGACATTCAGAGAGCGGGAGATAGCTAGACAAACATCTTAAAGATGAGGCTTTGGTAGTATATGAAGAGGACTGTGTGCAGGAGGACGCTACTAAGGAAGAGCTTAGTATAACCCACTATGTCCTCACCCACAATTCTAGGGTTTGCCCTTTATCTAAAAACCTCAATAGGATTCTCTTTTCCTCCTCATTGCACCATGTGTAAACCCTCCCCTCCTGCATCTCCATTCAGATCCAGAGCGGGTTTCCGTACTAGCCTGGCTATAGCAGCTAACAAGTCTATAGCAGATTACTACTCTCCACAGCATCGTATTGTGTTGTGTCGTAGGCTGTGTAAACTTGCCGTTTCAACTCACCCCCCTGGCCCTCCAGGATGGCAGGATGCGAGTGATGGGCTGTGATGTTAGCCCCAAATTAGACGAGTGAAAATTTTTTGATATTTGTATGCTTCGGGGTGTATGTACGAAGGTAGGGTTGTGCTAGACAATCAAAGCTCCTGCTTAGCTATTCGGTCTAGCATCCTTCTAGTCCCGTAAGTACTCGAATGTAAGAGTCGTGTGCTGTGTCGTTGAAATTCCCCCTCAAGTAGGCGAGCCACTATAAACTTAGGCTTCGGCTGGGGCGAAAAAAAAAAGAAAAATACATAGCGCCTTACTACGAGATGCAATTACAACGACATAGCACACGACTCTTGTACTCGAGTATTCAAGTATTTACGGTACTAAATCGTGCCAGCAGGTTTCCCGGAATTTCTAGTGGCGCTTTACCTCCAGCGGCTCGGCGCACCTCAATCCCACAATCCCTATTCGAGTATATCATAGTACAAGGAAATAGCCATGCCATAAAACCAAGTACCCACAACACCCTAGATACCCTACCAAAATAATGTTGAAACACCGTCATGCTCCAATACTTGGTTTTCTTTTATTTACAGTAATATTCGGTTTTGAGATAGGGTGGTGCATTCCTTATCTCAAGCGAGATCAGAATGTTTACCTTGATATGAGGAGGAGGAGGATTTCGTGAAATACAAATTTTAGGCCGCTGGTGTTGCATTCTTTTAACTTCACTACCGTAGTCTATTGATATATTGAATTAAACCCCCATATTGTCAAACAGGATATAGGATAAGATGACCGAAGCCATCAAGGATTAGAATAGAAGTTAAGAGGTCAAAATCGAATTTATATATACTCCTGTTATTTCCTTTAGTTAGTTGAGCGTCGTGAGTGTGAGCGTTGTTGAGCGATAGTTAGGAAGAAAAAGTTGTGAGTTGGCGATCGTGTTTTCGTTATTTGAACTCTTAGAATTTCGTTTCATTGTAGCAGTTTTGCCTTTTGCCTCCTCATCGTCGCTGTTTCATCATTGTAGCCGTCACCCTTCAAAAATCGTCTCAGTAACTTTCTTAGTTTGACTACAGCCATCCCCCAGTCTCCCAGATCTCGTTAACCCAGATACTTGATTGTCCTATATGAATCTCTGCAAGTTCGAAATCTCTTTACACAAAAACTCGACCTATTGTCCTGAATCACCCGCTTACCCCACAGATTCCTGGGATTTTGCCCTTCTAGGACAGCTAGGTGCGAGTATAATTGAACATGTATTTTATTCTTTGCACAGATATCTATCCCTCTAGTCCTTGAGGTCTAGAGCTTTCCAAGCGAGGTTGCAACCATGGTTCCCCGATTCATTTCACCAGCAAAATAGCCCGAGGATGAGCGATACCAGTACCATAGGAAATGACATAGCAAACGGGCACTGGGGAGTGCCGGTACCGGCTCCTAGCTTAACCCTACCTCGTCCTCCGACCATTCCTAGAAGATTGAGTACCGTAGGCTTTCGGTAGACTGTGCCACAATATTATTGTACCTCGTAAAAACATCTAGTACGATAAGGGAGAGCTATCTGTAATTATGATGTGCATTCACCATGATATAGAGATCTAGCTAATTACCGGTATTATATAATTTTTTTTCTGAAAGGGAAGAAAGGTAATGTAATAAGGAAGAGATATAAAGCTATAGAGCTTTTTTTTTCCCTCCTGTTTCCCCTACAGCACTATACCATTAGCCTCCTAAGCCTTGGAATAAGAACATTATCTAGACTCTAGGTCGGACCAATGATTAATTAGAACTAATGTGAGGAGAAAAACAGCCTCTGCTATCGCCGAGTAGTCTCCAACAACCAAGTCGCAAATGCTCAATGTGCCCGCGTTTTGGAAAGGCAAAAAGAGGTACCCACAGGACGCCACGCCAACCTTATCAAAATTCCTGTCCGTTCGTGGTTGTATCTACTGTAGATCTGCTACCGTCCGAGTATTGTAAGCAGAGAAGAGACTAAACTCAACGGCACTATAATTACGAGTTCTAGGTGCGTGCTAGTAAAGAGCATAACTCGAGCATCTGGTGCGAGCTGACCCGTTTTTTCGCTTGGAGATCCAAGGCTGATATGCGGGCAAAATTAGTTGAACCGGGGTCCGGGAAGAGCTTTCTTTCGCACTACCGGTACTCGAGTATGTTATCATAGACCGAGGGAGCTCTCGGAGAGACAACACAGGGAGGCTTGGCATTAAAAGAGGCGCAGGTTCAGTAGGAATCCAGTCTATGGATAATACATGCAACATTTGCCAAGCATGCTGAGGGTGCTGCCTCGCTGCAGGCTCCCCGGTCTCCTGAGATAGCTGTTGGACCAGCACATCCTCGTGAAACGCAGAGCCTCTCGATTACTACCCCTCTTCAGCCTCAAGGCATTTTCCAGAACTCCGAGAACAGTCAGATTCTCTTTGCACACGATCCTTCCCTGTCCCCCACGAAAAAGGAATTCGAATAATAGACAATAACACAGATGTCGTCAGAGCACCAGCAGGTCACCGGCAATGTTAACTCGTTTAACGTGTTAACGAACCTTAATAGTGTTGTCAACATCATTACAGCAAATGGTGCCGCAGAGAGGCGCCAAATTCTACAATGGTTATCCCCACTTGAACCACAGCAAAGACACCAAGACGTGCGAACCTACCGACTCAATGGCATAGGAAACTGGGTACTAGAAACCAACGAGTTCAGAAAATGGAGTGATGAGAGAGATGGTTGCATCAAGCCGGTGTTGTTCTGTTATGGGAACCCCGGGGTGGGGAAAACGCATGTCAGGTACATAGCTAGCCTCTTATCTAGGGAAAGACAATGTAGATGTCACTAACGACCAACAAATAATAGCTCCGTGGTGATTGATAGCCTGTGCGAGCAGGCTAGAGGGAAAGGTGCCGCTGCCGTAGGACTCTACTGCGATTTCCTTGCCCAACAGGAGCAGTCCAGCACAAGTATGTTGGGCGCCATTCTCAAGCAACTTGTCAGCAGAGGAGGAATCCCGGACCATATACGGGAGGCTTTTCGGAAAGCCAAGAATGAGTTTGGCGGCCGAGGTCTCCGAGTTCCCGATCTAGTAGAAATTTTGAAGAAGGTTATTATATCGCTATCGCGGGTATTCATTTGCATCGATGCTTTGGACGAATCTGCTCCGCAGCACCGACGGGAGCTCCTTGAGTCGCTGCGAGAAATCATTCGGGTATCAAGAAACATGCGAATATTCCTTACCGGGCGGCCTTTTATCGAAGACGAAATCATGAAATGTTTCAGCAAGGTTGTCATGATACCTCTTAGTCCTATCCAGGATGATATTAAGAGCTATTTGGAGATGAGGCTGAACCGTGACACTGACCCCTATGCAATGGACGATGAATTGCAGGCGGATATCATGAGAGAGATTCCGGAGAAGATCTCAGAAGTGTAAGCAAGATCAAGCACCTCCCCAATAAATGTCTGGGTATTACCCACTAACGGCGATGTCTAGTTTCCTTCTCGTTTCCCGAAACATTGATGCAATCCTAGGCGAGCCTACCCTCCATCAGAGAAGAACAAAGCTTGACCAGATGGTCAGAGGGGAAGGTCTAGGGGGTCCTTACGCGGAAATCGTATCACGAGTGAGAACACAGCAGGGAAGCAGATCGAAACTCGGCATGCAAGTTCTGATGTGGGTGTCGCATTCGGAGCGGCCATTACATGTCAATGAGTTATGCCATGCCCTAGGAGTAGAAGAAGGATCTACCGACTTGAATACTCAGAATATCCCTGCGATAGAAACACTACTAGCATGCTGTCTGGGGCTTGTCACGATCGAGAAGTCCTCATCTATCGTCCGCCTTGTTCACTACACGCTGCAAGAGTACCTCTCCCATAATCCAGACCTGTTCCTCAAGCCCCACTCGATGATTGCTGAGGTCTGTTTGACCTACCTCAACTTTCGCCAAGTCAGGGGCCTTTCGCCTACCCTTCATTCTACCCCACCAACTATGCCCTTTGTCGTATATGCTTCTTGTCACTGGGGCATACATGCTAAGCGGGAAACCACGGAAAGGGTGAAAACACTCGCATTGAAACTCCTTGATGAATTCGATAGGCATATATCATCCAAGACACTCTTATTGCGCGGAATGGGCATTGGGGACCGACCCTCTGAGAGGAGAGACTGCCCTACGGGATTCACAGGGCTTCATGGTGCTGCATACTTCGGATGCGTGGATATAATAGTTGCTTTATTAGAAATGAGTAAATGGGACGTGCAGGCAACTGATTTCGATGGTAAAACAGCGATCGCCTGGGCCTCAAGGAGAGGGCATGAGGAGGTCGTGAGGATTCTGCTGGAACAGAACGACGCCATTCCCGCCAAACCTAACAAATATGGTCAAGCACTGATCTTGCAGGATGCGCAGAATGTGCATGACAGAATGGCACAGCGACCACGGGATCAGGCCGATTTTATTCACAGATATACAACAAACTTACCACCAACAGAGCTCTTCTCCCCCCAGCTATCCAAGCCATCCGAACCCCCTTTCAAAAGGACCCGCAGGTTTTGACCCTCAAAAGTCAAACCTGACTCTCCGCCCTCCGCATTAGGCATACCCTTCTCGAAAAATGAACTTGGTTCAACAAATCCTAAGCCCGCCACAGACGTCCTCTGCACACGGACTGACAAGCCACCGCAGACGCGAAACCCCCGGATTGGATCATTCACCTGGAATTTCTGCTATCGAATCGCTCCCCCCCTCCGCACTCTTTCTTTTGTTATTTAGGTTTTGTTTGGCCAATTTTGTATACATCCGTAGCCATTTAGTGCAATTCTATACTCCCTCCCTTCTCTGAATACACCCTTTTGATTTGTTTTCCGCCCCTCATCTCCATTAGTTAAGTTCCTCAATGTCAGTCCACGACTGACTTTGCGTATATTTGTATTGTAGCTGCCTTAGATAGAAACCGTGCAGTATTATGGGGGGGTGGATGGAGTTTCATAGATATAGACATCGGTTAAAGTTAGATATACAAGCATCTTATACATGTCAGAGTGGGCGCACCACGGGAATCAATGGAGGTTGGCTTTCGGTGGCCGATTTTCAGAGCGTTTTCATCTCTTCTCCTTTCTCTCACTCTTTTCTTATTTCTTTCGGTCATCCGTCCTTCGCCACTCACTTATTTACCGGGTTGGGGGATAAGCCATCCTCCTTGTTAACATCAAAGGCACTTGGTTCTTTGCTCCCGCTATCCTTCATTGGATATCGTAATTTACAATACATCGTATTCTTACCGCTCACCATTCCTCACCAGTTTTTATGAGCCCCCCCTTGAAGAGCATCGCAAGAGCTTTTCGATATGTATCGGAAGCCCTATCGAAGGGGTGCCATGGAGTCAGAAACTTGGTTAAAAACTCTCTCCAAAAGCTAGTTTAGTATCATACCTACAATGCCTGTGTCTCAAGGCTCAAAATTGGTAGACCAATATGTATGCTACGACACCATCAATTACACGACATACATTCACAACTCAAACTCTGGCTCCCATTAGTGTTTGAATACCATACTCGCGCGTTTTTGCCCAGAGTAACCCCGGGCGCCGGGTTATAGTAAATAAAGCCAACGTTAGATTATGATGGAGCCACGCAACCCACGAAACCACTAAGACTCCTAAGGGCCTGTTTGGCAAAAATGGGACCGTTCCGTTGGGCGACCTTCTCTGTTGTGAAAATGGCCTTCTCTCCATTTCAAAACGGAAGGAAAAGGGACATTTGTATGGGGGAACGAAACGGAACCCTTGTATCCAAACAGGCCCTTGTACTATACTATAATAGTACCGTAACAGGGCCAAAATACAGCCATGCTCCACCAATTAATGTTCTTTACATATAGTACCTAATTAAGCGAAAGAGTAGTGTATTTCTTATTCCCGGTTGAGATTAGAATATTTGTCTAGATATACTAAAAGAGATTACGTGTGGTCTTGGTAGTTCTTAACAGAAACCTGGGGAATTAACTTCAAGTGAGTGATATTGCATTCCCCCAACATTATAAGCCCATTAGCACAGCTAACTGAGTTGCAGATTTTGTCGAGTAGGATAAGGTAATGGGAGAACTCAAGAAGCTAAAACGAAAGTTCTCTTTATCCCTCATAACAAAAAATAGATCACATCGTGGTGGGCTACATTCTCCTCTCAGGAATTCTATCCTAATCTACATTCCTCAGGTGGTTTTTTTTTTACCGACCTCGACTTGGCCTCGCGATCTTGGGCCCCCAGAGGTTAAAATGTATTGGGAGAAATACCTTGCAATTTATTTTTACAGAGTTGTGTTCTGAGAATACGGTAGGCTTTCCACCGGGGCTGAGCTATATTTTGAACGGGAGCCCCAAAGTTGGCAAATATCCACCAAATATTTTCTGAGTTTCTCAAACCTCCCCTCTTTTCACCAACTTGGCCTAGTATATAATGGAGACTTTTGGCCTATCATAGCATCATTATAAAAATCGGGTAGAATAAACCATATAGCATTATTTAATTCATAATAGAGATTTTTATTCACGATTAGGAGAATACCTGAAGAAGCAAAAGAGAAAAAAATGCAAGGTGAAAGGGAAATATGTAATTTTTTTTCCTTCATCCCTGCAAGTAACTAGATTTCCAAGCACACCGGTTGAACTCTCGGGCCAATAATTGGTTCACAAGAAAAGCTCTGATCTCGACTTATTCTAGAATTCAAAGAGTATAAGCTTAGGCTACCCTCTACCTTAGAAAGGTAAAAACAAGTAGGCTGCTAACATTAAAATGCCTGTGAATTCACCAGTGTGTTGGAATAATACGAGAAATATGCAGCAGTTAAATGCAAGTTCAGTGAAGAGCAGGGGCTGCCCGATCGTACTCAACAATACTGGAAATTACTGGTGTTGGATGCAAGGCGTATAGACGGCGTTTTTCAGCAAAACATTTGATGCCAGTTAATCAATTCCTTCTCGCCATGAGATCCAAGGATGATCCGCAAGAAAAAAACACATTGGGGGAGGCGGTACATAGAGTGTTTTCTGAGAACTGGCTGTACTATACTAGGATGGTGATTGGACCAGCATAGACTTGCGCAAAGCGAAAGCCTTATAAGTTGCCTCGCCCTCTGTATTTAGGTCCGAGAGATTCCCCCAAACCCCGAGAGAAGCCAGATTCTCATAGCACACAATCTCTTTCTACTCTACTACAAAAGGAATTCAGATAATAAACTGTGTCGGAGGTGTCGTCAGGGAACCAGATGGTTGCCGGCAATTTCAACTCATTCAACGTGTCAACGAACCACAACAATATCCTCAACTTCATTACGGAAATAGACACTGAGGAGCACCAAATTCTGCAGTGGCTATCGCCGCTCGAACCACAGCGAAGGCACCAAGGTGTGCGGGCCGACCGACTCGATGGCATAGGAAACTGGGTACTAGGAACAATTAGGTTCCAAGAGTGGAGAGATAGGGAACATGATTGTGTTAAGCCAGTGCTGTTCTGTTGTGGAAGTCCGGGAGTGGGGAAAACATATCTCAGGTAGCAAGGGCTTCCATCTAGAGAAATACAATGCAGGTATCGCTGACTATCATCAAATAATAGCTCCCTAGTGATCGATAGCCTGTGCGACCAGGCTGGGGGAAAGGACATCGCTGTCGTGGGACTCTACTGCGATTTCCTTTCCCAGCAGGAGCAGACCACCACAAATATGGTGGGCGGAATCCTCAAGCAACTTGCCAGCAGAGGAGAGGTTCCGGAAGATATACAAGAGGCTTTTCAGAAGGCCAGAGAAGATTTTGGCGGCCGAGGTCTCCAACTTTCCGATCTGGTAGAAGTAATGAAGAAGGTTATTAAATCACTATCGCGGGTATTTATATGCATCGATGCATTAGACGAATCCACTCCACAGCACAGACGGGAGCTGCTCGAGTCGCTGCGAGAAATCGTTCGGGTGTCAGCAAACACGCGAATATTCCTTACTGGGAGGCCCCATATCGAAGACGAAATTACGAAAGGTTTTAGCAAGGTGGCTAGGATACGTCTTATTCCTCCCCCAGCTGATATTAAGAGCTATTTGGAGATGAGGCTGAGCCGTGATACCGACCCTTATGCAATGGACGATAAATTGCGAGCAGATATTATGAGAGTCATTCCCGAGAAGACCTCAAAGATGTAAGCAAGAATATCAAGTACCATCCAAATACAAGTCAGAGTTAACGGTGACGTCTAGTTTCCTTCTCGTTTCTCTAAACATTGATTCAATCCTGGGCGAGCTTACTCCCTATCAGAGAAGAAAAAAGCTTGACGAGATGACCAGAGGGGACCGTCTAGGCGATGCTTATGCGGCAACCTTATCACGAGTGAAGGCGCAGCATAGTAGTAGATCAAGACTCGGCATGCAGGTTTTAATGTGGGTGTCGCATGCGGGGCGGCCATTGCGTGTGGAAGAGTTATGCCATGCCCTGGGGGTTGAACAGGGATCTACGGACTTGAATATTCTCAATATTCCTCGGATAGAAACACTGCTAGCATGTACCCTCGGGCTTGTCATGGTCGAGAAGTCCTCGTCTACTATCCGCCCTATTCACCACACTCTACAAGAATACCTCTCTCATAATCCAAGTCTATTCCTCAAGCCCCACTCAATAATTGCTGAGGTATGTTTGACCTACCTCAACTTCCGCGAAGTTAGGGGCATTTCGCCTACTCTCCGCTCTGTACCACCAACTGCTCCTTTTGTCAAATATGCTTCTTGTCACTGGGGTGCACATGCGAGGCGAGAAACCACTGAGAGTGTGAAAAAGCTTGCATTGCAACTGCTCGATGGATTCGATAAGCATATATCATCGAAGATGCTGCTATTGCATGGGATAGATTCTCGGGGCCAACCTTTTGATCAGGAAGACAGTCCTAGGGGATTTACAGGGCTCCATGGTGCAGCATTCCTCGGGTGCACGGAGACAATAGTTGCTTTATTGGAGATGGGTAAATGGGATATGCGGGCAACTGATTACCATGGCAACACAGCAATCGCCTGGGCTGCAAGGAATGGGCATGAGGGGGTCGTGGGCACACTGCTGGAACAGAATGACGTCAATCCCAATACAGCTAATAGATATGGCCAAACACCGCTCTCGTTTGCTGTGCAGAATTGGCATGAAGCGATCGTGAGAATGCTGCTAGAACGGAACGACGTCAATCCTAATACAGCTGACGCCATATTGGGCCAGCCACTGCTCTTGTTTGCTGTGCGGAATCGGTATGAAGGGATCGTGAGGACACTGCTGGAACGGAACGACGTCAATCTCAACACAGCCAACGAACATGGCCAAACCCCGCTCTCATTTGCTGCGCAGAGTGGGCATGAAGCGGTTGTGAGGATGCTACTACAACAGAACGACGTTAATCCCGACAAAGCTGACGAATGCGGCCAAACACCGCTCTCGTTTGCTGCGCAGAATTGGCACGAAGCGATTGTGAAGATGCTACTGGAACGAAACGACGTCAACCCCGATGCAGCTGATAGATATGGCCAAACTCCGCTCTCGTTTGCTGCCCAGAATGGGCATGAAGCGATCATAAGGATGCTACTGCAACGGAACGACATCAACCCCGATACAGCTGATAGATATGGCCAAACTCCGCTCTCGTTTGCTGCGCAGAATTGGCATGAAGCGATCATGAGGATGCTGCTGGAACGGAATGATGTCAATCCCAATACAACTAATAGATATGGCCAAACACCGCTCTCGTTTGCTGTGCAGAACAGACATGAAGCGATCGTGAGGATACTCCTGCGACGGAACGACGTCAATCCCAATACAGCTGACGCCATACTGGGCCAGACACTACTCTTGTTTGCTGTGCGGAATCGGTATGAAGGGATCGTGAGGACACTGCTGGAACGGAACGACGTCAATCTCAACACAGCTAATGAACATGGCCGAACCCCGCTCTCGTTTGCTGCCCAGAATGGGCATGAAGCAATCGTGAGGATGCTACTGCAACAGAACGACGTTGATCCCGACAAAGCTGACGAATGCAGCCAAACACCGCTCTCGTTTGCTGCCCAGAATGGGCATGAAGCGGTTGTGAGGATACTACTACAACAGAACGATGTTAATCCCGACAAAGCTGACGAATGTGGCCAAACACCGCTCTTGTTTGCTGCCCAGAATGGGCATGAAGCGGTTGTGAGGATACTACTGCAACGGAATGAGGTCAATCCCGGCCAGGCTGACAAATACAGCCGAACACCGCTCTCGTTTGCTGCCCAGAATGGGCATGAAGCGGTTGTGAGGATACTACTGCAACGGAACGACGTCAATCCCGATATAGCTAATGGATATGGCCAAACACCGCTCTCGTTTGCTGCCCAGACTGGGCATGAAGCGGTTGTGAGGATACTACTGCAACGGAATGAGGTCAATCCCGGCCAAGCTGACAAATACAGCCGAACGCCGCTCTCGTTTGCTGCCCAGAATGGGCATGAAGCGGTTGTGAGGATACTACTGCAACGGAACGACGTCAATCCTGACATACCCGACCTACATGGCCGAACACCCCTCTTTTTTTCTGCCCGGGCTGTGCACGAGGGTATCGTGAGGGTACTGCTGGACCGGAGCGACGTCAATCCCAACCCAGTTGACACACTATTTGGCCAAACACCACTCTCGTGGGCTGTCGAGAATGGGCATGAGGGGGTCGTGAGGATATTCCTGAAACGGAACGATGTCAATCCCAACACAGTTGACGCCCTATTTGGCCCAACACCGCTTTCATGGGCTGCGCAGCATGGGCGTGAGGGGGTCGTAAGGTCACTGCTTGAGCGGAGCGACATCAATCCCGACACAGCTGACAATCATGGCCGAACACCACTCTCGTGGGCTGTGCAGAATGGGCATGAGGGGGTCGTGAGGATATTGCTAGAACGGAACGACGTCAATCCCGACACAGCTGACACCCTATTTGGCCAAACACCGCTCTCATGGGCTGCACAGTATGGGCGTGAGGGGCTTGTAAAGACGCTGCTGGAGCGGAGCGACGTCAATCCCAACACAGCTGACAACTATGGCCAAACACCGCTCTCACGGGCTGCACGGCATGGGAATGAGGGGGTCGTAAAGATACTGCTGGAACGGAACGACGTCAATCTCGATACAGCCGACCGCTATCGTTTAACGCCGCTCTCGTGGGCTACCCGGAATAGGCATGAGAGAATTATAAAGTTGCTAAGGGGGCGGACAGATCTCATTCTCAGATATGCAGCAAGTCCACAACCAACAGAGCTCTTCTCCCCCGAGCCATCCGATCCTTCTGAGCCCCCTTTCAAAAGGGCCCGCAGGTCTTGATATCCAAGGTTAAACCTTGACTCTTCTCCCCCTAGGCACTACCCTCACAGCGATAAAACAAACTCGACGAAACAAAATCCTAAGCCCGCCACAGACAGTTCTTTACATGTGGATCGACAAGTTACCGCAGTTGTCAAACTCTTGGATCACCCACCTAGAATTTCTCATTATCTCATTGGCTCCCCCGAATTACCCCATCCCCTTTCACATTTCTTGTTGTATCTTTCAGAAGTTTATCTAACAACTTTCTATATATTCGTGGTTAATTGATGCTTTTCCATACCCCCCTCGATGTATTTATGCGGCATTTTCATTTGTCCATTGTTCCTCGCACCCCTTCGATTAAATTACTCCATCTCTGTTAATGATCAACTTTGTATACACCTTGCGCTATTGCACAACTTAGGCAGCAACCGTGTTTAATCATGACGGGTGGATGGTAGCTTTATATAATTAGATAATATAGACACAGATACTATATACATGAGAGCGGAGGCACGCAGCAACCAGCGGGAAGAGTTTATGGTCTATCAGTGTATCACCTGCAGAATCTGATGTCCCTCTTCGTTTTCCTTCTGCCCCTTATCCCTCGTTGCCCACCCAATCTTATTGAGACAAACCTTTCCCCTTACCAACACTGAAGACATCAAAGCTTTTTAATCCTCCGCTATCTATTTTTAAACACCACAATTAACACACCCTACCATCACCAGCAAAACGACCCCCCGCCCCCCTCTAACCCACCTTTCCCTGAGAGTGTTCTAGCAGGCGCTCCTCTATATGTGTCGGCAGCCCAGGGGAATGGGGACCCTAAGAACCCGAAACTAGAATAAGAACTCGCCCCCAAAAGTCAACCTAACATCACACCTATGATACCCGGGGCAAGGGTAGAGCACTAGGTACAATAACACCATCAAGTCCTAAAACTGAAAGCTAATATACCAACGTTATACTGACGCTTTCAACCAGGTAGTGTGCTTCAACAGCTGAGATCCTAGCTCCCATTAGCGCCCCAATAATACCCTCCGTTACCAGACTATAAACAATTGATGCCGTACAGTAAATCGCTGCCGTAAGGTATGATATGATGCCGGAAAACGGCATCGGCCCGAAACTTCACCCTCAGGTAACAATATATTTTGCCATAGGGGCCCAGGCCGCAGAAAGTGCCCTTGCTAATATCAACGGGCTGTTCAGTAGCCAACATTCAGAGACCGGGAGATAGGTAGACAAAAGCTCAAAGATAGAGCTTTCGGCGTTGTATCAAGAAGATTATGTGCAAGAAGATGCTACCAAAGAAAATCTCAGTCTGAACCACTATATCCCCCACCGCGATAGTGATTAATTGCTCAAGTTACCCAAAAACCTAAATTATATTTCTTTTTCTCGCCTATGCGCTATGTAACTCCTCCCCCCTACATTTCCATAATTCCATTGATGTCTACAATTTTTTATATATATACTAGCCTAGCCAATAGTGATGGACACGGTCATGATCGAGCAGGTCGCGGGGGCTATGCTCGATTATGATCCGATCGAGGGGACCCCATGATCGCATGATCGATTCGATGAAACGGGGGGACCTTGATCGAGTGATCGATCATGGCTACTGCTCGAGCATCGTCGAGTGTAGTCGGTTATCGTCGACTATACTCGAGTATGATCGATTTTGTGTCTATCAGGAATGAAATATTTATTCAGTATGGATTATAAGTATTTACACTCATGTTATAACAAGAAAAGAAGATCCCTACCCTATCATCCACCTAGTGTATCACGGTAATTTGTGGCTGATCCAGAGTCATTAGCGGTATTTAGTAGCTACCTACCATAGACCCGAAACGAGGGGAGCGGTGACATTATAGAAAAGTCAGTACTCAGAATGGCGGTTTGTTGAAGAACTAATAGCGTAAAGCCTAGCCGAAAGAACTGCATTTAATGTGCAAGTAGACTCCCCCTATATAAATTTATCGCATGACTTAATAACTAAGATTAGTAGAGTGATCTGTCATGATTCAAGATGCTCGAGCATACTCGATGATGGTCGAGCACGATCGAGCAGTACCCATGATCGAGCATATTGTATCGTATCGTACTGTCAATCCGTCTGAGTTTCTCCGGCGTTCTTTTAGTGGTTATGGCAATTCCAAAAGACAAGCTTGATAGACTGATTGCAGAATGAGATAAAGGTCAATGAAAAAGTGATCAAACTTGATTATTTCAGGGGTGCGGTGGTGGTGATGGTTTTTCTCTCATTGGCTTTTCTCCCTTAAGTACCCCCACTTCTACTATGCTAAACTACTAGAATGACGGTATCAGACATTCACGATGTTTTTGCATGCTTCTGCGCAGTTTTCCCCATGGCCATCCACGTGGCCGACAGTACGCCATGCAAACCACCAAATCAACCCGCTCGTGATGCGAGTGATAAACCGTGATGTGTCATAAGTGCCAGGTTATGTCAGGGAATTAGAATTTCTGATACTTGTATGTCCCAGGGCATAGGGAAATGGAATTTTGCTATCGTAGAGAGCCAAAGTTCCTGTTCATCTGCTCAGCCGAGCATCCCTATAGGATTAATTCTGGTCACTCAACCTACCCTGCTGACGGTACGCTAATTCCAACACCCATATTGGAGTATACCATATCGCTAGCACTGCGCAAGGACAAGGCTATTCGATAAAGCCACGCAACCCACATAACTCCTGATACCTTACTTGAGTACTCGAGTACAGTACCACAATAGTGGCAAAATACGGCCATGTCCAATGAATTGGTTTTCTTCATATATGATATATTTAATTATGCGAGAGAGTGGTATAATTCTTATTCCGGGTAAGACTAGAATATTTGCCTAGATATCATGTGGTTTTGGTAGTTTAACAGAAGCCTGAAAAATAAACTTCAGGTCGCTGATATTGCATTCCTCCAATTTCGTAAGCCCATTGAGACAGCGAATTGAGATGCGCATTTTGCCAAACACGATAGGGTAAGGGAATTAGAGCCATCAGGGACTAAAACAAAATTAAGAGATTAAGACGAAACCCTCTCATTCCTGGCAAGTTATGCACTAAATTACTGTATAACAAAAAATAGTTCACATTAGTGATGGACTACATTTTCCTTCCAAGAATGCTGTCTTATGATACATTCCTTGGGGGGTTTTACCGACCTCGACTTAGCCTCTCAATCTTAGGCCCTAGAGGAAAAAGTGTATTGAGAGAAATACTCGAGTACCTCGCGGTTCGGCTACCGGCCCGGTAACGGCACGTTGTCTATCTCCCTTTTAATTTACTTTTACAAATCTATATTCTGAGCATATGGTAGGTTTTCCACCGTGCTAGCCCGGTGCTAAGCTATAGTTTGGATAAGAAACCCAAAGTTAGCCACCCGTAGTATATCCATCAAACATTTCCTAAGCCTCTCGAACCCCTCCCTCGTCCTCCGGCTTGGCCTAGTATTGTACGGGGACAAAATTAACCGATCGCGACAATGACAACGAACCCACAATTTTCCCGGTGATGACAACCTCTATATCTTCAACCACCTTAATATCAACCAATAAAAATAAGAAAAAATAATCTAAATACATAGCAGTAATTAGCACCTAGTATACAATCCATTAGCCTTAATAATTGCTTCTACCCTATCTACCATGGACTTTATCAGAGTATCAAAAAGTTTTGAACCAAGAAGCTTTCAATAATGAGTAATTGCCTTCTCAATTGCCTTTTTAACCACATCCTCAGGGCTCTTTATGAGATGAAGATTAGAATAGTGTTTAGAAAGCTCATCCTTAATCAGAGACCAGATATTCTCAATTAGAATGACATCTAGTGAACTGGTAGGAATTTATAATAGTATAATTCCATACTGTCTAAGCCTTCTTACTCCATATTTTCTTTATCCAATACCCAAGAGTAAATACCTATTTTAATATCTTCTTAGCAAGGATCTAATTGAGATGAACCTTCTTCTGCATTACCCAATTTTTAAGATTTTCTTTCTGGTTGCCTGGACTATATAGTCTTTCTAAAAATATCTGATGCAACTTTTTTGACAATCTCTTAAAAGCTGTTAGAGCAAATTCTAAGGGTTTTCTCAACCATAACTTTATCCTAAGCCTTTAAACTCTCAGGATATCTTCCTCTACGCTCCTTCTTTTCAACCTCTTGATCTCCACCAGCTAGTATATTATGAACAGTAGTAAGAAGAATATTAAGTTGGTAGGAAATGTCTCTTAAGGGGATGCCATTTTCATATATATCACACACTTTCCCTCTTATCTATTCACCGAGATGCCTAGAAGAAATAGGGTTTTTGAGATCACTATGAAGAATAAGAGACATTATTTCTTTGAATAAAAAAAGAGAAGATATTATGAGGTATGAGTTAAGTGGTAATAATTTTTATGGGAGGGTTTGTTACACTAGGTTATATAGAAGCGATAGGTTACCACACTAGCGCGGGGTGATCAGTTAATTTTGTCCACTTACAATATATAATATAGATTTTCGGCGTATCATCACATACGGTAGCTATAGAAAATCCAGTACAATAAAAGATATCCTATCATGTACTAAACAGTCCTTGAGCGCAAATTAAGACTTAGTTCTGGTGCTTATCAACAAAAAACCGCCCAAACTCAGAGGCCCATTGTGCCACAGCTCAGTTTGCGCAGAGGTACTATAGTCCATAATAGAAATTATTATTCACTACGATAGGGCAAATTTTGAAAAAGGGAAAGAAAAAATGTAGGGAGAAGGAAAATATGGAGTTTTCTTTCTTTCTTCTCTATCTTTCCTACAAGTTTCATAACTACAGTTTTTCAAGCACTTGGAGCAAGAACAAAGTCCACGCCCCCGGTCAGATTATAATTAGTTCAAACTGATGGGATCGCAAGAAAATGATCCCATTCCGACTCGTAGCCTACTACAGGCCAAAAAGCATAGCCCTCTGCTTTAGAAAGGTAAAAAGGAGGCTACCAACGTTATTAAAATGCTTGTGTATTCACAGTCGTGTTTGAACAGTACGGGAAATATTCGATAGTTTAGCACAGTACCGTACTGTACTTGTAAGAACTGGAATAATTGCGCCTCCGGCTAAGATGTCCAAAATTCCCCCTCTTGGATACCGGTAGGCGGACGAAAACGCTGCGAAAACTGACCGCCCCAGCCCCAAGCTTAAAACTAAGAAAAATAAAATAGTGCCGGACCATACCAGCAAAGACAATTCCAACGTCCTAGCGCGAGGCTCGATTATCGCAGTTCTTATGGCGAGAGAAGATTGACTAGCATCAAATGTTTGGGCGAAAAACGCCGCCTAAATGCCTTGCATCTAGCACTACCAGTATAATACTCATACCATAAGATCCAGGAAGTAGGACCGATCTGCATGCATAGCCCATGAGGGGAGGCCCCTTGAGGACTTTCTAAGAACAAGCGGTACCAGGATAGTTATTGGGCCAGCACAGACTTGTGCAACACGAAAGCCTTGTAAGTCGCCTCGCCCTCTTTATTTAGGTCCTAGAGATCCCCCTAAATCCCAAGAGAAGTCTAATTCTCATTGCACACGACCTCCGCATTACGAATGCAGATAATAGGATATATCGCAAATATCGTCAGGGCACCAGATTGTCACTAACAATATTAACTCGTTCAACGTGTCAACGAACCACAACAATATCGTGAACTTCGTTACCGAAATAGACCCCGAGGAGGATCAAATTCACCAATGGCTATCGCCGCTCGAGCCACAGCGAAGGCACCAAGGCGTACGAACCGGCCGATTCGACGGCATAGGAAACTGGGTACTAGAAACAAACGAGTTCAGAGAGTGGAGTGATGGGGAAAACGGTTGTGTTGAGCAAGTTCTGTTCTGCTACGGAAACCCAGGAGTGGGAAAAACGTATCTCAGGTATCAAGGCCTCTCATCTAGAGAAATACAATGTAGGTGTCACCGACTATCATCAAATAATAGCTCCGTGGTGATTGATAGCCTGTGCGATCGGGCTGTGGAAGAAGACATTGCTGTCGTGGGACTCTACTGCGATTTCCTTGCTCAGCAAGAGCAGTCCACCACAAATATGTTAGGCGCAACCCTCAAGCAACTTGCTAGTAGAAGAGAGATTCCGAAAGATATACAGGATGCTTTTCAGAAGGCCAGAGAAGAGTTTGGCGGCCAAGGTCTCCAGCTTCGCGAACTAGTAGATATAATTAAGAAGGTTATTAAATCGCTATCCCGGGTATTCATATGCATCGATGCATTAGACAAGTCCACTCCACAGCACAGACGGGAGCTACTCCAGTCGCTACAAGAAATCGTTCGGGTGTCCAAAAACACGCGCATATTCATTACGGGAAGGCCCCATATCGAGGACGAAATAGTGAAAGCCTTTAGCAAAGTAGCTAGGATACGTCTTAGTCCTACCCAGGGCGATATTAAGAGCTATTTGGAGATAATGCTGAGCCGTGATGCTAACCCCTATGCAATGGACGATAAATTGCGGGCGGATATTATGAGAGTCATTCCGGAGAAGACCTCAGAAATGTAAGCAAGAATATCGAGTACCTTCCAAATACAAGTCCAGGTTATTATTCACTAACGGTGATGTCTAGTTTCCTTCTCGCTTCTCTAAACATTGATGCAATCCTGGGCGAGCTTACTCCCTATCAGCGAAGAAGAAAGCTTGACGAGATGACTAAAGGGGATGGTCTGAGTGATGCTTACACAGCAACTTTATCACGAATCAAGGCGCAGCATAGTAGCAGATCAAGACTCGGCATGCAGGTTTTAATGTGGGTGTCGCACGCGGGGCGGTCGTTGCGTGTGGAAGAGTTATGCCATGCCCTGGGAGTTGAACAGGGATCTACGGACTTGAATATTCTCAATATTCCTCGGATAGAAACACTACTAGCATGTACCCTCGGGCTTGTCATAGTCGAGAAGTCCTCGTCTACCGTCCGCCCTGTTCACTACACGCTGCAAGAGTACCTCTCCCGCAATCCAAACCATTTCCTTAAGCCCCACTCAACGATTGCTAAGGTCTGTTTGACCTACCTCAACTTTCGCCAGGTCAGGGACCTTTCGCCTACTCTTCGCTCTATCCCACCAACCGTTCCTTTTATCGAATATGCTTCCCGTCACTGGGGTATACATGCAGGGCGGGAAACCACAGAAAGTGTGAAAACGCTTGCATTGCAACTGCTCGATGGATTTGATCAGCACATATCATCGAAGATGTTGCTATTGCATAGGTTGTACCCCTGGGTCCGACCATTTGATTTAGAAGACATCCCTAGGGGATTTACAGGGCTCCACTGTGCCGGGTACTTTGGGTGTATGGAGATAACAGTTGCTTTATTGGAGATGGGTAGGTGGGATACACAGGCCACTGATTACCATGGCAACACAGCAATCGCTTGGGCCGCGAGGAGGGGGCATGAGGGGGTCGTGAGCACACTACTGGAACGGACCGGCATCAATCCTAACACAGCTAATAAATATTGCCAAACACCGCTCTCGTTCGTTGCGCAGAATGGACATGAAGCGATTGTGAGGAAACTATTGGAACGGGACGACGTCAATCCCAATGCAGCTGATGCCATATTAGGCCAGACACTGCTCCTGTTTGCTGTGCAGAATCGGTATGAGCGGATCGTGAGGGCACTACTGCAGCGAAACGACGTCAATCCTAACACAGCTAATCAAGACCAGTGTTCCCAACGGGCCAGTCCGTCCGTCTGGAGGTGGGACGAGGACGGACGACTTTTGGCCGTCCCGTCCCGTCCGCGAGCCAAAATGCCCGACGATTCTGAGTGGAGGACGTCGGGCCCCACCGTCCCCCGCCGTCCCCAGTGAAACATGTTTCAT
>Ga0307507_10004157_pt1 | contig 26259 bp, 43 predicted proteins | sample 7_EM_MG_FD_207223 | JGI IMG/M metagenome (GOLD analysis project Ga0307507, IMG submission 207223) | Populus trichocarpa ectomycorrhiza microbial communities from riparian zone in the Pacific Northwest, United States - 7_EM | ecosystem: Host-associated > Plants > Roots > Unclassified | place...
CTCCCCGATCACACTACCCCCTCCTACCCCTCCCCCCCCTCATTCCCCCCTACTCGTCACTAAAACACGGTCTCCCTGCAGCAACTTGGGTTTCTAAGAATGGATTGGTTGTTGTAACTTCCCTAACTATATCTTGCCTTGCAAAAAATGCGTAAATGAGAAGTAGTTTTAGCGTTGTAGTGTCCTTATATTTTATTTCCGGTAGGAATGATAGGCAAATGGTTTTCGGCCTAAACACTTTCAGTTGCTGAGATGGAATAAGTGGAAAAGGGTTTCTTTTGTTGTATGTTGTGATTTATAGGTCTTGTTCTTTCCATAACTAGCGCTGCACCAAGCTTCTTGTACCTAAAAACAATGAACGCATGATAAAAAAAAAAGAGAAATAAAAAATAAAATAAAAAGGCTTGGGAGGTGGGACAAGCTACTTGCCCGCTACCACACCCCGCCTACATTCAACTCAAACCCACACCCCGCTTTACTTACGGGCCACCTCTCCGCTCTTCACCCCACCACTCCGTCCCCTGATGGAGATCCAACTAATCCCCCCAGGAAAGCAGGCCCTGGCAGCTGTCATTTCCCGTGCCAACTCTCCCCGCCTTCAGGAACTTCCCTCCCCCTCTCCCTCGGCCCAAACGTCACTCCCCCTCTCCTTTGGAGCGGAAACTTTCACCCAGATCAGGAACAGCCTTCAACTGAACCCTGACTTGGTTCAAGACCTCTTCCCTCACGCACTCCAATCAATAACCACCGGTGAAGGCTTCATCTGCTCGATCCTCTGCACCACCGTCTCTGGTATAGTGGCTGTCACCAACTAACCAGACACCGTCACCACCCAGCCATCTGAGATCCGGAAGGAAACTGAAGAGCTACGCTCCAACCTCCATGAGCTTTGCTCAAACATCGCCAATGAATCGACACCCCACAAGGACATCCGCCCACCACAATCCGCCCTAAGTGACCGGTCACATCCAGTGACGACCACAGCCCTCACTGCCCGCCCCACCGGCCCCACTGCTCGCGCTACAGCCTCCACGGCCCCCCAGCAACAACCCCTTGGAAGAGGTCAGCCCACCCCCCTTGCCCAACCACGTGGACGTCCTCCCCCACCCCGTCTTCTCTCCCCGTGGCATCAAGACGTTTCTTCGCTCCGGGATCCAACCCCGCTCTCCACGCCCTTACTCAAGCATACCGGCCTCCTTCCGCGAGATGGTTGCTGCAACCCTGACGGAATCCCACTGTCTCCTCCCAAAAGGGTTTCATCGCAAAGGTCAACAACGGAGACCCTATCTCCCTCACCGGCACCAACCCCAACACCACAGCAGAATCCTAGACCCCGTACCTCAATGCTCTCACCCCCTGCCTCAACCAGTCCTTCCCCGTCGGGGATAACCTCCTGGCTTACGTTGACCCAGGTGCCAACTGCTATACAGTTGGCAATTCACTCAATCCGGACCGACATCCTCCCAGACCACGACAAACACCAGTTTACTTTCATCCAGAACTCCATCTACAACGCAAAGGTGGTCAAGATCGGTGCGGCCAGGTACCTTAACAATGACCGAGCCGCTAGGAGGACCAAGCAGGCCACTTCCGTGGTTGTGTCCATCAACCTTAACGACGGGCCCATCCTACTCCCAGCCCTCTTGCTCCTCTGAAGGTGGCGAAGAGATCGAGAAAACGATGGAAGCTAACCGCAACACCCAATGCACCAACTGCTATCGATTCGGACACACTTCTGCCCGATGCGCCAAACAGCACCCCACCTGCCCCTACGGTGCGCTTCATCATACTCGCTGGGCCCACAGATGCCAAAATTCCACATGCCCCAAAGGCGGCGACACCAAGGCCGTCTCCGGCTGCTGCCCCACCTCCCCCCACCACTGCCCAAACTACGGTGACAACCACCATGCCTTCTACATGGAATGCAGGGCTAGACCAATCCCCCCTCCTCCACTCGAGGCTGCCCTACCTTCTGCGGAAGCACTATGTGACGCCTCCTCCGATAGTGAAGAAGCCATGGATGTGGGCGACGATGGCCCCCCGGCCGCCAGTACACCCTAGGCCCCTGCAACCCAGACAAGCGACCTTTCCACCCCCAGACCCCTCCAACAATCTAGAGACGCGCCCGCAGCCCCTCGCCAGTCCCCGCCAGCACCAACTGGCCTGGGCCCAACCCCGGTAACGCCCTCCCAGCCCTCATTGTCATCCCAGAGATAATTCAAAGACCCCGCTCTACCGAACGCCGAGGACTGGCTCCGGTAACCACTGTCACTCTCGTTAAACACCACAGCCTGGGTGGCTCGGAAGTGTTTCTCTCCTTTTTTCCTCCCTAGCAGATGACCCCTCTGCCGACGTTCTCTGCTTAAAGGACCTCCACCCCTCCAAGGGCTTCCTCCCAAGTTCTTCAGGTTTTAAATCTTTTACTCCTCCCGTTACTAGGCCCAGGGTGGCCTGCTAAGTATTCCAGAATTTTCTGCACAAATTCGCAGTACTAGCTTTCTTTGCCCCAGACACGGATGACTTTATGACGTTAGCTGCTTTTACCCCGCAAGGCTGTTTCGGCACAGATTTCCCCCACTTTACGATGGGCAAGGCTTATGCCAAGCCACTCCCCCCATCCCCCGACTCGGTTTCCCCCGAGTCGTCCCTTCTCGAACTCGAACACCCATACCTAGTCGCAGGGGTCTTCAACACACACAACGCAGCAACCGATCCTTCTAGGCCCCTCTACTTGAAAGAGGAAAGACAGTCCGCCCCTTACTTTGAACGAGGCTCAGACCTAGGCTTCACCCTTCTCAACATCCCCGGCATTTACACTTGGTTCCACTTTACAGAAACCCACAGAGCTAGTACCATTGACCTCGTCTTTGCCAAATGGCATGTTTCCTGGTTGCCGCTCCTGGGAGGTGTTTGCCCTCTCCTCGACAGGGTCTGATGATGCCCCCATCCTGATTTCGATCCGCCCCCCCTCCACGTCGAACGATATGCCCAGACCACACTGGCAAAATGCCGAGTGGCCAGGCCTTACAGATAAACTCAAAAACTGGCTTATCCCTCTCCTTCCTGATACTCCCTCCCCCAACCAGCTTGACCAATGGTTTTCCTCAGCCCTCTCCGCTCTCACAACGACAATGGAAGCTATCACACCCCGCTCACCCCCCTCCCCGAAGTCCCAACCTCGCTGGACCCCACTCCTGACCATCTTGTGAAAGCAGTTCGCAAAGACCAGCCGCAGGGCCAAGAAGCTCCGCACCCCTAACTCCAATACTCTAGCAAGAAAATCCAAACTCGGCTACTGTAAAGCCATCAAAAGAGCTAAAGCCTCCTGCTGGGCCAATTTCCTAGTGCAGACCTCCCCGAACAACATCTGGACCGCCAAGCAACTGGTGGCCCCAAGAAAGACCCCCAGATTTCCCTCCCTCCCTGATGCCGCGGACCCAGTCCCGGTCAACAACGCGCCCCAAATCACTTGTTCCCCCCCAAGGACCCCCTGCCTAACAGATTGCGCCTAAAGAAAAACCCCTCCGCCACCCCTCTCACCAAGAAAGAGATTATACTCGCCCTCTACAAGGGCTCCCCCTTCTCAGCTCCAGGCCCCGATGGGGTCCCCTACTTCGGGTGGAAGAAAGTCAACTTATGAACCCCACAATCATCCTTCAACTGCTCGTCCCCCAGGTGGCATTCTGCTACGACCCCCCCTCATTGTGAACCGCCAATGGGGTGGTCTTGGACAAGCACGGCCAAGCCTCTGACTACTCCCCCGCCTCCGTCCGCATCATCGTCCTCCTTGAAACCATCTCGACAATCCTTGAACGGATGATAACAGTCAGGCTGTCGGCCATGGTTATATCCAAGGGTCTACTCCATCCAAATCAATCTGGCTCCCTACCAGGACTCTGCTCCGCCGATGCCTGCCTCGCCCTCAGGCATGAGATAAATTCGCTCCAGAGACCTAGACGGGAGGTCTCCACCCTCTTCCTGGACATCAAAGCTGCTTTCGACAATGTCAATGCCTCCTCCCTTAGAGCCTGACTCCTGGCCTCCAGCGTACTCACCTATATGGTCGACTAGGTATCCTCCTTCCTGTCCGAAAGAACCTGCACCCTAGTATTCCAAGGCTCCCCAAACCTCTCCTCCCCAGTTTCGGTTGGCACCTCCCAAGAGTCCCCTATCTCCCCCCTTCCCTTCCTCCTTTACGTCGCACCCCTACCCATGTCGGTACCTAGAGCCCTGATGGTCTCTTACGCTGAGGCCTCTTGAATCACGGTGGGCTCCCCCTCCTAAAGAGGCAACATACACCGCCTACAAGGACTGTTCTCCACCATATCAGCAAAAGGCCGGGACATAGCCGTGTCCTTCTCGGTCCCCAAGACAGAGCTAATCCACTGGCGAACCCCGAGCCAGCGAACCCCCTCCTCAGCGGCTCCTGTTGAACTAGAAGGCCAGCTATTCCACCCCTCCAGGGTTGTCAGGTGGCTAGGATACTGGTTCACCCCCGCCCTGACTTCCACACACCACTTCAGGCACAGGCTATCACTGGGCCAAGCTATCTTCGCCTTTGTCAAGCAGCTCTCCCCCCCCCGGGACGGGCATTGGGCCCTTCCTATGCCACCGCATTGCCAGCGGCCTTCTCCTCCCCATACTCACATACAGAGCTGACCTCCTCACCCCAAAATACACCGCGCTCAGAGACATAAACAGCTTCTGGCACAGAGTCCAGAGATGGACAACAAAGAATCTTTTTTCTACCCCTACCCTTATCCTGACCCGCGAGGCCTGCCTCCCCCCGATCATGTCCTACTGCAGGTACAGAAGACGGTTAGCCGCCCTCACAGTTGCCTGCGCCCCTCTATATGCCAACCCCGCCTCAGCCAGACTCCCACAGTCCTTCCCCTCCCTCTCCTCCTTCAGGGCCCAGGACTCGTCCAGGCACCTTCCGACAGGCCTCTCCTCTGTTTACCTCCGCCTTGACTGGGGAAAGAAAATTCCCTCCCCTCCACTAACAAAGCACCTACTGGTTGACGCCCTGGCACACCTCCCCCTACCCCACAAAGAGGCCTCACATGCCACCGTCCTGGCCTGGACGCCCCTCCCCCACCTGGGTCAAAATTTCCTGTCCCAGAACTCATGAAAAGGACCTACCAGGCACTTCGAGCGCGTGCTAGGAATATGCTCCTCCAGGTTTGGGCCACCAATGCTCCCACAACTCCGTAGAACGAATGCCCCCCTTCACTGTCCCCACAGCGTTTCATGGGTCCGGGGAAATTTGTGCCATGGAGAATTCACCAAATGTGAGTGGCCAAGAGCTATCTGGCCACCCACCACTCCTGGTTCGACGAGGACCCAGACCCGACCGGCCCCCGCGGCGAAACCGCATCAGACTCTTTCAAGTACGCCATCCTCATCTGCCCCGCCTGGGCCATGGTCCGAGACCTCCCACTGAAAGAAGTCTTCTCCGTCGGGCATGATGCCACCCTATAGACCGGACCCCACCTCATACGAGCCCAAGGCGAATACATCACTGAGAGAAAAAGCGGCTTCCCCCCTGACATGATCCCCTAACGCTGCTCTGCCCCCTCCCACTCCCCCCTCTGTTCCCAAGACTGAACCAGGTTTGCCCGTAACAGTTTATTTTCTTTGAGGTAGTTTGGCTGTTTTGACTTTCATTACATGTATGTTTCCTTGCAAAAAACGAATAAACGACAAGTTGTTTTAATTTTGTAATTTCCTTATATTTTGTTACCGAAAAGGAACGATACCCGAATGGTATTAGGCTTAAAGAGAATTTTACTCATTAAGAACCAAGGTGGAAATGGTTTCTTTTGTTATTTGTTTTGATTTAGAGGCTTGGTTCTTTCCATAGCTAGCGCTGCATGAAGCTTCTTGTACCTAAAACATAATGACCGCCTGATATAAAAAAAAAGAAAAAAGAAAAAAGGCTTGGGAGTTGGGCCAAGCTCCTCGCCCTCTACTACCCCCCCCCATGCATTCTACATAAACGCACAGCCCACTTGGCTTACGGAACACCACTCCACGCCTCACCCCCCCACCCTATCCCCCGAAGGAGATCCCACCCATCCCCCCAGGCAATCAGGCCTTGGCAGCTGCCATATCTTGTGCCAAAACCCCCTATTATCAAGAATCTACCTCCCCTTCTCCCTCAGCCGAACCATCACCCCTCTCGCCTTCCTGGCAGAAATCCTCATTGAGACCAGGAACAGCCTCCACCTGGACCCGGCCTTGGTCAAGGACCTCCCTCCTCACGCACTCAAAACAATCACCGCCAGCGAAGCCTCCATCCTCTCCATCCAGCGTGCCACCTCTCCGGCATCGTGGCCATTACCACCCAACTAGAGACCGTCACCAGCCAGCTCCCTGCAATCCACATGGAAAATGAGGAGCTTCTCTCCAACCTCCACGACCTCTCCTCCAAGGTTGCCAACTAATCGGCAACCCATCAGGACATTTGTCTACTACAGTCCGCCCTACGTGACCTGTCACATGAAGTGACCACCACGGCCACCACCGCTCGCCCCACAGCCCCCCCCAGTTGCCCTCACGGCCCCCACTGCCCCAACAGAACGCCTCCCTGCAAGAGAGCACCCCCCCGCCTCTGCCCAACCAGGTGGCCCCCCATCCCACCCTGTGCCCCCCCCACCATGTGCCCCCTCCCACCCCCCCCTGTTGGGGCATCCTCCACCCCCTCCTCCAGGGAAGACCGACCCCTCCATCCACTGCCCCTTTCCCGATACCAACCTCAAGATCATGTTCAGCAACCCCACGCTCGATGCCAAGGCCTTCCCACACTCTTGGGAATTGGAACAATTCTGTGCCCGTCAATATGACCTGTCCATTTTTACCCCTACCACCCTCCAGCCGGATTGCGCTCCAAGAACCACCCCCAGCTATGCGCAGCCAGCCGGCTCCGGCCTATGAAAGAAAAAGTGAAAGACGAAAGGAGCCTCAGCTACAGAGGTAGCGAGCGATGGAAACAAAGAGATAAAAACGCCGTCATCTCTCCCCTTGGTCTCAAGACATTTTTCGCTGCTAGAACCAACCCCGCTCCCCATGCCCTTGCTCAACGCATAGCCGCCATCTTACCTGACATAGCCACTGCCACCCTCACCGAATCCAACTCCCTTCTCCGGGAAGGTTTCATCGCAAATGGCAATAACTGAGAGCTGTCTCCTTCAGGGGCACCAACCCCCACACCCCCGTTGAATCCTACAGCCCCTACTTCCATGCTCTTACGGGCCACCGCAACCTGTGCTTCCCCATCGGGGCTAATTCCGGGCTTACCTTTACCCAGGCGCCATCCTCTATACAGTTGGCAATTGACTCAATCCCGACCCACATCCTACCAGAAGACAAAGAACAACTCTTCACTTTCATGAAGAACTCCATCTAAAACGGAAAGGAAGTCGAGATCAGCGCGGCGAGGTACCTAACAATGACCGAACTTATAGGCTCTCCCAGCTGGCCACTTCAGTGGTTGTCTAGGTCAACCTCGACAACGTTCTCATCCTCCTCCGGGCCCTCTTCCGTTCGTCAAAGCGGCTGAAGGTCATGAAAACCACCCAAGCTAACCGCAACACCCGATGCACCAACTGCTGTCGGTTTGGACACGCCAGTGCCCTATGCACGCAGAAATACCTCACCTGCCCGTACTGGGCGCGCCATCATACTTGATCGGCTCACAGATGCCAAAACTCCACATGCCCCAAGGGTGGCGACTCCAAGGCCGTCTCCCGCAGTGGCCCCACCTCCCCCCCCCACTGCCCCAAATGTGGTGACGACCACAATACCTTGTCAAGGAAATGCTGGGCTAGACCTATCCCCCCTTTTCAACCCGAGGCCCCCCCACCTTCTGACGAAGAATTATCTGACGCCTGCTGCGACAGTGAAGAAGGCATGGATATGGGCTGTAACCGGTACAGGTTACTGTTTGGTTTCGAGTATTGTTTGATACTCAGCATGTTTTATGATTGAGTTTGATATTCATGATGTTTTATGTTGGGTTCCGAGTATCGTTTGATACCCAGTATGTTTTATGATTAAGTTTGATACTCATGATGTTTCATGTTTGGTTTCGAGTATCGCTTGATACTAAGTATGTTTTTGTTATTGTGTCAGAGTATCATTTCATACTTGATATGTTTTATGTAACGTTTCAAGGCTACTGTTTTGGGAGCCTTTATGGTTATTGTTTTCAAGGCTCTGGTTAGCTTGACAAGTGTATTTAAGACCTGCTATTCTCAGGACTTAGAGAGGGCAGACTTCGACAGACAGAGTTTCACTATACTTGGTTGAACAGTTACTTCTTCAGTTCGCTTCGAGAATCCATTAAGACCAAACAGAGTTAGCTATTAGGAACTACTTGGTAGTGGCGATATAGTAAGAAGTTTGTTACAACAACTTAGTCTAAGCCTCCGGTACTTAGTCTCGTTATATACCGCACTTTGGTATAGAGAGAGTATCGTTACCAAATTTATTCCCACCACCACCCAGGAGGCGGTCACTTTTTTTTAACTTCAACAAGTTATCAAGATTGAAGAACGCCAGGAACCCAGCGGGAGCAGACCTCCCAAGAAGAAGGTTCCACAACGAGCTAGAGACGAAAAGGACGATTTGTCAAGGCACCGACAAAGGAACAGTTCTCAATAGACGAAGCGGCTAGGCAACTAGCCAGAGATAGCGCTCAACGAGATCTAGCACAGTCAGCAACAGAACTAGCAAAGGTAGTGATAGTCACCCCCGGCGGGTTCCCTGAGTCTCTACAAAAAGGATTAACCAGCAAAGCCCCAATAGCGGCACCAGCAGGGGATCCAGACAGCTCAAGTAGCGACTCAGATGACATGTCTGAACATGGTGAAGGAGCTGGCCGATCAGGCCCTGAACCAGTACCAGAGCCCTTACCAAGGCTTAGCATCAAGGTTCCATCACCCCAGAAATTGACAGGTGATGGGGAAGACCTCAAACCAGAGGCATTTGATAGATGGTACAACTCAGTCCAACTTTATCTACGATTGCACAATTTATCCCTCAATGCTGCAGGATCAGGAAACTAGTGGATTCTCTATACAGAAGGACGAGCCCAAGAAGCGGCATTCCAAGTGGCAGAGCTATTTGGAGAAAACCTCACAAGAGACCTACTAGTAACTTATCTCTGGGAACGATTCCAATCATCCAAGCATAAGGACGATACCTATCAGAAGTTCCACAGCATCACGCAATCATGGAATGGACAAGCCCAGAAGATATCTATCATAGCTACAGATCTACTCATGCATAGATCACGGCTACCAGAAGACACTATAAGTGACTACACTTTCATACAACAATTCTTGACCAGTATGCACCCAAGACTCCGGCAAGACGTGGAAACTCAGTACACTGGAGATGAGGATATCAACACTGGTATTGGTATGGCAGAAAGACTAGACTCTATCCATCGAAGTACAGGGGCGTATGGCAAGGAACCGTATGATAAACAACCTAAGGAATCCACCAACAAGTAGACTGATCACAAACCTAAGAAAAAGTTCAATAATGATGGCAACTCCGCCAAGAAGAAGGAACAAAGAAAGAAAGGGGCCTGTTGTACTTGTGGTGGTGAGGGACCTATGGCAAAGGATTGCCCAAGCAAGAAGGACAAAGGAAAGGCAACGGTCAACAAGGAAGCTTCATCCACTCTAGCAACCCAACTCTGCGAATATGATGAGGTATACATCAATACCCTGGAAATTGAGAGCCATGTGGCGATAGGAACCACTCGCCCAACCACGATCAAGAGACACCATGCGCTTGAGGCTACTATGTTTATTAATGGAAAAGAAGCAAAAGTCCTTTTTGATACAGGAACGATAGGAGCAAGTCTAAGTAGTGCTGCCTTTGTCACTACCCACGGTATACCATGCATAGAAATGAAGGCACCAACCAAGATACTTATGGCCATTAAGGGATCACGATCCGAGAGAAACAAAGAGTGTACTGTTGACTTAGCAGTAGGAAAACTGCATAGAAAAGGAAACAAAGGGCTAGTTGGAAACCTGGCGAAGTACAACGGCCTTATAGGAATGCCATTTCTAAAACAACAAGGAGCTATAATCGAATGCGGCGGGTTAGCAATTAACTTCCCCAAGTTTGGAATTAGGTTCAATTGGACACCAACCAGCGGACATATCAGGACAGTGGTCATCACCACAGAAGATGTAATGGGCCACACCCGGAAGTGTTCCATGAAACCATACCAGAAGGACTACCACCACTTAGAAAGATAAACCACGAAATCCGCCTAATACCAGGAAAGGAACTAAGGAACTTACCAACCTACTCAATTCCAGCAAGATGGGCGAATGTTACAATCCTCTTCTCTCTGGGTGATACTTGCAGCAGGTAACCGATAGTTTCCTAACAATCACTTCGGCTCAGCCAAATAGCTGTTGCGATAGGTGAGTCCATTGACTCCTATCTAGCAACGTCGATCGCTAGGCTCATATAAGACAGTCGTGTCTTGTTTCCCAGAAGTATGATAGATAACAATTTTGGTATTGAAAGTATAGTGTATGAAAGAACTTAGATGGTTGCGTGAAGAACCCAAATCTCCTGCCCCGAGGGTGCCCTTATATAGGGGTTCTTCCCTCAACCCTAGCCCTGCGTGACTCATACCCTCGTGTCACCTGTCTCATGAGTCATAGTGAGTCATAGTGTGAAATCCATCAGCTGACTCGTCCGAGTCCGCTGCGCCCTATCTCGCAACCAATCACAACTCATAAAACAAGTCATGTGCCCTAACGGGGTCACATGCAGAAACCCATGACTCATAACTATGAGTCAGGTGCGAAATACATAAACAACATGACCACAATCGTGCGTCATGTCAAATATCAACCAATAACAATAAACCAATGACATGCTATTGCGTAATCATGGGAAAACCAATGAGTCAACAGATCTCATAGTGCAAAAGATAACAAACCAATGACTAATAATTATTAGTCATGTGAGAGTCTACCTTGCTTAGTCACCGTTTGTGACATTAGCTCCCCTCCCCATCTTGCATCGCTCCCACGATGCGAAACTCGTTCCTTCCACAGCATACCCCCGATTTGGCGCATCCTCTGTTTGGTTCGATTGTAGACTTGTTGGAGTTTTTCCTTTTCCTTATCGAGTTGTTCGAGGGAATTGTCTTTTGCGACGATGGTTTGCGCAGCGCATTCGACTTCGCTTCAAAGGTCTGAGATCGTTTTTTCCAGAGCTTCCCTGTCCGGAACAACTGTTCTTTCACTCCCATCTCCTTCCAGCCGTGTCCTCACGGCTCTCATCTTCTTGTGTTCCCTTCTGTCATTCTTTGCCAGTGGCCCTTTTTGTCCCACTTGTCGGGGGTGATAGCCGGCGTCCACCTTTTCCCATCGGTGTTCGTTGCAATTCTCGTTAAAACAATGCTCCCAGCTCATGATTTCCTTATCAGCCCTTCTGGCTCTTCTCCAGCGAGGTTGTTGTGGTGCCCAGTCCTCTCCTGGTTTCGCTTCCATCTCCAGTCGCCAGTTGTGGTGGTGGGCGACACTTGGTTTTCTCGATCTCCTGGTGAATTGTGGGTACCAGCCTGACCCTTGGTTTTCGCCTAGATGGATTTGGCACTCATCGTCGGTGCAGTCCGTCCAGTTTATGGAGGCGTGCGCTATCTCCCTCTTTGGTGAGCCCGAGTATGCGGGGCTAGTGCGAGTAGCGTTGCGAGCGATGGGCTGCGCGTCACTCTATGGTGGGTGTGAGCGTCGTTCTTGTTTGGCAACGGGGGGAGGTGCGGAGGACGATCGGTTTATCGTGACGTGTATCCACTCCAGGCTTCGCTGGGTAGCGCCGGTGGAATCGTTGGACTGTGTGTTCTGCATTGTTGAAGTTTTCTGCCGGGTACGAGACTTTATCGTGTTCTGGCGAGCAGCCTTTCCACTTAGCTCAGTCTTGGAGCTTGTTGGAGTGGAGTCAAGAGTGGATGATCTCCGCGAGTTCGCATTCGTCTTCTCCTTCTATCTGGATCGGAGGAAGGGATTCTTTGATCTATGAGGGGAATTGGTTGTTTTAGTAAGGTTTCAGGAGGGAGATATGGAATGTGTTGTGTATAGAATCGAGGGTGGTAAGGCCAGCTTATATGCGCTTGTTCCAATCTTTGCGAGCATTTTAAATCGTCCGATTTTCTTGTAGTCCAGTTTCTTCGATGGTCTTGTGTTCTTGATGTTCCGTGGCAGCAACCACACTATATCTCCTGATTGTAGGTTCGGATCGGGCTTTCTGTGTAGATCGTAGTATTCTTTTTGTCGTAATTGTGCGGCCACCATCTTGTTTTTAATTGATTTATGTAATTGAGTCATTTCTTCCCGTTTGGTCTGCTTTCCTTGGATCAGATGAGGGATCATCTCGTATTTGGGGTTGATTCCGTAATTCGCAGAGAAGGGTGTGTTCTTCATGGTCTCCTGATAGCCATTGTTGTATACAAATTCTGCCAATGGTAGGTAACCACACCAATCGTCTTGTTGATAGTTGATGCAGGCTCGGAGGTATTGTTCCAATATGGCGTTGGTTCGTTCCGTCTGTCTGTCTGTTTATGGCTGAAACGCCGTGCTGACGCTCATTCGATTCCTAATTTTCCCGGGGTTCCTTTCCATAGGTCTGAGGTAAATAGCGTACCCCTGTCGGTGATGATATCTTGTGGTGGTCCGTGTAGCCTGACCATCTCCCTTATGAATAGATTGGCGAACTGTCGTGCGTCCAGGTCCTTTGAGCCTGGAATGAAATGGCTCATTTTGGTCAGCTAATCGATGACCACCAGTATGGTGTCATATCCTTCTGATTTCGGCAGGTCCGTAATGAAGTCCATAGTGATTGATTTTGATGGTCGATCGGGGGCCTCGTTTGACTGTAGCAAACCGTAGGCTCCATGTCAGACCACTTTGGTTCCTTGACCTGTGTTGCAATTCTTTATGAATCGTTTGATATCTTCTCTTATCTTCGGCCAATAATATAGTCGGTTAATGAGTTCGGTTCTTTTTGCTGTTCCCCCTTGTTCCGCATGTGGGGTTTCGTGGTATTTACCGATACGAGCGGTTCGTATCTCTTCATCGTTTGGTATCCAAATCTTTCCTTGGTACCATAAGAGATCGTCTTTCCCTTGGCATAGCCCTAGCGCTACTCCTTTCATTTCTTTTCTTCCTTCATTCAAGGTTCTTTTGATGTCTTGGATTTCTGCTTCGTCGTTGCTTGACTTCTCTATCTCTCCAGCGTTCTTGTCTCGAAATTGAGTCGTCTCCAACATATCAAGCTTGATTTCTTCGGCGTCCGGGATATCCCAGTACCGTTCCTTTGGCAGTAAGATTCCCACATTTCGAGTGAGTCTCTTATCTCCTGCTGTGGGTAGGTCCCCTTCTCTTCTTCTGAGGGCGTCTGGTTTTCCTCCTTCCTTTCCTGGCCGGTATTCGATTTTGAAGTTATATTGACTTTGTTCTTGCATCCATCGCGCTTGTCGTTCGTTTAGCTCCTTTGTCGTCATGAAGATGACCAAGTTCTTGTGGTCTGTGAGGACCCCTATTGGTTTGGGGTTCCCTCTGGTGTATCTTTTCCATTCGTAGAATGCTTGAACAATCGCCAGTAGTTCTTTATCGTGTATCTCATAGTTGCATTCGGCGTCCAACATTGTCTTGGATCGGTACGCCACTGGTCTCCATTTTCCGTCCTGGCATTGTTGTGTCAGTATACCCGAGCAGACGTATTTCGAGGCGTCTGTTTCGATTTTGGTCCTTTCAAGGGGGTCGAAGTAGCCCACTACGGGTACCGTGGTGAGTTTCGTCCTTAATTCGTCAACGCTTGCTGTTCTTTGTCTCCTCATTCCCATTTGCCAATGCATTCCTTTTTTGTTCTTGCATATACTGGTTTGGCTGTCCTGCTGAAACCTTCTATGAATCGTCGGGAGAAGTTGCAGAAACATAGGAAGCATTGGATTTCCTTTATTTTCTTGTGGGTCGTCCAGTCCCAGATGGCTTGTGTCTTGACTGGGTCTATCTTGACCCCTTCTTCTCCAATGATAGATCTTAGATATTCCGTCTCGCTCTGGTGGAATTCACACTTGGATGGTTTGACCTTCATCCCCGATTTTCGTATTGCTTCTAGGATATTGCTGACATCTTTTCGGTATTGTTGTAGGGTATTTGAATATATTAGTACGTCATCCAGATATAGGATGCAACACATGTCGATGTGTTCCATAAGGACCTCATTGATCTATTGTTGGAACGCTGCTCGTGCGTTGAATAGTCCAAATGGCATGACTAGATATTCGTAGGTTCCTAGTTTTGTTGAAAAAGTTGTCTTCCATTCGTCTCCTTCTCTGATTCGAATGTTGTGGTAAGCGTCCTTGATATCGAGCTTTGTGAAGTATTTGGCTCCTCCTAGTCTGTCTCGGGCTTCAGTAACGAGTGGTAGTGGATGTTGATCCTTTTTGGTACCTTTGTTGAGGGCCCGGTAATCGGCACATAGTCTGAGTTTGCCGTCCTTCTTCATGACAAACATGATTGGCGAAGCCCTTCCTGGCTTCACCCTTCGGATCCACCCGTGGTCCTCGTTTTGTTTGATGTATCGATGAAGTTCTTGCAGTTAGTCGTAACTGAGGGCGTATATCTCCTTGATGGGTACTGTTTTTTCTTCTTCCAGGTCGATTCCAAAATGAATCCCTGGTCGGTGTGGTGGTAGTGTCGTTTTTGCTCCTTTTTCGAATACGTCTAACATGTGATGATTTCTCGTGGAACCGTGTCCCTGACGTCTTGGTCCTCGTTGGTTTTTTTGTTCTTTATCGCCAGCTCTGTCCTGATGTTGATAGCTTCCAGCTGTATTTCGTGGTCGACTTCGTCCGACCTTAGGATGCCCGTTGTTTCTCCTCTTCGGTAGAACTGTCCGAAGGCTCTTGCCGATATCTCGTTGATTTCCATTTTTGGTTTGGCCTCCTGGCCCTTGACCCTTTCGTCCATGGTGGTGTTGGAACTCGCGAATCCATGATCCCCTCTCTCGGTATGGTCCAATTGAGTTACTTCTTGTAGTTCGCTGTTGTCGATTTGTTCGATGTTCAGTTTTGCGATCCGGTCCCCATTTTCCACTCGGTATGGTTGGTCTCCTCGGTTGGCTAGGACCACCTTCACTTCTCCTCTGTAGTCGGAGTCTATCACAGCGGCATTTGTCCTGAGTCGATGTTTGACTGCTTGCCTGCTTCGTGGTGCGATTCGTCTATAGGTGTTGGGAGGTAATCCAAAAGCTATCCCCGTCCCAACAATTGCTTGCCCTCTGGCCGGAACGTCAGTTCCTTCGTTAGCGTACAGGTCGTGTCCTGCCGCTCTTGCTGTTCCCTTCATAGGCACTCTGGCCTCAGCTGATAGCTTCTTAACTCTGACAGCCTGGTCATTGGCCGTGGAGCCATTCTTGGTCGTCGGACCTCTCTTGGCCCAGACCTTGGAGAATCTGGTGATGGGATTCACTTCCAGGGCTTTATCTTCGGGTACCGCATATGCAAGAGGTGAACCTTTGAGACACCAAGTCGTGCATCATTCGCTGTTGAATGTGATCCTTTTGTCATTCCAATCGCTTGTTGGATTGTGTTCTCTTGACCACGGCCTCCCGAGGATGACCTCATGGTTTTGGAGATTCGCCACTTGCAATGTTGCCAATTCCCTATGGCTACTAATGTCCATAGGTACTTTCGTCATATGGGTAACGGGGCCCATAGCGCTTGGTTTTCCGTCCGCAAGGTAAATCTCCCAGGGGTTTTTCGCTTTGATCATCTTGATCCCGTGTTTGTTGCAGACTTCTCTGTCTATGAAGTGTTCTGTTGCTCCTGAGTCAATTATGGCGTTGATAGTGACTGACTCTTTTTTCCCGTGTAGTTGTATTTTGACCATAATGTAGTCATTGTCGTTTTTGAGTTTATCTGTGTAGTTGAGTGCCGCGAAGTAGTTCTCCATGATAATGGGTTTTGGTTCGGGTCTGTGCCTCAGACCATCTCTTACTGGGGACAGTCATCATTTCCCACCTGTTCGGGTTCCTGTTCGACCTCGATTTCCCTAATTTTTGGTCTGGTTTGCCAAGGGGCGGTTTTCTTCATAAATTGCGGGCTCCTGGATTGGGCGTTGAATGGTTTGGGTCCATCTTTTTTCGGGCAACTCCTGGCTAAGTGTCCCAGTTGTGCGCACTTGAGGCATAGTTGTTCTCGTATCCTCCTTTGGAATTCTTGCCTCGACATGTTGAATCCCGGCCCTTTTCGAGTCGCGTCCAGTTCAATGGGGTGCCTGAAGTTCTGATTGCCATTATTTGAGGGTCGGTATGTTCAATCCGGGTTTCGTGGTGTGATTGATTCTCGTTGGACGCTTTTTGTCGGTGGAGATCCTTGGATATGCATGACCTTTGCTAACTTGGTCTCCTTCATAATTGCCCATCGGGCTAGGGTTTTCGAGGTCCTCGTATTCTTCGCGGCTAGCTCCCCAGGCGTTTTTCAATTCTGCGATCATTCCTCCTAGAAGCAGTTCTCCTCCAGTCGAGTCGTCCAACTCGACTTCGCTAAGCACTAGGCGGAATTCCTTCCGGTATTCAGTCACTGATCGTTTGCCTTGCTTCATGTTCCTCAGTTTGATCCTTGCCTCTCCTTTGGCGTCGATCACGCCAAAATGTCTTTGTAATCCTGCCTTGAACCCTGCCCAGTTGTCCCATGCTGGGGGGATTCGTTTTTCTGCGTATGGTGTGATCCAGGTTCCTGCGTTGTTGCTTAGGAGGCTTGTTGCATAGACGATTTTTTCCTCATCGTGGCCGTTTTGCCACCCTCCTGTCCTGTAGTACACTATGAGTTGGGCTAGCCATCCTCGTAGTTTGTGTTGTTCTCCTCGGTAAACCTCAGGTTCCTTGGCTTTGGGTTTCCTGGTCCCTCCGCTTAGGATGTGATGATTTGTCTCATCTGTTCTGGACTTAGGATCGGGGTTGTGTCTGAGGATGTAGCTCCTCCTTGTTCTGCTGTAGCCGCCATTGTGTTTCGTCGTGTCCTTCTTGGATCTTCTGTTTCTCCAGATCCAATTGGTGATGGTGGCTCTGGTGTTGTAGGGCTCGGTCCCCTCTCTTCCGTTAAGGCCTTTTCAAGTCCTACTCCTAGTGATGATAGGTCGAGATTTTCCGCTACGGGTCGATGTCGTTTTCGTTGTTGGTCTCCGTTTTGTCTGTTTGTTAGGTGCTGCTGGTTGACGCAACCAAATGTTACCATCCTCTTCTCTCCAGGTGATACTTGCAGCAGGTACCCGATAGTTTCCTAACCATCACTTCTTCTTAGCCAAATAGCTGTTGCGAGAGCTAAGCCCGTTGACTCCTATCTAGCAACGTCGATCGCTAGGCTCATATAAGACAGTCGTGTCTTGCTTCCCAGAAGTATGATAGATGACGATTTTGGTATTGAAAGTATAGTGTATGAAAGAACTTAGATGGTTACGTGAAGAACCCAAATCTCCTGCCCCGAGGGTGCCCTTATATAGGGGTTCTTCCCTCAACCCTAGGCCCGCGTGACTCATACCCTCGCGTCACGTGACTCATGACTCATAGTCAGTCATAGGGTGAAATCCATCAGCTGACTCGTCAAAGTCAGCTGTGCCCTATCTCGCAACCAATCAAAACTCATAAAACAAGTCATGTGCCCTAACGGGGTCACATGCGTGAAACCCATAACTCATAACTATGAGTCATGTGCGAAATACATAAACCACATGACCACAATCGTGCGTCATGTCAATGATCAACCAATAACAATAAACCAATGACACGCTATTGCGTCACCATGTTAAAACCTATGAGTCAACTGCTCTCATCGTGTGAAAGATAACAAACCGATGACTAATAATTATTAGTCATGTGAGAGTCTACCTTGCTTAGTCACCATTTGTGACAGCGAAGGACATGAGTTTATGGATCAATGAGAAGGTCGAACAAGAGATTTTCGAACGGCAAGCAGTCCATGGAGCAGCACCTATTTTCCCTCAGGAAAAGGAAGACAAAATCAGAATAAGACCACTGGTCCATCTCACAGCAAGGAATGAGATAACCATGAAAGACGATGAAAACAATCCCAAAACAAATAATGATCCTGAACTCGCCAGAAAGAGAGAGATACCGAAGCGAGATTGACCTCAGTGATGCCTACTTTCAGACCAGGGTAGAACCCATGGATGTTGATAAAAACGGTTTCAAATCACCTTTTGGATGTTTCATTAGCAAAGGAATGCTATAAGGAGACATGAATGAACCAGGAACATTCATGCGAATAATGTCTGATTTATTCGCTGACTACCTAGGACCATTCATGTGGGTTTATATTGACGATATTCTCATATATTCTGATACAGAACACGACCATCTGAAACACATCGCAATGGTGTGCGATAAACTAGAACAAGCCCAGTTTTACGCTAGCAGGAAGAAGTCAGAATTCTTTGCCGCAAGAATGGATATTTTAGGACATATCATCGACGATGAGGGGTTGAGAGCATCACCTGAGAAAATTGCCAGAATTGAAGCATGGACTACTCCAAAGAACAAGAAACAATTACAGGAATTCCTGGGAGTTGTGAATTACATTAGCAAATTTATACCACACTGGGCGTCTATCGCAGCACCCCTGACCTCGATTACTGGAACGGAGGAATTCGTCTAAACTGCAACACATGATCACGTCATGGATAATGTTAAGTGAGGTGCAGCACACAACCAGATCATGAAACCGATCGACGATGAATCAGCATTACCAATATGGCTGATAACCGCCGCCTCTGATACAGGAGTTGGTGCTTGGGTAGGACAATGAGAAACACCTGATACAGCCAGACCGGCAGCGCTCCCTAGTAGGAAGATCTCTAACGCCCAGATGAACTATGGCACTACAGACAAGGAAGCATTGGCGATAGTTGACGCCCTGACAGCATTCCATCACCTCCTGGCAGGAAAGGAATTCACGATAGTCACTGATGACCAGCCCCTGATGTACCTCAAGACAAGCAGAACACCAACAAAGAAGGAAACTTGGTGGCGAGGATATATAGGCCAGTTTAGGAGAAAAATCATATACCGGCCAGGACAATGGCACTATGTAGCGGACGCTTTATCACGCCTTGATACAGAGGACAAAAGCTATCCTCATACTGTGCAAGACCCTACTCAAGAAGATTCAGAAAGCGACACTGCTCCTCTTACCCACTTCACCGAATCTGATCCAGAAGACATGTCCAGATTCGAAGTCCTTGAGGTTAACTACAACCACAACCACTCAGACTGCAGTAGTAAGAGCAGTATCCATCGAGCTGTGCTTGATCCCAGCGATTACAGAAATAAGGACCCTATCAACAATTGGGGTGACTATCACAGTATCAGCAGCGGCCGGAGTGAGGAGGAAATCACACATTCAGCCCAACACTGGTCCGATTGTTTCATCCTAATGTGCCCTGTTCATCAGGATGATAGGATTAGGAATATGGTCTATGCAGTCGAGTTGAGAAGCAGTCCCCCACTCGATGTCCCCCAGCAAGGAGTAATGCAAGAGGCTATGGATCCGGAGATCAATGAGGGTACTATCCCCTCCCCTCGACCTCGACCAGACCTGTCAAAAATCAAAAGAAGACTACATGAAGCCCTGGGCTGCACCACTACGAATGTTCCCTGCGAAAGCCCGGAGTGCCCAGTGCACCAGGCCCCCAGACCCTCGCCTACCAGGCCCCTCTATGGAGGGCCGCTTGCCTCCCACAACGTTATTCCAGTTATTGAACCACCAAAGCTACCCCACTATGACAGAAACCTCTACCAGGTATACAATGATATTGCAGAAGAAGAGGAAAGCGAGGTTACCAGGTGGGAAAGGATTGTGGATGAAAGAGATGTGGTTCAAGCCATGAACAAAATGGAGACCATATGGAAAATCAGGGAACTCAAGACTGCCCTGAGAAAAGTCACCAACCTCCGTCAAACCAATTGGCTCACCTCCCTCCCTGAGGTGGCAGCATATTCTAACGCTGGCCACTCTGATACTATCAACAGGTCTCCATACAAAGCGGTGTATGGTCGAGACTACCCCGTCTTAGACACCTACCAAGTCAACCCTTCTGCGGTTCCAGCCTCTGACAATTATCACAACACACACCAGGAAATCCGGAATGCAGCATACAAGGCTCTGGAGCTGGCGAGAGTTAGATCCACAAGGACTGCAGCTAAGAGAAGGGACGATATTAAACCTGTTGGAATTGGGGGAATGGTAATGATATTTGGTGACCAATGTGCGACGGAATCTGGCAGGTTCAGGAAGTTACAACCACGATGGAGAGGCCCCTTTAGCGTTATCGAATTCGATGAACATACCCAGAATTCCACAGTTAGCATGGATTCGCGGGTATATCGACGGCAGAGAGGAGTATTCCAGTGCTCGGTTGTCAAACCCTACCACCCTAACGATGATTAACGATTCCCTGGAAGGGCCCACACCAAACCAGCGTCTATCCTAATTGAGAACAAAAAAGATTGGGAGGTTCAGACCATTCTTCTCTATAGGACGAGGGATGGCAGAGGACAGTTCTTGGTGAAATGGAAGGGGTACCCAAATGGCGAGAATAGTTGGGAACCGGTGGAAGGGCTTGAGAACGCGGAGGACCTGGTACAGGCAGGGTGGACTGACAAGATACCGGGAGAGGAATTTGCTACTGTTTTTTCCGGTTATAGTAGAGTTTGTTTTACTCCTACTAAGAAGGGTTATGAGCAGCATTCTGAGGAGCCGACGGTGGATGTGGGTTTCCGGGAACCCCATTTCGACACAGACAATGATGGCAGGGAGATTTAGGGTTTCTTTGTATTGAAATGATGTTTTCATTTTGTTTTCGGGGTGTAACCGGTACAGGTTACTGTTTGGTTTAGAGTATCATTTGATACTCAGTATGTTTTATGATTGAGTTTGATACTCATGATGTTTTATGTTTGATTTCGAGTATCGCTTGATACTCAGTATGTTTTTGTTATTGTATTAGAGTATCATTTCCTACTTAACATGTTTTATGTAACGTTTCAAGGCTACCGTTTTGGGAGCCTTTATGGGTATTGTTTTCAAGGCTCAGGTTAGCCTGACAAGGGTATTTAAGATCGGCTATGCTCCGGACTTGGAGAGGGCAGACTTCGACAGACACAGTTTCAATATACTTGGTTGAACAGTTACTCCTTCAGTTCGCTTCGAGAATCCATTAAGACCAAACATACTTAGCTATTAGGAACTACTTGGTAGTGACGATATAGTAAGAGGTTTGTTACAACAACTTAGTCTAAGCCTCCGGTACTTAGTCTCGTTTTATACCGCACTTTGGTATAGAGATAATATCGTTACCCTATCGATTCCCGCCACCACCAAGGAGGCAGTTAGATGGGCGATAATGGCCGCCCATCACCCACTACTACCAAAGCCCCTCCAGGTCAGACTATCAACCTTTTGACCCCCACCCACGTCCACCAATCTAGAGACACCCCCGCCCCCCCCAGCGGGGCCCGGCCAGCACCCAGTGGCCAAGATCCGTCACCTGTAACTCCCTTCAAGCCCTCGAGTTTGTCCCGGAAATTATTAGCAAACGCTGCTCCACCTCACGCTAGGGACTGGCTCCGGCAAACAACCTCAGCATCGTTCAACTCAACAGCCTTGGTATCCCGGATGTGTTTCCTTCCTTGTTTTTCCCCCCTAACGGAAGGCCCCCCTTCCGATTGTGTTGCTTTACAAGATCCCTCATCCTCCAAGCGATTCCTCCCTACTTTTTGTAGTTTTAAACCCTTCGCTCCTCCCGTTGCTAGTCCCAGAGTGGCCTGCTACGTATCCAAAAACCTCTGCAAGATTTTGCACTACTACCATTCTTTCCCCCAGAAACAGATGACTTTATGGCGCCAGATGTTTTTACTCCGCAAGGCTGTTTTGGCACCAAATGTCCCCGCTTGAAGATTGGCAACTGCTATGCCAGACCACTCCCCCTGGCCCTCTAGTCAGTTTCCCCCAAGTCGTCCCTCCTGGACCTCGAATACCCATCCCTAGTCGTAGGCGATTTCAAAATCCATAATTGAGCATCCGACCCATCGAGGCTCCTCTGCTCGAAAGAAGAATGAGAGGCCGCCCCCTACTTTGACTGAGCCGAAGATTTAGGCTTCACCCTCCTCAACATTCAAAGAATTTACACACAGTTTCCTTTCACAGGAACCCTCAGACCAAGTGCCATTGACCTGGCCTAGAGCAACCCACATATTTTTCCAGCCTTTCGCTCTTGGGACACGTCGTCCCTCCCCTCCCCCGGATCCGACCCCACCCCAATTTTGATATCCATACGCCCCCCTTTCTCTTATAACAACACATCCAGACCACGCTGGCAGGAAGCCGACTGGCCAAACCTCACTGATACGCTCAAAGACTTGCCAGTCCCCCCCCCCGACCCTATCTCCCCCAACCAACTCGACCAATGGTTCTCCTCAGCCCTCTCCGCACTCACGACAACAATTGAAGCCACCACACCCCACTCACGATCCTCCCCAAAGTCTAAAGCTTGGTGGAACCCACTCCTGCCCACTCTCCGGCAGGAATTCGCAAAAGCCACCCCCAGGGCCAAGCAAGTCTGAACCCCCGACACCTACACCACAGCAAGACAGTCCAAGCTTGCCTACTTCAAAGCCATTAAAAGAGCAAAAGCCTCCTACTGGGCTGATTTCCTTGCAATGACCTCCCCAAACAACATCTCAATGGCCAAACAACAGGTCGCCCCAAGAAAGACCCCCAGATTTCCCTCCCTCCCTGACACCTCAGGCCCAGTCGCAATCAACGGAGCACTACTGGACCACTTCTTTCCCCCAAAAAAACCCTCTGCCGAGCAGCGGTTGCCTGACGAAGAAACCCCTCAGCTGTCCCTCTCATCAAAGAGGAGCTTTAACTCGCCCTCCCTAAATCTTCTCCCTCCTCGGCCCCTGACCCCGACGGGATTCCCTACTCCATATGGAAGAGGATCAAACTTATCAATCCCACAATCATCCGCGAGCCCCTCTCCCCCTGGTTCCATTCGGCTACCACCCCCCTCACTGAAAACCGCCAACGCCGTGGTCCTCGACAAGCCTGGCAAGGCCTCCTATCACTCCCCCCCATACTTCCGCATTATCGTGCTTGTCAAAACGATTTCAAAGAACCTGCAAGGTTAATGATGGTCAGAATGTCCGCCATCTCTAGATCCTAGGGCTTACTCCGCCCAAAATAGTGTGGCTCCCTGACGGGACTCAGCTCACCCGACACCTGCCTCACCCTCACACATGAGGTAAAAACCCTCCAATGACCTATATTAAAGGTCTGCACCGTCTCCCTGGACATCAAAGCTGGCATAGACAACGACAATCCCTCCAGCCTCAGAGGCGGACTGCTTGCCTCCCACGTGCCATCCTGTATTGTCGACTGGGTATCCTCCTTGCTGTCTGAGAGGACCTGTACCATGGTCTTCCAAGGCTCCCCATCCTCCCCTCCCCGGTTTCCCTGGGCACCCCGCAAGGATCACCTATCTATCCCCTCCATTTCCTCCTAGACGTGGCCCCCCTACACATCTCAATACCCATATGTCTCATGATCTCATCTGTCGACGTTTTTTCGATTACTGTGGCCTCCCACTGCGATAGAAGCAACATACTCCAGCTACGAAGGCTTTTCTCCACCATTGGTACACAGGGCGGGGATATAGGGGTGTCCTTCTCGGTCCCCAAAACCGAACTCATCCACTGGCAAATCCCGAGCCCGAGGACCCCCCCTCAACAGCCACTATCGAGCTGCAAGGTCACCTCTTCGACCCCTCCAAAGTGGTCAGCTGGCGAGGGTACTAGTTTACCCCCACCCTCACCTCCACCCACCACCTCAGACACAGGCTATCCCTAGCCCAGGGGATCTTCTCCCTCGTCAAGCGCCTATTTTCCCCAGGGGCGGGCATTAGGCCCTTCCTTTGCCACTGTATTGCCAAAGGCCTCCTCCTCCCCATACTTACATACTGGGCCGACCTCCTCACCACGAACTCCTCCGCGTTCAGAACCAGAACGGCTACCGGCACGGAGTCCAGTGATGGACAACGAACAATTCTTTCTCCCCACCTACCTCCATCCGGTCCCGCGAAGCCTGTCACCCTCCGATCATCTGTTACTGTAGCTACAGAAGACGCCTAGCCGCTGTCAGAATTGCCCACACCCACCCCAACGCCAACCCAGCCTCAGCCAGACTCCCGCAATCCTTCCCCTCCCCCTCCTCCTCCAAGGCCCAGGACTCGGCCAGGCACCTCACGAAGGGCCTCTCCTCCGTTTACCTCCCCCTCCCCAGACCCCCGAAGGGGCCTGGGCCAGTTCCTGGCAGGGAGAATCCACCAGATGCGAGTGGCAAAAAGTTACCTAGCAGCCCACCCCTCCTGGTTGGACGAGAACCCAGACCTAACCTGCCCCCGCCGCGGAACTGGACCAGATACGTTCCAACACGCCATCCTCCCCGGCCCCGCCTGTGCCAACGTCCGAGCCCTCCTACTGAAAGAAGTCTCCTCCCTCCGCAGTGATGCCAGGTTATGGACCGAACCCCACCTCAAATGAGCCTTAGGCGAGCACATTACAGATAGGGAAACCGGCTTCCCCCCAGACATCATCCCCGAACACTTCCCCACCCCCTCCCCCCCTTCACCGACCCAAGACTGAACCAGGTTTCCCGTAAGAGTTTATTTTCTTTGATGGCTGCCAGTTGTTTTACGCTTCCTATATGTATTTTTCCTTGCAAAAAACACGTAAAGAGGATATATGTAAGCGGTACAGGTTACTGTTTGGTTTCGAGTATCGTTTGATACTCAGTATGTTTTATGATTGAGTTTGATACTCATGATGTTTTATGTTTGGTTTCGAGTATCGTTTGATACTCAGTATGTTTTAGTTATTGTGTCAAGGTATCGTGTCATACTTGATATGTTTTATGTAACGTTTCAAGGCTACCATTTTGGGAGTCTTTATGGTTATGGTTTACAAGGCTCCGGTTAGCCTGACAAGTGTATTTAAGACCTGCTATTCTCCGGACTTAGGGGGGGCGGGCTTTGGCGGACAGAGTTTTCAATATACTTGGTTGAACAGTTACTTCTTCAGTTCGCTTCGAGAATTCAATAAGACCAAAACATACTTAGCTATTAGGAACTACTTGGTAGTTGCGATATAGTAAGGAGTTTGTTACAACAACTTAGTCTAAGCCTCCGGTACTTAGTCTTGTTATATACCGCACTTTGGTATAGAGATAGTATCGTTACCCTATCGATTCCCGCCACCACCCAGGAGGTGATTACAATATAATTTTCCTGTTGAAGTTTTCCTTATCTTTTATTTCCGGAAGGAATAGTAGGCGAACGGTTTCAGCCTCACGGGTATTTCAGTCACCGTGGAGGAATACGAGAGTGGTTTCTTTTGTTGTTTGTTTTCATTTATAGGTTTTCTTCTTTCCATAGCTAGCACTACACGACGCTTCTTGTACCTAAAAACAATGAACACATGATAACAAAAAAAAAGAACAAAAGGCTTGGAAGTTGGGCACTCTCAGCGCCCTCTTTTTTCCTGCCCCTACATTATACAACACCAAGTCACTAGGTGCACGATCCCTCTCACCCCTTTTTGTTCACCTTGCTTAGGCTTTGTGTCCCTGAGCCCTGACCATGGCAACGCCTGGTTTCCCCCCCTCCCTCTGGCGCCCCGACAGGGCCCAACACCGCGACCCCCTCTGAAGCCGACATAGACCATGATGCTCACTTCCTCTCCCACTACCTTGAAAGGACCTGTAGTATCGTCGCCCTCTCTACAGACCAACTCCCTTCCTTCCACCCCCAAGACTGCCAAGCCCTCATCCAAGGAGAATTCGTTCTCCTACCCCTCCTCTACTCCACCATCCACGCCCTAAACACCATTGGGCTTAGGGTGGACCAGCTACTCACCAAAATGCATGCCCTGGGATCCCAGGTGGCGAACTCTCTTGTGGGCCCGGAAATCAGAGACCTAGGCAACTCCGTTTCTGACCTCTCACGACGTCTGGCACTCCCGGTCCTCCCTCCTCCTCCTTCCTCCTCTGTTCAACCACGGACTTCCAACTCGGCCCCCAGTAGGCCCAACCGCCCCCGTGGGGGGGGGGGGGGGGGGGGGGCGGGGGGGGGGGGGGGGCGG
>Ga0307507_10004158_pt1 | contig 26253 bp, 4 predicted proteins | sample 7_EM_MG_FD_207223 | JGI IMG/M metagenome (GOLD analysis project Ga0307507, IMG submission 207223) | Populus trichocarpa ectomycorrhiza microbial communities from riparian zone in the Pacific Northwest, United States - 7_EM | ecosystem: Host-associated > Plants > Roots > Unclassified | place...
GTAGAGCATATATAAAAGTCTAAATTTAAATTATTAAAATTTATTATTAAGTGGTTGTTAAGATATTAAAGTGTGATTTTTCCATTTTTTGGTGTGTTTTTGAAGTGATCAGCTCACCCGTTTGACTAGCTCACCCGTGAAATACGTTAGTAGAAGCAAATAAAGGCCAATAAGATACCACCAAAGGCAGTAACTATGACGAAACTAATAGCGGTAATAACAGCCTTAGGATTAAGGACTAATACCAATATAAAAGATAACGACTCTTAATTAATTACTATGGCTTAGGTAAAAGAGATAATAAAAAGGACTGAAGCTAACTAGGCTGCACTTAATGTAAAATTTAATAACCTGGGGATGCAAAAGATTAAAATTCCATCTATTAAGAGGTTTAGTAGAGATAAGACGAAGCTAAAGGGATTTCTTATGTAGATATAACTTAAGATATATTATAAAAGAGCTAAGATACCTATACTAGCTAATACTGTTAGTCATATAGGATTATTTCTATTTGGAAGGGCATTAGAGTAGTTTAAAATATATCTTACTAACTTTTAAGAGTATAAGATCGGATCCCTAGAACTCGGTTAACCCCTAAACTTGGCTACGTTTCCTATATAAAACGCCGATTTTCCACCTCTATAAAAACAGTATTAGTAATATATTATTAATAATATAAGTTCTAAACTTAAATCTTATATAGTTATAAGTAAATTTATAAAAAAAAAATTTAAAAAAGATCTTTATGCGCTTAAAAAATAAAATAGTCTATTTTAATAAACTTTTTTAATAATATTTTTTAATAATATATAGCTATGCAGTACTAGATTTTAATTTATATAACATTTATATATATAAGCTTTTAAAATATAGCCGTTTTAAAAATCTTCTATATAAAAAAACTAAAAATTTATATAGGAGCTTTTTAAAATGGCTATATTTTAAAAGCTTATATATATAAATACTATATAAATTAAAATCTAGTATTGCATAGCTATATATTATTATTATTATTCATTGCTTAACGTCCGATTCGGATCCCTATTGGGCCCACGCGGACTACTCCTTATATACATATAGGGAGAAAACTCTTTTAAGAAAACCCTGTGATCCGTCTCCCCGCCTTTTAGGACTTGCCTATAAGGCGCCTACGAGTTACCTATAGTGCTCTACTACCTTACTTTTTAACCTCCTTAGGAACTACTGCTGCCGTAACAAGCCTACGGACGCACTAATATTATAAACTTTGCTCTACTACTGTAGAGCTATTAGGGGGCGCCTATTACTTACCCCTTTGCCTTTTATTACCATTTCCTTTATAACCTAAAACTAGTCTAGTATATTTTAGCTAATAAGCCACTAGGTAACTGCCTTAAGACCTTTTTGTATTAAGAGTAGTATATTATAGTTCTCTGTGCTAGCTACTAAGAGTATAGCTTCTTAGTTGGTATATAGGGGGCATAACAGTATTATATATTTTAGTGTCTGTTTTAGCCAGCCATATTTATATCTTGGGCTACCTACTGGGATACCTACCTAGTAGAGCCAATCCTTTAGTCCTATTATCCCTATTCTTAAGAGTATTGCTATTATATTTTCTGCCTTTGTTAGGCCTTCTTGGAGCTCTTAAGTATTTACCCCCTATAGCGTTAACTATGCCACAGCTTAGGTTTCTCTTGCCTAAGTTAGCCTCTATACCTTTAACTCTTATATACCTCTCCAATATTAGTCCAACCAGTATTGTATTATAGAAGATGGTTTCCTAGTATTCTTTTATGCTCTATTTTGGCTTCTTTCTCTTTCTTACTATTATCTTTACTGGCCTCTTATATATTTCCCTTCCTCCTCTATATGGGCCTGGGCCCTAATATAGCACCATTCTTCTTTTACTTTCTTTATCTGTTTCTCCAATATCTCTTCCCTACTTTAGGGTTGTTGGTTTGTTCTCCTATAAGGCGCCCTAGGGTCCCTCTATAGTTTATTTAGGCGTGTCTTGATATACTTTATAACATTAGAGTTATGTTTATTTTGCGCCCTTTATATTACAGCGGCTTTAATATATAGTTATAGGGGGGGAATATTGGTTTCCTTCTTAAGCAGTGCTGTGGCCGTTCGCTTATACCCATCTATTATGCTCTAGAGGTAGGCTGTTTGGACCTTTTAAAGTAGTTTAAGGAGTGATTTAGGGGGGCCCTTCTTAGTTTCTCTAATGGCCTAAATACTGGATCTATATATTATAGTTGGCTAGATAACTGCTGTATATAGTAGGCGTGACCTCTAGAAGTATAGACCCTATATAGAATTAACAATCCTAGATAATATAATGTACTGTGCTTAGCCCTTATAGGCCACTTGTACTATATATGCGCTTTACTAGAGCTTACTATCTACTTATACTCCTAATATCCTTAGGCCCTAAACTGGTTAACCCCTAAAGCCTTAAATATAAATTATATGCTAGAAATCTATAGATTGGTTATATTTTCTTATAAAATAGATTAGCTAGTATTTCTCTAGTAAGAATTGGACTCTATGTTATCTTGCCCATTCTATATAGGTGTTATAGGCTTTCTCTAGTGTTTTGCAGTTCTCTATAGCTGTTAGCCTATATATAATTAGGTTTGTATTATTAATAAAGCCTATCCCCTAGGTCGCCCCTTCCTTAAAGGTATTAAGTAAGTTGCTTATAAAGAAAAGGAAGAGTATAGGCGAAAGAGGTAATCCTTATAGTATACCTATTACAACTGCAATGGGGGGGCTCTAGTATCCGCTAAAAACTAGTAATATCTCTTTCTAGCCTATAAACCCTTAAATAAATTATATAATCTATTTTAGGAAGCCCTTTACCCTAAGGATATATAGGAGGCGCTTATAGGGTATATTATTATAGGCACTACTAATGTCTAGGCTAAGTATTAATACTATAAAGTCCTTGCGTATAGCCTATGCAGTTTTAATAGTAGTAGTAAGTAGTATAAGTGCTAATAGTGTTAAGCGATTCTTTCTTGCCCCTATTTAGCTTTATAGTAGTAGGGTATGTTCCTCTACTGTATCTGCTATATAGTCCGCTATAACCTTTTTTAAGATTTTGCTTAGGGTATTTTCTAAGGTAATAGGGCGGTAGCTTCCTGGGATTAAGTAGTCTGCTTTGCCTTCTTTTTATAAGATAACTGTTGTTATAGATCTTCTAAGTTATAGGTAGTAGCCTATTATAAAGCATACTCTAGCTATATCTGTAAGCTAAAGTGCTATAAGTAAACCATAGGTCTTTAAGGCTTTGTTTAGGATCCTATCTGGTCCTAGTACTATATTATTTAAAAGGCGACTAATGGTTCTAGCTATTTCTTCGGTTATTATATCGCTGTTAACCCTTAGGCGAGTTACTAGTGTTTTACCGGTGATATTACTAAGGTCTACTAGAGCTAGTTAGGGGAAAACTCTTTCTATAAGGATCTTCGCCTTTTTATTATTGTTGCTTATAGCCTATAGTTTGCCCGCTCTTTGTAGGGGTAGTAGGTATAGGTCTTCTACTAGATATCCCACCTTTTTTTTTACCTATCTTGCTATGGTCTAAAGGCCCTTGTTGTAGGGGATGCTTGGGTTAGTAGTATATTTATTTATAAACTGTCTCTAGTTGTTTCTTGCTTCTTTAGCTGGTTTCTTATGTCTTTGTATTATCTCTTGTCTTTAGGGTTATAGCTACTTATATATTTCCTTCTTACTTATTATTAGCTAGCTATAAGAACCGCACATTATGCGGACTATATATATTACGTATAGGGGCCCGGTTTTAAGACTGGGTAATACTCTTCTAGCCTATTTTTAATCACTGCCTGGATCCTTTCTAGTCTTTAGTTAATTTCCTTAGGGGTAGCTAATAAGCCTTGCTTGTTTAGTATTGGGTGGATTTCTTCTAGGTCTTAAAGTTATTATTTAACTATATTAAGGAAACTGTTTGTCTTAAGCTTCCTTATTACGTATCTTTTACTATTTAGTTGCGCCTTAATATCTAAATCTAGCTGTATCTAGATGGGGATATAGTCTAAGGTAAGTGCCTATTCTTCTTTAGGGATGCACCTTTTAAGTCTCTGGTATAGGCTATTGTCTATAAATATAAGGTTAATTGTACTTCTGGTGGTGCCTTATTGCCACATAATTGCTCCTGGGGGAGTGGCCAGCTTAAGGCCCTAGATATCTATAGCTCTTAGTAGGCACTCTGCCTATTATTTAGCAGCGACATAGATACCCCCCTACTGTGGGTGGTAGAGGTTTATATCTCCTAATAGGATAGACTCTGTGCCTTCGGTTTCCAGTAAGCTTATTATTAATATAATATTCTCTGTTTATAGGACCCCTTTGACCTTAGGATTATATATATTAATAATTTATACCGGTCCCCTATATGTCTGGATTGTTATAACTATAATATTTGGGTTAACTGCTTGCTATAACTATAAGGATAGGCTAATAGCCTTACTAATTATAAAGCATACATATATGGCTGCTTTTGGTTTGTATAGGAGCTGGAATCCTTAAGGGCAGTATATTAATTATGTGTAGGTATTATAATACGGCTCTTATATAGTAAGGATATAGTATTTCTCTAGGTCTAGACTATCTAGTAGGGGCCTTATAAGGCGGTGGTTTATATTGCCGTAGTTATACTATATAATGGATAGGTGGCGGACCCCTAGTAAGGGTTATTTAACTCTCCTTTGTTCTTTACTTCCTCTATTTCTACTTTCTCTAGGATTTTTAGAACTTTTATCTCTTATATCTATACCCTAGTTGCTACTTATTTTATATAGGGCTTTCTATTCCCGTGTCTTATATTCCTACTAGCGCTTTTATATCTAAATCTATTATTATCTCTAGTTCTTCCCCTGGTCTTACTAGTTGGCTTTATACCCTTTATAGGTTAGCTGCGAATATTAAATTTGCCGTGTTTAGTTTAATTCTTAATTATCCTGGTTTTAAGCTTGCTATAGCTGTCTATAGGGGTCTTCCTATATGGCGTTCTCTCCCTTGTGTCCCCTATAACCCTTATATCCCTATTTAGTCTAGTAATATTACACGGCGTTGCTTCTAGCCTATTAAGGCTTGGGATGGCTGGCCTAGCCCCCTAGTATTAAAGGTAGGGAACGCTAGAAAGGCACCTGCGTCCCCCTAGCTTATCGCCTATTGTTTCTATTTATATAACCTAGTGTATAGTTATTCCCGCAGCTATTAAGCCCTTGCCTTCTGTCTTCTATATTTAATATAGTCTACTCTCTCCCACGCCTTATGTGTGCTTTAGTAACAGTTTATACATTTTATTTAGTCTTAATTTAAGCAGTGTCTTATATTATGGGGGCCTATATAGTAGCCGCAGCATACCTATGCTACGTATATGGATTAGGTGTGTCCCTATTATATACAGCGATAGCATTATTCTAGGTATAGTTTGTAGTTATAGAGCCTTATATTATATATAAGGCTATTTATAATTATTCCTTTTTAGATAAGGAGTTTTTGCATTTCTGGTATATATGTGCTAATAATAAGGGAGCTATGCGTTTAACTAGCATCTCCCTAGCAAGTCTCTAGCAACTCTTATATCCTCTTATTATTCTTATTATATGCTTAGATTATATTTTCCTATTAAAGCTATTAGATTTAGGTAATCTTAAGTCCTAGTATAAGGCGTTCCGTATATTTTACTATCTCCTATATAGTTGCTATGTTGTTTACCTAGTGTCCCTTTTTTACCCTAAGGCTTATAGGAACCGCTAGGACTTTAACTAGGTAGTCTTTATAGAGCACTTTTATACTAATCTATCTATCGCAGTCACGTGAGGGGATATTTTAATTTTAACCGTATAATTGGGAGGCGCAGGGCTATAAGGTCACTTTAGGGCTAGTTTTTAGCGGTTTTGCTAGTACCTAGCACTTAAATCTGCTAGGGATTTGCCCTAAAGCGACTAGATGTCCCTAACCGCAAGCCTATGGCTGCAAAACTATCTAACTGTGGTAGTCGCACTAAAGTGGGTTCTTAGCGGTTTAGCTAGTTCCTAGCACCTGCTAAAAAATTGCCTTAAGGTACTAACTACCTGTAATGCATACTGAGTGCAAGGGATAGCGGGTGGGAAAAGCGAAATAGCTATGTAGTGACTGCGTTCAATATTCGCGAATATTGTAGGAGGTCTTAGCATTGTGCGTTGCTAAGATGGACACTGCCAAGCAATATATAGACGCTAGTATCTATCTATCGCAGTTATATGAGGGGATATTTTAATTTTAACCGTATAATTGGGAGGCGTAGGGCTATAAGGTCACTTTAGGGCTAGTTCTTAGTGGTTTTGCTAGTACCTAGCACTTAAATCTACTAAGGATTTGCCCTAAAGCGACCAGATGTCCCTAAGCGAAGCTCCTACGCCAAAAAAAAGAAGACATTACCGCATTCTATTATATTCTGCTATATTCTGCCACATTGCCGCATTTCACCATATTCTGCTATATTCTGCCATATTCTGCCATATTGTCGCATTCTGCTATATTCTGTAGACCCTGACTTATAAGCCAACCAATTAGGATTTTCCATACCCGGCATAGAAAATCGCTATTGGCTCGCTTACCACTAGTGCCTTAGTAGGCCTCTTAATATCTTAACCTACTACCTAGCGTTTTTTACGCTAAGAGCGGTATACTACGCTAGAAGTAAGAGTTAAGGCAATAGAGATTAGTGGTCTTAGTTCTAATATATAGGTAAAAGGCTTCTAATAACCACTGACCTAGTTGCTAAATTTGCTGATATAAATACCCTAAATCTTTAGTGAACTGGGCAGCGCCCTGGCGGAAGGAGTGGTTTAAGTAGCTACTTAGGTTAATTCCAGCGGCTACTAGATAGAAGGAAAGGATCTTACAAACCCCTAGAGAGGCGAAGGGTTTACTCTCTAAACTAAATAAGGGGGAGTTAAGGGGTTAAGGGTCCCTATTAAACAGCTTTATTATAGCAGCAACTAGGCATAATAGGCCGCCTATTGCTATAATAGTGATATTAACGCCCTAGTGTTGCTTGTCGGCTTTGCTCTATTTAAGGCGGAATGTTATCCTACTAGGCGTAAAGGTAATATTGCGTCGGGTAGCCTTTCTTGCTAGAAAGGTTGTTCGGTTCTTAAGCTCCGCTATAGTGTATATAATCTCGCCTATCCATAGAAATCCAGCAAATGCGAGGGTAAATGCGGCATTAGTGTTAACATCCAGTAGCAATAGGCCGTGTGTTACTACCTGGGCTAGAATGTCCCTAGTAATGGGCTGCTTGTCCTTCTTTACTAAGGGAGAGATAGCGGCTGCTCCGGCGAGTAATCTGTGTACTGTAGGATCCTTAAATGCCATAATTAAGATGCTGTAATCCACGTGACGCGAGCGAATTGCGGAGATATAGGCTTGTAAGGTTTTGGCCTTAAGCCTACCTATTTATGGTTAGGAGGTACTGAACGCGCAATAGGCAATCCATTCGCCTAGTTTACGTGTCTTGGCTAGGTAGGGAGAGGCCCCTTTAAGTGCATAGTATAACTCCCAGCTGTTAACTACTGAGGAATAGTTCTTACGGGTTGCTGGCGCAAGGCCATACCAGAGAAGGAGTGCGTAGAGGTTAGATGGCGTATTAACGTTATCCTTAAAGTTTATAGGTGGTTATAAGTAGTCCGTTAGGTTTACGGCACCTAGTTAAAAACTTATTAGCTTTAGTAGTAGTAAATTAAGGGCCTAGTGTGGGTAGAACTAATAGATAGTCGCGGCCTGGAATTAAGATAGTGTATTAGCTAAGCCATTTAAATTACCTAGGATCTACTTTGCGGATATTGTGATATTGTAAGCTATAGCAGCTAGCATAATCTTGCGGAGCGATTCGTTTGCTACGCTATGGATAACGGTCTTCTTAATACCCTGGTAAACCACCATGCTATTAGTGTAAATAAATAGCGCGCTATGCTGCTAGTTAGTAGACCATATATTAAATATATAAGCAATAGCATGCATCTCCTTCGGATTGATATGGTCTACTTGTTAACTGGGCTTAGGTAATATGCTAAACGCCTAAGATTAAGGGAGGTTGGTGGTGTACCACTACTAGTTATCCTCCTGTTTGAGTTCCTTAAAGAAGTAAAAGCCGCCAAACCCGAACCGGGTAGAGGCGTTAGTAAAGAGATAAATGCGGGCACGCTTGATGTTGTTAAAGAATAATACCCCATTACTTATAGTAAGTAGGTTGAGCTAGATATATAAGTCACTTTGCAACTTAGTGCTAAACCGCCTAGGTTTATGCTTGTTAGCTAGAGTCTCCAGCTAAGCAGTAATAAAAATTTAGAGGGATCTAGAGTAAGATCGACCGAGCCTAATTATATAGGCGCACTATACAAGGTATCCCGCAAGCTGCTAGGCTTAAAGGAACGATAATAAGCTGTATTGGAGTATAGTAGTAACCTTCTTAATAGCGCGTGATTGTTTCTGTGATGACAATTAAGTTTGCATTTATATGGTATTAATAGTGTATCCTAGGACTTTAATAACAGTTCCTGCTATATCTTTAGAGCCATTTTAAGGGATACCTAGGGAGTTAGTAACAGAGATATAAGTCTAGGTAATAGCCGCTAAGTCGTTCGGGTTAGCAAGGATAAAGATAAAGTCGTCTAGGTAGTGTTCTACCTTATAGGGTAGTTGTAAATAGAGTATCCAGTGCAGGCCTTCTGCGAAGAGGTTAAATATAAGTGGCGCAGTTTAGAGACCAAAGGATAGGCAGCATTCCTGGTAGGTAACACCTTCCTAGGAGAAGCCCATTAATGTTCTTACCCTATAGGATAGGGGGACTATGTGGAATACATCTTTGATATCTCTCTTAAGCAGCAGACATCTACGGCCTACAGAAATAATGTGGGCCTAAATAGCGGTAACTGTAGTATATACTAGTGCTCTATATTCTTCTGGGATTGCGTCATTAACTAAAGATGCTGGTGGGAAGGAGAGATTATAAATTCGGCGGTATTCTTTATCCGATTTTGGCACTAGGCCAAGAGGTAAGACTATAATAGGCCCTGTTGCGATTCGAATACGTCCTTTTGCGAGGTCTGATGTTATATTCTTAGAGATAAGGTTGGCGTTATTCTAAGAGAAGTTGTGGTTCCTATAAGATCTTAGGGTAGGGACCGATTCGGCCCCTATTTTATAGCCATAGGTTAGGATGCCTACTAGGATAGCTGGTAGATTGCCCAGGTAGTTAGATAGAAGGGAGTGCTACATTAAGATCCTTAGGGGCAATAGAGAGTGGTAGAGAGCCTCTACCTCTACAAAGGTAGGGAATAATGGCGACGTATTAGGCCTAGGTCCTAGGCGTGTAATTAAAGTTAATATTATAGTTAGGCTAGACCCTACTTTGTAAGGTTCGCCTTGCTGTTCCTAGGCGCAAGCTTTAGATGATATGGCATAATCTTTACCACACTTTGAGCACTTGTGCGGGTATTTGCAAGCTGTATTATTGCAGCCTCTGCTATTGAACTTGCGGCAGGTATTAGAGGTATAGGAGGTATTTGACCTAGGTCTCTTTAAGGGGGCGAAGCTGATGGTACTAGACATTGTAAGGTATGGTGCTATATACTAGGCTGGTATTTGCCAATTGGCGGGCTCTAGTTGGCCATTGGTTATTATAAAGGTATAATAGTTAAGTGCTAGATTGAGTATGCAACCTACCTAGACATACTGGGTTAATAAGGTGCGAATTATATTTATCTAGAGAAGCATACTAGCAACAAGGTCTGGCAGGCATGTATAGAGGGTGCTAGTGATAACTATATAGTTAGTAAAGCCTTTAAACCAGACGCCTTTGTCTGCAAATAGCTTCTTGTCTGCCTTTGCCTTCCTTGTAACTAGAGTACCGTTCTTAATCTATATCTTATTAACGGTCTCAATCCAAGAGGTATAGACTTAAAGGTAGGCAAGGTTTACTAGATTAAAGGTGCCCTTAAAAATATCCAGGTAATCCCTTTTTATAATACCAGGAAGGCGGAGTTCAAGTAACTTTACGCTAGGAGGGAGAGGCTCACTAAGGTCATTAGCTGTAGCAGCTGTTGCGGTGGCTTGTAAGGCCGAAGCGGCTGAGCCTAACTATAATTAAGCCATTTGAGCCTAGTGGTATTTGTATTGGTAAGCCTCTTCCGCTAGGCGGGCTTCGCGCTCTTTTTTATACTTCTGAATTTCTTTTTTATCTCAGGCTTGTTCCCTTTGCTCTCTAGCAATTTCACGCTCTTCTACGGCAGCGGCGTATATATCGGCTTCGGACGGCATTATGGGACTGATAGAGGAGGGTGTAACGGTTGTAGACAATAGTGTAGTTAAGGTAGATTGTCCGGATAGGTTTATTTATTAGGATTATGTACGCGTATAGATATCCCAGTTGGTTATAAGCGGTAATAGCGTTATAAAATAATTCTCGAACGAATAAATGATGAATATTAATAAGTTTAAATAATATTAGAAAGCGAAATAGCCACATAGTAACTGCGTTTGATATTCGCAAATATTGCAGGAGGTCTTAGCATTATGCGTTACTAAGATAGACACTGCTAAGCAACATATAGACGCTAGTATATATTCTCCTAGCCTATCCTCTACCCTTATAGCTCGTTTCTTTACCTATTAATCCTTTAGGGTAACTCTAATATCTCTGCTCCTTAGGTGTTAGACTATAATGGTATTATAGACTTCCTTATAAATCTCTATAAGGACTTCTGTTTCTAATTATCCCCTAAGCCCCTCTGCTTTTTCTGTATTTAGTTATATTATAATTATATACCTAGTTATTGTCTTAAGGGGGTTAGGTTCCCTATACTATAGAAGCACAGCTATAGCGGCCTAGGTGCGGTTTGCTAGTAAAGAGGGGTTTTATTTATTTTTAATTTTGCTTAGCTGTTAGAGGATTTAATTAAGGGATTACTAGAGGGGCGCCTAAGGGATACTAAACTGGCGGAGCCATTCTGCTAGCTGTATTAGTTTGTTATAGCTAACAGTTACTCCCCTATAATTGCGGATACTAGATGCGTCTAATAGGCTTTATATTTTATTAGATGCCTTCTTAATAGAGATATTTCCGCTTTATGGTGTGGTATTCGCCTGTTCTTGTTGTGGAGGGCCATTGCTGGGCGTGGTTCTGGCGGTCGCGCGCGAGTATAAACCACCGTCGTTTGACGTGTGCCTCCCCTGCGATGCAGGCATCTCAGGGGGATTCTCTGGGTGTTTTTCGGGGTTCTTTTTGGTTGGTTTTGGTCTTTTTGGGCCGGGTGCAGCAAGAGCTCCAGTTCTTCTTAGTAGTAATATTAGTGGTGCTATATATTATTAAAAAAGTTTATTAAAATATACTATTTTTTTTTTTTTTAAATAAATTTACTTATAACTATATAAGATTTAAGTTTAGAACTTTATATTATTAATAATATATTACTAATACTGTTTTTATAGAGGTGGAAAATCGGTGTTTTATATGGGAAACGTAACCGAGTTTAGGGTTAACCAAGTTCTTAGGGTCCGATCTTAGAACGGCAATAACTAACCTAGAAGTATAATATATATCCTTAATATAGGAGGGGTTATATTAAGATTTATCTAGACATTTAGAGGCCCAGAAGCTATAGTAATAGCGGAAAGAAAAATATAAGAGTTAGTATAAAAGGGATTAGCAATAGAGTACACTACTTAGTTTTAGATACTTGTAACGCAGATTAAATAGAATAAGCGAGCGCTTATAGCATAGTATTAAATCAGACTACGATTAAAGGCATAGGATGTATTAATCCTTATAGAAGATCCAACGAGTATAAAGAAGTTAATTAACTAAGTAGTTAAGGTGGATAATAGAATCTATTAAAGAAAAAAGACTAAGAGGGGCTAAGATAGATCACCATAGTGGTATAGATAGGCACTACGGAAGCAGCAGCTAAAACTATATATGGCGGACTAGAGCTAATAGACCTAAGCGGTACTAAAGAATCTAAGAAGTGGAATAGGAAAGTATAGAAATCTAAAGGTTAAGGATTAAGTAATTATAGGACTAAGGAGTAGAGGTAAAACTAGAGATCTTAGTAGCAAAAGACGTTAGGCGGACTCTATAGTAGGATAAGTAGTTTAAAGGAGGAGCTTATATAAATTGCGGAAAACAGGATTATTTTGCTCAAAACTGTAAAGGTAGTTAGGGAAACTACGCGGTAAAAGGTATAAGGTTTTTAGAGAATGATAACACCGATATAAGTGTATTACGTAGGACTAAGGAGTGTTTAATTAAACACTTTGCGTTTTATTACAATAATACATATTAAAATTATAAGGACACTAAGTATGGTGCAAGCTATTAGCTATAAGAGCTAAAGTTATAAGAATTTAAAGGAGCTAATACTATTATATAGGCCGGATATTAAGGATAATAAAGCCGGAATTAACGAAATATTTAGCAATAAAGAGGTAGTAAGGGCGGTTTCCTAGAGGCACGTAAACCTTACAGACGCAATAATAGAGGCAGAGACTAAAACGGCTATAGAGTGCGAATTAGTAACGGGATAGAGACTCTGTTAGATATAATATCTATCGCTTTATAAAATAGATAGAGGAGTATCTAATTGGGACTAAGTAAGTAAACAACTGCTAGTGCTAACTTACTACTTAATAAAGGCAAAAGGCTATAAGTTTAAAACTCTTAAAACAAGATAAGAACAGCTAAGTAAACTAGAAGCATAGGAAAGAGAGCCTAAGAATGGTTAAAAGTAAAAGCTTAGTTCTAAAATAAGCAAATAAGCTAGGGACGAAGATTTCTAGAGAGCTAAGATTTCGAAGAACGAATAAGGTCTAGCACATTAGGTAAGCATAGTGCTTAGCCTATAGGTTAAAAAGCCGACGCTATAATTAAGAATTTTAAGAATTTAAGGATCTATTAGCTAGATATAAACTAGGAGTAGACTAGATAGGGGTTAAAGCATAAGTTATAACGTGGTAAGAATAAAAGGAGTACCTAGGGCTAAGTATATTAGGTTACTTAAAGGATAAAACACCTATATAAAAGGTTACTAATAGGCTAAGGGTAGGTATATTAAGAGCTAAATATCTAGATAAACTAGAACAAGAAGAGGATCTAGGAATCCCTATTAGATTTAAAGAATAACATATTAAAGGCTATTATAACGTAGTAATAAAAAGATACTTCCTTATAAATAGGTTATATACGCTTAAGGAACTGTACTAAAGGTAGTATAGATAGCGCAGAAACAATAAATAGAAAGATTTCTATATATGGTTAGCCAAATAAGTTATCCAAAACTATAACGGAACCTTGTAGCAGGAACTACGGTGGGTCCTATTATTAGGCTAGGTATGTAGGTAAGAACAAATTAACAACGTAATAATAACTAGTAGAGTGGTTGCCCAACAGATTAACTCCAATTATATTCTAAGATTTACTACAAGGAGAGAACTATCTACGGTAGGGACTAAGGTCCTTTAAATATATAACTATACTCCTAAGAAATCCTCTCTTGTACGTAAGGTACGTGTTATACGTATTATACGTAGACGTACACTGCGTATAATATTATATAACTCGCTTACCATTCCTTATTATATAGTTCTACTAGATCTATCCTAGACTATGCCTATATTAACTAACTAGCTTCCTGCGACTCTTCCCTAAGTAGTTATAACATTGTACTTAAAGCGTCCGTAATACTATCTCCCTTCTCTTTATCTTCGTCCTTAAAGATTCCTAATATCTCCAAGTTATCTACTAGAGGTATAATGTCTATTTAATTAGTCTGGTTAATATCCTTGCTTATTATACCTAAAGCTTCTTCTTCTTCACAAGCGCAATGTTGTGCTCGCACTATGGCTGCCATACTGTTGCTTGGTAATATAATATTGTCTCCATATTCTTATTGTGCGAAAGCGGGGTTAGTGTATGTTGTAATAGCAAGTCCCTTATCTTAATAATCCTTGTCTTACTTAGAGTGTACTAAAGCAAACGTTTAGTTGTCCTGCGACGTTTACTCTATTTCTAACGCTAAGTATACGCGCCCTATAACTCTTAACAGTCTTTAAGTTCCCTAAGTAACTTATTATAGGGTCTTGTGTTTAATCTACCACTACAAAGCTTAAGTCTGAGTTGGCCGCTACACGCGCCAAACTCCACCGTTCTGCTGAAGAGACCGCTTGGGCCCTTAAGGCTTAACATCGCTCCTTTAAGTCTTAGCAGGTTGCGTTTGCTCGGTTAACCCGTCTTAAGAAGGTTTATAAGAAGGTTTATTCTAAAGAGTAGAAACTTGTTTAATAGGGTCTTAACAAGCTAGGTAATAAAAGAACTAGCTCTCCTTCTATAAGGGAAACAACTCTAAGTAGCTTAGTAATTGCTCCTCTTGGGTCCCCCTTAGGTAACTTATTCTTTGGTGATTCTTTTTTAACGCTTCCTAACCTGCTTTCTTCTAATACTTCTTTACCTTTCCTATAGCGTTTTTTAGGTTGCTTAGTGGCTTCTAGGTAGTCTTATTATAGCCTATCCACTTTACTTTATACTACGTTTTGTTATCTATGTCCTTGTAATTAATAATCTTTAAAACTTGCTATTCGTCTTCTTCTTATCCTCTATATATGTCTGCCTTATAGACTGGTGGCTTAATATCTCTATGTGCTAGTTCTAGCATCGCGATATATTATATAGGGTAGATCTTCATTTTGGCTAGTAGGTTTAACTTATACGTAACTAATAAAATTCTTTACACAATTTTAAAAGGTCCTAGTCTAATATAGTCCAACTTCTTACTTGGTTATTAACTCTTAAAATTTTTGTATAGTAGCTATACTTTATCTCCCTCTTTAAGATCTGGTCCCTTAGATCTCTTAGCGTTATAATACCTTTTTATTTGTTCTTATACTAGTTTAGCTATTTCTATAAGGTCTATATGAAGATTTATTAACATCTCCATTCTTTGTTTAGCTGTGCTACTTATCTTTTTTACTTAACGTGGCGATAACGATGTTCTTAGTTTATATCTGTAATTTGCCTTAAATAGTAATATCCCCATTCCTTCTTATGGTGTTGTATTGTATATAAACTGTATAACTGGTAATAACGATACCTAATTATTCTATACGTAATTAATATAGTGCCTTAGATACTGTTCTAGTGTCTAGTTTAGTCTTTCCGTTTATCCGTCTGTCTGCGGATAATACGCTGTAGAGGTTGCTATGTAAACTCCTTATTCTGCTAGAAATACTTCCTAAAACACTATTATAAATCTTAGATCTTTATCTAATATAATCTTGTTTAGTGCTCTATGTCTTACAAACACTTCCTTTATATAGATTCTCGCGATATCTTCTGCTGATATTTCTTTAGTGCATGCTATAAAGTATCCCCACTTTGTTAGCTTATCTACTATTACTAAAATCGCGTTATGGTCTTGTCCCGTAATAGGATCTCTTAACTTTAGTAACTTAACAATAAAGTCCTATAATATAACTTCCCATGGTCTTCCTGGTATCTCAACAGGTTATAGCCCTCTGTATAGCTTATGCCTTATTAGTTTGTTCCTTTGGCAACCTAAATACTCTTTTATAACTTACCTTACTAGTCCCTAGATTCCTTAAATAATATACTCCTCCTAAAGTCTTAATACTAAGCCTGTAGCTCTATTGTGTCCCTGTGTTATTCCCTTATAGAATTCCTTAATAAATTCTTCTGTAATAGACTTAGGCATATATATTACTTCTCTATTTTTATATTGCTCTAAGTCTAGATCCTCTACCTATACTTCTTAGATCTTCTGTATCTAATTACTCTTAGGTAACTTATAGATCTGGCTCTCTTTAGTTGCTATAATCTTTGGATAGTTATACCTAATTAATCCGTCTTAATCCCTTCATAATAAAGCTCCCAATAGCTTTTTATTACTTTATAGTTCAGCCTTTCTACTTAGAGCGTCTGCTCGTGCATTATCTGTACCCTTAGTATGCTGAATTTCAAAATGGTATTCTATAAGTATTTCCGCCCATCTAACCTGTTTTTAGTTGAGTTCCTTTATTATTAGGAATCCTATAAGGTTCTTATGGTCCGTCTTAACCATAAATGGTTTCTCTATACCTTATAAGAATGCTCTCTATTCCTTAAATACTGCAACTATACCTAACAACTCCTTATTATAGATGTTATAGTTTAACTCTAGTGGTGTTATTTTCCAACTATAGTATGTTACTGGGTGCTATGCGTCCTAGTGCCTCTATAGTAAGCATGCTTCTAGTGTAAAGTCTAATACGTTTGTCTCAATAACCGTTTCTAACTTTGGTTAATAGATCTTAAGGACTAGCTCTTAGGTAAATAACTCTTTAAGTTCCTAGAACAGCTTTTTTTATTTACTACCCTAAACCCACAGTTCCTCTTTCTTTGTTAGTCTTATAAATGGCTTAATGCTTTTTAACCACTATGCTATAAACCTCCTATAGTAGTTATAAACCCCTAAAAACAACCTTAACTGCGTAACATTCTCTAGTTCGTGCCAACTCACTATAGCTTTAATTTTCTTTGGGTCTATACTAATCTTTTCTAGTTTAATAATAAATTCTACAAAATTAGTTTTTCTTATAAAGAACTCGCATTTTTTAATTGCTACTAGTATCTGTTCTTCCTATAGTCTCTTTAAGACCTATTTAACGTGTTCTCTATATTCTTCCTCGTTTTCTAAGTAGATAATAATGTTGTTAAGGTATACTATAATAAACTCATCTAGGTGTTCTCCTAACACACTATTAATTTGCTTCTGGAACGTTACTAGTGCGTTTATAAGCCCAAATTGCATAACTAATGGTTTATATAGTCCTTCCTTTAACCTAAAGGCTGCCTTCTATTCGTCACCTTCCTTAATCCTAATTTAATGGTACGCCTATCTCAGATCTATCTTTATAAAGATCTTTACGTTGCCTATCCTGTCTTAGATCTCGCTAATTAAGGGTAAAGAATACCTATCCTTCCTAGTAATGCTGTTTAACTATCTATAGTCTATATACATTCTAAGTTTTCCGTTTTTCTTTAGGATAAACAGTACTAGATATCCTACTAACAACTATAACGGTTTAATATATTCCTTGCGTAAGTTCTTTTAAATAAACTCCTTAAGCGCTACTAACTCCATTTTAGTAAGCTTATAGATTGGAAAGAACTTTAAACTTATTTTCTCTTCTAATGCTATCTTATGGTCCTATGCTATATGCTCTAACAGCTTTTTACTTTCTAGTGACTATAACTTTTTTCTATACTTGTGGTATCTCTTTGATATATAACTTAAGCCTCGCTTAGTTTCTTTATATATCACTCCAACTTAGTACTATACTAACTTGGTTTACTGTCGCACTTTATACTATTAAGTATTCTTAATATTAACCTAACCTATAACCCAATTAATTTTTGGATTATACTCCTATAACTAAGGTATTCCCAATATCGCCTTGTCCTGTCCCAATGGTAGGATATTAAAAGACATTCTAACTGGTCTTCCTTTAATAGTTATCTAAATAGGTCCTATTTTGAGATTAATAACGCCTCCTCTATAGGCTATCTAATCTCCTAAAATTGTTGTAAGTGGATATAGGTATTCCTTTTGTCTATATAGTAACCCTATCCTTTCCACTACTTTTGGTAATATGTGGTTCCTAGTTACTCCACTATCTACTAATGCTTCGAACTGCTAATCTTGCCATTTAGCTTATAAATTTAGGTATTAACCTTAAATTCCTTTAAGGGTCTAAGGCTCTAACACTAGTTCCCTCTAGTCCCGTACGCCTCCCCTTTTCCTAACTATTGGCTACTAGATCCTATCTGTACTTAGTCTAACTTTAGCTAATACTTAGTTCTTTTCTTTTCCTCTATATGCTATAGATAAGTGTTCTCTAGGTACTCCTACCACTATTATCCATCTAGGTACTCTTCCGTAAGGAATCTTCCTAGTTAAAGTATTAAGTCCCCTTAACCTTGTACTTCTACTGGGTGCCATCTATATATATACTTAGCATTCCTAAACCGCTTTTCCTCTAGTGCCCAATATATCTTTACTAGGTACTTCCGGTTCTTATCTTTTAGTGCTCTATGCATGTTGCACATATTATCCACATAAGCTATCCACAATAGTGTATAATGCACTATATGTTTTAGGTTAACTCTTAGTTTGTTTTTATCCTTAAGTTTAAACCTATACCTAGTTGACCTAACCACTAGTATTTCTACTGTGGGTACTAAAATTTGTTACTTACTTCTCTAGTCCCTAGATCCTTCTTCTAGGTTCCTTAACATTATAATTAATGCTCCCTTAATATAACTTATGCGTTTCTCTGTAATGGGTTAGTTTTAGACAACTTTTTTATTTAGCTATATATAAAAGTCTTCCTATTTATTGTTGTGTTGTTGCCTATACCACTTTCCATACAACTGGTTTAGTGTATATGGTTTATCTGTTAGAAAGTACCTTATTATTGCTGCATTGTGATATCCTTTAGTGTGTCTTTCTTTAAACCTAGTTAGGATATCTAGATCCTCTTCTTATTCCAGTTTATCTAACTATTTTGCCCTAGGTGTCCCTACACTTGGCCTATTAGTAACTCTTTATATGGGTGCTCTGTCCCTTATACAACCTAGCGTAGCTGACCTTTTATCTAGCTTTTGCTCTTGCTATATAATAATTCTTATTCTAAACTTATCCATAGTTTCTTATTTTCTGCGTCTTGTAGCTAGATCCTTATAGTCGTCTTGTTTTTTAATCCTAGTATTAATTATTTAATCTTTAGGCTGAATACTATATTCACCTAGGATTACTAACGTTCTTACTTATTCCCTAAACTTGTAGTTCTTAAACTTGCGTCCTATACTTATTTATTTATTTATGAACTAATAAGTAGCTGCCCTTTCCCACCGGTTTTTGTCCGTTATAGGTCCTTGGGTATATCTTATCTTATCTTAAGAATCTTAAGCTTCTTTTATCTCTTCTTAAGAATCTTAAGCCTGTGGCCTTTTACCTTTATTAAGTAATGAGCTAGCACTAGCAGTTATCTGCTTGCTTAGTTTCTTCTAAATATTACTTCTTTTGTCTTATAAAGTAATGGAAATTGTATCCTATAGTATTATAGCATCTGTTACTAAACCCTATTTTGTAATGGTTTTAGTCTCTACTTTAGTTTTAACTTCTCCAAGGTCTATATACTCCTAGTAAGCTACCTTTATTGCCTTATTGTTGGTAAATGCTTCGCCTATATTAAACTTATTATTGTTAATGTCCAATCTATAAGCTGGTTTATTAGTTTCTCTAAACTTAGACGACAATAGCTTCTATAGCTAATAGCTTACGCTGTACTTAGCGTCCTTATAAATTTAGCATATATTATTGTAATAATACGCAAAACTATTAATTGAACATTCTTTTGTTCCTTATAGTGCACCGTTATCCCTCTGTATGTATATACTGTCTGCTGGCCTTATTCCCTTTACCGCGTGGTTACTCTAACTACCTCTATAGTCTCTGGCAAAATGACCTTGTTTTCCGTAATTTATATAAGCCCTATTTTTGAACCACTTTTCTTGCTATAGAGTCCGCCTAAACGTCTTCTGCTGCTAAGATCCCTGGTTTAGCCTCTGCTTTTAGGTCCTTTAATTACTAGATCCTTAGTCTCTGGGTTTCTATAGTTTCTTTTCCCACCTTTAGGTTTCTTTGGTACCGCTTAGGTCTATTAGCTCTGCGCTATTCTATAGTTTTTAACTCTATGTCTGTTGTTGCATACTCTGCGCCTTATATAACTATGGAACTCTGTCTTGCCCTCTCTTAGCTTGTTCCCTTTGATAGATCCTATTATTAATCTTTATTAACTGGTTTATTAACTCTCTTAAAGTATCTGCATCTTTTATTAAGATAATTACGTCCTAGACTTTAGCCTTAAGTCCCTGTTTATACTGTGCTATAAGCGCCCTGTTATTTCACTTAACCTATATAGCTAGTATTTAAAACTGCGTTATATACTTAATTGCTAAAGTGCGTTGTACTAAGTTCTGAAGCTTTTATTCTGCTGTGGTTATAGTCTCTGGGTCTTTAAATATCTATATTAGTTATTCCGCGAACCCGTTCTAACTGGTAAATATATACTATATATCCTGGTTAGTAGTTGTTATGCCATTAGCCTGTATTTCTATAAGGTATAGTTTAAACCACTTAAATGCCCTTTCTGTTAGGAATAATCCTATATAGGCTACTTAATCTAATAATGTTGCTAACTTTACTCCTTCCTGCATTACCTTAAAGTGTATTTACGTAAGGAATCCCTTAAGCCTTAACTTCTCTCCTAAGAACCGTTTAATTAAAGGTAGCTTGATTTTTGCTACTCTAATTCTATTAATGCGTTTTTTAAGTATCCTACTATTATTTTATAAGTGATTAATTATTTCCTGTAATTAACCTTGCGTAACTACTTAAGAATCCATATTTACTATACTAGTGTCTCCTAGTCCTAAGGTTATGGCTACTATTAATATTATCATAACTAGTGCTTTGGGTGGCATATTGTTTAATCTTATTTAATACCGTAACCTTAGTAGTGAATGTGTAACGGAACCTTGTAGCAAAAACTATGGTAGGTCCTATTATTAGGCTAGGTATATAGGTAAGAACAAATTAATAACATAATAATAACTGGTGGAGTAGTTACCTAATAAATTAACTCTAATTATATTCTAAGATTTACTATAAGGAGAGAACTATCTACGGTAGGGACTGAGGTCCTTTAAATATATAACCATACTCCTAAGAAATCCTCTCTTGTACGTGAGGTACGTATTATACGTATTATACGTGGACGTACACTGCGTATACTCCGTACACTGCGTATAACATTATGTGACTCGCTTACCATTCCTCGTCACATGGTTCTACTGGATCCATCCTGGACCGTGCCTGTATTAACTAACTAGCTTCCTGCGACTCTTCCCCAAGTAGTCGTAACATCGTACTTAAAGCGTCCGTAATAAAAACTAAGCAATTTCAGAAAGATATATAAATTATATTAAGAAAGTATTGATTATAACGTCTAAGGATCTAGAGAAGCAATTAGCGCATCTTAGTACCGGCCAAAGATATAGTAATACTTAGATTAATTAGATAGAGGTTTAAACTTAATAAAGATAGTAAGCTAAGAGTTAACCAAAGATATCTAGCGTATTATATATTGTTATGGATTATATATATAGATAATATATATAAAATAGATAAGGCACTAAAGGCGAAAAATAATATATGCCTAATTAGGGTGGGCACTAGACGAAAAAAGATATAGAAATGTTAAGTATATATACAGCTAGCATCTAATAGAAGTTTAGGAGTTAGATAACTTAATACTTTAACTAGGAAGATTTCTTATAGAAGAATATCTAGACAGATAATAGTAGTGGGAATGCTTAGAGAATATATATCTATAGTATATTAAAGAAAAGAAACTAATAAAATATTAACTAAAGTTAGACTAAGTATAAATAGAATTAAGCTAATAGTTAAGAAAAGGCAAGGCCTATAGAACTAGAGGAAATTAATAGTAGAGCCTTAATATAAGGGATATTATTACGGTTACCTTGGGTTGCCCTTAGGACAACCTATAGATACCCCTTAAATAGCCGTCGGTTATATACCAAAGGCATATACCCGTAGTATATAGTCTCTCCAATTCTAAAGACCTCACCTCCTTAAAAATTTGTTTCCTCTATAATCTATCCCATTTCTATAACTATGCCTTATAGCCCTCTATCTATAAAGTCCCCATATATTTAAATCCTTCCTACTTCTTTTTAGAAGGGTAGCTGGCTTTAAGGACTAGATTATTAATTTATATCTTTTATTTATATCTACCATTCCTCTCTTAAAACCTTATAATAACCTTAAATGGAAACTCTATAGATACCCTATAGAAAGCCGTCGCCTTAAGGTAGGAAGATCCCTCTAATAGCAAGAGATTGCGATAATATAAACCTCTAGGTAAGATGGCTAAATAAGCCCTAATACCTAAATACACCAGAAGCTTAAAGACTCTTATATACCTATAGTTACTAGCAACACTAAGAAAAACATAGATACACTCTATAACGGCTATAATACTACTAGAAAGTAGCTAGAATCCCTTTAGCCCCACTTAGGCCAATTAAAAGATTAAGCGCCAAAAGCAACTTTAAGATCTTCCCCTAACCTAATTAAGGAATTTAAGGAACATTACCGCATATAGTAAATAACTTCTTCTTCTTCTTCTACTACTACTGCTAATAACTCTATATTTGCAACCCTTTAAAGCAATTCCAATTCCTATGGCAATTTAAATTTAAATTTAAGGTGGCATAAGGAATGTATATGCGGCCTTATATATCAATTTAATAACTGCTACTACATTACTAAGCAGAAGCGCCCTAAAGGATAAGAACTAAGGCTAGACGTCTAGAAGAGAATAGATAAAGTTATTTTATCTATACCTTAGATTAAACGCATCGCTAACTAGATCTAAAAAAGAGAGTAGGAAGTAAAGGAGAATAATTAGAAGAATACAGAATCTATAATTAATTTTAATTTTAAAAACCTAGCTTCTATAATACCGACCTATTATACTACTATATTTAGTACTAGTTAAATTCTATTTAAACTCCAGAGCCCTAAATACTTAACCCTAGTGCAGATACCCACGTCTATAACAATAAAGAAAACTTTATATTCTCCTACCTAGCTATAGAAGACGACTACCTAATTGCTAGCGGAAATCCTAAGAAATTCTAAGCTTATGGAATAGTAACCATTACTGTTAATATACCTACTAGGAAGTTAAAAATGACGCTATCCTATATAGCACTAATACCTATCTTTTTTATAAATATTATAGCACTCTTAAGAGCTACTAATAACAATATCCATTTTGACTTAGGACAAAATATACTATACTATCTAATAACTAGCGAAACAGTTTACTATGCGAAATGACTAGGGGGACACTAGGCACTAATGCATAGAGAGCCTACAAATACTCTAGATTTAACTTAATTAACATTTTTAACCTTTATGGGATACTAGCCTAACCGCATAGCCCATAAATTAGTTAGAGCTACAGCTATAAGATGGTATAAAATTCTCGGCTATATAGAACCTAATGCTATTAAGCAGCTTCCTAAGTACGTTAATGGCGCAGAGTAAACCAAAGTAACTACTACTAAATAAGCACCGCTTAAAATCAAATATAAAGTTTATGTCGGAACGTTAATCACGTGACGTAGTCACGAGACTACGAAGCGAGACTAACTGGTCTGATCTTGGAGTAACCCCTTTCTTCTAGACAACAATCAACTACAAACTTCAACACCGCATACATACCACTACAAGTGATATTCGTGCACGTTAATAAAGCGAGTATACCAACACTGATCAGTAGACGTATAGATTAGGAAATACGCAATAGCAAAGCTCGAAACCACGCATTAGCTTAACTGCTAACGCGTTAGATTGCAGAGCTATTACCCTATTTTAGTTAAAGGAGAAAACTACGTTACTCTTAAAGCTCGAGACCACGTATTAGCTTGCTGATGCGTTAGATTGCCTAGAGAATTATATTTTTACTTAAAGAGAGCTACGTTATCCTTAAAGCTCGAAACCACGCATTAACTTAACTATTAATGCGTTAGATCGCCTAGAGGACCCTTAAAGCTTAAAACCACGTATTAACTTAACTGTTAACGCGTCAGATCGCCTAGAGGACCGTATCTTTGCTAAGAATCGTCTTTAGTCTTCAGTTTTTAAAAACTGTAGATTTGTTAAGGGGACACGCAAACACCCTTACCTTAATACCCTTACCTCGACACCTTTACCCTTAACCACCCTTATACCTACCCTCTTAACCACCCTTATACCTACCCTCTTAACCACCCTCGTACTACCCTTATACCTACCCTCACACCTACCCTTATACCTACAACCATGGAACTAACGGAAAAAGAATAGGCCGTAATGGCCAGTAAATATAGATACGGAATTAATACAGATAAGGCTACAAAAGACGAGCTGGTAGAGTTTGTAGAAACAACAATATATCTAACATAAGACCTTACGGATAATGACTTATGGTACATCTTTTGGGAGCAGTTTAAGGGGTTTACAGTAGAGAGCTTTAAGAAGATATGCACAGATATTAGATCTAAGCTACGAAGACATCTCCTTAAAAGAGGTGTTTATATAGGCAGACGCACTAGCAGAATTACTGTATCTGAGCTGTTATTTGAAGTTATATAAGAAGAAGAGCTGCATTAATGGACAGATGAGGAGATTGTAGCAACCATTAAGGAGTTGGCAGAACCACTGGCTACAAGAGCACTACAAGACAGGTTAAACCACACCTATAACGGTCTATCGGGTTAACCTATAGCTATAGTTACAATACCACCTAGGTCTGCTACAACACTACCTAGAACACAAATACCTACCCCTACAACACCTCAACTATCTGTTACATCTATACCCCAGCAGGCTACACCAACCGCCTCTACCCTCCCTCTAGCAACTGCTCCTACCCTACCACTAGCTGCTCCGCCAATTCTACCAGTTATCCCAATTGCTGCACCGCCAGCTACTCTAATCGCTGCCCCTACTGCCCCCGCTGCCCCTACTACCCCACCTAGTCCTCCTGCCCAGTATCTTTACCCTAGTACTGCTAATACCAACCCAGCTACAACACTGCCCGGAACACAGATACCTACCCCTATAACACCTCAGCCACCCGCTGTATTTATACCCCAGAAATCTGCCTAGCAACAGTATAACTTTCAGCAGCCTGCCCAGTAGTAGTACAGCCCTTAGTAACCTGGCTAATAGCAGTATACCCTACCGCAATCTTCCCTATCACAATCTACCGTACCGCAACCTACCGCACCGCAGTCTACCTTACCGCAACCTACCCTACCGCAACCTACACTACAGCAGCAATTAGACCCGGGGGTAGAAGGAACGGCTTTATACAACAGGGAAGCTGCTACTGTGGTAAAGATATATATAGACAGCTAGGGAGTTTCCGCCTATAGAATTGCAGTCTTAAACTATAGAGAAGACTTGCCTTAGTTAATTAACAAGTTACAGTCTCCAACTGTTCTATAGGAGAAGGAATACCCTAGTTAAGAAGTATATACTACCTTCTTTACAGACCGCAACTACCACAACCTAAATAAGGCAGAGGTTGCCTACACAAATACCCTAAACCTACGGCCATGGCGGACACGGTAGACATTTCAGTATACCTATAAGAGGACGTTCCCTTGCCTTAATTGGGCTGTAGGGGTAGGTTAAACAAACAAACGAACTGTAAGGTATTGCCTAGGTGTACGGTAGGGAGTAGGCAATACCCTTGTATAGGAGAGAGAGAGAGAGATAAACTAATAGGGGAGGAAGGAGACTGTAAGCCTAAGGAGCTTATAAGGGGTGGCCAAGGCCTAGCCAAAGGCTAGCCCTAGCAGCCCTAAGAGCTCCCAGGATGTAACCAAGATGGTGTTACAGGACCACCCCATAACGCCTTACACACGCCTACCTGTTTATACCGCTAAGACACCAGTATCTGATATCCGCAATATCCGACATCCGTAAGATCCGCAAGATCCGCAATATTGACAATATCCGCAATATTCGCAATGTCCGCAATTCTCTACACTGATTCGAAGTCTTTGTATGACTGTTTTATCCGACGAGGAACTACGCAAGAGAAACGCTTAATAATTAATATTGATGGAGACACTAACCCTGCGGACGCTACAACAAAGGTCGAATTACAGGCCGTAGGGTAGGTTGAACGAACGGATTCGGCTTTAGTAGGTACGGACTCGTACTATACAGAGCCAGCCGCCAAGGCACTAGTAGCAGGCAAGCCAATAGCGATTTTTCATCCCGGGGATGGAAAATCCTAATTAGCTGGTTTAACGGCATGGCAGAATTTGGCAGAATTTTGGCAGAATTTGGCAGATTATTGCGTATCGATTGGATCTCTAGCTATTGCGTATTATGGACGGAAGAGCTAGCTATTGCGTATACGTTACGAATAGTCTAGAAGTAGACTTGACTTTGGAGTGTAGATTAGCCTTCTTTTTAGAGTTGCTCCAGTGTCGGAACGTTAATCACGTGACGTAGTTACGAGACTACGAAGCGAGACTAACTGGTCTGACCT
>Ga0307507_10004159_pt1 | contig 26248 bp, 25 predicted proteins | sample 7_EM_MG_FD_207223 | JGI IMG/M metagenome (GOLD analysis project Ga0307507, IMG submission 207223) | Populus trichocarpa ectomycorrhiza microbial communities from riparian zone in the Pacific Northwest, United States - 7_EM | ecosystem: Host-associated > Plants > Roots > Unclassified | place...
TTCTCCCCAAATTCTCGCAATGTCATACTCCTAATTTGCTTAGGAATACGAGAAATTTGAGCGAGTTGATGCAGTCCCAAAGTCTCTACTTTAATCTCGAGCTCAGATTTCAGCTGTCGACTGCGATATGCGACTGTATTGAAATATTTTCATCATTTACCAAACTCGAAATAGATATGAACATACCCTCAATGTCAAGGTTGGCAATCAGTTGTCGCTTTTCTTCATCCATATATCGTCTTTTTGCAATATTAGTTTCAGTGTGCCTGATGGTCGTAAGGTCCGGCGAATGAGCGTTAGTACGGGTGGGAATAAGTCTTTTAGTTGTCCAAAACTCGGGGATCTATGTTTTCGACGGTGTTGAGACATACCACACGAACAGTCCTTTGGTTCGTTCAGTAAACAGTTTTGTCATCAATCGGTTAATGAGGAATGTGACTGCTCTTGAGCTTGAAGACTTTGTGGAGAAGAAACCGATCCCTAATCGAATTTATGTAAAAGCGTGAGTGCTTGTGACATACATACATACATATTTATTCGATCAGAGGGAGAGACCGACCGAGCTCGGCAGTGTGACACAGGTGTTCATTGAAAACCAGATAGGTTTTATTTAGCATCTCGATTCTGCATGCGGTGACGGGACCCGACCTCAAGAGGGATGACGAGGCCATTGAAAGTCTTGACGAAAATATGCATGTTGGCACTGCTGAAAGGTGTACTGTTGTTCAAGATTCCATGTGATGATGATGATGATGATGAGAAGTAAGAATTTTTAGGGAAAAGTTTGGTAGCTGCCGAGATCTATGGTTTACAAGTTTTAACGTTTATGGCTTACTAGAAGTATAGGTCAAGAAAACGTTGGACTGTAGTCCGATTAACAAACTTACCTAGACTTCTCCCTTCTCTCTATATTCCAACTCTTCTTTCTGCTTCAGCTTTCGTCTCCTCTTCTTTTCTTTCCGTCTTTTATCTGACTCACTGTCGATAGCTTTTGCCGGGCCCTCCCCAAGGGAATGAGAAGCAGCTGCCTTCGCGCCTTCCGATTTATCAGTCAAGCCCTCCTGTCTCCCCTTCCGCTTTTTCCTCTGCTGTCGTAAGTCTTCACCGCCCCTTCCTTCTAAATCTCGTTTCCGTTTCGGTGCTCTACCCTCTTTCACAACCTCTATCACCACTTTTGAATTGTTTCCAGATTTCTCAACGATGAGAGATGCCTCGATGACGTCCTCGATCTGGATTGAATCGCGCGATATTGATGCATGTCCTTGATCGCATGGTCCCAGAACAGGCCCTCTGAAAAACCTTGAGTATAAGCTTTGTTTAGCAGCATCTCGTCTCGCAGCCGCAAGCAGATTGATCTTTGGTTTGCTTGCATCCGGTGTTAACGGGTCAGACATCGCAGAAGTACCCTCCACAGGGCGACGGTTAGACAAAATGCCTGTGGTAGTACGCCTTAGAGAAGTCTGGCTGCAGGACTGGTTCAGAGATTAGTGAACATGCAAGCAAGAAGAAGGAAAACTTGACAGACTGGATTTTCTGTATTGCTTTCGCCATCCGAATCGCTTGAGCATTTCAACTGGATAGATTTTGCAGCTGCCGTAAACAAGCTAAAGAAACTTCATTGAAGAGATTATATCTAATGCATGAAAAACGCCTACTGGTCCCAGAACGGAAAGGCCTCGTCTCGGTCCTTTCCAAGTCCTGCAAGATTCTTCTTTTGTGGAATGACGAGTGGTCTTGTTATGGCACCATCACGGAGTCCAGTACCTTTACCACGCCAACCTTGGCTGACAAGGTGCAGGTGCCCATCTAGAGGCATCTACTAATTATTGTGATGGAAAACAAAAGCAAGTTCAAAGAGTAACCGGCCCGGGTCCGACGGTCAGTCACAAATATTTGCACATTAAATTGTTCTCAAAAGTCAACTCAAATTTCAAAAAGAAACGTATTCTTCAAGTACAGTACGTGCGATACATTTACTTTTTACCTTTAAGGATGTCGTTAGCATCACCGGCAACTGTGGAGGTAAATCTGGTCATGGCCTGTGGTTGAAAAGATCAGGTTACACTTACCATTGAGAAGCAGACTTTGAGAGTCAAGCATAACCTTGTTCTGGGATTGTGCAAGCGTGGCTGCAATCTCGCGTGCTGCCTCCAAGCGACGGAGTTCAAGAAAACCTTTGGTCTTCCGGAGTGATTCTCCAACGAGCTCGGCACTCTTTGCTTCTCCCTCAGCTCGTATAATGATGGACTAAAATAATCAATGGCCAAGGTAAACACAACGACCATTAATACACTTACCTGTTTTTCTTGAACAGCTTGATCGACAAGGTAGGCGGCACGGAAAGCAGTTTGTTGAGCGACTTGCTTAGCCTCAACTGCATGAGTAAACTCGGGAGAGAACGCCACATGAGTGATAGACACGTCGTCCAGCAAAAGGTTGAATTTTTTGGCTCGATCAGTGAGTTGATCTCGGATCATTTTGGACACCTTCAGAAATTTATATGATTTTGTTTTAGGATATTTGAAGGAGCAGAGCATACACTCTCTCGTTGTGTGATGAGCTGACTGGCATTAAACTGAGCGACAACACTCTTCAAGACTTCGTTGACAATGGAGGGAAGTACACGTTCATCATAGTCCTTGCCCAGCTCGCGAAAAATCGTTGGCAGTGCTGTTTGGTTTGGTTTCGAAAGGACACGACAAGTTATGTTGACCATTTGCAAATCTGAGAAATAGATGAGAGTTGTTCTTGTGTAGGAACAGGACCGTACCCTTTGTGCCAGTCAAGCTAGCAATATTTCTAGGTTTCGCGCGGATGTCAAAGATGATAGGCGATTCAAACCAAGGAATCTGAAGCCTTATTTGTTTTATTTTCCCAGACAATAAACAAGTACTTACCACTAAGTGCGTTCCTTCGTTGTAAATATCTGGTTTTACACCATGTAGCCTTAGAATTCCGTTAGTCACATTCATCAGTTGTACTTTTCCAAACACACCTGCTGTACTTAATAGCACGGTGACCGCCATCGACTAACAAAAAGAATAAGCCCATTTTCAAGAACTAAATCCCAGAAGACGCGTACCATTGAACAAAGCGGAATTCAACGCAATACCACCAGCGGCAAGTGCAAAGAGAAGACCACTTCCGGCAAATAATCCCCCACCTCCTGGAAATTTATTACCCCCACCAACTCTTAGTTGCCTTGTGAACTTTTTAAATGCCTCTTGACCGTCGTTCATGGTGACGGGTGACTTGGCTTCGCACAAGCAAACGACACTGACGTGTGAGATTTCTTTGCGTGACATCGTCACCCGGCCCGAACCAGTTTTAACGTCACAAGTTACGCACAAGTTAAACGACTGGACTTTTGAATTGACTTTTAACCAGATGCCCAACAAATTTTACATCCAAAGAAACTATGTATTGTACACCGATGTGAAATATATGCGATATGTCCGTAGTAGTTTGTATTTACATTGAATCCTACACTTCGGTCTTTGCGACGGGACAGGGAGCAGTACTCGAATGCAGGCTGGGGCAAGGCGAAAGGTGAATGGAAGAATTGGAATGGTCGGTTGTATGACAGTCACGGAATGTAATGTTCGATTTGAAGGAAGTATCAACTCGCGTGCCCGCGGACGAACTGCTGAACGTCCCACCACTTTTAAAGGTTATTCCTTCGCCTCTGCGTCGACTGCGACTGATTCCCATCTTCTTTAAGACATATTGGATAGGGGGGCCATAGAACTTTCTGACCTCTTCAGCTAACCCGAAGAAGGAGAAGAATAGGATGGCACAGACGACAAAAAGCCAACGTGTCAACTCGATCTGATGTGGTACTATCGGTCCTTGGCGCCATATGAATGCTGTGTACTGGTCCACACGATGGAAATCTGCATGCGTGTCCTCCCATGAAATCCATGGATCAAGCACCATGGAATTGATAATGACGTAAGCAGTGGTAACGGCAATGGTGCAAAGGGTTTCCGTGCCAGCCAAGGCCATAAGGCGGAAGTACAGGCTGTAAGTCATATCCGAGTTGCGTGTAATGAGTTGCCTGAACTGAGAGCGCATATTGTTGATGGCGATAAAGCTGCGGATGGCGTAAGATGCAGAAACGAGGGCTATCAAAAGGGGTGGGAGGTATATCGAGACAACTGCGACCCAGGTATTGTAGATCGCAAAGAGGCAGCCAATGTCCTCGAGAAGATCGAAACTATGACCTTGAGAGATATAGACTGTGGAAACATGGATTTAATATGAATTATCCAGACACGACGGAAAGGACATACAGATGGGAATCCAAAGAAGGGGCAGACAGAGACCAATAATGAGGTCAATGGTTACGAAATGGTTTTTGTTGAATCCTATTTCATTCCGGCTAGCGCCCAGTTGGACGATGTAAAGTCGCCGACTGATGCAAAGCGAGGACGCGGGAATTCCAAGCGAACTGGCAAGAATAAATCTTGTACCTATTTCCAAAGTCAACAAATCACTGTAGAGGTAATACGAAGGGGATTCGAACGCTAACAAAATTCACACCAAATCGGGGCTCGGTTTATTGCATTTTCATTCCAAACGATTGAGTTTATGCAGTAAATAAGGCATCCTGTACCTGCCCAAAAAATGTACAGACAAGTGCCTGTGTTCCGAACTGACAGGTCATGCAATTAGCTTTCTGCTTGAAGAAAGGAAAGAAACAAGCCGACCTTTCAAGTGGCATGGAAGTGGGATTAGACACATGAGAAACCCGAGAAAAGAGAAGACAGTGTAGAGCTCATTTGGGTAGGCCATTGTCCGTCTTGCTGGCTAGTCGCATCTTCAAGTTTCCTTCTTATAATCCGTTCTACGAGATCTCTCGATCTATTGAATCGATCATTAACAAATTTTCAAACTCCGCTTACCCCAACTTCCGATAAAGGGTTTTTACAAACACCAACCTGCCGTTTCAATCGATCCTCCCAAATTTCTCAAGTATAGAAAACATTTTTGCTGAATTCTGTGCACCTCACTACTGACCTCTGAGGGACATGTAGTGTCACCATCATTTCTTATCTCAATTTCCGAGAACCCCTGATTTGAAATTTCATAGGGGCCGATCACACGGTCAACGCATCAATCCAACTTTTGTAGCTAATGATAGCAACCAGGAGCATTCCGGCATTCACAGTAAGCAGACAGTAAGTAATTGTGAGTCTACAGGATGTAGAACTGTACACCCTATCTATTTATTGACTTTGTAATTCTCTTGTGAAATCTGTCGAGGAGTGGATTACAGGGAAAAAAAAGACCGTTATCTGTGGATGTTTTCAGGATTTTGCATACTTGAACGACCGAATTTGGGTACTACAGACTCGCGCTCTCCCCTGTCCCCCTCCATTCTGACCACATGCACAATCCCGTGGGGCTTCATGAAATTAGTTGTGTATCCCCTGACCCCTTGCAGCCGCTAGCCCCCAAAATTTGTCCCTGTCCCTTGGGAGAATTATCCGAATACAGTTATATTGTTTTGGTGAGCCTATGGACTCAACAGTCATAGTATTATTGCCGCTGCACGGTTTTGTGGTGAAGATACTCGGTTGTCTGAAATCATAGTAGAACTGGTTCTTCCGGTGATTGAAAAAATCTTGTTCGATGCCATGGTATGTGTTGGCAAATAGATTGATGATAAGTTAACAAGCTTAGGAGTCAGTGTCCAGATATGGTAGTGGCTCGACATGATTATGCAACTCCATCTGAGCGAACATTTCCAAATTTGGATTTCTCAATTATTTTGCTGAGGGCTGCTGAGGGACACTTTTAGCGTTGGGAATGTTGTAAAGTGCTAGGCCCTTGCTTACCAGTGACCCATTCAATTTGAGTCCTTTTGATTTTTAAAAACGACCTCACTGGCGGTTTGAAGGAATTCAATCTCATCCAGCCGGCCGTGTGTTATCAAATGGTGATGAGGCCGACTCCCGGCTCCGAGGCTAATGTTATTGCCGGGAATGAACAGAATCAAGATGGATATGGGCAGATGCATTGAGAGTCATTGCTATCACAATGCTGCCCATCATGATGCTGATAGCAACGAGTTTCTGTAGAGACACTAGGACACGACCAAAATCCCTCTCTAATTAACTAGAAAATCCCCTTGGCTTCTTCTGAAGACAAATGTGTGGTTTAAAGCCAAGTCGTAATCATGATGATTGATATTCCTGATCAATTGATGAGGCACATGACCAAGCCAATTTTCGTTCTGACTGGATGAGCGGCAACAGCCTTAGCAGTATAGTGAGTTCTATATCGTCCACTTCATCGCGCGAGCGTTGAGATTCTTGGAGTTAGGGTGGGTATCCATTGCATGCTGGTGAGATTTTGAACCTTTGTTAAAATTGACGCTCTAACATGCTCTTAGGATCGTAGTTTATTCTCCCCAACTCCTCGAAAACTACACCCGACAGTCGGGGGAGGGCCTCAGCGTTCTCTTTGTCGTTATCTGGCTTCTCGGTGATATCACGAATCTAGTAGGCGGTCTGTTAGGCGGGCTTTTACCAACAGTGATCTTCCTGGCACTCTATGTGAGTCCAACAAACTTCGTATTTCTTGTATCTGATACCAACTTGTTTACTCAAGTACACCATTTGCGACGCTACTCTCTTATTCCAAATCTACTATTACCGATGGAAGAGATCTCGCCCTATATTCCATTCACCGAATTTGCAAGATCGAGAAACCGATCCCCTTTTAGTAGATGGTGACGAAATAACTGAGGAAGTATTGCCTCTCGGGGTGCTTGCTTTACGGTATTCGACCGCGCTTGTGTTCGTGGTCGCGGTCGGTCTGATGGCATGGTGGATTACCTACGACGACGAAGGTACTGATTTGACCCAGCCTGCTCTGGACTCGACGAAATGGTGGTTAATACAGGTCTTTGGGTGGACGAGTGCTTTGCTTTTCGTATGTTTACACAATCTTGATTTCTTCTCTTTGCTTAATTCCCGACACAGCTGGGTGCACGAGTCCCTCAAATTTGTAAGATTTCCATTACCCTGGGAAGGCCTTCCTCACATATGAAACAGTGAAAAATTTCCATACACGCTGCGAAGGGTTATCACCCGCTCTTTTCTTTTTCGCGATATTTGGCAATACCACATACGCTTGGTCGATTTGTGCAAAGAGCATGGATAAAGACTATTTGATAAAAAATGCTGGATGGCTTGCTGGTGCGCATATTTTTTCCTACAGCCAGAAAATCTGTGAACATTGTACAACAGGCAGCACATGTACCATTGTACTAGACATTCTTGTAAGGATTGCCGTAATAATCCGTTTTCTACACTGACTCTGTTTTCACACAGGTGTTGTGTCAGTTTTGTTATTATCGGTACAATGATAAGATCGATGACAGAGTTTCGAATGAATAATTTTGGGGTACCTGTATGTAAATCTGAAAATCGGCTGTATGAGACAAGATGAGTGGCAGATAGCGGGTTTCCGACCAAAAGGGAGATGTATTGTGTTGTGTCGGTCCTGAAATTGCCACGTTGTGCTCCTCGTGTCCGGTCTGTGCATTCCAAAATCCCACGTTGCAGGTCACCTAGTAGATGCTTTGGCCGCTGCGAGAATAGCCACTGGCATGCTTCACGCCTCGTGCTTGTGCGGAACACAGTGGACCTCTATTGCGGCAGGGCCAATCTTTATCAGTAAGGGATCGTGAAAGTCGTTATAAGCCACCGCATGCCCTGCCGGATGGCTTATTTCACCCTTTCCCTGGTCCAGTGTGGTAAGTCTCTATCTGGTTCCCCAACTCGACCGTTCTCACCCCCCGTGAAGTTAGCGGACCCCTTGATTATCCGGTCGGATTAAAGTCTTGTACCGGGCACAGGCCCCAGCCTCCCATATTTAAGGCGCCACCCGCTGGGACGCCCACATTCTAATAAGGAGCGTGTCCCGAATTTGCCCATTGCGGTTCTCCATGACCACGTATCCCGCTCGTATACCTGCCAGTGTATTCGCAAATCCTCGCCGTCGAAAGCCGTCCTTCAAAAGCTGTTCTCCGATTCACCATCCCTTGAAGGGTTGGCCTAGCAGTAATGCTGACGATGTCTACGTCCCTCGCTCTCCCGCTTTCATGTCGATAGCTTACTTGCGGGAGACTATTTCTTCCATCGACTCGAAAATGACTGCTCTTGTGAGGGAGCGAGCGGATCTCGAGGCAAAACTCGAAACGGCAGTCAGGTTGCAGTCACCCATCCTGCGACTCCCGACCGAGATCCTATCGAACATTTTCACGATCGGGGTCTTGGGTATTACGGATGACAATCCCATAATGGTGCCTACTCTGATGCTCGTTTGGTAAGAAATTTCACCATTCGAGTGGCATTTTTAATTCAACAATCCAACTAGTCGATATTGGGCAGAGGTGGCACTGAATACACCAGTGCTGTGGGCAAAAATTCAAGTCAGTCCGCACGACTCCATTGAGAAGGCAAGCCGTCGACTCATGCGATCAAAATCGTGTCCACTTGACATCACGATTAACTTTGGACCTCGACTCGATTATATCAACTCGCACAGCATCGATGAACAAGTGTACAGTGCCGTCGAACTGTTCCGAACTGTTTTGTGGCGTATTCGATCATTCAGTCTCACAGTACGCAATCGACCTCAGGCCTATAATGCACTCGTCCTTTGTCAAGTAGATGCGCCAATGCTCCAAAATCTGACCATCCATGTGTATCACGCCATGCAGGATGACATTTATTCAAAACCTCATTTTCCACTGTTTAACGGGTGCACACCGAGCTTGCAGACTTGTTCCCTCACCTCGTTTAACTTTGGATGGGATCCGAAGCTGATGACCGGATTGAGCGTCCTCAAGCTCGGCGGATATTTCAACTCCTTTGCCCCTTCTCCGAACACCTTATTGGAGGTCCTACGCCAATGTCCTGGGCTCGAGGAACTGTCTTTGAAGAACATGTCCGGTATTGACACAACTTCCTGTGACATCCTGATGGCTGAGGACGATGTCCCGGTGACAAGTAAGATTCGTCTTCCTCGTCTGAAGACCGCCTCCTTCTATTACTCTGGCCTTGACCACGCACGGGAGATCATGAACCATGTTCTCTTTCCGAATCTCGAAACCTTAGAACTCGCCTACCTGGAGAACGTAAATCCACTCCTACAAGAACTTTATGCACAGGCTTTGACGAGACTCCCGTTGAAGAAGCTGCGCATAGAATCTTGTTTGTTTAGTGAAATGAAGTTCGTCAATCTACTTCGCAAGCTCCCGTCGTTGTCGTCTTTGCAACTTGTCGATGTCGAGGATATATCACACATCACCTTGAAGGTATACAAATCATTGTCTGCATCCACTCTTCGGCCTGAAAATCTATTGTTATTCAGGCGCTGTCGTCTCACCAACCATGGACGTGTCCTCGGCTCGAGAATGTGACGCTCGATGGGTGTACAACGTTTGACTGGGATTCACTGCGAGCTTTTGTGGAGTCCCGGCTTCCAGCCGACCCACAAACTTTCAGGCGCTACCATACCAGTGTCGCCACACTCGTGTCGTCAGCCTCTGCAGCTGCAGCGGACTACGCGCGTATGAAGAGCCGCAATACCGGCCAGATAGCCCTTTTAACTGGCCCGCAACGAATTCGCATGATAGATGTAACAAGGTGCAACCAGATAAGCAAGGAGATGGTGCAATGGCTTAGAATGTATGTGGGAACTGTCAAGTGCGAGTCGGCCAAGGGCATTTGGGGAGAGCCCATAACAATTTGAACTTTTTCTGTTTTTTTCTTGTCCTTTTCAATTCTTTCAAATAGACCGCATCTAACAGTCATGTTTTGGATACTTCGCTTGCCCATTGCTTTCTTCTTCGCAACATATTACTTTATTCTACAATGTGTATAAACACCGACAATGCTGTATTCATACAGTGGCATGTAATAGAGAAAGGGTTTAGATGCCACGACTTGTCCAATGTTGCCTTTCGCCATACCCTCGATTCAATCGGATTTAAGGAAAGCGTAGTATCCATAAGCGAGGCAATCAGATATCTGCTCTTCTGAATAGTTTGTACGAGACTTCTTCACGGATACCACGATCTTCAACAAATGGGCGTCGTCTGAACTTCACGAGTAACTCGACTTCTCTTTGTGCAGACTTTGATATGTCTTGTTAGGATGTCGAAAAGACTTCCCGAGAGAGCTTCTCCCTTAATGCAACCTGCTCTTTGAGGCATCTCAAACCCCTCATTTGCAAGACAAATTTTGGGAAGGCAATGGATTTGCAAGCATCTGGGGTACGAACTAATTTGGAGTTATTTTCAGACGATTAGCTTAATGGGGAGTTTCGGGGTGATCATATAACTTGTACTCACGGTGGTTTGCCTTCTAAGTTCTGGCCGTCGATATTGACAGTCCTTGACTCGCTAATTTATGTCAGATAACGCTTCGGATCGTTGCCTGACATAACCAAATGTTTTTCCAACTCGACGGGTACAATACCCAACTCAAGTGGTAAATCATTTCCCCTCATTCTTATCGATGCATATCTAAAAGCAAGTACAGGACTGATTCCTTCTGGGATGACAATGCCCTCGCGAAAATAATTGCTGGTCCGTCGTCGACACTGAAGAAAAAACGTCCGGATGGGAGCATTGAACTTGTCCTAGGTGGATTATTTAATATCTGCCAAATATCTCTCATTCTAAACCTCTCGTTGATTTAGGATTGAAGCAAAGCGGAGCATCCCATCTTCTTATCTCAGTTGATGACGCTCGCGACATTTCTTCTGCCAACCGTCTGCCTTACCCTAATCCTTCCTCAGCGTATAGCGCATATGATTTTGAATCTGTCTCCCCGATTATTTTTCAGGGAAATGAACAACTTTCTCATAAACTAAGGTCCTTGAAACCGAGAAAGGGGGGAGCTCCTTGTCAAGCGAATCGAAATTATCATGATGGTAGTCTTGATTTATACAGAGCCGCTTTTGAGCACGGACGGTATGTCAATATTATCCAAGTTTCGTAACCCTAATATCATCTATGAAAGGGTATTTTATCAAATTCTAAATAAAATTGTGGATCCTCGCGTGTACGGTGTAGATGACACTTCATGGATCCAGCAAACACGCGTTTTGTCTTTTGTGTTCAACGTCAGAGGATTGGAATTTAGAAATACCGAACAAAGGAAACAAAGCCCTGATGTCCTCGATTTCGGTTTTTGCGAGGCGCTGTTGCCTGACCTTAGGCCAATTTTTTCCACCGCGAAGCACTTTACGAATCGCAAAAACAAGTTGCTGGGAAGGCCACAGCCTAAAAGGGTTGGCAATCTCAGCATCTTTCGTTGCCTTAGACTGAATAGTTTCTGACAGCCCTTCAGACATGGAAACAGTGAAGACCTTTCATCTGACGAACTGGATCAGCGCATTCAAGAAATCTTCAAAGACCATCAGGGGACCAAATCAAGGAATCCTATCATACTTCTCGTGTGCAGGGAGGAAGAAAGCTTGAATTTATTGCGTAACATGGGTGTTGATATCTCAGGATGGAGGTCGGGTATCCGCGATCTCTTCCTGCCTGACTCGGGACGCGTAGGCATTCACACTCATTCGTCCCCCCGTCGAGGAGGCCCTTCCCACTCAAGGCAATCATCGTTCTCTACCAATTCACATTCGCCGACTCTCCAAAGGTACCGAAACCGTTCGCGATCCAGGTCACCAGATCGTGCAGATCGAAGGCACAGTGCCTCGAGTTCATCGTCGTCCCGTTATCTTCATGACCAGAGGGATTCCGAAGTGCCTCCATCCACTCGTCAGTCATATGCTCCTGTCTACGTCCTTGACGTCCGTCAACTATACGTCAAGCTCATGCAAGTAACCAAAGTGGACGGTGTCCCCGATATCGCGCGTTTCTTCAAGTTGACGGACGAAGAGGGGTGGTGTGCAGGAAATGAATCAGCGTCAGTCTGCTTTTTAAAAAAAAATTGTTTATGTCTGTTCTCACCCGGTTGATTCTAAAAAGGACCATATTCGATATCTGGAAGGAAATGATTTCCTCCTTGCCAATCGACGAACAACGCGATTTTCGCAGATCAACTTTGGATCCCCCTTCTTCCGCCTCGAACCCAACTCCTACACCAGCTCCAGAGCCGAAACCCTATGTTTATGATTCAGACGACGACCGGGACCCTAACGATATTGTCGCCCAGCCCGTGCAGAATGCAGGCAAAACCGATGATCCGTATGCGTTTGACGAGTCCGATTCCGAGTCCGACTGAACTGTTTGTATTATCTTGGGAAGCCATATCTCTTGCTTGCTATATTGCTTTTTTGCTGCACGAACCTTGATTGTAGATTTCGAAGACAATGTAGTATGTTATCAACTTATCAACATTGTACAATATCAGCCTATCAAAGTAAACCCTGTTACATAGAATGATTCTAGGCAGTACAGTACGCTGAGAGCTCGTTTACACTCATATATTGTCATATGCATAAGAATATGAAATAAGTCGATCACAGGGTCCCACAACTGTCGTTCCTGCAATCAATAACTACAAATTCCGGGGTGGCATAGCGTAAAGTTCGTGGAACGAACAGATAGGAACGGAGAATAACCGCAGCAAGGTAATGTTCAGTCTCTGTAGGACCGGGTTTGGGGCGGTATACAACAGGTATAAATATTGATGGATTTCGTGGAATCATGCGGATGGTAATGATGATGAGGGGGTGGTATCCGCGTGGAGCGGTGTGCAGTTGCTGCTTGGGGTCGATAAAATTACAAAGGCAGGAAGGATGATGGGAGCACTGTAGGAAAAGTGGTTGGACTATGAAGCTGGGATATCAGACGGTGGTGTCGATGGTGGTGTCGATTGTGCGTCTAGAGTTTTGTGCCGATAAGAAACTTTATTGATTCCAAGAGCAAGTTCCGGTAAAGGTGCCTCATCGTCGTCATCGGGAGATGTCGAATCGAGAAGTGCGTTTTTGCGCATAGATTTATCTTGAGAAGGCATGGCGATTAATACGGAAATCTGGAGCATTTCTACCCGAGCTTTGGGGACGGGGACGAGTGGGTATTGGGTGTGTTCGATACCTTCAGATGGTGTGGCAGAGTCCTGTTGCCGTCTGAGTCTAGAAAAAAGGGTCCGAACACGAGAAGAAGGAAGGGTACTCGATGATTCTATTGTTGAAGGAGCAGGTTGAAGGATTGCGAGTGATTTCAAATTAACGGAATCCCTGCGTTTCCGCTTCACGAAGACTGGTTGTGCAGCAACCGGCTGGAGTGGTGTTTTGGTAAGGATCGTTTTGGTTATTGTGAATGATGAAAAGGGCTTACCCTTATGTCTTGCCACTTTCCACAACCGCCATCAGAGATCCACGAATCGAACAGCTTTGGCACATGGCCAAGACGACCGTGTCTGGAGCCTTGGGAACGAGGAGTTAAAAGCATTCCTGGCCCGATTCCACCTTGTAGATTTCGCTGATGCCGTCTCCTGAGGATGTAGGACCTCAGGATAATGGCACACGAGATAAATAGGAGGAGAAACAAGGTGGCAAGAAAAGTGACCCTAGTTACGAAAGGTCAAACAAAAATGGAGACTGGGTGGAAGAGACACACAGATAGAGATTGCTGGCGTTGGCTGTTGACTGAGGAGTGGCATTTTTACCGCCACCGCCGCTGCCGCTGCCACTGTTACTGCTGGGACCTGGCAGCGACGGGTCACCACCGTTGGGCTGGTTTGGGGAGGACATGGAGGACAGAAGCAAGGGAGGCGGGCGGTGCGGTGCGAGATTATTTATTATTTGATCATGATGGTGTTTTATTATTAGCGCATCTTCCTCTCCGTCGCCCACCATGTCGTCCTTCACGCTCCCGAACTCGCTCAACCTCCCGCCCCACCTCAGCGCCCACAAATATTTTATGGTCTGCACCCTCACCGTCGCAGCCTGGGACACCCTCGTTCTGTCTCCCCGCTCATGGAGGCTCTTCAAGGCCAATGGGTGGCCCTTGCTCAAAATCATCTTTCATTTCCTGCGTTTCTTTATGCCTGCAGAATTCGTCGTCGTCGGTCAGTCATTTGTTTGTGGTTTTCAGGACGAGTCATTCTAAATTGCATTTTGCACAGGAGTCGCCTTTTTTAGTACCTCTTGGACAGTCCATGTACGGTCTGCACATCTTTGTTATCTCCTTCATGTACCTGACTTCACCATTAGACCTGCGAAAAAATATACCTCTTTGAGCCTATCTGTACTGCGATACTCCTAGCTGCCACCTCCGGTAAGGACCTCTCTTCAGAGGGATCCCTCATTCCAACTCATGCCACTTGCAGCCGTACATGTTACCCGAATATACGCGATTTACGATCGAAACCGCTCTGTCCTTGCGCTCATGTCCCTTCTCTTTGGCGTCCAGATTGTCGTGACCACAGTTTGTTGCGCCTTCTTCCACTGTACACTCCGCTTATCTCTTCATTCCGACATCTAACGCTGACGTACCATGTTCTAGCTGTACCCTTACTTGACGGACAAGGGTGCATTGCGGGCCCGAGGTACAATTGGGTTGGTATCTATTGGGTCGCTCCAACTTTGTTATACACCGTATCAGTAAGTTTCATCTCCATCAGTCACTATCTCAATTGGCATGTCATTGAACAGGGGGCTTTTTTTTTGCATTATAGTTCATCCTCGCACTCGCTCGTTCCTTTGAGTCCCTCAACAATCGAAAACTCGGATACTGGAAGCTCATGCTCCGCGATGGACTCAGCCTTTACGGCGTACGTTCTTCTCTAAACCTAACTCAAAAGAAATGATTAACCTCCGAGGATCTATTTCCAGACTACCTGGCTCGTCAACATCACCAACGTTTTATTCTGGTTCATCATGAAACCTGATGGCCCAGGGGATTCCATCAAGACGATTATCACTTCAATGGCAGCTGTTCTAACAGTGTCCATGGCCCTCCGTATCATTCTCTCCGTCCGTGGCTCCCTCGAATACGGCGGCAACTTCTCCCTTTCCGCAGGAACTACCTCTTCCTCACGCACGACACACGTCGCCGGAGCCCGGTCGGCAAACCCGTCAAACTTATCGGCACCACACCCTCACACCTATACCCTTGATGACCTCCGTCCCAAAACCGAAGGCGAATGGGGCGCCTCTGATGCCGATAAGAGTAGCGTGCCAGATGACGATACCGTTATCAAGACTGGATATGTGGACGGAACGCCCAACAATGGCGTTAAGATCACCATTGACAAGGAAATAGGTTACGATCAGACTCCTCATGCAAAATAATGATCTCTACTTCTCTAGAAACGTGTGTTACTAATTCTTTTGAATACCTCTATATATATATCCTTGGTTCATCTATTTGACGACCATTGGCAAACTTGTACTCATCTGTATTCCTCCAATATTTAACCAATAACTTTTGTTATGATATGTAACTTGGAAGGACGTAATTGCAATCTATAACCGAGTTCTGTATTCATCCACTGCAAAAATCATTACATACCATGCTCATTTCTAAGTCGGAGAAAATGTGGCATACTTGAGCCAAGAAGGGAGCCGAAGAATACTTGTGATTGTAGATCTAGATCTTACACATACACCGATTATGAAAAACGAAGGAAATCCGTTTCAAAAGTACAACCAGAAAACAGTTAGTCTCGAGCACGATCGAGAATGCATTCTGATGCCAAAGGATGGAGGGGAGTCCCGGAAGGTCCAATGGACAATGGGAAGAATATGAAATGACACTGTACTTGCAACCGCCGACGAATGTGAAAGGGAAAAGAAAAACAGAGTGCGAACAAAATGTGGTGACTGGTAGCATATCATAGGGCATTAATAAAAAAGCGACATTTCCGCCGAGTGTTTAGAAATGAGGGGGAGACAATGCTCTATACAAGGGATGCACTTGGTGTGAATGGGGATGGATGTAACGAAAGATCATACACATGGTTTTTGGTTCGAGGTGATACAAAAAGAACAGAGCACACAAACAGTCGATCCTTCCCCCGTTTTGTAGAAAAAGAATATATGCAATATGAATGGGCTGCGAGGGAAATAGCATACTTAGTAGAAAATAACGATGAAGATCAGGTACGATGACGTTTGGATTCTATGAGCACCAAAAAGTTCTTAGTGTTGAATTGCCTTGAGCTCCTGCACAAGACGCTAAAGAAAACAATCAGACATAAGGATAACCTGTTAATGCAGAATTTGACAATACCTCAGCGTCTTTCAACAGGGATTGTGCGTCCAAGCCACCTTCACCCGCGAGCTTGATGCCGTATTCCAACAGTTGTTGCATATAGTAGGGATTGATGATTGCCTCATTCTCCTTCAGCAGATTCTTTGCAGGCTGAGGATTTGCTAAAGAATTCCCTTTAGTTGGCAAAAAGGTGATGAAAACACAAGAGATTACATACGTTCTGAAGTTGACAACCAACTGTGACCGAACAAATCAGGAATGGTTGCCCTCTCCTTCGGATTACGACACAGACAACTCTTCATGCTCATGATTACGTCCTTTCCTACTCTTTGTTTTAAATGATCCAGCTTCTTCACAGATTTGATAGTAGGATCACCATCACCACTCGGCGAGGACTTGGCAGGGGGCATTGCAGGAGTCGCATACTCTGGGAATTCGATGACGTGTGTCAAGTCGGGGATGGCCTTCATCTTTTGAAATACCGAAAGATGGTGGAACGGGGGATGCCCATATACCATTTGGTAGAGTATACACCCCAACGACCAGACGTCAGACGGACGACCGACTTTCAGGCGACGCATGCCTTCCGGTAATTCAATTGCTTCTGGGCTCATGTAATTCATAGTACCGATCTGCAAACTAAAGATGAGGGAAAAGGATTTACGATTACCAAGCAATACAGACCGTATGATCTCGCTGAATGTTCGTTGTATCGTTGGCAATAGCATTCGCAATACCAAAATCGATCAGCTTGAGTTGACCACGGACCAAAACAAAGTTGGCTGGCTTCAAATCAGAGTGTACAATCTTCTCCTCATGGATAACATGGACTGCTTGTAATATCTAAACATCAATCAGCACATCGCACAAGACAATATTCGCAAGGACCAAATCGCACCTGTTGCCAATAATAAGCCACCCAAACCATATTCAAGGGTTCCTTCATCTGCTCATGCAACAAGTGCGAGAAGTCAATTTCACCGACTTCCATCACAAGCAGCAAGTGTCCTTTGCTACCCCCAGGCCCAGGTTTCACTTCGCTATCGATTAATCGAATGATTCGACTGTTACCCTCGAGGCGCTTGAGCAAAGCAATTTCGTTCATGTATCCCTTCATGGTCTCTGTATCAGTTTTGTCAAGGGTGACACGTTTGATAGCATATAGCTCGTTGGCATGGCTAAGTACGCGGTAGACGCGGGATGAACCTCCTTTCCCAATCATGTCTAATCGTGCATATGCCTTCTTGTTTACCTGTCGGTTACACAATTGAATGGGATATGTTCAATAAGAAATAGACGACGTACCACAATATGACGGTTGAACTGGGTGGGTGGCGGAGGGGCTGGACCCGATGCTTGTGGAACGGCAGGAGCTGACAGTGGGGGTGCACCCGAATAGTGCTGATCCTGTTCCTTCTGCTGCTTTTGAATTTGTAGCCACTTCCTTTCTCGTTCACGCTCTTTCTCCCTCTCGGTGGAACTGATTGATTCATACTCTTCTCCCCGCTTCACCGCATTCCTCGTAGGCGGCTCCGGGGCAGTTGGGCTCCGTCGATGTCTGGAAATTTCTCTGACGAAATTGCCTGCACCAGCGGGTGATAATCGACCCTTGGCGCCGGGAGGGGACGTTCGCCCTTTGACTGCAGCGGCAGTGGCAGTTGGTGTATCGTGAACTTTTAATGAAGGAGGAGACACTCGACTTTTCGTTACGCCTGGTGGAGAATACCTCACTTGGAGTCTAGACCCTGGCGTTGAGCTTCTGTTTATTTCGACAACAGTCGGAGAGCTCATTCCAGCAGACGAAGGTGCATTGCGCAATGTGTCAGAGTCTCGTCGTTTATGACTATAAGGAGTTCTCGAAGATTGAAGCCCGTTGTTTGTAGGAGAGGGAGACTGTCTTGATTCCTGATAATCATCGTGGCGGTATTCTGAAGAAAGTAAGTAAGGATAAACTCGCTTCGTTAGAATTAGAGCTTACTCCTCAAATCCAAATCTTGCTTATCTCCTTGGGAAGGGACTCTCCGAGCACCGGCGTCACTGGTGAGAGCTACGGTATTTTACATAAGTATCAAAGAACAAGAAATGTATAGGCAAAGTACCTGAACTCGTTCCAGGCCGGGAAATAGGCTCTCGATATTGGTGATCGAGCTCAATATGATAATCGTCTTGTTCTAGAAAATAGGTTTAGTCATTGCAAACAGGAAACGTGGGATAGCCGTACTGAGGGCGTCGCTGAGGCTGGCAGACCTTCGAGGACGGGAATTGCCTGACTGAGAAAGGGAATTTGCAGCACTCCTAGAACGAAGCAAAGTATTGGAAGATACGGGTTGCTGGGCGGATGCAACAGATTCGGCAGAAGGAGAAAGGTCATCTTCAGGTTCGGTATCGTCTTCTGTTGGCGTATGTATAGGAAAATATTGAGGGGCAAGGTGCTCGTTATCACTGGATTCAACTTCTGAGATTCGGTCGAAATTGGAAGGGTTTGACGGAGTAGAATACTTGGAGAGAGAGGATAATTTCACGATTCTCGCAGCACGGTTTGATGTGGGCACAATCTGGCGTGCATGCGCAGTACGTTGAGCAAGGGGGACATCTGCCAGGGGCCTGCTTCCTGCGCTGCTGCTGCCGCTTCCGTAAGGGGCTCTACTTGAGGGTGTCCGCGTCGACGTGGCGGAAGTAGAACGTGTAACAAGGGGTGGCGAGTTCCTATGCTTTTTAACAACAGTTGCGGTCTGAATGATGGGTATTTCATCTGATTCACTGATGTTCTCTTTTTCCTCTTGTAACGCGTGAGAATACGCGTTGGCGTCTAAAGTTTGTCTTGACCTCGAGGCGTCCACGGCGTCCAAACGTTCCCTGGCGTCTTCCATTGTAACCCTACGAGGTGCAACGCGTGGTTTTGACAAAGAGGGATTGGACGTAGACGGCGGATATGACGGTGTGTGAGTGAGCAGAGGCCCTGACGCGACCCGTTGAAACGACCTCGTTGGTCTGTCGTTCTGAACTGCGTCTAAAGAGCCTGTCTGAGAAGAAAACGCGCCTTCAGAGCGAGAAAGCGTAGCCCTGGCCATTGGAGAGACCTGAAGCAGGTCTGGGGAATGGGGTCCACATATTACCGGTATGTCCGGCTGCAAAGAATCCTGGGGAGTTGGGGGAGACGAATGGTTTGACTTTGAGGATGAGCCCTTTGAGAGGCGTACAAGATTGCCATCTGAGTCTTGAATGTAGTCAAAGGAGAGGTCGTCGATGATAGAGGAGTCGTCTGAGGACGGTGTGGTGGTTGAGTTTGGATGTCGGCGGTCATCTGGAGTACGAGGTGGGGACGGTGAGGGCGTAGATGGCATTGTAAAAGACAGAACAACGAAAGCAGAGAGGAAAGCAGCAGACAAAGCAAATTCAAGTTGAAAACACAGGAAAATCAACCAAATAGTCCATCAACTCGTGTTCTAAATTCACGCGTGACCCCCGAATACCTCGCCTAATTAGGAAGGTGTCCCGCCTCGTGGGTCAACACGGTCACGCGATAGAGCTCTTGAATCTTTATTTCATCATATAGAATAGCCTTCTCTTATGCGTTATACTTTTAATCGTTACAGGAATGTACATCAGATGGATATATCTCACAATCTCGCCTTGTCCCCGCTCGCAATCACCACCGAGTTCAGTTGTCCCACAATATCTTCCACATCTTTCTCCAATTTCTCAAGAAGCGCTTTGCACGTAGGAATGTCGTCAATCAGCCCGACAGCAACGCTTGCACTCCAAATACCGTAATCGGGATCCCCGATTTCGTACACGACACGGCCGCGTGCTCCGGCTACGAGATGCCGCACGTCCTCAAATTTGGCATTGCCACGTTTCTCGATAGCAACCACTTCAAGTGCCACTTTGTTCTTGTACACACGGGCTGTGTTGTGTAACGTTCTGAATATATGTATAGTGTCTTGCTCAGTCGAAGCCACGATCTTCTCCTTTATGTTCTGGTGGATTGGCCTGCAATTGGATGTGAGATAACAAACCGGTCATTCATGTATGTGCTTACGATTCCACGGTACACAAAAAGCGTGTCCCTTCGAAAAAGATATCAGAACAACTTATGTGATGGATTATCAAACTTGTCGAACCCATATTAACACCCTAAACTCAGCCATTGAGACGTTGCGCCTCCAAAAAGAACAATATCAACTCACCACAGCGCCCAATGCCAAAGCAGCAGCAAACCCCCGGGCATCAGCAATACCTCCCGACGCAAGAAACGGAACTTTGAGCTCCTTCACCGCACGGGCAAGCTTGAAATGAAAGTCGGAGCATCATGATATTCAGCTGTCTGTGAATCATAACGCAAGGCTCACAAGAACTAATCCTCCAATGTCATCCTCACCGGGATGGCCAGCGCCTGTGAATTAACAAGCCAGTCAGTCATGGACTGACAGGGAAATTAAATTGCAAACATTCGAAGCCATCAATGCTCAGGACATCTACCCCCAGTTTCTCAGAACTCTGTAATGTGATCATGATCAACCTGGGGTACAGAGACAGTTATGAACCAAAATAGTACTCACCTTTGCATGCCTAATCGATGTGCACTTGTGAATAACAATACACCCGTTCTTTTTGAAATAGTCGACAAAAGGCTTAGCTTCAATCACAACTGAGTAACTACCCAAAAAACATGGTCAGCATAACTTACGATTACTCCCAGCAGTTTCAAAAATCTTGACGCCCTCCTCAACCGCCGCCCGCGCAAAGCCCTCATAATCTGGAGGGTTGATAGCAGGGAGAATTGTAAGATTCACGCCAAAAGGTTTGGATGTCAGTTGCCGAGTCTGTCTGATAGCCTTGCGAAGAGCGTCCGGGTTCGGCTGCGTGAGGGCGGTTAAGATCCCTGTAATTGTAAATGGCGCATCGACAGAGGTGAGAAGAAATCGGACATACCTAATCCACCGGCTTCCGATACAGCAGCAACTAGAGCGGGCAGTCCGACCCTTCGAGATATCTGTCTGATCAACCTCAATGTACCCGAAGAAATCTCCCATACCATTGCATTCCTCCCTGAACGACAGGGCTATATTCAGAGATATATAATTCAGATAGGCACGCATGTGTACTAGGACAGGAAACCTACACCCGAATTCCAAGTAGCTTTGTCAAAGGCGTTATGATTGGCATCTTGTGAACTTGTTTGTGCCGGTGGACTTGGTGCTTGAAGCTCAACTTGAAGTTCCGGGTCCGCGACACTTATATAAATTCTGGGTGCTGGAGAGTGGCAGTAACGGTAGGCACACTGCCATTGCTAAACCGGGACTCGGATATATGCAATCAGCTTGTGATTTCGAGTTCTGTGACCAATAACGCGAACACAAATCTATAACCCATTAACTAGATCATGACTGTACGTTAGTTAATTAACTTTTGCAGTAAAAGTAGTCAGTAGTAGTCGTCGACTCATCTTCTGTACTTCGGCGGTTTGAGTCTTGACCCATATTTGAATTTGCTAGTCACGAGTCTACTCACTCATGATTCCAAAGTTGGCATCATGGATCTTTCCATCGATCTCATCCTTGAAATCCTCAAATTCGTCAACAATGCATCTCATCTTGCCTCTGCATGCACAGTAAACCGTGTATTCCACAAGCATGCTTCTCTACTACTGTATAAAAAAATAGCTATATACTCATGGATGAAAGACGGAAAGAAAAGAGTCGTCACCCTGTTCTCTACCCTTTCGTGTTGTCCCAATCTCGCGTCTTACGTCCGCAGTCTTGGTGAGCCTATGAAGTCGCCTTGGTTTGCCATTTTTCTCAATATGCATCTCTTAGAAATATACGACTGTCCCAAATCCTTCTCCGACTCGTTCCTTTTTGATGTTCTCAACGGCCTGCAGAATTGTATCAATCTTCGCAGCTGCGCCTGGACTCGAGATGGAACAATTACCTCCCAGATCCTAGAAACACTCTCATCTTCTTCAAATATACATGAATTAGAAATCAACGGACACAGTGACAGGAGGTATGACCCGCAGTTGTTACTGAGGTTCAAGAATCTAGTGAAAATATCGATCACCATGCCAAGCGGCGGCGTAGTGAACCACCTGGAGGATTGGGTCGTATTGAATCAAGGTAGTCTACGCAGCCTTTCATTGATATGCAAGGTTTGGATTTTCTCTCTCTTTCCATACCCGTTGTCTAATGATAGGAAAGGAATCGACATTGATAACCGATGACCTTCTCGAACCTCTTGCAGTCTTGCTACCCAACCTAGAGCATCTTCACATAATTGGCTGCCCAAGACTTACAAATCGTTCCGTGTGGGCCCTCCTCTTATCCAATTCGGAAGGGTTACTTAGTCTCGGCCTTGAAGGGCTTTCTCTAGTGAGCCACCTCCACCCCTTCATTTGCATCTCACTCACAACTTGTACAGGGCATCTTTGACCTATCTCTTAGAACGGAAGGGCTCACTCAAAAGAGAAAACCACATCCTCTTCGCCGTCTTCGCTCTATATCACTCTCTTGTCCTCCTTTATGTTTTCCTAAGGAGACTCCTGCATCCCCAGTTCCCTTTGACGTCTCCCCTCAGTTTATCTGTGTTGCTATTCCATCCTTTCTTTCCCAATCTCCTCTTGAAAAATTTCATATCTACCCCATATCATCCTATCCAGGCGTGGAACACGGGTTTTCCATGGCGGCGGAGATCGTCTGGGAAAGAGTACTCCGGGGACACCCAGAAACGCTAAGAAGGGTTTCTATCCATCAAATCCTGGTCAGCTTCGATGTTTTGGAGATGTTTTGCAAATCTTGTACGAATCTCAACGAATTATTTGTCGTCGTTGCGCCAGTCGATGCATTCGAAGTAAGTGCTCTGCACCAAGCAGTTATCTCGTATTTTCTCATCCAAGTCAACCGCCTTTGTGTTACCAGAGAAATCTCATGTCTTCCTTTTCTCTATCCAAAACGTTGCAGACCATCCATATTAATTATCCACCGTCCCTTCAAGATGACACGTCGGACGACACCATTCTCCTCACCGATCCAAGCCAAATCTTGAGCTCAACTGAAGTCCTTTCCATCCTCAAACCGTGCAGTCCCACCATCACTCAATTCGGATGTTGTACAGAAGTATGGGAGGTGAGCTGCAACCCTTTGTCTATCAGTCCGGATGATGACTGATATCGACGTTACCAGGTGATACGGACGTTTATGCCCACGAACGATGGTTATGATGTTCAGCTTGACTTGAAGAAGTGTGAAAACCCGGACGTCCCAGAGCAATTTCTTGTCACATTGCTCTGATTTGTATCCCACTCACACGTGTCCTCACAATCGATGATCGCCGCAACATTCTCCTTGATTCAACAAATCATAAACTCCAGTGAGGATGTACGAACACTGGGAGGAAGAAACAAATCGTATCTCTTTCTCGTTCATATACTATGAAGGCATCTGCCGCGACCTTTTTTATCACGAACGGTTCTTACCCGTTCGATCGTACCATTGGTTTCAAATTCACGTCTCAGATCTGTTTCTGTAGGAGCCGAGGGAATCAAGGGACAAAATAGAGCTCGCCATGGTTGCGGCTGGCAATAAGAAGCACCTGGCTAGACCCCAACTTGAATGACTAGTTACACGAGTATATGAATAATATGAATATAAATTAAGGATCGTAGTTGGAAACACAAGACGATGAGAACTGAGTGTAGGAAAGAGGGCTCAGAATAGGATGAAGGGTTCTAAAAAGACTCCCCGATTTATAAAATGAGGTCTCCCAATCTCCGTGATTAATGTGACGCAGACCCAAAAGTCACTCAGGAATAGCCAATGATAATATAATTTTCCATGCATTCGTGCAATAATATGCAATTTTTCATTGTTTGCATATACATCATAGTCCTTCGGAAAATGTGCAGCAGGCTTCTCAATGGGAATTCTATTTCCTCTAATGTATCATTTCCCTTCGTACTAACGGTGCTTCCCCCTTGGTTGCTATAAAAACAGTACCAAGTGGAAATGGTGAACTCAACAAGTCATTGACCAAACTCACAAAGACCAGAAACACACGTAAGTGGCGCATGGCAGCACCCTAGCCTCTGACAACGGAAATTTTAGAGCACCAGAATGAAAACTTTCACTGTTCTGCTCAGCTTGGTTTTTACAGCTGGCTTCATCCAACAAGTGGTGGGGGTAGTAGTGCCAGGAGGGCCCGGGTTGGCCTGTGACTCTCTGTGTGCGGCATGCTATCCCAAAAAAGGCACATTTACAGAAAGCCTCAAGTTCAGTTGCAAGACCCACGATAATACACCCAACAATTGTGGTAGCACTTGTCCAAGTGGCTACGAGAACATCCACTGTGCTGATGCTGAAAATTGCCAGTAAGTGTGTCTTTTGTGAAGTGGGAACTAAGATTAAAGAAATGTGCTCGAATAGCTGTGTATCTCGCTCACAACCCTGTCTGACTTTTGGCCCATGTGCATTTGGAATGTTTACTCAAATAGTAGGCAGTGGTGACTCTTGGTGCAGGACACCTTGGGGGAATCCGTGACAGAATCACATCAAGGAACGGCAAATCCGTACATAGTCACTATTTCCGAGTCCTTTTCTGCCAGTGTTGAATTTTCCCAAATTCGTCAAACAGTACTTGCTGCTCACTCTCGTTATATCTCAGTTTGCCTCTCTCGAACAATACTTGTAGCTACAAACCGTTTGTCCAGTAGCTAAAGCCTCAGTGAATTCAGTATATTTATTCAAGCCCCCGTATGTCTTATAAGTCCTTGCACCATCACCTCCAATCCAAATTTAAAACTTACAGCGCCGCTTCCCAACCAAGGCCCAATGGCCACCCGAATTGGACATGCCTGTTTAAGTATTCAGATTCTCCATCCGCCTTTCCCGTCGACTCCCACCGATTAAAATCGCCAGTGTTACAGCTGTAAAGACAAGACTCTGGTCGCGGAACGAATCATGCAGGGAAACGTAAACCTAATTATCTTGCAATGGACTGAATACTAAATATTTTGATTTTGTACAAGGAATCAGTCTTAAGAAAAAGTCATGCAAGTTTTGTACAAGATAAGTAGGCAATCAATTAAAGTTTTGAGGAAACGCGATTCAGGTTCGCAGGCTCAGTGCTCTCCTCACCGACGCCAAGCCAAATCTTGAGCTCAACTGAAGTCCTTTCCATCCTCAAACCGTGCATTCCCACCATCACTCAATTCGGATGTTGTTCAGAGGTATGGGAGGTGAGCTGTAACCCTTTGTCTATCAGTCCTGATGATGGTTGAGCATATCGACATTATCAGGTGATCGTGCCTACGAATGATGGTTATGATGTTCAGCTTGGCTTGAAGAAGTGTAAAAACTCGGACGTCCCAGAGCAATTTCTTGTTACAGTGCTCTGATTTGTATCCCACTTACCATCACAAGGATGAATTGACCTGTCCTCACAAGCGATGATCACCCTTGATTCAACAAGTCATAAACTCCACAGTATGTGAATATGCACGAAGACTGGGAGAAAACAAAATTTTCATATCCCTTTCTCGTTTCATATACTATGAAGGCATCTGCCACGACCTTTTTTATCGCGAACGATTCTTACCATTGGTTTCAAATTCACGCCTCAGATCTGTTTCTGTAGGAGCCGAGGGAATCAGGGGACACAATAGAGCTCGCCATGGTTGCAGCGGGTAACAAGAAGTGCTCAGTTAGACCCCAACGTGAATGACTGGTTACACAAATATATGAATATAAATTTAAGGATCGTAGTTGGAAATGTCTTGATGGAAACACAAAACGATGAGAACTGACGGTAGGAAAGAGGGCTTTAATAGGAAGAAGGGTTCTAAAAAGACTCCCCGATTTATAAAATGACTAAGATGTTAGGAAAATCAAAGTGCTAATGGCCCAAACTGAGAAGTCTTGGCAGGCATGGTAGCTATATTACAGTACAATCACGTACAGCATGAAGTGAAAATGTAACATAAATTGCAGTACGAGCTTACACAGCTGAAATTGAAAGGAAGTTGTGCAAGTGACGACTCAGCTGACA
>Ga0307507_10004160_pt1 | contig 26248 bp, 21 predicted proteins | sample 7_EM_MG_FD_207223 | JGI IMG/M metagenome (GOLD analysis project Ga0307507, IMG submission 207223) | Populus trichocarpa ectomycorrhiza microbial communities from riparian zone in the Pacific Northwest, United States - 7_EM | ecosystem: Host-associated > Plants > Roots > Unclassified | place...
ATTACCTGCGGTCTTTATCCCCCCCCCCCCCCCGCCGTCCTTACCTTCACCCAACCGTCTTCTGATGCCGCCTATAGACCCCCGCACAATCCCGGCCGCCCTCCTATCTCCCCTGCCGTCTGCCTAAACACCCGCTGTCACATGTGTCTCACGATACTTAGAAAGTAGCGTGTAAGGCCCGGCGGTCCCAACCTAGCCTGGTAGTCCCCTGGGTTATTTGCCCTACAACGGAGCATGGCTAGCAGTCGCGTCCTGTTGTGTCCTGTTGTGTCCTGTCGTGTCCCGTCCCGTCCTCTTGGCATTATCCCCGCCGTCCCTGTGGGGCCCCCGAACGGTTCGGAACACTGGTCGAGCATGATCGAGCAGTACCCATGATCGAGGAGCCCCTATGACCGAGGCTGATCCAGCAGACTATAGTCAAGCAAAACTCGATCATGATCTCTGATCTTGTCCATCACTAGGCGTTGCCACCGCATGCCAGGATATTCAGGTGCAGCTTGCTGCGTGTGCTTTTGGGGTGCCATAGGCCTAGCCCCTGGCCCATTCACATTCCTAAGCAATTCCTTCAAGAAGTCTGGCTGGCTCAAGGCCAAGTCATTAAAACTAGTTGTCTCCCGTAGCAACTCCAGCTCCCAAGCAGCATATTGCGCCAAAAATTTCAGAATCGGATCCGAGCTGGGAAGATTATCACAGGCATAACCTATCACCAGGACAAGGCCAGACACATCTCTGCTACAGTTTGGTTCAATCGTGACAGGGCTAACCTCGGTATGAGATTTCGATTCTGCGAGCTGTTTTAAGATAGGGACGTTGAACTTTTCTGCAAATGCGCAGAGCTGAAGGTGTTTGTGAAGGCTCGGCCATGGGTCCTGTTTTGGTTCCTTGGGCTTTCCCGTGTTTGCAGCCAGTGCATCGTTCTTGCGAGCATAGTTCCCCGTGTATGCCCATTCCGTGAAAAGAGTGAGCACCTCTTCCCCCTCGTCTGGTAAATATATTATGCCCTCGATACCCTCTCTCATGTCGTTGTTGACGTGCTTGTTGAGCTCTGGGGATATGCTCGCGAGAAGTTTTTTGTGTATCTTCATTCTTTTGCGCGTTGGTCCGACGTACAACGTGACGTTTCCGCCAAACAGAAAGCTAATAAACAAATGTTAATCACAGGGCTCAAGCGACACGATTTAGGAAAGTAGGGAGTGTTAGTCTTACTCTTTGTACAGTACTCTGGAGAATGCTTGGTTGTGGGACTATCGGCTGTGGGTTTACTGCCAAATAGAGAATTCTGCTGATAATGATTCTCACAACATCCACAAGAATTCCCACAATTTCCACAAGGCATGGAGAGATGATCTAGATGGTATGTATTGGAAAACTTGGTAAATCAATTACTGCGGTCAGGCTTAACCGTCCCAATTGGAAGTACAATTATAGTGCTTACCTAACAGGGTAGGCTCAAACAAGTCAAGCTTGTTGGATCTCGTCAACTGGGGCGCGCAATTTCCTTCTCCTGCCCACCTAGAGTAATTGTGGCCTAGCGCGGGTGATATGATGGTATTGTAGGGTAGGGGAATATTCGTTGGAAGACTGTGGGCGAGTTGCGCCGGCGAGAGTGCAATATGAGCACTGGCAAAAGAAGCGTTAGTAGACAGTGAGATGGAATTTTGAATTTATATATGGAGAAAAGCATGTGCTGAGTGCTATACCGTACTGCATTGTAGGCCTTAATTTAAAATAATTTTCTTAATCCAAATTCACTCGAGCGATACCATCCTGGTTACCGTAAAAACTCTGGTATAACGAACTCGCCTGGACTGGTGGTGCAGCAGTTTTCAGTGCATTGAATAGGATTTCGCTACACCACCAGTCTAGGCGAGTTCGTTATGCCAAATTCCCCGCCTTTTGAACAAGTGTCTTACCAGTGTACGGGATAAGCTACTGCCACTCGAGTACCGTAAAATCTCGCCTTTAATGAACTGACCTGGACTAGGACGGTTTACAATCGGCCAGATTTCTGAATTAATGATAGGCCAAACATCTTGTCTTTCCAAAATTCTCAAAAGCTTGGTTTTCTTAGTACCAGAGATTTTGAAAAGTCCTAGTGCAGGCCAGTTCATTAAGCGAGATTTTACGGTACTTGACCGTCTAAGATGCTGAGAAGGATAGTAGCGAGAACCAGCATCTTGGAGGAGATATATCGCACTTAACTTGAATGAGAAACGCTGACTCATCCGAGGAAGGTAGTGGTTCCCGTGCCGTTCTATGCACCCGATCAAGCAGTCTACAGGATCAGCTATCCGCTTATCGTAGCAACAAGGGCCCTCTGATACTGGAACGGCTTAACTATCATGCCTACGAGATTCTGCTTTATTTATTTACCCTACTCTATGGATGACAGGCATGAAAGCAGGGATATAATGTGGTGCGCCTAAGGCTTTCCTGGTCCCATCTCGAAAAACTAGGCTCTTTTCTTAGAAAGCATAGGGATAGAGTTCACTGTCCTCGGCATGAGAACTTCATGTGGTATGGAGCTTAAGTTTGGAGAATGTAAATTTGGAGGCACGGTAAGTTAGGGAATAGCTTGTCGATTTCAATTATTGGGATCCCGAGTTGAAGAAGCGAGTGAGGATGCATGAAGGCAAAGGGTGTGACGAGAGGCCTTTCTGCTTGTGTAGGCTAGAGATTGTATGTTTTGTGGAGAGGAGTTGAATCCTTGAATTTATGTTAATTAGAGGGCGAAGGGCTGCCTCCCCAATACAAACATGAAAGTGCTTTAGTGTAGGCTCTAATCGCTCTATGGGACATTAGGATTGATAGATTTTATCTTCTCGCCGGTTATAGAAGGTTATGGGAAGAAAGAGAGTATCAAGTGTATTCATTAAATCAAAGCGAAGGAAATTAAGAACTCATATCCGCAATTCAGATTCTTGCCGTCAAGTGAGAACTCGCCTACAGGGGCTAATCGGAAAAACCGAGGTTGACACTAGCATAATAACTGTGGGGACCGCCGTCATCGTCATAGGATTTGTACGTCAGGTCCTCTTGGGGTACCTTGGCCCTTTCAAATGCAGAAGAAATTCCGTCAAGAAATCTGGCTCGGTCAAAATTAAGTCATTAAGGCTAGTTGCCCCCCGCAGCAACTCCAGCTTCCAAGCAGCATATTGCGCCAAAAATTTTAGAATCGGATCCGAGCTGGGGAGATTGTCGTATGCATAACCTATCATCATAAGGAGGCCAGCCGCATCTCTCTCGCTCTGTGGTTCAAGGGGGCTGATCTCGGTGTGAAATTTCGATTCTGCGAGCTGTTTTAAGATAGGGACGTTGAATTTTTCTGCAAAGGCGTAGAGCTGAAGGTGTTTGTGAAGGCTCGGCCATGGGTCTTGTTTCGGTTCCTTGGGGTTTCTCATGTCTGCAGGCAGTGCACCGTCCTTGGGGGCATAGTCCCCCGTGTATGCCCATTCAGTGAAAAGAGTGAGCACCTCTTCCCCCTCGTCTGGTAAATATATTATGCCCTCGATACCCTCTCTCATGTCGTTGTTGACATGCTTGTCAAGTTCTGGGGATATGCTCGCGAGAAGTTTTTTATGCATCTCCATTCTTTTGCGCTCTGGTCCAACGTACAAGGTGACGTTTCCGCCAAACAGAAAGCTAATTAACAAATGTTAATCACAGGGCTCAAGCGACACAATTTAGGAAAGTAGGGAGTGTCAGCCTTACCCTTTGTACTCTGGAGAATGCTTAGTTGTGGAACCATCGGCCGTGGGTTCAGGAGGCGTCTCATTGCAATACCCACAACGCCGACACTCCATGGGGAAAAGATCTGGATGGTATAGTACGTGTTGCATTGGAGGAATACCGGTAATGCTTCCTTACTGGTAATACGGTAAGCTCAAACAAGCCACGCTTGCTAGATCTTGTTAACTAGGGTGCGTAATTTCCAAAGGGAATTGTGGCCTAGTGCAGCTGATATGATAATAGGGTAGGGGAATATTCGTTGGAAAACGGTGGGTTAGTTGCAGCAGCGAGACTGGCAAAGGAGGCGTTGGCAAACAGTAAGACGGAATTTCAATTTATATATGGAGAAAGGTACCGCATTTACTGGTCAAATTCGACCCTCCGCTAGTGGAAACTAGCCTAAGATAGGGTTGATATAAAGACTAGACAGGTTAGTAGCAATGGGCTATAACTTAGGCGAGAGATAGGGTGCTCATACCACATTCACAATGACGAAGGTAGAAAGGTTCTAATTTTGGTAAAACCAAGATTGTCTTTTGACAGAAGTGATGTCACACTTTACAAGCTGAAGATTGGGAGTTGGATGAAGGAGATTATTTTGATGTCTGCTGACACTCCGAAGAAGGTTTGTGTTTTTTCTCCTTTTTTTTCTTTTCTTTTTTATTCATGCGTAAATTTGTTTAAGTGAACCAATTTTGCAAAGCATGATCGGATCTACTCGCGACGTCGAAGCGTTTTTAAAAAAGACTGCATACCACTTAAATCCACGCAAAAGGGCCAAATTGGGTGATATGCAATAGCAGTCTTTTTTAAAAACGGTTCGACATCGCGAGTAGAGCTGCTAACCTCACACAGATTAGCAGTCACTAGCGGCGGGTCGAATTTAACCACTTAACGTAAATGAAAAAAAGCCAACTTATCCGAGACAGTCACTCTATCACGTATTCCACCGGACCTGCCATCAGCTTATCATGGCAAGAAGGCCCCTCTAATACTTGAGCGGCTTAACCATCACGCCTAACCTGCTCTATGGATGGCGGGTATAGACTATCTTCTCTTCACAATACTAGAAAGTTACCCTGTTCGAAAGGCGGGATTTAGCATTCCCTTTTCAGTCGATAGAATACTGTAAGAACTTGGGTATAACGAACTTGCCTGGACTGGTGGTGCAGCGAAATCAGACCCTCCCATTGACTAGCCAGTCCAGGTGAGTTCGTTATACCTACAGTAAGTTTTACGGTAACCAGGATGGTATCGCTAGAATAAATTTAGAGTAGAAATAGGATTTAAGTTAAGGCCTACGATGCAGTACAGTACTCGAGTCACGGTATAGCAGTCACTACACACGCCTCCTTTGCCCTTGCTCATATTGCACTCCCAACACTGCAACTTGCTCGCAGTCTTCCAACGAATATCCTACTACTGTGTGGTACCAGGCCGCGATCACCTTAGCAAGGAAATTACGCACTCCCGTTAATAAGATCCACCAAGTTTAGCTTCCTTGAGCCTATCATGTCGAGTGAGTCCCCCCCTCTCTGTGTTTAGTTTCAATTGCGAAATTTAGGAGCCTGACCGATACCGTCCAGATACAGAGAATTGGTTCGATGCCCTCCACCGAATCGAGTGTGAACGTGGACGTGGAAGTGATGAATCTACCTACCATAAAATCCCCCCCACGACTAAGAGTCCTACAACTAAGCACTCGCCAAAGTACCAAGAGTCAGCCTAACACTCCTGCTTTTCCAAATTGTACTTGAACCCTAGGACTAACATTTGCTTATCAGCTTCCTATTTGACGGAACCATTACATTGTGCGTTGGGCCAGATGGCAAAAAAATGGAGATGCATAAAAAGCTCCTTGCGAGCATATCCCCAGAGCTTAACAAGCATGTCAACAATGACATGAGAGAGGGTATTGAGGGCATAATATGTTTACCAGATGAAGGGAAAGAGGCAGTCATGCTTTTCATTGAATGGGCATACACGGGAGACTATACCTACAAGGGCGACATACCGAGCGGCACCCCGGGACTGAACCAAGATCCATGGCCGAGCCTTCATAAACATCTTCAGCTCTGCGCGTTCTCGGATAAGTTCAATATAGGCGCCTTAAAAAAACTCGCAGAATCGAGATTTCACACAGAGATCAACCCCCTTGAGCCACGGGGTGAGAGAGATGCGGCCGGCCTCCTTATGGTGATAGGTTATGCATACGACAATCTCCCCAGCTCGGATCCGATTCTGAAATTTTTGGCGCAATATGCTTCTTGGAAGCTAGAGTTGCTGCGGATGACAATTGGATTTGATAACTTAATTTTAGCCCAGCGGGACTTCTTGAATCAATTGCTTATACATTTGAACGGGTTAAAAACCAAGCCTGCTATACCCCAAAAGCACCAGACACACAATGCAAACCCACATCAACAATATTCACAACATCCACAATATCAACAATATTCACAACATCCACAATATCAACAATGGCAACAATATGGACAATATACCAGGGGCAGGTAACAGCCCAGGTTGCAGTCAGAGCCGACTCGAGGGCTACCGTATGGTATTTACACTTCGAGTACATTTGACTCACGATAGGTCGGTATTCGCAAGCTAATGTTGTGGTTGTTTTGTTCTTAGTTCATTGTCGCATTGCGCACTTAACTTATGTACCATAACTTATTTTAAGGGCCAGTGCTCTCTTTCTAGCCATAATCTTCCGTAGTCTAGACAACAATGAGCGAAAATATCGCCCCGTACATCTTTACTGCAGCGACATCTCTTAGCCTTATAATTGACACAAGTGTAAGAATTGACCTTGTCGGCACAAAGCATACAGTCTCCAGCCTACAACATACCAGTAGAAACACCTCTCATTATATCCATTACCTTCGTACTATACTAGCATGATACATGCTCACTCGTTTCTACAATCCAGAACCCTAATAACCAAAATCAACAAGCCCTGTCCTAGCTTACCCTTCTCCCAAAGCCCCAGTCATCCAAAGTAAAGCCTCGTGCCAGATAAAACCCTGCCAAAAAGAGTATGAGATGATATATCATATAAACTCTATTCCTATCCCTTCCAGGCCGAAAAGAGCCCAATTTTCAGGGATGGAATAAAGTAATCCTTAAGCCTACTTCATTCCATCCCTGTCTCTAATACTCTGCACTTAAATTTGAATGAAAAACGCTAACCTATCCAAGAAAGACAGTGGTTCTCGCTACCCTGTTATTCTTGGCCAGAACAGGCATATCGCGGGTCAAACGTACTCGAGGTGTAGATATCATACGGTAGCTCGTGGGTAGGCTCTGATTGCAGCCTGGGCTGTTACAGACCGCTAGTATTAATCGGCAAATATCTTGACGTTGGCAGGATATGAATCGCACAGTGGTAGACGATTGAAAGACAATTCACACGGAACTTAGATACTTCGCTCTCGCTCTGAAATTCGCTCTGTCACTCAACTAACTAAAATAACACTAAACGGTAGAGACAGGTGTATAAGTAAAACAAAAACAGCCCATTGTGATTCTTCCATCGATCCCCACACCAATCTCTCTCTTTGCCTCCATGTCGTTGTTCCTCTGCACACTTCCGTGATAGACAAAGGAAAGACATGTCGGTCAAATCTCAAACCGTGAAAACATTCTAGCCCCATCTCCAAAACCATCCACCATCATCTAGACAATCTCTCAAACACTCCCGCATGTTCTAAAGTCAACTTCATGCTTTCAACAAAATATTGAATGGAAGTTTGCACTGTGCGTCTAGTGCTTTTGTGGTATCGTAGGCTTAGTTCTTAACCCGTTCAAATATATAAGCAATTGATTCAAGAAGTCTGGCAGGGCTAGAATTAAGTTATCAAATCCGGTTGTCCCCCGTAGCAACTCCAGCTTCCAAGAAGCATATTGTGCCAAAAATTTCAGAATCGGATCCGAGCTGGGGAGATTGTCGTATGCATAACCTATCACCATAGCAAGGCCAGCCGCATCTCTCTCGCTCTGTGGCTCAAGGGGAATAACCTCGGTGTAAAATTTCGATTCTGCGAGTTGTTTTAAGGCCTCTATATTAAATTTATCTGAGAACGCGCAGAGCTGAAGGTGTTTATGAAGACTCGGCCATGGATCTTGGTTCACTCCTGGGATGCCACTCGGTGTGTCGCCCTCGTGGATATAGCTTCCCGTGTATGCCCATTCGGTGAAAAGCGTGACTACCTCTTCCCCCTCTTCTGGTAAATGTATTATGCCCTCAATACCCTCTCTCATGTCATTGTTGACATGCTTGTTGAGTTCTGGGGATATGCTTGCGAGAAGCTTTTTATGCATCTCCATTCTTTTGCCATCTGGTCCGATGTACAATGTGATAATTCCGTCAAATAGGAAGCTGATAAGCAAACGTTAGTCCTAGGGTTCAAGTACAATTTAAAAAAGCAAGAGTGTTAAGCTGACTCTTTGTACTTTGGCGAGTGTGTAGTTGTAGGACTCTCAGTCATGAGGTGGATTCGTTGGGAGGCGTATCCATGGGACCGCTGAGCTTCCCGGAGGGCTATGCGGAACTCCCATAGTTCTTCTTCTACTTCTTCATCTAGACAGTATCGGTCAAGCTCCTAAATTTCGCAATTGAAACCAAACGCAGCGAGGGGGGGTACTTACCTGACATGATAGGCTCAACTATGCCGAACCTACTGGATCTTATTAACTGAGGTGTGTAATTTCCTTGCTAAGGCAATCGTGGCTTAACACCGCTAGCACAATAGTATATTTAACAGGTATATAGAGGAGTAGGATATTCGTTGGAAGTCTGCGAGCGAGTTGTAGCGTTAATAGTGCAATATGAGCAAGGGCAAAGGAGGAGGAGTGCCAGTGAGCCGACAGTGAGATGAAATTTCAATTTAGAGCATGGGGAGAAAGGTGTGTGCTGAGTACTCTACCGTAAGTACTGTACTAACCTGGCTATTTTATCGACTGATAAGGGGTGTGCCAAATCTCCCGCCTTTCAAACAGGGTAACCCTATGTTACTGCGAGGAGACTTTTTCAGCAAAACGACGCCTGATATTTCACGAGTTTTGTGAAGTGGGATCACGGGCCACACCAGTACAAGTGTTAGGAAAGTGGGGAATCCGGGTGCCTTATCAGTCCATGGGATGCAGCATGATGCCGGTAGTACCGAGACGGGTAAGTTGTGTTAGTGTGGCAATTTAGCTACAAAAGTCGGTCCAAACGGGGTAAAATTTCAACCTATTTGCTCGAGGTATGATAGTTTTTCAACTAGACAAGGCGTTGCTTTGGGTTCTATGGCTAGGCATCCGGAATGGACCTAAAATCGACACAGCGAACGTGGAAAACCCTTGCTAGAACGACACAAAAGTCACTCTTCTTTAATATTATTCACTCTATCTTCTTCATTAGGTGAGTATTAACCATAGGCGATAGAGGTTTTCTATAGATGTACCTAAGCAAGCAAGTATGATTGGTTTTCGGTGTCCAGGACAATACCATTTAGTGCATGGCAATTGTTTAATCACCATGCCAAACCCTGTAATGGAGCCCCCGCCGCCCAGTCAGTCGCATTGCAACGAACACCTAAAATCAACCTTGTTTGCCCAGGGCATCATACATATTCATACAAAATCCGTACAGTTTCTGAATACTCACTTAATTAGAAAAAGTCAGAGCTGATAGGGTTAGAGAAAAGTGGTTCTTAGGCAGTCTTATGGAGAGTTTTCCTTAATTATTACATTTTCCTCAAGGTGTGCCCACTGCTAATTTCGGCTGTAACTTTTGAACAAATTGTTTACTGGGTCTGTTTTAAATACCCGACACCGCAAAACCCTAACCAGCGCCTTGTTTTGACGAAAAAAAACCTATCTTGAGATATGATAATACTGTATCTGCCACCGGCGTATCGTAGCAATAAGAGCCTCAGATACCGGCACTTGAGTGGCTTAATTATCACGCCTTTGTTCGTCTACGGTAGCCTGCTCTATGGGCGACATGCTACTCGTACAACGGCACTTAAATTTTAGTTGTCAATGGTAGATGTGGGGGGAAGCATGGAATGAGGTAAGCCTAAGGCCTCCCAAGTAGCTGAAGCTAGTAAACTTGCAGGTCTGTATATCTTAGAACTTGCTGTTTCGGATAGATTCTTCCTGTATGTACTTGTACTGCAAGAGGTAGGCTAGTTGCTACAGATTTCCGAGAAGTTGGCTGATACAGGTGATTGGTAAAAAAAGAGGAAAATGAGTTCACGGATCATTTAGTCTAGTGAGGCTAGGGGTGATAGCACCCGCATTACCCCTTTTTAAGAGGAAAAATCCACCCTACCGGTATTCACTTATCTTATGAATTCAATTACACTTGTTAAAGTGTTGACGAATTACGTTATAACCATGCGTATTCCAATTTGGGCAATGGTATGACCATCTACGGTTTAAAATGGGATATGGATACAGATGTTGTGATCAACGACACTCACAATATTTCTAGACCGCCGGTATTGGCTATCCATTGATTATGAGATGGCTTTTTAGCCACTGTAGCAATTATCCAGTGACACCGCAGCGCATTCTAAGATGGAGAATTCTATGATATGATACCAGGGCATTCATTCATCTATTAGTGATGCCCAGAACCCACTCGTAATTTTCTAACGTTTAGAAACACAACTACTATTGGATATAGGCAAAGAATTGCCCAGAGCCTCAATATTTTGGTGGCATGCAATAGCAGTCATGTTTGCAAACGGTGTTCGTTGATATTGGGGTCGGTTATCAAACCAGGCTCGGGCGAGATGGAGTTTCGCTCTAAGAGGGATACCTAATCTATGGTTAGGGATAAGTAGCGAATCAGATGGTATCATTTATCATAGTACGGGACCGAAAATGAGACTCTTTTTCCGCGCGGGGATAGGAACAAAGTTTACCGCCCCCAGCAGGAGAGTTTTATGTGGCATGAAGCTTTAGGTTTGAAAAATGCAGTTTGTGAAGCGCTTTAAGTTGGCGCGACTTGCCGGTTCTAATTGTTGGGGTTGCTCGTATATCGTTTCTTTCTCTTCTCAAATACTTCTTCCTTACTATGGGTGTTGAGGGATCCCGGTGGTAATGGCAGGACTGAACCACTTCACTATATAGCTGAGCTACATCCTTCTCGTTATTCATATGAATATTGTTTTCCCAATCAATAATCTTAACCGTTATCGATTACCACTTCTCCGTTCAAGCAATCGCATATTGTTACAGGGGTTCTGGGTTGAAGAGCGAGTGAGGATGTATGAAGGCAAAGGACGTGATGAGGTGTTTCCGCTGGCGCGTAGTAGGCTGGAGGTGTATGCTTTGCGGAAGTGAGGTCAATTCTTGCGCTTGTGTGGGTTATAGAAGAGGTGTCACTGGTTTGCCGCAAGAAAGAGTGTAAAGTATTTTTATTACAGCAAAGAGATACAGATTAAGAACTCACAGCCACACTATTCAGACCCTTGTCAACAGGAGAGAGTTGGCTTGCTTGATAGTCCGGTCAAATTCATAAGAAATTCCTTTACAAACTCCGGCCGAGTCGAGACGAGTTGAATAAATTCATCTCTTCCCCTCAGCAACCCCAATCTCCAAGAAGCGTATCGTGCCAGGAATTTCGGAACCGGGTCTGAGTCCGGGAGGTTGTCATACGCATACTCTATCACCGAAGTAAGGCCGGTCGCATCACCCCCGCGCGCTAGGTCGACTAGGTTGATCTCCTTGGAGAAATTGGACTTCGCGAGCAGCTTTAAGGTAGGTATATTAAACTTGTCGGAAAACACGTAGAGCTGAAGGTGCAAGTGAAGCCTGGGCCATGGATCCATGTTTGCCAGTGTGTTGGACTGCTGCTGTCTAGTGGGGCCCAAGAGTTGAAAAGCTGGCGTGTTGTCTACAATGGTGTAACCTCCAGTATACGCCCATTCACTGAAAAGGCTGAGCGCCTCTTCCCCCTCTTCCGGAAAATGGATTTTGCCCTCGATACCCTCTTTCATGTTGTTGTTGATGTGCTTGTCGAGCTCTGGGGATATGCTAGCGAGGAGTTTTGAATGCATCTCCATTTTTTTGCGATTTGGTCCAATGTACAACGTGACGGTACCATCAAACATAAATCTAATAAACGAAAGTTAATCAAGTGACCCAAGGAGCACAATTTCAAGAGCAGGGGGCATCGGCCTAACGCTTGGTACTTTGACGAGAGTTTAACTGCGGAACTCTCCGGCATGGCGGAATTAGGCTTTAATGAAAAAACTTGGGCGGTAGTTGAATGCGCTTTGGAAAACTGTGGGTAGAGTAGAGCTGTGCTGGTGAGAATGGAGTCTGAGTATTAGAAATAAAGGCTGTGGTAGAATAGTGCACCGATATATGCGCACGAAAGCTGCGTTGGATGCCTTAAATTGTCTTCCTTTAAACCGCTGTGACTCTCCAGGCCAGTTCACAATCGGGGAACCCAGCCTACTATGGAAGTGAAACAGCGGATCAGTAAACGCCGCCGCCGCCTCTAGCTACAACCAGACTTAAAGATAAGTTACAAGTATATAGAAATGGACCTAATTCGAATTTGATAGGACAAAACAAGGCCTCGCAAACCGGGGGTATTATTGCTAGCTCGCCTTGAAATATGCTAGGAGCGGTGATACCGATACTAACAAGGTAAAAATTGTTGTTGGTGAGCCGGGAAGGGAGGGCGGATAGTGAAAGCTGGTGACCGGCTGGCGCCCAGTCCAATGCCAAGCTCAACAAATGCTCGCACAATCACGAGCAAGAACTCACGTTACGATCCCCAGGTGGGGTATAGTACCTATGACGTCAGCAGTCTTAGAAATCACGAATCTAACACCCCCTCATAGATTGCAGACAAAAACCCCCACAAACTCCCCGCGGCTGCGAAAGGTCTTTGCGCTCTAAAATTACATCTTTAAAAAGGATAGAAAATCCATCAATTCATCACAATCCACCATGGTAAACGTCCTAGTTCTGGGAGGTATTCTACACCGCACGCGCCCCCGATGTTCTCTCACTCATTAACCTACCCCACTCCCAGGCCACGGGAAAATCGCCCAAATAGTCTCCAAAATGCTCGCAGAGAAAGGGCATCAGGTCACCTCTATCATTCGTGACCCATCTCAATCTCCCACGATTGAATCTCTCCACAAGAACGTAACCCCGCTCGTCTCTTCTCTAGAAGAATCCACTCCATCCAGTATTCAAAAAGAAATGGAAAACATCAATTGGGTCGTCTGGTCCGCCGGTGCTGGGGGTAAAGGCGGCACCCAAAGGACCAAAGCCGTTGACGAGATCGCTGCGAAGAAGTATATTGACGCAGCGGCGGAGGCCCCATCCGTGGATACATTTTTAATGGTATCAGCCTCGGGTTCGAGAAGGACGCCAGCGAGTTGGTGGGATAAGTATGGTGTTGAAACTTATCAGCGTGGCTGGGAAGTTATTGGGGCGTATTTTGAGGCTAAAACTGTTGCTGATGAGCATTTGTACGAGGTTGGGAGGAAGTGGGGGATCAGGGATATCTGTCTAAGGCCCGGGGGGTTGAGTGATGACCCGGGGACTGGGTTGGTATCCCTGGGGAGGTGTAAAAATACTGGGGGGGTTACGAGGGAGGATGTGGCCGATGTAGCGGTCAGGCTTTTGGAGAGTGATGTTGTTGGGGGGTTGTGGATTGATATGATCGGCGGGGATAAGAAGGTTGAGGAGGAGGTAGCAAGGGTTGTTCGGGATAAGGTCACTTCGAAGGAGTGATGCACTTTAAGCAGTTCACTGGATCAGCCTACTTCTTGTATCGAAAACACCAAGTTAGATTACCAGTATTAGCGGCCTTTTAGCGGCTTAGATTAAGCTATTTGTACATTCCAAGTGCCTAGAGAGAGACTCCCAAAATTTCTGACTGTTGAGATAAATTTAGCCCCCAGTCGTGTAAGATTTACTTAATCGACAACAAAAAACAAGCCCTTATTAATCTATTTGACACCCTACGAGATACAACAAGAATAGAAGCGCTGCGAGATGTAGATGATTTGCATAATATGGTTGAATGCTAGACTGCTTTCCGCTGCTTCCCCTATCATGGCACAACTGATGTGGGGAACAAACGCCTCCCTTCTTTCCCGGTACCGGTATAGACTACAATTCACATCCTCTGCTATCATTGGGTTACCTCTCACTGGGCTCAACTCCTTGTCAATACGCCCAGGTTGATCACCATTCTCTTGCAGAGCCGGCACCGCAGTTAGCTGAAAGAAAATCCAGAACTACTGTTCGACCTCCCACAGATACTTCTGGGTATTGCCCCTAATATCTATTGAATCTATCACCTCCAGTTGATATTATACAAACCACGGTGTCACTAAACGCCCTCGTCCCCTCGCCAGATGTGGGGCACCGGCAGCCCGGCAATTCCCGCCGAGCCCCACATCTTATAAGCGGTCCGTGCGCGCGAATCTAGATGATAATTCCCCGCTAAATTCCAGCCCAGATCAAACTTATGCCCCAGCAAGTAATACCGGCAGTCCAACAGAGCTTCAACCCCGGCTCGGAAAAGGCGATGTACGAACGGACGACAAAAGTGGAATCTAGCAAGATGAGCGCAGTCGACACAATAAATGCCTTATTGGAGGATACGAGAAGTGATGTTACCGTCATCGTTTCAATATTGGAGACGTTGAAAGCTGAAGGGGGAAACGAGTTCGCGAAAGGAGCTGAGAAGTGCGGTGATGCTTGTCGGCAACGTGAGCTCCCCCCACCAGCTTTCTCAATATTTACCGGGAAGATATTTTACACGGATGGGGGGCTAACGGTGATGATGGGGTAGCCGAGTGGAGGCAGATATTCGGCGACGGCGGGATCTTGGAATTCTTCTTGGATCAGCTGGACCAAGAGGTTAATCCTCTACTCGGCCGACAGGTGTTTCGGGTAATTGCAAATTCGATTGCTGATAATGGTATGGACGTGGGCGCTCCTATTGCTACGGTCTATGTGTGACGATACTAAGAGACAATGGTGGAGAATAGATGAGAATCGGCAGAGGCTGATAGACCACCCTACTGCTCTCAAGACAGTCCTTTCTCTTATTACTAGTGAGGACTTATCCATGTTCGCCGCCGCAACATTACAAAATCTTACGCTTGATAATGGTAACTTGCCTCTTTGACCGATCCAGATAAGGACTAAGACAAGCACTAACTCTTGAGGAGAGGCCGCACAATTGAAAGTTATTGAAGAAGGCGGCGTAGAGGTGCTCATGGAAATAGTTACCGCCGATGACGACAGTCCAGCAGATATTCAAGTTCCCCTTCGAGTTTTAGAGCTATTAATACCGCATGGTCCCTCTACCCGTTCACCTCGCACCTTCTTAATCACTAACTCAATCAATAGACATCGCCAAACAAGCCACCCCCCCAACATGCATCAGGCCCCTTCTCTCGAAACTTTCCACCGAAGTCACCCCTATAGACGACCGCGTCCTCCTTCTCACAATCCTAACAACTCTACTCACCCACCCACCCCTCCAACTCGCCATCCTAGAGCAAAATCAGTTCCCTCTCCTCCTCCAAGTCTTTGAAACGACCCACTCCCTTCTCTTCGACACAACCCTCGACATAGCCGACCGCAAACGCCTCCTCTCCGCCAAATCTCCACTGATGGACTGTATAGCCGATATTTCCTGGAAACCCACGTTCCTAACCACCTACCCACTCTCATCCGCACCCATTGCTAAAATCCTCACCTGGCTCTCCTCGACCAGCGAGCCCCACCGCTATGACAAGGTGGTTGTCGCATGCCTGGTATTTGGAAACGTAACGCAATCCGCAGAAGTATGCCAGGAGCTGATACACACATACACGCTCCACAAGACGCTATTTTCAGTGATTCATCGGGCGGTAGAGGGATACGAGCAGAGCAAGAAAGAAGTCGAGTCACTCCCGGCAGGAGTGAGGCTAGAGACTGCCGGCGCCGGGAAGGGCGGGATATACCTCTCCCTCCTACATAGTGCATTCGGCGTTCTCAGGAATTTTTCCGTGCCAAAGAGCGAGAAGGCCACTCTCGTCGACGCTGGTGCACTCGATGCCATCCTGGCAGCAGTAGGGATGGAAGGTGTGGGCGTCGGTCAGGTCTGGTATTCCGCCGCCGGACTCGCACGGCTATTGTGCGTTGATTGCGTAGAGAATTGCAAGAAAATCACCTCCCCTCGTGAAACCGGCGAAGCAACCTGTCTGGAGAAATTATTACGGACATACACACAGGCAGAAGAACTTCCTACAAAAACCGAAATCGCCCGCATGGTCGTTAGCATTCTCCGCTGCCTCTCCTCTTCGCCACAGGATACTCCTACCGTCTATCACCCTGGCCTAGCACGTCCGCTATGGGACATGGTCCTGCAGGACAAGTGGGCTGTTGTCCGCAGCGAAGGGTTACTGGGACTAGCCTTATTGGCGAAGGGATCCGGGGCGAGTGAGCTCTGGCAGGAGTGGGGGGGTAAGGAGTGGGAGGTTGTGGATAAACTTGACGGGAGAGATTTGGAGAATGTCGGGGTGATGATTGTGAATTTTAAGAATGGAGAGTGCGCGGGCATTATTGCAGGGAATGAGAGGGTGGAGGGGTTGCTGGGGAAGTGCCTTTCTGGGAAAATGGCTGAGGTCCGGATTAAGGAGGGATAGGTTAGACCGGCTGTTGGAACGGTATCACGAATTGTCACTCGAAGATTGGATAGGGATATTTTGAGCAATGGGAAAGTAAAGCACTAGATCAAAAAATTTCGTCCAAGGGACCCTCCCCCATCCGCATCAACAGCATCCGTTTCCCACCTCCTCACCCGGAGACCCTTAATGCCTATGAGAATCCAAAATCCCACAGCGCCTTATCAAATCGGTAAGAAATGTAAACCCTTAGAGAACCCTTGAAATCTTTGTAAAGCCGTCGAGAGGGCCTGCGCTGAGTGAGAGGTATCCTATCGCCGTATATATGTATATCATACCTTTTTAATTTAATACAGGCCCTCACACAAAATCTAAACCCGCTCCCACACCAATTGACAATTGTAAATGACCGACTCAATTGCCTTTTTTTATATATGATATCATACTAAGGTTCTTAGGGGGGGTTGAACGCAACATGATTTTCTCTAGCCCATTTCAGAAAGCCCCGGTTACTTTCGGCGGCGAAGGAGAGTTTGGGATTATCTCCGGAAATGTCTCACCTTTTTGGAGTGGATTTTGTGTACAGCACTGCAGAGATTGGTTTTTCAACGGGGAAGTTTTTCGGTTTGGTATTATACTTTGGTAAAAGTAAAGTAAGGTAAAGAAGTTAGATGACCTGGGTTATGGTGAATGGTGACGAGAGAGAGAGGTGGCGGCGTGATTGTGATGCTTTCACCGAATACCCGAATATCTACAGGGGGGAGTGGATATATCGTGGCATCTATCTACAGAGGGTATCACACCGTGGGGAGAAAAGGACTAAATATTAATATCCAACGGCCCATACCCCCTCTCTCTCACCCCTTCCTGTACAGCTTCAATCAATTCCGCAACTACATCCCTCCAACCCTCATCCACTTCTTCCCCCTCCTCCTCCTCTTCTTCCTCCTCTCGAAACCCCTCCTCAACAATCCTACCAAAAACCCTACAAGCAATACTAGCCTTCTCCATATTCAGCTCTACCACAACGAGCCTCTTCAAAAAGTCCCTAACGAGGTCTACATCCCTCCTCTCCGGCTGGTCCCCCTTCGCCGCCGCGAACCACCCCTCCATCATACTCCTAATCTCAGCGATATCCCCAACCGGAATGCGCTCGGGGCCAAGGTAGCGCTGGCGATCCAAGGGGGGAAGAACAATCGCGTTTGCGAGACGCTGCTGTAGTGCGGCGGCTTCGCGCATGGCCTTCTCTTGCGATGCTAGGTGCGCCGTATGGTGCTTTCGGGCTTCGGAGATGACGTCTTGGCGGGTTTCTGCATCGAGGGTTTGGAAGAGGGGTTTGTTCACCTGGCCGGTTGTGAAGAGCCAGGGGGAGACGTCGATGCCGTTTGCGTCGAGGATTTTTTCCGTGGCGGGGACGGCGGCGGCGGCGGCGGCGGCGGGAGGGAAAAGGGTTTTTGGCTGTTGCTGTTGGGCGGACATTGCCTTTCGGCGTTTTGTTGGTGTTGGTGGGCCTTTTTTGGACCAAGGGAGGTGACGGTTTTTGCGAGGGCTTTGGGGGGGTGCGGGGCGGAGGAGTTGTGCCGGTACTGGAGGTGGTGGAGGAGGTGGTGGCGGACGCTGCCGTTGCTGCTGTTGACGGTCTTCCTCTTGCATGGCGAGATATAGGGCTTTATCCTCCTTCGACATTTCCTTCCATACATCGGCGTCGACTTGGGAGTTTGGGAGAATGTCTAGTTCTAGATCTTCCACTCCTTTGCTCACGTCGTTAGGGCCATCGTGCTGATAAAGTAATTGTGCCTCCGCCTCCTCTTCCTGAGCTCGCTTCTGACGCGCAGCTTCCTCCCGTATGCTCTGCCTTATTTCTTCTAATACGTCAGGGTCCACCTGAGAGGGTATGAGAAATTGTGACATTGGCGGACTATGTGGAGGTGATGGTGGTTAAAATCTTTGTACCGGTGGTGGTGGTTTCGGCTCCTGCGGTTGTTCTTTCCTGGCTGATCATGTTCCACAGCCAAGCAGCAGCGGAACTGCAGAGAGAGTGAGACCTTGTGGCTTTTCTGATCCAGTGATAGAGGTTTAAATTGGGGAAACAACAGGAAGATACTGTATTCACGAGTTGAGATTCTAGGAGTTAGGGAACTGTCTGTCTCCGGAGCCAGGTTGCAAGGGAGAATTTAAATAAGCGAGGAAGTCTTACTAGCCGAGTCACAAGATAGCCCGAGCTTTTTTTTCTTTTTCTACTCGAGTATCATACCGTAAAAACTCGTTAAATTGGGTATCGGGGATCGGGTCCTGAGCCCTTGCAATCGGCGACAAAACACCTCGAGAAGGAATAGTGTTTCCGGACAGGGTATAGCTTGGGGAGGTTGAGCTTGCCGAATCTCGTTAACTGGTATTCGTTATTCTACTAACCTGCCCTGCTAAGCCTATTTTGCTTTAGTACCGCCGGGTGTCCCTGGCAGCCAGGTACCCCAGCTTAATACCAGCAATAATAATTCGAGCAACCTCAACAACTAAAAATCATCTACGCTTAGCCATGCTCCCAGAGTGAAAGGGTGCTACCGTTAGGGTGGGCAATTGGCCATATCATTTTGGTCTGGTGGCTATCGAGGGGAATACTCTCACCGATTTTCAGGTGAGGCATGATACTTGGTTGCGAGCGAGGTACAAGTGTTCGCGTTAATTTGACACCCCGCGATACAACTATCCCACCTAGATCTACGATACCCAATTTAACGAGTTTTTACGTTAGTATGCCCAATTCAATTCCATTATGCACACGCAATCTATTTGTGTCCAAAACGTCAGATTCTTTGAAACACCAATACAAAAAAAATAACTATCAAACTGAATAGACCTCTTCCGAACTTTTAAACTTCACACACAACACTGAACTCGTCATTCCAAAGTGGGACGGCGGCAAAAATGAAATTATTATTTTTCTTTTCCTTTCATTCCTCCCTCGTCCCTCCTATTTTAACCCAGTTTAGATCCCCAAATCACTATACCCCAAACCCGTATAGTGGTCAACTCGTAACAACAAATTTCTTTATTCCATCGAACCGAGCTCCTTTGGCTCACTCGCGGGGTTCAAATACCCAGCATCAAAGGCGGCCTTCCAAAGGCCCTCAAACATCTTGTTGTACATCGAACAGCCCTTCCCGCCCTTCTGAATCTTGCACGTGAAAGCAAACTTAACCTCGGGGTCCACATCCTCAATAGATTCGTATCCCTTAAGTGCGATGATGCTCTGGAAAACGGCACAGTATTTATCTTTTCCGGCGAACTTGATGAGACCGTTGACTCTGGTAGTGGGTGTATTACGGCGGATATCAAGAGCGCAGTAAGCCATGTACCTCTCCAACGGGTCATCGACCTTACGAGAGATCTGGCGTGGGCACAAGTGCTGGGCGTAATTCTTCCGCTTCTCATCTTGACCCACGCCCATCTCACGCCAAACGAGGTCGGTCTCCTGCCCCCAGGCGCCACAGATGCACGGGAAGTTCTTCGCCGGGCAGTTCGGATCGGTGTCGCAGAGGGTGCCCCAGCCGGTGACTTGGGTGTTCCAGTTTTGGCGGGAAAAGCAGATCGGGAGATGGAAGACACCGGGGCGCTGGGGGTTATCGAGCGAGCTGATACCATCTGCTGTGGCTTCGAGGATATCACTCAGTGAGTCTGCGCTTTTTCCGGGCTCGAGTCCTTGAAGCTGGGATAGGACGGAGGAGGTAATTATATCCTGCACGGAGAGTTTTATGTTAACAGATGGATAAGCGAGAAAGGAATATGGTTCAAACTTACTTCAGCGCTAATATTAAACGGAGGTTCACCCCATTTTTCCATACCCTTGGGCGCCTTGTTGTGGGACAGGTAGTCGAATTTGCGTTCGCTCCACCTGTACATATAACAAGTATAATCTCCAACGCATGCCTTGAGATTCTGAGGCCCGGAGTTATCCCGCTTGCACGAACTTTTCGGCCCAGGCTCGTCTTTCCGAGGGTTGCTACGCCTTTGGGCATCCTTAGCACAAGAGATATAGATTTTATTACGATCAAAGCTCAAGTCGAATAGTCTCATAAAGATGTTTTTGGTGAGCCTCCTACGAGGCGATGCAGTTAGTATCGTGCGGCTAAGATTGGTCGCGGAAGCTTACTCTACTGGATTTCCGTTTTTGAACTTAGAGAGGTTTTGTTTGTGGCCCAGGGGGAGGAAGTTTCCGTAGGATAAGAGCTTTGAAAGGTTTGTGGATCCTAAGTCGTTCGCGCGTTAGAATTAGCTACCCCGTAACGAGAAAATAGGGACAGGAGGATCGGCTCAATTCCTTACCATCAGAACCAACACTACCCCCTCTAAGGATTTTTTCGACAACCTCCGCGATGGCCGCTTTGGACCGTGCTGCGACTTGCCGAGGAACTTCAGCTGTCGAAGCACCCATATCTGAATCTATAACGTTTCTGATGTGGTTAAAAAGATCCTCAAGAACCGAATATCCCGATTCCCTGGCTCGACCGAGTTCTCCTGTACCAATTGTCTTGATGAAGACCTCAGAATTTAGTAAAACATTCCTTGCTCTCAGGACGGTCTTCCAATGCCAGTCTTTCGTTGATGTGGACGAAGCTTCCGAAACGTGGTCCGCGGCATCAGAACGTGGTAAATCAAGATCGGAAATACTCATTTCATAGTTAGGGTCGAAGAGCTTATCGTATTTGAATGGGTCATCTCCGCCTTCGATCATCCGGTAGACCTGAACGGCGCTGTCATAATCACTTCTCGCTCGGGCTAGACCAGCATCTGCTTTCTCGGAAACCTTCTCAACGGAGTGCCATGGTGCAGCCGCGACAACGGCGTGCCGAAGGGCTTCCGAAAATAATTGTGCCTCTGAGGAAATAACATCTAGAGCAGTCAATTTTGCGAGAGCGTTCTCTATCTCGGGCATTAGGCCGACCATAGAGGCAAGTCTCTCCGGAATTTCAGAGAAAGAGTCCTATTGCGTTACATTAGCATCGATAGAATATGCTAATATAGCTTACTTACATGCACGATCCCCATAACCTGTGAGAATCCAACGGCGGCGGCTAGGGAAAAATAAATCTTCCTTCCCAATGAAACATCGTTAACGTTTTTCAAAACATCACTGCAGGCGATATTGCATTTCTTAGTTGAGAAGATGTCGCCGTGAAAAGAGCAGTCCAGGTAGGTGTCATCCCCAAGATACTTCTTCGCTAGGGATTTGAGGAGGCCGTCTCTCTGATAATTAGAGAAGCCCTGGTTGTGCCTCGAATAATCTCGCAAGAAGTCGTCGGTTCCCGATATCCAATAGTTCTCTAACGTTGGCTGGAACTCGCGCGACCTGCAAAGCTTAGGAATATCATCGGCTTTGGTAGCGTCGACCAGGGTGCCAACTTCGCTGATGGCCATCTCTTTGCTCACATCGGTTGCGGCAGAGTCAGCTGCAGGAGGGAGGCGAGGGCCCCCGGCCCTATCTACTGTGGGTTCGGCCCTCTTGAATATCGCCTCCGAGGCCAGGTCGGACCCATCCATAGCGCTGAAATCTGGAGCTGGAACGATAATATTTCTAGGTTCGAAATCATCGAGATAAAATGGGTCATTGTTGTAATGTGATTTCTCGTTAGGAATTTCCGGGGCCAAAGGGTCGTTATTTTCATCGTGTTTGACTACCAGGGGGGCCAATCGATAGGATTCGGTCTCGGATGCAAGGCCATCTGTGTCTGTGGATTGTGAGCTCGATAGATGGCCGTTGGCAGACCTAATGTGAACTATCGCGGTGCCTAAGCACAGTACAGTATAGGTACTAATTTTGCGCATCTTGAGATGACGCACGCCGATTAGTCTCAACACAAACGCCGATTCTCAAGGGGTTTAAAGCTTACTCTGTCGCTTTCCTTATATAACAGAGAATTTTGACGGAAGCAGCAAAATTTAAGGGTAGAGGGAGAAGTAGTATTGCTGTGGGGACGGGAGGAAGAAGGAAAGGAAAGGGGAAGGAGAGAAACGAAATGAAGGAACCAGCAAAGAGGCAGTCACGGGGGGACGGTTAGCGTGCTATCACCATATACAGAAGACACGTATCCGCACAAATCTTCTAGGACACAAGAGTATCCCAAAGAGTATAGAGACTCCACTCCCCTAGACCATATCCAATCTTAGCCTTTCGTCGGGATCTATATTGAGAGTTTACGCATAGGCAGTTAGCAGAAAACAGACTTAGGTGCAAGAATGACGGGTGGCAGTAGAATGGGCTGGGTATCCAAGTTTGGGGAGGCTACGAATTTAAGGATGCCATGATAGTACCCCGCTCATGAAGGAAATATCTCCCTAGCTTCTGTCACAATATTAGAAAACATCTAATGGTCAAAGTGTATTGTTCCGCTGTTGATTTATTGTCCTGCGGCAATCAAATTTCTTCAGGCCCGAAAAGCCCTATTTTACACTTCTCCCAGGTCTCGCCATCCACCTAGGTGTCTAAGACTTTTAGGTTAACCGAAAATAACCTTTGCGCAAACTCTCTATTATGCGAGCGACAACCTCTGGCAATTATAGTAATAATCCCCACCTTAGTTCCCGAGTGAGAGTTTATGAGTGTCGGGTGTGGTTGTGGGGGCAGGGTCCACTATGCCCTGTACCGGATGTGACATTTGGACACGGTTGTCACACCATCGAGGGACAGGGCAAGCGAGATGAGGGCCCTTTAGCCAGACTTTGCAAAGGAAAAAAATATCGACGATGATAATGATGAATTCATGAATTATCCCCTCGGCAAGATATCCCATGAGCGCCTTTCCCGGTCGTAGGATCTGGGTTTCAGAACCCGGAGAGGAAAAATTATGTCATTTATTCGCGTATCGATGCAATTGAGTACCGTAATCCATCGTACTCGTGTCTCCGCGCCAAGAATAGGCACCTGTTTTTGAATAGCCACCACCAGCCCATAAAAAGTATAGTGTTCGAGCTGTTTGGAAGAGTCTGACGAAAAGTGCCAGTAGCCATATATGAAAATGACTTCACGATTCACCACAGTATTTGACACTTTGTGGACTCCCGTGGGCTGGTTTCGATTTTTCTTGGGAGGTAAGTATTCAGCATTAGAGGGTTTGCGCAGCGGAACCTAGGTGGCGGTTAGGAGAAAAGCGACCTAGGTGGGGGAAAGAGTTTGCGCAGAAAATGCAGGTGGCATGACAGCATGATTTTCCGCAATGACGGAAGTGTGATATATGTAGGGTATTGATAGAGTAATCGGCACTGCAATGGATAACATACCTGAACACCAATTCTTTCCAACAATGCTTGCCCGTCAGTTCCTCCACAAGCGAAGTACTAGAAGATTAGTTTTACTACAGCATCTTCGCCTTACACTCTCCCATGATAATAGCCGCAAGAGGGGACCATTACGGGAAGGAGGAAGGTTGGACTTGGATAGCTTGACTGAGGAGGAATGGAGAAACCAATTCCGGTATGTTTTACTTGAGTATTAGTTTGTACATAGTGAGTATAAGAGAATGAAATGTGTACTTACTAGTAGAAGATTTACAAAGAGTGAAGTGGAAGAGCTTGTCGAGGTTCTTCAACTACCAAATCCAATTCAAGCTGATAATCGGATCACGGAAGATAGTCGCACTGCCCTCTGTATGCTCTTAGTAAGATTAGCATATCCAAATCGATTGTGCGACCTTGCCTTAAAGTTTGGCTGGCCTGTGGAGCGAGTATCACGTATTAGCACAGCGACTCAAACAATAATTCACGATCGATGGGAGCACTTGCTTCGCTGGGATGCAGAGCGATTGACACTGGAAAGATTAGCGAGGTATGCACAGACTATTCAGCAAAAGGGGGCACCACTAGGAACTGTTTGGGGGTTTATTGATGGAACCATCCGGGGAATTGCTCGCCCTACCTATCGCCAACGCACTTGCTATAACGGTTGGAAGCGGAAACATTGCCTCAAGTACCATGGGATTGTAACTCCAGATGGCCTTATTAGCCATTTGTTTGGCCCGGTTGATGGGCGGAGAAATGATGCGTTCCTCTGGCAGGAATCGAACCTACCGAATATTTTAGAGCAACATGCCCACACACCCGACGGAACCCCGCTCCAGGTATATGGTGATCCTGCTTACAGTATCAACCGGTTTATTCTATCGCCTTATCAAGGAGCCCAACTTACAAATGATGAGAGGCAGTGGAACAGGTCCATGTCCCGGCTTAGGATTGTTGCTGAGTGGGCATTTAAGGAAATTATAAATACATTTGGCTTTTTGGACTTTGTCAAAAATCAGAAACATTTACTGCAACCTGTAGGAGTACAATTTAGAGTCGCTGTTCTTCTTCATAATGCTCATGTATGTTTACACAAACCACAAGTTACTCAATATTTTAATATTGAAAATGTACATATACATGAAGGAGTGATAGAAGACGAACTTTTGGAACCCCCCTTATTGTCAGAATATTTTCATAACTAAGATGTCAGTCATGGTTCTACTTGTACACTATAGATTCTTGTCAAGAGTAGATGATTTTTGGTTTATTTGAGTACTACTTTAACTACTGCTACTTAAACGGAAAGAGGTCAACCCTGGCAAGTCTGATAATGAAGGCAGAACGCGACTGGCACATGCTGCTTAGAATAGTCATGAAGAGATTGCGAAAATACTACTCACGCTGGAAGAGGTCCACCCTGACAAGTCAGATAGGTACGGCCAGACACCACTCTCTGATCTTGCTCAGAAAGGGCATGCGGTAGTGGGAAAAATACTACTCAAAGGGAAGAGGTCAACCCTGCGGCTAAGAAGCCTAATAGCACTAGCAAAGGCCAAACGCCCCTCTTGGAATTGTCATGAAGAAGTTGTGAAAATACTACTCGGGCAGCAAGAGGTCTATCCAGACAAGCCAGATATCTACTGTCAGGCACCGCTCTGTCATGCCGCTCACATAGGGCATGCGGTAGTGGTGAAAATACTACTCAAACTGAAAAAGGTTAACGCTGACAAGCCGAATAGTAAAGGCTGAATGCCGCTCTTGCATGCCACTTGGAATAGTCATGAAGAGATTGTGAAAATCCTACTCGGGCAGTAAGAGGTCTACCCAGACAAACCAGATAGGTACTGCCAAGCACTGGTCTCTGAGGCCGCTCAGGAAGGATATGAGAGAGTGGTGAAGATTTCGCTAGGGTGGGAGGTTAAGGGTGACCAGTTTGACACTGAAGGCCGAACACCGGGCTTGCTTGCTGGTTGGTAAGAACTTTCTCGAGTAAGGTATCTTTGCTACTTCCTTGTATCCACCGGGAGAGGTAACAGGAGCAGGATTTGGCCGTACTTATCTGGCTTGTCAGGTTGGCCTTTGCTTGTCCGAGCAGTAGTTTCACTACTAGTACTTCTTGATATCCGCCTAATAGAGTGGCAATTGAGAGTGGTGTTTGTCCTGCGTTATCTGGCTTGTTGGGCTGGCCTCTTCTTGTCTGAACAGTATGCTTGTGACCCCCCCCTTCTATATTTAAAAGAATAATAAAAACACATAGAAAGGAGAGAGGAGATGTAAGATATCCAGTTTTATATACATAGTGTTAGAGTCTAGCTATGTACAATATAATTCTTTTTAGATTTCTCCATCACGGCCCAATGCTTCCAAAATCAATACCAGTTCCTCTTTTCTAGCTTCACGCTCAAGGTAGGCATCATGAGATCGGAGCTCACTTTGCTCACGAATCTCATTGGTAAGCTCAAGAATTCCACGCATGAGATCCTCATGCTTCTCATCATTCTTGGCCTCCAAAGCTTTCATTTCTTCCTTGTCCTCTTGCAATCCTGCCGTAAACTCTTCCAATACTTTTTCGACCGGTTTCATACCAGCAT
>Ga0307507_10004161_pt1 | contig 26245 bp, 16 predicted proteins | sample 7_EM_MG_FD_207223 | JGI IMG/M metagenome (GOLD analysis project Ga0307507, IMG submission 207223) | Populus trichocarpa ectomycorrhiza microbial communities from riparian zone in the Pacific Northwest, United States - 7_EM | ecosystem: Host-associated > Plants > Roots > Unclassified | place...
TAAGGGCGCAAAGAGGCTTTGGGGAAGATTTAAAGGAATAATATAAATTCTATCTAAATCTAAGGGTATATAGCTCTTGAAGAGAACAAGACGTTGCGTAAAGAAGAGAAAGGAATAACCAGAGAATCTTGTAATTAAATAGTTAGGGGTCTTGGTCGATGCGTGCGCACGTGCGCACGCGGACAGACTTCAGTAGAATTCGATTGATCTGGCAGAACTTGGCAGAAGTCGATCAAGGCGTTAAGTTTATCTGTCGAGTGTTTTACCGAGACATTCCTACTGTAACTAGGCTAGTCCTGTTACAGGTAGTTAATTATCTCTTCTCTAAAAAGGAAGGGGTCTACTAAGTCCTAGGTATATTACAGACGTAAATATATCTATACGTCCCACTAATACGGCTGAAGACATAGGCTATTTTAGCTTAGGTAGTAGGGAAGTAGTCTATATTAACTTTAAGCTTATCTTATAGTTAAAGCTTCTAATTATTAAATATAGAGTTAGTTCCATCTATAAGTAATAGGGGGTCCAAAACCTTTGCGAACCGCAATAATACTAATGCTATACGTTAGGCTAGGGCCTTAAGGACTATAGTAAGTCTATAGGTGTCTAATAACTCCTTACTAGGTATAGGGGTGTCTCTAGTTTTAAACAGCTCTTAAATCTATTTAATTTTAGTATTAGCTACTATAAGCTCTTCCTAGGGGGTTAAGATGGCGACTGTTTTACCATTAGAGGTATTTACGAGTCCTATAGCAGCTTTACCAGCTACTGTATTTCTTAGTATAGTGGTAGGGGTATTAGGTAATTTCTGATATTTATTTATTTCTTAGGGGGGGTTCTAGTCCGTATATATCCTATTCTTAGGTTTCGCGTTCTATTTATATTATTTTAGTTCTTAGGGTTTTGTCCTGTCCTTATAGTCCTAGTAATGTCCTTAGGGTCCTATTCTATACCCTTATAGATATATTTAAGTTCCTTCTTAGGAAGAAAGAGTAGTTTAAGCTTTAGATAATGTTAGTAACTTAGTTAATTAAGGTATAAGCACAGTAAGAAGGACGCATGCAAGCCTATATAATTAGATTGTCTATAAACAAGGATCTAAAGCTAGAGAAAGGAAAGGAGAAGAAGAGCAGCGCCGGTTAAAGTAGGGATCTTTTATGCGGTCCTCTAGTTACGTAACCGCAAGTTCTGCCAAGTTCTACTAGCCACGTTCTGCCGTTTTCTGCTAGAGCCGTAATATTAAGGATATATAGCGTAGGTTAAACAGTTTATACTTATCCTTTAGCCTCTACCTTACGCTAGCTTACTCTTTTAAATAATATCTAACCTTTTAATATGGTACTAGGACTAAAGGATTATTAGCTATATATCCGGCGTCTACTATATAGTATTTTCCTAGTAGTATATAGAAGCCTTAATTCTGCGCAAAACTAAATACCTAGCCGTTATATATAGAGCCTTTCTACCCAGGTAGAATATATATAAAGTTTATATTAAAATCGCATGCTATAAGCACGTTCTGCAATATCTAGCCCTTCCTATTTCACTATACCAATTACTTAGCTACTAGTACTAAAATAGGCACATATAAGCCGTTAAGCGCGCCTATACAGTTACTAAAAAATAGCCATATTTTATTGTCAGATTTAATCCGTTTAGATATATAATTAGGCGGCAATTTAATAATATCTTTATGTAGCTTATATAGAGCATTAAGAACTTTATAGAAAACGCTTATATAGGTAAGTTCTAGTCTTCTATAACTTTAAATACTAACTACCTATATGCTAATTATACAAGTTAAATATTAAAACTCCTACCCAGCCATCCTTATACTAAGCCCCCCCCCCCTATATATTGCCGTAAATATTATTAGCTTCTGCTCCGCTAATATATATTCCTATAGGCGTAATTTATATTTATTAACTAGCCGATCAAGCAGCAATTTAAACGTCCTTTAGTCTATACGGGTAAGTGTTTTAATTGCCTTAGGAGGACTATATAACAGCTCTACCGTTATTACCTTACTACGGAGAGGATTAAATATCTACTAGCGCTTGCTATTTAATATAGGAAGGTTCTTTGTACTATTAATAAGCATATAGAACAGCGCCAGCAGCGCATAGAGGCCTGCGTATACTGCTTTAGATATATAAGGCTTTATAGTTAAGGTTAGTAAGAATTACGTAATACATATAATCCTTTAAAAAAACATTATAATTAAGGTCGGATTAATTAAACGGCTAACCAGGTAGATATATAGGACCCCCCTTTTTTAACAGAGGGTGTAGGTAGAATTCCACCTATTTAATAGCCTAGGTGGGCAAAATCACGCAATTTATACTACTTTTAGCTATATAATCGCGGTAAGCGCAAGGACGCTAAACAGGCTAGGTAGAATATTAATTTCAGCTGCCAAGACTGTCCAACAGGTGGAAATTAAACAGGTAAGGTAAACAAAGCAGCTCCTACCTGTTAGATATTTAATCGACCTGGAAATATCGACCTGTTCGTTCCAGGTGGGTTTTTTGGGCGACGAACAGGTGGGCGCGAACAGGTGGAAAAAAGTTAGTAAACGAGGCCTTAACCTCTCAAACACCCTTGAAAACCTCTCTAATCTCACGCCTGCTATATGATCATTGCGTCCGCATTCCATCATTATCACGCCAATTCTTGGGAATATACCCTTCCTTAGAACCACCAGAGTAATCACGGACGACATCAGCACTCAGGCAGCACAAAATCGTCAACAATCTTTCACAATTACCATCTCCTCCTGCCATAAATCCCGTGTTCGACTGACGAGTATATCGTCTTCCTATCATGACCAGTTCACGTTCGGAGACCTCACCATAACCCCTGGCGCCTTCCCCGACACCATCCACATCCCCTGTTTACAGTATCCATTTTCGACTACGGCCGTCGCAAGCCGGTTCGGTGATAATCTCGCCGAGCACCAACAGTACATCAACGATCTAGAAGAGACATTGAATACGTTGTGTCACTCCTGTGCATCCAGTGCAATGCAAGCACGAGGCGCGACCCAGCAGCGCGTCCTTGATCGATCGCACGAGGGGACTCATTCATCCCTGCAGGAGCAGAGGCGTCCGGGATGGTGTAGTGGAAGAAGAGTGCACTAGTTGGAAGCAACCCACCTCGTCCCAGGAGTCACGAAAGTCATATTCACAACTCTCGGGAGGCGATTCTTGGCCGTACGTGAATGTCAAAGGTTGCCAAGGGGATTAGATACTGTTCTGGGCTGTTCCTGACGATCTTATACTCCAATATGTAATGTAGGGGTATTCATATGCTTTATGCTTCCAGCAGTTTCAGTGCTTCTGCCCGTAGAGCTGCTCCTCCAGCATTACAAGCACACTTTAGCCATGCAAATGATTCCAGCATCCTCTCCGCATCACACCAGGAACGGATTCCCCAGTGAGCTGGGACCTGGCTTAGGCGCTCAGTGTACCGCGTTCTGGCGGGATATCCAAAAGCTGCGATTCCTGCAACAGTCAAACAGCATAGATAAATACTGCCAAGTCCGTAGCCACCAGAAAAAGGGTTAATTCGATTAAGTGTCGCATCCGATGCCTGGAGTGTGTATTCGCGTGCGTATTTTGAGCGCGGGATAGGAAATGTAATCATGACGCTATAGAGCAGGGCGGTCAGCCTAGAATCTTCGCAGATTGGACGTCTCTAAAAATGCTTTGCCCCGGTAGAATCTAGTTCCTGCATCTTTACGAGCTCCTCTGCAGATGGGAGAGAAAGAAGTCGGTGTTGAAGTACATTTCTGCTGTCCGCTATTCTTGTTATGAGTGGCTGGTAGAGAAGGCCTTCATGAGATGCATGCAAGGTGGCCGAAAAATCGGCCAGGTCGTGGAAAAAATCAACGTAGCTGCTGTCCAGGCCTAACAGATTGAGGTAGCTGAATCCCGGACCTCGCCTCGCAGATTCATTACTTAAATTAAAAGCCTGTGCAGAGCTCTCTAGCCTTTCGAAAGAAAGTATTCGTCCCTATGGAGTCACAATTGGATAACAAGGCCTACACATTGCTGCTGCTGCTTGGAGCAGGTAAACGCTATAGCGAGCACATTTAGCGCCGCATATCTTCAGAAAAGAAAGTCACTTTAAAGTTAAATAATAGGATAACTTACAATGAAATGCCCGAGGACAGGCCATACGACCCAGTCCAAGAAAATCCTCCGATATTCTCAATCAGTTTTGAAAGACCATTCCAATGTACCCATGAAAAGTCACAGGTGCCATAGACATTGATCTAGTTCGCCGGCCGCAACGGCGGATTAAAAATTGTCGGATCTAGTGGTAGAGTAGTAACTTACCAACACTGATTAATAGCCAAAGACTCGATTATTGTAAGTATTTTACATGTCGGTGGATTGGTGCCTGACTAACCATTTAGCCTCATTTTCGTGGTAGATCTGTTCGGCTATCACTTTCGGGTTCTTGTTCCAAGTCGGAAGTTGAGCCTCAAGGTGGGGCGATGAACCCATTAGAAATACGTGAAGCAAAGTAGGGTTTTTAGCACCACGTCTCAGCCATCGAGGAGCAAAAGGATTCCGAACCCCATCGGAGCCATACTCGGAGAAGCCAGGCCAAATGACATTCGTGAGATAGTCAAGAAGCCCGAGGTCGCGAGTGTTTTAGAAAGCGCACAAAAGGGATCTATTCTGCCACCAGGAAGAGGATCTCGAAGAGTGCCTGGTCGTAGCATCCGGTTCGCCAAGGAAACCTGATGAATTGTATTCTCAATCAGCAGTGATTCTTGCGATCTTTGATCCGAGTCACCATCTGCAAATAGTTGCTGCTGCCGAGGTGTTGGAAAATGATCTTTTGCCTTGCTTGACTCTTTCGCAGCCAACCTTTTTGCTCCCTTTCGCTTCTGGCTACATGACGTTGAACCAACGACCGTCGTCCCGCTGGAGCTCCGTGAACTGCAGTTGTCTCATCGACAGACAAACAATCGAGATTTTACGTTTTCTAATTTCGGAACATCAGCTCCTGCCTTCTTCGAACTCTCTGACACCCTACGAATTCGCTGGTTTCAACATGACGATGGCTCTGGAAGAGTCCTCCACATGCGCCTACACGCGTTTCCTGCTTACATAAGCAGACTTCCTTTGTTCCGTTTTTGGTCGGTCTCCGTAGCAATCACTTCGGTTTCCGTACCGATATAGGCCTATATTCGTCGTAGTTAGATTCCATATTCTCATTCATTCATTCCAATATCATTCAGTTCATCACAACATTCACCTACGGTTTCAAAACCCCCAATATCTCATGTCGGCGAGAGCCGAGCTAGGCACCCGGTCTAATTTTCATGCAGCTTTGTGCACGACCAGCGAGATTCAATTTCGCTTAATTGCCCTTCCCTTTAGCTAAGGGGGAGCAGAGGAAGCGTACGTCTTTAAAAAGGTCCTTGCGTGTACAGTCTCGTGCACGACCAGCTTCCTCCCCCCCTTAAGCGAATCGCAGATTCGCTACGGGCATTTAATTTCGCTAGATTGCCACCAACTGTACATAGTAATCGAAGCGAAGCCGCATGCTTGGCTGTAAGTGCTGCTGTCCACAATCGATCTTCCTCCGTGGTGTCGTGATCGTTGTAAAATATTGTGAGGTTTCTACCTATCTTCTACCCATAGTATGGCTCCGCGAATGGGCCCATATTAGCACGCCCTAATTGAGGATCTTCTTTGACTTGGAGCGACTCGAGCAGAGTATGCCTCTACCGCTGGTTATACGATTTGCTTAATTACCTTAATTAGGAGGAACATGCGAATCTTTGGCTCGACTTGGGCGCCTTTAAATGGTGAAGGTGGCTAGTTCCTACTAAGCAATCTGATGATTATAGTGATACTAATGCGGCTGGAGGAGAAGCCAACCCTCTTTAGTAACGAGTTACAGTGGCTAATCTATAATACGTTTGACGTTGTAGTAAGCCGCTATATAATATTTTGAGAGCTTTATTTGGCTGGCTGGATAAGGAAGCTGGTAAGCTAATTAGATCCCCTAGTTATAGAGCTTAGAGAGTAGCTTATATAAAGAAGTGTTGCTAGGTAGCCCTTAAACGTAGCGCTTACGATTATGATATATATTTTGCCATTATATCACAGTATACCGCCAATCAACTAGTATTTGTAGATGAGTCGGGTGCGGATTTGAAGACAGGCGTACAGAAGACGGGCTAGGCTCCTTTAGGTGTTATACCAGTCTTGCAGACACCATATAATTGGGGTGAGAGGAGGCTTAATATACTGCCTATGTATACAATTGACGGCGTACTGGTAGCTTTAGTATATAAGGGCTTGACAAATGGCGAAGGCTTTAAGTTCTGGGTGGCAAATACTCTTCTGCTATGGTGTAATTGCTTTCCTGCTAAGCGATTAGTAGTAGTTATAGATAACGCCAGCTTTTATTATTTAGAAAGGATGCAGTCTCTCTTTAATGCCTTTGGCGTTAAGCTGGTATATTTACTACTGTACTTACCTAATCTAAATCTAATTAAAGAGTTTTTTGGAGAGCTAAAGGCCTTTATTTGGCGGCAGTGGTTCTCTTAGCTAGAGTACCCAGAAAACTTTAGCTATAGCTTTAAAGCGTTCCTCCTTTGGTGTATAGATAAGGTTAGTAGCAAGGGCAAGAGCGTGAGAGGCTATTTCTAACATAGTGGGTATAATTGTTAAGGTTTTTAGGGTAAGAGTTATAATTAATCTTTAGTAGCGTTTTTAACTATATGTGATTTACCAAAAGGCTTTAATTTGTTATATATATAGGGTGTCTTCGTTACTTTAGGGGAGCTAGCAGTAATAAAGATACCTTATATTTTGCTAATTATAATAATCTACATCTTAAAGAACCCAGATATAGGGCGTCTCTATTACTATAGGGGCGCTAGCAGTGGCAGAGATACCCCATATTTTGCTAATTATCTGTCTTAAAAACTCCCCTTAAGCTGCGTATAACGCTTATTTGCCTACTTCTTTAAGTCCTTCTATAGCCGTCTTGTGACACCTAATTTAATACCAGCCTTAATAAGCTCCTTAATAGGATTAGCGCCATTAGATTTATTATATAGGAGCTTTAAGTCCTACCTTAAATCACAGACGACTTTGTATGTAGCTTTAACATCAGCCTCCCAGTTAAGATCGCTAGCTACACTCTGCCTTTAATACTTAAAGAACTCCTCTAGATCCTTTACGCGGTTAATACCTTGTGGGCGGTATATTAGTAATATAGGTAAGGACAATAAGGGCAGTTAGCTTACTGGTATAGGAGTAACTTGCTGATCTAATATTAAGCCTATAGAGCTAATGTAAAAGTGATTGATAACGCCTAGGCTATTAACTGTAGAGCCCTTACTTGAGGTAGATTAGTATACTCTTCTACCACTTTTTCCTCTTGTTGCCGCTCTCTTAGTAAGCCAAGCAGCAAGCTTATAAGGTGGATTTTTAATATTTGCGATACCTTGCTGAATACCAGTTACCTACTCCCGTAAGTCCTTATCTATTAATTTAATATCCACCTGGCCAAGTATATAATACTAATTAGCGTTAGGATAGTGCTTTTTATAGCGCTAATACCTAGTAAGCTTAACTCGCAAGCCTATTAGACTTGTAATACTACTAGTAGGTATATAAGGCGTTATATTAAGCTCTAAGCTCTGTAAAGGCGTTGGAAGTTTATTACGGAGTTAATTAATTATTAATGGGTAAGAGCTAACGTAGGTAATAGGGTTATGACGGTCGGCATAGTTATAACAGTGGGGCCCCACCGCCTGCCTAAATAGGCCTACCGCCTGCCTAATTAAGTATATTGCCAATTCTAAAATCAAAACAGGAAAATCAAAATAGAGGAACTTTTAAATGCTTACATTGTGATTAAAAATATTCTTATTAACACCATAATACCTCGCTGGCCTCTATACTCTAATCGCGACAAGACTATACAAATTGCTACTACTGCCTAGCATTCTGGCCTCTACGACAGCCAGAAAGCCTGCGCAAAAGCCCATAGGGTAGATCCGTAGACATTTCAACGTCGCCTTAATAGAAAACAACAGCCTTATAAAATCGCCCATACCAACCAGAATCGCATTACTGTTCCTAGCAAATATACAATTACTAAGCACTATATATATCTTGCCAACGCCGGGTTTTTATATCGCCAGCACACTCTTCGAACAATTACAACGATAGTGCTTAAACGGGAGCATACCAACCTTCCTTAATACCTTCAAATCGAACCTTTAGGCAAGAAGTAGGTGTATAATTTCCTAAAACGGCAGGAAGAGCTTCGTTGCTGCTACATACATTTAATTAATTAAGAACGAGCTTTTACTAACAATAACCCTAGCCGTGTTAAGAGGTTCTTTTCTAACTACTACAACGTCGTCACTATATACAATATTAACGAATTTGACATATGGAATATAGACGAGACGGGCTTCGCAATAGGTTTGGCTTTTAGTACTAAGGTGGTTATTTTAAGAGGAAGAATCATCAATTTTAAAACAGTTAACGGTAATAGAGAATAGGTTACCCAGGTAGATGTAATTGGCATATATAGGCAAACGATTCCACCGTTTATCATTTTCAAAGGACGGCAGCATACAGATTCTCTATAGGAAACTGCAGAGGAAGCTATAGGAGACTGTTCAATTAGGATAATAGAGAATGGCTAGTTAAATAAGGAAATGGGCCTTAAGTGGCTCAAACATTTTAAACGACATACCTAATAAATAGAGGTATGGGAGGCCTCTAAAATTAATAGTCTAGATATTAAACACCATAGATATTAATTGCTTATTATAGACGGACACACTTCTCACACTAATATTAACTTTGTGGAGTTCTGCTAGAACTATAAAATTATACCTATTTATTTTCTATCTTACTTAACCCACTTCCTACAGCCTCTAGATCTTGTTATCTTTTTAATACTTAAGCGCCTTTATTTAGCCAAAGTTAATAAATATATAGCTCGCGGTATTACGGGTATTAATAGGGACTACTTTCTAAGAATTTTGGGTAAGATTCGACCCTATATATACACCCTAGAATTGATTAATAGCGCCTTTAAGGCGGCAGGGCTTCTTCCTTTTAACCCTAATTAAGTCCTTTAGCGCCTTATAAAAGGACCTTTATTTACACGGCTAACTACACCCCTTTAAAACAAATTAACGATTTTATCCTCACCTCTGCATCTAAAGACTCCTAAAAGTTACTCTAATTGAGCTTGGTACGGCCATATAATTTGTTACCTAGATACCTTACCCAAAGCAGTTAATATAGTTGTTATAAAGCTTACAAGCCACATGGATTTATTAGAGGAAGGTATAGAAATACTATAATAAGAAAATACTGAGCTTTGCAATGGCGCTGCAGAAAGAAGAGCTAAGAAGAAGAATAGGCGGGTAGTGCTTTTTACTAAATTAGTTCTTACTACTAAATTAGCTAGAGCACTTATCGCTGCTAAGGCAGCAATAGCAGAGACTAAGCAGTAGGCAAAAGATACTAGGAAGCGCCTTAGAAAAAATAAAAGCAATGCAGCTATAGTTGCGTAGGCGCAAGTCTAAGAAAGGAAGGAGGCTTGTGCCGTTATAAAGGTAGCCAAAGGAGTTGTAGATCGATATAAAAGGAGCCTTAGAGATGCAGAGAGGAGCTTAAAGAAGGCGCAGAAGGTGTTAATAATTGTAAACAAGGCCGCTATTAAGAAGAAGACACCGGAAGCTTATATAGCAGCTGCTAAAGCAGCAGAGGAGGTATAATTAACGATAGGGGCCCTAGCGACGCTATGGAAGCAGTGGAAGGACTCCTCTACTACAGCTGTAGAGACTGTAGCTCACTCTAGGGCTCTGCGGGACACTATAAGGGCCTTGAAGAAGGATTCTTAACAGGCTATATAGTCTACACAGGAAGAGGATAAGGAGGAAGGGCTAGATAGATTAAGCGGCAATAAGGTGTCGGATGAGAACAATTCTGAAATAGACAACGTCAAGTTAATTAAGGAGTAATTAGCACCTAAAACACCATAAAATGTTAATATAGAGCCTCTTTTATATAAATAAAAGGCTTCATACTGCTCAGTAATATTGTAATACTATGCGATACTTTTTACTAGTATTTCACCTGCAATTAGGCATCTGGCAGAATTTTAATGTTCCAAACCGTTATAACCCTATTACGTACGTTATACTTAATTGGGAATACAGTAAGCCTAATTAGGCAGGCGGTGGGGCCCCACCGTCATAACTATGCCGACCGTTATAACCCTATCACCTATGTTACCTGCTGGCTGATTTCTATCTGGAGTATATATAATTAAGAGGTTAATAGTTAGAGCCTTAATCTCGCCATATTTATTAGTATATTGAGCCTATGTAATAAGTTGCGTATTAATCTTCTGCCACTAATCTGTAACCTTAGAATCTATATTAAACCTAACGTTATAAACGCCTGTATGCTAAGTGTTGACCTTTGCCTTAATTGGCTGGAGCTTGATGCGAATACCTTGCTCTTGATAACGCAGCTCCCTCTTGTAAATAGGAAAGACTTAAAGTCGCCAAAGATTATAATATTGAAGGCTTGTATTAACGAGAGTTTTAGTAAACGCCGGCTCCTTTAGATATCGAATTAATATATTATAATTGTAAGTAATAAACACGCCGCCGCTAGCTCTTCCTATATTATCAATCTCACTCTCTACGCGTAGGCAAGGTGGTGGAGTTATTTCTTCTTTATCTTTAATCGTATTTTGTGGAGGAGACTGAGGAGCTTGAGCAGCTGCCTGAGAGGCTGTAGCTTGATATCGTGGTGTTGTTATATTTGACTGTGGGTAGGTAGGATCCTGTGTTAAATATGGTAACTTATACGGCCTTAATTGAGTTGATCGGCTGATCTGACTTTGAGAAGCCTGTTGGCTCTGCGTACGAGAAGTCTGCTGACTCTGCATGTAGTTAAGCCAAGCCTCTGTATCTTCCTTATTGTCCTTATCTGTAGCTTCCGGATCGTTTTCCATTTCCTTAAGCTCCTCCAATGTAAAGTCTGACTGAACAGCGCTGTATTCGCGTCTTGGCGGCTGTTGTAGGGCACCCCGGTGAGAGCTCCACGAGGGTAGAGGCGTACGTAATGAAGGAGGAAGGAGGCTTTGTTGATTTTGTTGAGGGCGAGGAGACACACCCGTTGATTGAGCCGCTACGCGTTTTAAAGGAGGATTTATATTGAAGGCAAATTGACGATTTTATAACATGATTTTGAATTGATATTGAGACTTTGGTAAGCCAGGCAAGTTCTAAATATGTAGCTTCAATTTGATTGCCCCAGCAACCCTTACGTGCAGGCACTTGGCTTCGCTTCGATTACTATGTACAGTTAGTGGCAATCTAGCGAAATTAAATGCCCGTAGCGAATCTGCGATTCGCTTAAGACTGTAGCCAACGCTGTTCGCTACAGTTACTCTGTACAGTTGGTGCCAATCAAGCGAGATTACAGCCATGTGCAAAATTTCAAATTCGGTACGCGCATCCAATCTCGCGTAATTGTAGCGAAGCCGTATGCTTGGCTGCAAGAACTGTGCTTCTGGCGGCGACCTCTACTGTGTCGTGACCTTTGCCAAATATCGTGAGGTTCCCACCCGTACGATATTGCCAAATTTCATCGGCAATTTTAGAGACAGCGTTGTATTCGCGCTTTGGCGGGTATTAGGTGTTGTAACTCCACGAACAGAGACGTAGGCAAAAAGGAGAGGGAGAGGAAGCTACGTCAGGCAAATTTTGAATCCGATTTCCCTGGCCAACTAGGTAGGACAATTAGGTAACCAAAACGGTCCTTGCGTGTAGCCACAGCCGTTCGCTACAATTACTATGGTGGCAATCACGCGAGATTGGATGCGCGTATCGAATTTGAAATTTTGCAGCGCTCGAGGTGGAAGCTGGTCATGCGCACCGAATTTAAAACCTCGCAGGAGGGTGAAGCTGGTCGTGTACATCACTGTAGCAATTGTAGCGAACGTAGCGAATTTGAATCTCGGGGGGTGAAGCTGTAAAATATGCGGACGCAAGTACGCTCTACGCGTAATACAAGCTTTATCGCCGCATTCAACCAATTATATAACCCTGAGCAGATCCTCAAAGTGCCAGGGATAAGTACGAATACTGCCAGTTAAGTGCATGGAAATCTGTCTTTTCAATCAGCACAAAATTACCCCTCAGCTATTGGTGGACCACGCCTCAAAGATAACATCAACTCTGTTTGCTTACTCAAACCTGACATACAGCTAAGTTGTGCCTCTCATTCTTACCTCAGAAGCTCAGACTAAGAAATCGATTGTGCGGATATAGGAATATCCGCACCGTCCACTAAGCTGATTTAGGACGGCAATCGTTTTCTTTAGTCTGAGGGACTTTAGCGAGATTTATAGAAAACCAAAACACCGTTTATATGAGAAGACCTTATTAACTTTAACGAAATTGATCTACCCTCCCACAATACCTACCGATATAAAAATTACACTAAATTATAGAGAAAAACCTACTCTATAAAGCTATGAGATCCTTAGCTCCTTATACCCGCGCGACGTTAAGAGGAAGTTATCGCGGTAGAGGCCATAATTCTACCTCTGCACCACCGAGCCGCGTAGCATTAACACTAAACACTTACGCCTACACCGCCCGCCCTCTCTATAACTAGCGGATATTCCATCTGCTATATACCTATTTATTTACTTTACAGCCCTTTACAGGTCATGGTGTAGGCCCTAATAGAGTTACAAGCTCTGCGTCTGCGTAGAGCTGTAGAGCTTTACAAGAGCTCTGCGGAACGAAGCTCAGGGGGAGACCTGCACGGAGCTCTGCACGGAGCTCTACCAAAGCTCTGCAAAAGCCCTGCACGAAGCTCCGCACGAAGCTCTGTAAAAGCTCTACTCGAAGCTCTACTCGAAGCTCTACTCGGAGCTCTGCTCGAAGCTCTGCTCGAAGCTCTGCTCGAAGCTCTGCACGAAGCTCTGCTCGAAGCTCTGCTCGAAGCTCTGCTTGAAGCTCTAGTCGAAGCCCTATATAGAGCTCCAAAGCTCTACTAACACGCAGCACTAATATACTAGGAAGGTTCTACAATCGCCCGTACGAACGCCCATACAATCAATCGATCAATTGCCCATACAATCGTCTCTACAAACGTCTCTGCAATTGATCGCCCGTACAAACGTTTGCACGTCTGCACATCTACACGTCTGCACGCCTGCACGTGGCTCTGCACGAAGCTCTGCACGAAGCTCTGCACGAAGCTCTGCACGAAGCTCTGCACGAAGCTCTGCACGAAGCTCTGCACGAAGCTCTGCACGAAGCTCTGCACGAAGCTCTGCACGAAGCTCTGCGCGAAGCTCTGCACGAAGCTCTGCACGAAGCTCTGCACGAAGCTCTGCACGAAGCTCTGCACGAAGCTCTGCGCGAAGCTCTGCACGAAGCTCTGCACGCAGCTCTGCACGCAGCTCTGCACGAAGCTCTGCACGAAGCTCTGCGCGAAGCTCTGCACGAAGCTCTGCACGCAGCTCTGCACGCAGCTCTGCACGAAGCTCTGCACGAAGCTCTGTACGAGGCTCTGCATTAAGCTCTGCCTTAAGCTCTACACGAAGCTTACCCCCTAGTAGTAGCTCTGGGCTAAGGGAGGATGTTTTTAGGGAAGGACCCAACTATAGCACCTACTAGGTGTTGCAATAGCTTTAAGTAGTAGATATCTATAGATCTGTATAGTTTTATCTATATTAGCAGACTATTTAATAAAATATGTGCTTATAATTTTAACAACGCGTTTTTTAACTTTGACGAAATTAATATTAGGACTAAGCAATAGCCGTATAATAAAATTTATACCATTTAGAAGCCCTAAGTCTTAAAAAAAATGTGACTTTATGTGGTAATAATAACGCGTTGTGTGAATGAATGAATTAGATATCCGCAATATCTGCATGGCGGATTTTGGTCATAATTTTGACAAGACGCGCCCGACTGCCTCAGACGTGATTTTGCAATTCGGAAGACGGCGTAGGTTATTCCGATGCTAGCTAAAAAATCGCGTCTGAGCTCGCTGAGGTAACTCTCATTCAATACACATTTCGACGAAGTGTGGCAGGATCAAAAGGCTAACCAGGAAGGGATAGATTTAATCAAGGCCAAGCTTCATTTCTCGGCATAATTTAACCTTTCCTAAGGATTGAAATTCGGTGTAACATGGCATAGCACACTCGGAAAGCGAAGTTTAAGCATCAAAAACCCGAAGGACAAAACATTCACCAGCGCTACAAGAATAACGAAATCGTGAAACAATAGTCAAGAATAGCTAAGAAAGATGCGGTAAAGAACAAATATTAAAACTTCAAAGTAGTAAACGCCTCTTCCACTCCAACGAGCTTCTCCTTAATGTTCAAGTCCTCCTTAGTCAGAATGCCAGTCTCTCCACCCCAGCTCTTCTCCCGCTCCACATCCCAAAATTGCATCATTAAGTCAATCTCCTCCGCCCACATAGGCCAGATATCGAAGAACGTCTTTTGTTTAATTTGAACGTATTGCGCCGTTTTCCCTTGCGCCTTGGCCCAAGTCTGCAGCATATCTCCAGCAGTCGTCTCCTCGACATGAGCCATTACAAATTTTCCGGGAAGGGTCTTTTCTGGCTGCGTCAAGATGGCTTTCACGAAAAGTCCGACATTGACGCGGGCATCTCCAATTGACGTGATTGGGGTTGATGCAGGCGTGGGTTGCAACTGGATGTATTTCCCTGCAGTGGGAACGTGGATCGGAGTGAACATGGGGAAATAATAATTCTGGGCGTAGAAAGTATTCCATAAGAAGGTAGTCTTGCTGAGCAATGCTGCATCGGACTTGATATAGTCATCAATCCTGTTCTTCGCCTCGAAGTGAGGAACCACGAACTTTCCGCCGCTGATCCTCTTGCCGTTGGGCAAGGTTGACCAGATGTAGTGCTCAAGGGTGCTCGTAGCGGCGGCAGCTTTGGCGAGGTTGACACCCTGTTGGACTTCGACTTCAGTGGCTTTTTGAGCACCGTATTTCCCAAACGGCTCGAAGAAGTCGGTCACCGCATATATAGCATGAGAGCCAGAGAAGGCCTCTACAAGAGAGTTGACGTCATTGACATCAGCCTTGGCGACTTCGATGTTCTGAGATGAAAGAGCTTTGGCGGCATCACTGTTTGGGTTTCGAGTGAGAGCTCTAATGGTGTATTTTCCGTCCTTGAGAAGGGCGCTGATAACGGAACCACCCTGGGTGCCCGTAGCACCAACAACGGAGATGATCTTATTGCTCATGGTTGTTTTGAGTGACTCGACGTTCTTATCTGGTGGATATACTTTGTTTGTTGGACGAATAGTGAGAAATGAAGTAATGGAATGTATATATTGAGGAAATAAATGTTAACGCGTCGTCGAAGATGGGAGTCCGATGAATGAAATTCCACGGTAGATATCGCTTCACCATCCTTATATAGCAGTGGAGGGGTCCCAATTGTGGTGCTTTGGTCCTAAGTAAATGCTCTGTAAACTGCAACCGATAATGCCGATTAACAATCCTGGCTAATCGCGGGTGCAAAAGCAGGAAGCGATTATTCTATCACGATAGGTGGTTCGCTGACAAACATGCTTGGCTTGTATATTCAAGCTTTCTTAGTCGCAAATCAATAAGCGTCATGCATTGTATAGGACTCGTATTAGCTGTTCTCGAGGTATTTTGGTTAGGAAACCGCACGAGCTTCTAGTGACCCCGCGGAGATGCAACACCATTCCCTCAACCCGCTTAAAAATTATCCCCCATACACACGCTCCGTGTAAGAACAGATTAGAAAATGCCTGCGCTAAGATATGCACGCAGCTACAGATTGTCTTCTTTCTCGTGCTCCTGTTTTCGAATGACATCATCCTGTCTCCTCAACCACCGTGATTCCTTTGTGGCTGCTTTGCTTAGCAATGTACTTCACAATGAATTACGCACCCGCGGAGATATTTACTATTGAACGTAATTCTCTAGGTAGATGGCAGTCTGCTCATACCTGTAAATGATCAATGTGGGTAATTCTATGGAGATAATAGAGATATATAAATCTTGAGGTGTAAAGTTAGATTTCGATTGACGGCGACAATTAAAACTACTTATCTATTTAGCTCCTATAAAACCATCAAGTTGTTGCTTCTTTCTTGAGAGAATCGTTTTGAACTTCTATAATCCAAAAACTTTTCTTTCAGCCCCCCTATCCATACAAAAACAGCCCTTTTCGCACCTCCGTAAAGCTTGAAAATTCTTCACTTTCACATGCATCCCAAATACCTACAGTCGGGGCATCAGCATTCAGTCTACCTGATCTCGAAAAATCGCTAGCTCACGCAAACCTCCAGCCTCCTAAGAGGAGCATTATACCGTGGTTGCAAGTCATCGATGGCTTTTTCCTGATGTCCAATTCCTAGGGCATAGTTGTGTCCTACGGAACATTCTAAACATACTATACAGAGGGGGGTGTGACGGACAAGAACTTGCCTTCGACAATCGTGTGGATTGGTTCAATCTAAGTCTCCATGTTTCTTTTTGGAGGAGTCCTAGGCGGGAAGTTCTTCGATGCGGGATACTTTAGACTTATGATTTGGGTTGGATTGTTCATGGTTGTTTTCGGGTCGATAGTGACGTCCCTTGCGTCGAAGTACTACTAGTTCATGCTCGCACGAGGTCCTTGCATAGGCTATGGCATGTCTCTCTTCCTCGTTGCTTCCGTCAGGTTTCCTACAGTGCTGTAACTGGTCTGGTTCGCTTATTGGTTGGTTGGTTGGAAAAGCTTCAAAATCGCAACCGGTTTGGAGCTTTGATTGGCTTCTAGCTGGTTGGTTTCAAAGCTCTCTAATTAACCGGGTAACCAGCTAAACCAGTAGAGTTAGTATAGGCCTTTGGCGGTAATAATTTGGGTAAGAGCGTACGCCATATAGGGGAGCCGAAGCCACTAAATCGTTAAGATCTACCACCTTATTTCCGCATACTATTTTGAGAGTCGAGCTTAGTGTTGTGCGTCGCCTCCTTCTCACGTCGCCTTACTGCCTTATCCTTATTGCCCTTATTTCTACCTATCGCCAATTCGATGGAGGGCTTAGTTATTTCAGCCGGTCGACCGTTGCGTAGAGGAAGAGACGGCCTTGCAAGTAGTAGTCGTTTTACGGGCAAGGCTCCTGTCGCCAAAAAGGATTCCAATGCAGAGTAATGTAGGTCAGGAAGCTAGTAAAGGAGGTAAGCAAGAAGGGCAGGGCGATAATGGCGATAAGGGCGATAAGGGCGATAAGGGCGACAAGGACGATGAGAGCCAGGAGGAAGATAAGGGTAATAAGGAAGATACTATTAAATATATCGTTGTCGACGATTAATTGTAACTCAACACCATGCCAGGCCTTACAATATACCAAATATCATCTGGTTGAACCGGTTGGACCGGTTGGCGAACCGGTTCGGAGCTTTAAGTGGGCTGTTGGTTGGTTACAGAGCTTAAATTTGTAACCGACCAGACCAGTTACAGCACTGGTTTCCTAGCACCTGTTCGACAAACGTAGAGGCCTCACGATCGGCCTCGTAACTACAGGGAGCTCTGTCGCCGGTGTCGTCCTACTCACAATGCTCCGTCAGTTGATTCCAAAGGTTGGATTCCCCTAGGCCATCAGATCTCTCGGCTTCATTTCACTCGGAACGCTTAGCATCAGCATCTCTGTATTGCGCCAACGACTGCCTCCGCGCAAACGCGGCACATTCATCGAATATCAAGCACTCAAACAACTCGAGTTCACGCTATATATTGCTAGCATATTCGTGGCGTTGCTTGGCTTCTTCATGTTTTACAACCTCGTCGAATGTTGGGCGATTGCCAGCCATGTAAGCACAAGGGGCCTCCCCTTCTTCAACATCCTCCCAATCATCGATGCTGCCAGCGCGTTTAGTCATGTCATTCCGAACTTCATGTCTTCTCCGGAGCGCTAGTATCGCTGCCACTGGCCGCGGTAGCGAGTATGACAGAAGACTTATCCTCTCTTGGTGGCTGCCTGAGCGTTGTCTTCATGCCTATGAGCTTCTCCTCGTTTATTGGGTCCCCGGTCACCGGTGCCATCGTGCAATTGCAGAATGGCACGTATGATGATGCCAGGATACGCTCTGGCACCGTTATCATTGCCGGCGCAGTCTTAATGACACTTGCTAGGATGTTGAAGGTGCACTAGAGAATTCATGAGAGGGTAATAGTAACTACTATTTCTTTATCCATTCCTCTTTGTTTGATTTGCTAAAAGTCTTCTTGTCTCATTAGAAGCTCGCTTTACGTCATCGGTAGTACATATTCGTTTTTATCTAGCGGCATTGAAGGCGTCTCCTTGGAATTTATTTTCGTGACTTCTATCTGCATTGATTCCAAAACACTGCATGCGTATGATCCTAGTTCAAGTCGCTGACATAAAACTTTATTTTATATATAGAATTAGTGGAATGAATGACTCACCTCTAATCCTTCGAATATCAAGGAGAATATACCTGAATTAGGCAGCGAGATGAAATAAAATCTGTCCTTGTTTGAGTACAGTAAAGCCGAATCTCAAAGATCGTTCATTATATGCTTGGGTAGACCTAGCACTGGCAACATACTAGTAGATGAATAAGCGGGTACTTCGTGGACTACTTCCTAAGCCTTTCCTTTTTCGTACGTCTGCTCGCCCTCTCATATGCTTGCCGTTGATTTTTGTTTCCCGCCCACGGTTAGCAAAGGCGTACATACTTAAGGAGTCATTCAGTTAGTCCTTTCAAGACCATTTGGATTTTACATAACCGTCTAGAGTAATTGAGGACTAGACATAAAGAAATTCTAAAGTTTTCTTAGGTATCTAAAACTATTTATAAGAGTAAATCTGGAAGGTTGAGCCATGCATACACCTCAATGGCAATTGGGATAAACCTAGAATGGCTGAGAACAGTAGCTAGCTTTCTTGGTATTGGAGACGACATGCACTGTAAGTTATACGAAAAGCAATGCAACTAAAGAAATTATCGAATAAAGACAGCGCTAATTACACACTTACCTCTGCAGCAATCTCTCATTGACCAGCCGCACAACGGAATGAAAAAGACGCCCAGTCTTCCCTAGCAACACCACCTACACCCCCTCCAATCCCCCCATCACCCCTCCAACCGCCCTCCTCGCCCCCTCCCTGACTTCCCCCACAATCTCCCCTGCCCCCATAACCTCCCTCACAAGCCCGACTCCCGTCCCCGCATACGTCGCCATCCTACCCTCCGGCCCCCACGCCGCATCGCCCAACTTGCGCGCCTCCTCATGCAGCTCCCTATTCCGCTCAAACGGTACACCCGCCACATGATCCCACCAGCTGCGATTCGCCAAACCGCGCGCATCGAACCCCGCCGGCCAGTCCATCGTCCCCCGCAGATGGTTGTACAGCTGCGTGCGCACGGTGTTCTGCCCGCCATCGCTGGCCGTCAAGACATGCCGCCGATATCCGGCGGCAATCCGCGCCTCGCGCGCGCCCAGGAATCGCGTGCCCATCGCCGCCCCGGACGCGCCGAGGACCAGCGCGGCGCCAACGCCGCGGCCGTCGAGAATGCCGCCGGCTGCGATGAGCGGGAGGGATGCCGCGGGGCCAGCGCCGGCCGTAGCGAGCGCGTCAAAGGCTTCCGGGACCAGCGTTGTCAGGCCCGCGCCCTGGGTCAGGGAGTGGCCGCCCGCGTCTGCGCCTTGCAGGACTAGGACGTCGGGCGGCGCGGCGCTGTGGGCGGCGGCGAGAGCGTCGGCGACGGACGCGACTTGGATCCAGATCTGGGTCTGAGGCGAGGCGGCGCGGAGGGCGCGGGTCCAGGTGTCGAGTTCGGGCTGGCCATGGCGCGGGGCAAAGAGCCATGCTGCGGCGGGCTTACACGTCTTGATGGCGGATGAGGCGACGGTGAGGTCGCCGGCCCAGGTCTGGAAGCCGACGCCGATGGGGAGCACGCTAGAAGGGCTGGGTGGGGGGAGAGAGGATTCTGAGAGCATGGCTTTGGCTTCGAGGAGAGCGGGTTCGAGGTCGGTTGGTTGGGCTCCTGGGCCGATGAAGCCTAGGCCTCCGGCGCTGGAGATTGCTACGGCTAAGGCTGGACCGGATATTATGCGCATTGGAGCGCCGACGATGAGGGGAGTTGTTGTCCATGGATAGGAGGATTTAAGGGCTTTTACGGTTTGCTGGAGAAATGAGGCCATGGTAAATATCTAGGAATTTGATGTTGAGGAGATGCTAAAGGAATTGAAGTGAGATGGAGGGGCATAGAAGGTAACCATAAAACCGAGACCCCGCGGAGATCCCTCGACAGTCAATTAATAAGGAAATGAACGTGATTCAACCTGATTACTGAAAGAGATGATTTATAATATATCGTGCTGTACATACTTGGTAGGTCTGTGACTCTTAGTTTGGGTAACAACGATGAAGATGTAGAAATGGTGGATAGAGGAGCGGATTCCTTGGTTGGTATAGAAGCTAGGGCCACTTCCCCACCTCATGCACGGTATTCGGCTCTTAAATTAAAATTAAAACATGGGATTATTCGCATTATATACTATATTAAATTACTTAAATTTTTAATAAATAAGACTTTAAAGATTACTAAATTAAACCATCTTTATTTTATAGTAATTAATTTTTTAATTTTTAATGTTAAACTTCTTTATTACTATTAGTATTTCGGACTTAATAGAACTACTAATAGAGGAGTTTATAGACACTAGTTAGCTAGTAGAAGCATGGTTTATAATAGACTCTATAAAGCTATATAATTAGAAAGAGAAGAGTATATAAAGTAATATATATTATAATACGCCAAGAACGCGTCAGCCTTTTAGTATAGACATACTGAAAGAGATAAGATATTAAAACCTTAAATAAGATCTAAGAACTCGAGTAGGAAGAATTAGGGCTAATAAAGGCACTATAAGAACTTAGGGAAGTAGATCTAAAGAATTAGATAGATTATAAAGCGAGAGACTTTATAGAATAAGCCTTTATTTATTAGTAAGCGAACTAATAAGATTAAATTGGTTAGGGTAGATAGATTAGTTAGATTATAAGGATTAGATAATTAAAGGAGATAGTTTTATAAAGTTTAGATAACTATAGAAGTTTCTATTTATATAGCGTTAAGATTATATTTAAAGATATATATTCTCTTACTTAGATAGAACCCTTATAGTTAACTTAAAGTAATATTAAATACCTAGTAAATATTAGATATTTACGCTTATTGTTAGGTAACGTGTTACTTAAGCGTATATATATTATTCTACGCAGCGTATCTAGCAAGTTGTAAGAGTACATATATTGGATCCCGCAATAGTCGCGATAGATTCGCGAGCACTGTCTGTCTTTTTGGCCATTTGGCGACATGGAGTTACACAAGATGCTCGCTTACCTCTTTGGGTTTGTTTGGCCCGGGTAGCGTAGAGCCTATCGCCTCGCACTTATAGACGAGATATTGTTTATCTTTATGTATTTATTATTATATATAATACGAGAATAAAGTATATAAACGACTTTTGGAGCTCTTGCTGCACCTGGCCCAAAAAGACCAAACCAACCAAAAGAACCCTGAAAAACACCCTAATAATCCCCTGAGATGCATGCATTACAGGGGAGGCACAGGTGGAACGACGGTGGTACGCAGTCGCGCGCAACCGCCAGACCTATACCCAACAATGGCCCCCTACAACAACAACAAGGACGGGCGAATACCACACCAGAAAGCGGAAATACCCTAATTAAAAAGGCATCTAATAAAATATAAAGCCTATTAGACGCGTCTAGTATGTAGAACTATAGGGGAGTATCTATTAGCTATTATAAACTAATATAGCTAGTAGAATGGCTCTAGTCTAGTAAACCTTAGGCGCCCCTTTAGCAAACCCTTAATTAAATTCTCTAATGGCTAAATAAAATTAAAGATAAATAAAAACCCCCCCTATAGGCGAACCGCACCTAGGCCACCATAGCTGTGCTTTTATAGCACAGGGAACCTACCCCCCTAAAGATAATAACCGGGTATATAATCACAATATAACTAAATATAGAAAAGGCAGAGAAACTTAGGGGATAATTAGAAACAGAAGTTCTTATAGAGATTTATAAGGAGGTTTATAACGCCGTTACAGTCCAATACCTTAGGAGTGGAGATGTTAGAGTCACCCTAAAGAACTAATAGGTAAAGGAATGGGCTGTAAAGGTAGGGGATAGGCTAGGAGAGTATATTAGTATAAAAGTGCTTTATAAAGATTACCTAGTTAAAGTCCTATTGGTTCCTATAAGCCTTAGGGTAGAAAGGGGACGCTAGGCAGACAATACAGCAACTATATAGGAGATAGTAAAATAAACGGAACGCCTTATATTAGGACTTATAATTACCTAAATCTAATAGCTTTAATAGGAAAATATAAACTAAGCATATAATAAGAATAATAAGAGGATATAAGGGGCGCTAGAGACTTGCTAGGGAGATAATAAATAAACGCATAGCTCCCTTATTATCAGCGTATATATACTAGGAATACAAAAACTCCTTATCTAAAAAGGAATAATTATAAATAGCCTTATATATAATATAAGGCTCTATAACTATAGACTATACCTAGAATAATATTATTGCTATATATAATGGGGACACACCTAATCCATATACGCAGTACAGGTGTGCTGTGGCCACTATATAGGCCCCTATAATATAAGATAATATACAAATTAAGACTAAATAAAATGCGCGAACTATTACCAAAGCACATATAAGGCGTAGGAGAGAGAAGACTACATTAAATATAGGAGATAGAAGGAAAGGGCTTAATAGCTACAGGAATAACTGCACGCTAGGTTATACAAATAGAAATAATAGGTAATAAGTTAGGGGGACGTAGGTATCTTTCTAGCATTTTCTACCTTTAATACTAGGGGGCTAAGCCAGCTATCCCAAGCCTTAATGGGTTAAAAGCGACACCGCGTAATATTACTAGACTAAACAGGGACATAAGGGATATATAGGACACAAGGGAGAGGACGCCTAGTAGGAAGACCCCTATAGATAGCTATAGTAAGTTTAAAGCTAGGATAATTAAGAATTAGATTTAATGCGGTAAATATAATATATATAGCTAGCTTATAAGGGGTATATAGCCAACTGGTAAGAACGGGGGAAGAACTAGAGGTAATAATAGACTTAGATTTAGAAAGGCTAGTAGGAATATAAGATATAGAAATAGAAAGCTTTATATAAAATAAGTAGTAGCTAGGGAGTAAATATAGGAGATAGAAGTTCTGAATATTTTAGAGAAAGTAGAAATAGAAGAAGTAAGGAGTAAAGAAGAGGTGAAGGACCCCTACTAGGGGTCTACTACTTAACCATTATACAGTATAACTGCGGCAATATAAACCACTATTTAGTAAGGCCCCTACTAGACAGTTTAGACCTAAAGAAATACTATATTCTTGCTATATAAGAGCCGTATTATAATACCTATATATAATTAATATACTGCCCCTAAGGATTTTAGCTCCTATATAAACCAAAAGCAGCTATATATGTATGCTTTATAATTAGTAAAAATATTAGCCTTGCCTTATAGTTATAGTAGGCAGTTAACTTAGATATTGCAGTTATAACTATTTAGATATATAGGGGACTAGTATAAATTATTAATATCTATAACCCTAGGGTTAAAGGGGTAGCATAGATAGAGAATATTATATCTATAATAAGCTTACTAGAAACTAAATACGCGGAGTTTATCCTACTAGGAGATATAAACCTCTACCACCTATAGTAGGGGGGCATCTATGTTGCTGCTAATTAATAGGTAGAGTGCCTACTAAGAGCTATAGATAACGGGGGCCTTAAGCTAGCTACCCCCCTAGGTGCAATTATATGGCAATGGGGTACTACTAAAAGTATAATTAACCTTACGATTATGGACGAAAACCTATACTAGAGACTTAAAAGGTGCTCCCCTAAAGAAAAATAGGTACTTACTTTAGATTATATCCCTATTTAGATATAACTAGATCTGGATATTAAGGCGCAACTAAATAGTAAAAGATACGTAATAAGGAAGCTTAACGTAGATAGCTTTCTTAATATAATTAAATAATAACTTTAAGACCTAGAAGAAATCTACCTAATACTAAATAAGCAAGGCTTATTAGCTACCCCTAAGGAAATTAATTAAAGACTAGAAAGGATCTAGGCAGTAATTAAAAGCGGGCTAGAAGAGTACTACCTAGTTTTAAAACCAGGCCCTTATGCGTGACATATATGGTCCGCATAGTACGCGGCCCTTGTAGCTAGCTAATAATGAGCAAGGAGGAAATATATAAGTAGCTACAATTCTAAGGACGAGAGATAATATAAAGATATAAGAAACTAGCTAAAGAATACCCTAAGAAAAGAAGCAAGGAATAACTAGAGATAGTTTATAAATAAATACACTACTAACCTAAGTCTCCCCTATAATAAGGGCCTTTGGACTATAGCGAAATAGGTAAAAAAAAAGGCGGGACGTTTAGTAAAAGATCTATACCTACTACCCCTATAAAGAGCAGGCAAACTATAGGCTATAAGTAATAATAACAAAAAGGCAAAGATCCTTATAGAAAGATTTTTCTCTTAACCGGCTCTAGTAGACCTTAGTAATATTACTAGTAAAATACTAGTAACTCGCCTAAGGGTTAATAGCGACATAATAACTAAAGAAATGGCTAGAACTATTAGCCGCCTTTTAAATAACATAGCACTAGGACTAGATAGGATCCTAAATAAAGCCCTAAAGACCTGTGGACTACTTATAGCACCTTAGCTTGCAGACGTAGCTAGAGTATACTTTATAATAGGCTACTACCTGCGACTTAGAAGATCTATAACGACGGTTATCTTATAAAAAGAAGGTAAAGTAGACTACTTAATCCCAGAAAGCTACCGCCCTATTACTTTAGAAAACACCCTAAGCAAGATCTTAGAAAAGGTTATAGCAAACTATATAGCAGATATAGTAGAGGAACACGCCCTACTACTATAAAGCTAAATAGGGGCAAGAAAGAATTGCTTAACGCTATTAGCACTTACACTACTTGCTACTACTATTAAAACTGTATAGGCTATGTAAAAGGACTTTATAGTATTAATACTTAGCCTAGATATTAGCGGCGCCTATAATAATATACCCTATAAGCGTCTTCTATATATCCTTAGGGTAAAGGGCTTCCTAGAATAGATTATTTAATTTATTTAAGGATTTATAGGCCAGAAAGAAATATTACTAGTCTTTAGCGGATACTAGAGCCCCCCTATTACAGTTATAATAGGAATACTATAAGAATTATCTCTATTACCTATACTCTTCTTTTTCTTTGTAAGCAACCTACTTAATACCTTTAAGGAAGGGGCAACCTAGGGGATAGGCTTTGTTAATAATATAAACCTAATTATATATAGGCCAATAGCCGCAGAGAACTGTAGGACACTAGAGAAAGCCTATAACACCTATATAGAATAGGCAAGACGATATAGAGTCTAATTCTCACTAGAGAAATACCAGCTAATTTATTTTATAAGAAAATATAACTAATCTGTAGATCTTTAGTATATAATCTATATCTAAGGCTTTAGGGGTTAACCGGTTCAAGGCCTAAGGGTATTAGAAGTATAGGTAGATAGCAAGCTCTGGTAGAGCGTATATACGGCGCAAGCGGCCTATAAGGGCTAAGTATAGTATATCGCCATGTCTAGGATCGTTAATTCTATATAGGGTCTATGCTTTTAGAGGTTACGCCTATTATATATAGCAGTTATCTGGCTAACCATAACATATAGATCTAGCATTTGGGCCACTAGAGAAACTAAAAAAGGCCCCCTTAAATTACTCCTTAAACTACTCTAAAAGATCCAAATAGCCTGCCTTAGGAGTATAATAGGTGGGTATAAGCAAACGGCCACAGCACTACTTAAGAAGGAAGCTAATATTCCCTCCCTATAACTATATATTAAAGCCAATGCAATATAAAGGGTGCAAAAGGAACGTAACTCTAATATTATAAAGTATATTAAGACACGCCTAAATAAACTATAGAGGGACCCTAGGGTGCCCTATAGGAGAAGGAACCAATAACCCTAAAGTAGGGAAGATATATTAGGAAAACAGGTAGA
>Ga0307507_10004162_pt1 | contig 26237 bp, 18 predicted proteins | sample 7_EM_MG_FD_207223 | JGI IMG/M metagenome (GOLD analysis project Ga0307507, IMG submission 207223) | Populus trichocarpa ectomycorrhiza microbial communities from riparian zone in the Pacific Northwest, United States - 7_EM | ecosystem: Host-associated > Plants > Roots > Unclassified | place...
AAACCATATAAAAAAATATATATGTTCGCTTATAAAAAGTAAGTATTCTTACCTTGTTCATACATCATAAGCGATTGGCTTTTTTACTATTCATATTATAGAGGGTGTTTTCAAAAGGGGAGTCACCCATAGTAAAGCGCGGGGTTACGGGGCGCTTACGAAAATTTGATTTAGATTTACTTTAAATACTGTAAAAGTTGTAAATAATCCTAGCGGATCTAAGTTGACTCTATCCGGACAAGATTATAGCATATAATTTCAAGTATGAAATATACGTCTGATAGATCATAAAAGAGCAACGAGCAGATGGTATTTGTAGGTTCCACTGGTAACTTATCAAAAAGTAAACCGAAAACGATAAATAATTAGTCATATTAATTCCGTGTAAGGCAGTGTTTGAAAAACACGAGATGATGAAATTGATGACTTTTTTCTTATCGAAGTCTAGGGGCTGTAGTATTGCTCCAAGGTGGAAATATTAAGGTTGAAAAATTTGTCGCGGACTAATTATAAAATTAACAATACCCCATTAATAAACTATTGGATAGGTAACAGGACTAACAATTGTTATTCCTTTTGGTTCGATTCCAGACGATAGTTGCGCTATTGGTTTTTATCTACATAAAAAAAAACAAAGTAAGTTGAAACATTATATAAAAGAAAATAATTAATAGTATCCCTTGCCTTTCTCTTTTTCAAAAATGCGCTATAAAGTCGGATTCTTTTCGATGGTTTAGTAGATAAAATAGTTATTACCCTGATATTATCTAATTAAAGGGTTTTATTAATAAAATAAAAAATGAAAAACAAAATTTCTCAATCAATTATTGAACAATTTGGCGGTACAGTGGTGAAATTAAATCCTTGGTTTATTACAGGCTTCAGCGATGCGTCAAAAAAAGAAACATCTATCGTAGTGTTTGGTAAAAACTTAACATCTACAGTAGGTATTAAATTTACTCTAAAACAATTAGCAATGGTGCAACTTGCTCCTTATCAATATAGTGTTATAATAGGATTAATACTTTCTGATGGGTGACTTAGTTCTGACAGAAAGAATTCTAGATTAGGATTTAAACAATCGTTAGCTCATGCAAGTTATGTTTTATTTGTCTTTAACATATTATCTCATTATTGTAGTAGTAGTCCTCGTGTAACAATCGGTATTAGAGCAGGTAATCAGAATTACGGTTTACACTTCTTTACTCGCGCAATGCCATGTATAACTGAACTACGCTCTCTTTTTTATCCTAATGGGATTAAAATTATACCAAAAGATATTTATAATTTATTAACTCCAGAAGCTTTGGCTCATTTAATCATGGGAGACGGTTCTGTACGACTACATGGTTTAGTTATTTGTACGAATAATTTTTCTTTAGAAGATGTAGTTAGATTAATAAATGTTCTCATGATTCGGTATAGATTAGATTGTAACTTACGTTTAATACGAAGACAAAACAACAAAATTGAACCTACAATATACATTCGTCAGAGTTCTATGCCTCTTTTACGTACTATTGTAACTCCTTATTTCCATCCTTTTATGCTTTACAAACTAGGTTTATAAAAATAAACTCAACTCGCCACAGGGTTTATTTTTCTTATGGTATCTTTTCTATTGTTTTATGTTGCTTAGCTTTCTGGTTTTCTATATCTTTAGGTTTAATATAATTAAACCTAATTCCAGACTTATTGAGCACCTTCACAATTTCAATTACTAAAGACAATCGGACAAGAAAAACAACTAGAAGGATAGACTCTGAAAGAATAATCTATGTGGTTCATCCCTCATTCGCCATATCTTTAAATTTCAAAGATAATAACCTTTTATATAACTTGCAATCTTACTTTGGAGTAGGAAAAATAAAAAATGATTTACAAAATAATGCAGTAGTTTGATACGTTAATTCGGTTAAAGAATTAACTTCTACAATTATTCCTTTTTTTTTGAAAAGTATCCTTTAATCACTCAAAAACGTGCAGATTTTTTACTATTTAAATCGGCTGTTGAAATAATCAATAGTGGTGAGCATCTTACTTCTGAAGGATTAACTAAAATTCTGGCCCTAAAAGCATCTATGAACAATGGCTTATCCAAATCATTAAAGGAATCTTTCCCAGGTATCATTCCTGTAGAAAGACCCAAAATTAATGGGAGCTAGAGGAAAGAAAACCCCTTATATGGATAGAAATATACTCTATTTTCTCTTAGTTCAAGTCTAGGAAGGGGAAATGCTTTTTGTTAGTAGCACTCTTTTATTATTAGTCAATGCGGGCACTTTGAGCTGAGTAATTAAATTCTTTAGTTGGGTAGCTATCCTTATACTGCTATTCTATGGAATTATATGGTGTGATAGTTGTAATATTGCATTATTAAATACATGAGAAGGTATATATGGTGGTTTATTCCATACATCCCAAACACATAGTTTTGCCCTATTTCTATGCATAAAAGGAGCTATAGTGTTACAATTAATTGTATATTACCCTAGACGTTTACAAGAACCAATAGGAGCTACAGTAAAGAAAATCTATTCTTTATTTTCAACCAATTATACAATTAGTTTTATGGTTTTACTTTTTTTTTTGTTTCTTTCTATCTAATTTTCTATGATGATAATTTTCTTTGTATTCTTGTCCCTATAAAAATTTATAAGAATGCTGCTACTGAAATAATTAAAATTCAAAAAGAAAACAGGGGGCTATCGGGAATATATCTTTTCAAAAACTTAACTACTGGGGAACAGTATGTTGGCTCTTCAACGGATATTACCAATAGATTTTTGAAAATATTTTAGTAAAAAAGGATTATTAAGTAGTTCTTCTATGAGGATTTGTAAAGCTTTACTTAAACACGATCTTGATAATTTTTCTTTAAGCATTCTTGAATATTGTGAAGCCGGACCTGGAAAGAGAAGATTATTATATTAAACTTTTGAAACCAGAATATAATATCTTACAAAAAGCCGGATCTTCCTAAGGAATTAAACGTTCGGACGAAACTCGTGCTAAAATGAGTCTGGCTAAAAAAGGTGAGAATCACCCATTATTTAGAAAAAAACGTGAAGATCATCCGCTATTTGGAACAACTCGTAGTGCTGAAATTCGGAAAAAATAAGTGAAGCTAAAATCGGCCAGAAAGCACATTACAAACACTCAGAAGAAACTCGTTCAAAATGTCACTTTCTAACCCTAATTCTCCAAAAAATAGAAGTCCTTGATTTAGAAACAAATATTATAACTCCTTACTCTTCAATTCGCGAAGCAGCTCGAGCATTAGGTGTACCAACTGAATTGATTATAATATTAAATCTAACAAAGAAAGACCCTATAAAGGTCGCTATGTTTTCAAGAAGATAGATTAGCATTTCCATTAGAAATGGCGCCTCCCTAGTTTTGTCAGCTTTTCTCTTTAAATATGCCTTCAGTATTATTCCTTCACAAAGCTCCTATTACTTCTCCCTTTTCCTATCAGCAACTGCTCCTTCTCCTTTAGCTTCCTCCAGTGCCTAAAATGGGTTTAAAAAATAAGTAAACCTAACCCACTCCAGGAAGGTTCCATTATTGGTAAGATGGGTTGAGCTGTAAACTCAACAACAAAAGTTTGTAAAGGTTCGAATCCTTTTCTTCCTAGTAATGAATTTTATTATTTAAAAGGGTAATAAGTCTGTGCTTCTGGCTCTATTAGACTAAATATTTATCTCTTGTTTTTTTTTTTATGATGGTATCAGAAACGCCAATATTTAGTAATGTAAGTAAACCTAAAGCTGCGTTTTAGCTTTAAAAATTGATTAACACGAGGTGCTTTGGTTTTTTTTTGATACACTTTTAGAATAATTAAGACGCTCCGCTATTTGAAGGATCAAGATTTTTTTTGTTTGTTTTTCATATTATCTTAATATATCAAATCCTATTTGTAGGGAGGGGTATATAAAAAGGGTGAGGTTAAGTGGGTTACATTGCTCCTGTCTCCTTGTCCTCCGGACAAGAGTAAGCATTGCACCGCACTCCCAATTCAAAAATAACACCTTACCATTTTTTAATAGATTTAAGTTAGTATAAAGTAAATATAGTGGTAGTATTTTATGGGTTCAACTCTTTTTTTAACCAATCTAAAAATATCTAAAGCCCTACATTAGTTTCTATAGCTCAATGGTAGAGCGGAATACTGTTAATATTTTTATAGAGGTTCGATTCCTCTTGGAGACGGATTCAATCCAAAGCTCACCTGACAATAGAAGGATTAGAACATATTAAAAATGGGATGAACTTTGGAAGAAAAGATAATAATTAATACTATATCTTGTCTTTTTGTTTGTTTCTCTGTTTTCCTATTCAAAGGATACTGCGTAGCGAAGCATTGCTCCGCAAAGCTTCTTTTTTTTTTATATGGCTTATTATTTGTGTGTGTGGGTAGCCGACAATAAAAACAAAAAATAAGGGTATAATAAGCCAGTTTTAATTTAATGTTTACTTTAATTTCTTAATAATAAACATATTAGGACAATTGCTTATAGTTTTATCATTAGAACTAAAATATGATAATAAATGTGCTATAAGGTATAATTTAAATTATGTATTGTTATAGTCGATAAATAGTTACCACTCTTAACCCCCAAAGGGCCCTCGAGGATCTCTTAACCAAAAATTGAATATGTGGTCTTTGCGGTATGTTTAAAAATAAGATTATCATAATATTTTAGAAAAACTATCGAATACCCCTGAAGGGGGCGGGCGAGTAGGTGTATATTTCTTCAAGAATTCCATCAATAGAAATAGGTTCCGCTGTATCCCTCAGGGATTGTTTACGGGGCGGGCGCCTAAAGGCCCATTAAAAAAAAACTTATAAAGGTCGTTATAAAAAAAGTGTATAGAGGAATTGAGAACATTATATAAAAGAAAATAATTAATAGTATCCCTTGCCTTTCTCAAAATTGCGCTCACTAATTTTAATGGTGTAGTCGAAAAAATAGTTATCACTCTTAGATTTTTACATCAAAGGGTTCTAAAATTAAGATTAAATATGCAAAATTTTTATATTAAATTAGAAATTTTTTCTAACGGCGGCTTCCAACCTATTGCATTAGATATTCTCTATCTACTTTCTATATTATCAGGAATATTTGTAATAATTTCTAAAAACCCGGTTCAATCAATATTATTTTTAATAAGTTTATTCATTAATATATCGTGTTATTTAGTACTAACTGGTATGCATTTCTTAGGGCTTTCATATTTGTTAGTTTACGTAGGAGGTGTTTCTATGCTTTTTTTATTCGTAATAATGCTTATAAACATTAGAGATTCTGAATTAAAAAATAATTCAACACAGAATATACCTCTAGGGTTGTTAGTTTCAATTGCATTTTATTATCCGCTTTTATCAGTTATTCCTTTTTCAAACTCTGAAAGTTTAGATTCAGAACTTGGCAGAATTTATATTATAAGCAGCAATAAGTGGGATACAGCAATTACTCAAAACACGGATATCGCTGCTATAGGTAATATAATATATTCCTCACATGCAGTTTGGTTAATTTTAGCAGGGTTTATTCTTCTCTTAGCTCTTGTCGGAGCTATATCAATAACAATTTCTCCAAATTCTGATACAAAAAGGGGGGGATAGGTTTTTACATTGTTGTTCCTATACTTATCTCTTGCGTAACAAGATAAATAATTTGAAAGTAGCACTAGGGATGATAAGACATTATACAAGTGTGGTGAAAAGAGGTGTAGGTGCGCATCAGTCTCAGTCAGAGTAGGAAAGATTAGATCCTAAAAGGGTTACAGGGTTTGTTGATGCTTCACAAAAAGGTTTAGTAGTTTTTGGAAGTAATTTAAGATCTATAGTTGGATAGAAATATACTCGGAAGGAATTAGTAATTGTAAGACTTGGTCCTTATCCTAGGGATGTAATAGTAGGGTTAGTTCTTTCTGATGGCTGGTTAATTATTGTTTCTAAAGGTAGTAATAATGCAAGATTAGAATTGTTCAGTCTGCAGCTCATAATTGGCCCCGGCGACGGTATCTTTTATCTGTACTTTTTTTTTATGCTTATCTCATTGCTGTTCTTCTTACCCTTCATAAATAAATAGGACTCGTTTTGAAAAACAAAATATTAGTTTACAATTTTTTACTAGAGCCCTTCCTTATTTTACAGAAATGTATTATTTATTTTATCCTAATAAAGTTGAAAATTAAGAAATTAAATATCTTAAATGACTTGTCGGGTTCGTCTCAGGTGCTCAGGGGAATTTTTTTTTATGTGCCTATCCTTTTTTCCTATTTCATGCTCCCTTTAGGTTAGGCAAGCTTCGTATGCATTGCGGTGGTTACGCCCGAAATAATCCTGCAGGGGCGGGGGCTGCTAGTAGCAAAGCGTTGCTTCGCTTCGCACCCTTCCCAGCTCTCATTATTTTTTTTTCTATCGTCCTTTACAAGGTTTAAATTATAAATTAAATATATTTTCCTAAAGATAGGAATAAGATTTTTATGATAAAACCATTTTAAGTTAAGCAATTTAAGGATTATATAACAATATTACCCCATATCATAAATATTAAGTTTACTTAATGATAGATTATTAAACGATATTAGCGGCTCATCCTTTATTTTGGGGAAGACCCTTTTAATTTAAACTATTATCTTAAATGTAAAATATCCTATAATATTTTCTCCACCATTCGCCTACCTCCGGTAAGGCTTTGGGAATTTTATTTATGCCCTTTTTCCTACAAAACGGTAACAGCAAGGGTGGATGGCATAAATAAAATTTTAGTGCTTCGTTTTTTGTTTTTTTTTTTGTTTTTTTTATTGTTTTTCGTATTTTATTTTTATTATCTGTAGATTATAAAAATAAAGAAATTGGTTTTGCAATGCAGTATACTTTGTATAGGGAAACGGAGAAAAACAAAAATAATTTAGGTAAAAAAGGAAAATAAGGCTTGAGGCTGAGGCCATATCATGGGTAATAAATAAAAAAATATATATTAAATATAAATGACAAATTTAACGAGAAGTAATTTTCAAGCACATCCTTTTCATTTAGTTTCACCATCACCTTGGCCTTTATTTACTTGTATAGCATTATTCACCCTTACTACAGCTGGTGAATACTTTATTATGCCAGCTTTAAATCAAACTATATGCTGGAACATCCTGTATTTTGAAATACTAGGACGATCAGCAGGAAACCTATTAGCTTTCGACTTTTTAGGAATCCTCAGAGACTATACGCTTGAGTTATTCTGTTGTATAACTCCCGTTAATAATTCAGGTAAGATTAATTTTTCACATTATTTAGCTGGATTAATAGAGGGTGATGGAACAATAATAGTTCCTAAAAAAGAAAGATCCTCCAAAGGTAGATTGTACTACCCATACATGCAAATTATATTTGATTCGCGATATTTGCCTTTAGCTTTAATAATTCAAAAGACTTTGAGTAATATTTTATTTTTCATCTGTATTTTAAACGATTCTATTTTACTAGCATTTGTTCCTGCAGTAGTTTATGCCAACGCTGACACACAAAATAAATCGGCTATAGTACACAATATAGGGAAATCTGGAGTATGTTGCTGAAAAAATACCTTAAATGGTAACCTTTGTATTGGGTTCAGTGTAGATCTTGGAAGAAGGTTTAGACAATACTATAACGCATATCGTCTGCTGACAGGTCTAGAAAAAAAAAGACCTATCAGTAATGCATTGTTGAAATATGGTTATTCGAATTTTAGTTTGGAGATATTAGAATATTGTGATTTATATGATACAATTCAAAGGGAACAATATTTTATCGATTTATTAAAACCCCAATACAATATTTTACAAGTTGCAGGGTCAAGTCTAGGTTATTTACATTCAGCTGATACTAAAAAGAAAATAAGTGATACATTAATAGCTAACTACCCTACAGCTCAATGTGTTGAAATACTTGATACTGAAACTAATATTACTAGTTCCTATAAATCACTCCTTCAAGCAGCTAAACCCCTTCAAGTGTCAAGAAATTCATTGTCTTATTATATAAATAAAAAGAAAGAAAATAACAATATCAAGCCATATAGAAATAGATACGTAGTAAACCTTAAAAGGGATTATCACAGTTATTCTACAACTTTTTTTAAGATTGTTTCTTCCCATCGAGCGTAGCTCGATCGGCTTGAGACAATATAGTTCCGAATCAAATTTTGATAGGTCTAATCAATTTGCTTATTATTTAGCGGGTTTAATAGAAGCACAAGATAATTCCATTATTGTTCCAACTAGCGAAAGATCAAAAAAAGGTAAACTTACTTTATCCTTCTATAAAACTTTCTTTTGACTCAAAGGATATACCTCTTTGTGTGTTATTGCAGAAAAAACTTATAACAGGTTCTAAAGGGGAGCTAACGCTTATGTTTTAAGTTTTAGCAGTAAATAATGTATAATATTTATAGTTTCTTTAATAAATGGAAAAATGAGAACTTCTAAAATTAATGCCTTATATGGTTTAATTGATTGGCTAAATAATCAAAAAAGCCAAAATTCCATTATTCACAAATTACCTCAAAACTCAGAACCTTTAGGTTCTAACTCTTGGTTATCTGGATTTATATAAGGAGACGCCCATGGGCTACACTTCCAAATAAAAAAATCAATTATCCAAAGGTTGAATGTCGTATCGAGTTGGTACAAAGGACAAATATACCAAAATGGGTTAAGTAATTATAATTTTATGGCAGATATTGCCACCTTTTTGGATTCTTCGGTAAATGAAATCAGAACATCTTCAAACCATCCCCAGTTCATAATTAGAACTATAAGTTTAAAATCCAATGAAATTCTTATTAATTATTTAGAAAAATATCCGTTGTTTTCAACAAAATATTTAGATTATAAAGATTGGTTAAAAGAATTTGAAATTTATAAAGAAAGTTAAAAAAAACCAGAAAATTTCTCAAACCAAATTAATGTTATTAAAAAGGAAATGAATAATAGAAGAACAAAATTTAATTGGAATCATTTAAGATTTTTTTTTTCTCATTAGATAATTTAACTTACTCTCTTTATAGAGATACGGGCATAGCAACAATTAAAAGCAGCTGTTCTAATCAACGAATTCTTGTGAAGTATTGGCTAAGAAGTTAAATCCTAATTGAGTTACTGGATTTTCAGATGGTGAGTTTTCATTTATGGTAAAAATTAGTAGAAATCAAAGTTGTAATACAGGATGATATGTTCAACCATGGGGGATTTTTCTATTGAATTGAAAGGGGGCGGATCTATCCTTATTAAATAAAATACAAACCTTTTTCGGTATAGGAAGTATAAGAATAGATAAAAGGTATGGACATTATTTGTATAGTGTAAGCTCTCTCAAAGACTTAATCAATGTTATAATTCCACATTTTGATAAGTATCCATTATTTACTTAAAAACGTGCTGATTTTATTCTCTTTAAGTTAGTTGTAGATTTAATGTCTCAGAAAGAACATCTAACTCTGTAAGGTTTTCATAAAATTGTTGCCATTAGAGCTTCAATGAATTTAGGATTAACTAGAATATTAACTGAAGCTTTCCCTAATATTATTCCAGTTCCAAGACCTGTAGTTAAATTATTGACGATAATTGACTTTCTGGCTTCTTCGAAGCTGAGGGTTGTTTTTATGTTTCGTTTAGGAAATCTAAAGTATACAAAACTGGATATCAAGTTCAAGTAAGATTTATAATAACTCAACATTCTAGAGATCATCAGCTAATTAATAGCTTCATTAAATACTTTAACAGTGGTAACATAGCAGTTTATTTTACTGTGGGTAAATTCAGTGATATTGAAGAAAAGATTATTCCTTTTTTTCAAAAGTATCTTTTACAAGGTACTAAAAGATTTATGTAAGGTAGTAAAGTTAATGAAAAGCCAGACTCACCTTACAAGTGAGGGTCTAGAACAGATTAAAAAAAACTGGAATGAACACTGGAAGAAAGTATAATTATTTGAAAAGATTTAAACTCTCCTCCATATTAGTTATTAGCTCTGTAAAATTTAAAGCGGGATATTATTGTACAGTCAAACGAAATATTATAAGTACTAGTTAAATTAGAAAGTTATTTAAATAAATATCCTTTATTTAGTAGCAAATATTTAAATTATTTAGATTGGTTAAAAATTTTAGAATTTAAAAAACTTGGTAAATATGACCAAGGTTTTTTGGATAAAGTAATAACAATTAAAAATAATAAACGAACTTTTTTTTGTATGGGATCATCTGCAAGGGTTTTACAACTTAGAAAATAAGATATAGTCCCAACTTATGTGTAAACATAAGAGTATCTACCTTAAAATGGGCCATCTTTAAATATTTGTATGAGACTTAATTATGTTTTTATATAATTTGTAGTCATGAGACCTAGTCTAGTAGATTAAGACATTTGGTATTAACAATGCATGGTTTTTCTAATGCAGGGTATTTTTTAACATTAGGATTTTTATCTTTAATTGGTTCTATGGCATTTTGATTTAGGGATGTTATTTCTGAAGGTACAGCGCAAATTTTATATTTTCAAGCTGTTCTGTTTAACTATGTTTTAAATATTGCAAAAGCTGTTTCTAAAGAAGAGATAAAACAAGCTCTTTATTTTATTTCTAAAAAAATTAGCCATCTAAATTTCTCTAAAGATCAGTTAGGTTTTTACTTAGCTGGTTTAATTGAAGGAGATGGATGGATTTCTTTGCCTGCGATTGGTAATACTAAATTAAATAGAGTATTAAATCCTCGTATTGTATTTACTTCACATATTAACAATATAGGATTGTATGCATTTCTTCAGTTTGAATTAGGAGGGATAGGGCGTTTTCAAATTACAGGAAATAATACTCTTCGTTATATAATTGGAGATGTTGAAGGTATTAAATTTATTATTAATCTAATTCATGGTAAACTTCGAACACCAAAAAATCAAAGGTTTAATAAGCTAATTGAATTTATGAACACTAAATATTCTTTAAATATAGCAGAAAGTTTACTAGATAAGTCTGATTTGGCAGATAATAGTTGGTTTGCTGGTTTTACTGAGGCTGATGGGCACTTTGGTGTAAAAGTGATAGAAGCTAAGCCTAAATCAGAAACACGTAAAAGATCTGTTAGTGAAAGTGTTAGTATTTTCTTTAGATTAGATCAACGTTCATACGATAACCCAACTGCTTCTTCTATGCTACCTATAATGGAAAAAATTGCTCAATTTTTAGGTGCGAGCAACTTATTAACTTATACTATAAATAATCCAAAGTCTAAATCAACAACAGAGATGTTATCTGTTAGTATCACATCTTTAGAGAAATTTAGACCTATTGTTGATTATTTTAATAAATATCCTTTATTAGGCGTTAAAGGTTTGGATTTCAAAGATTGGGAAAAGTTTTTAATATGATTATTTCTAAAGAACATATTACTGAAGTAGGTAGATTAAAAGTAAGAGAAATAAAAGCAAAAATGAATAGTAAAAGAACTTTCTAACATTTACACTGTCTTTCCCTTATCCCCGATTAGCTATGGGGCGCCCATACCCAGCAAAAGAAAATGGACTCTGCTTAGAATTATGGGGCTCCGGCCATAATATTTTATATTTAGTAATTGCTTTTTTACGCGTGCGCCTAATGCATGTTTTGGGAGCAGTATCAGTCCCCTCCTTCTCTAGGAGAGGGGCATTTGCATAAAAAAACATAAGTTATTAGCTACTGCTGTCCCTTTTGGAGCGAAGCATTGCATTGCTTGCTTGCTACGCAGCAGCACGCACCCAAACCAAAAAGTTAATATATGGGCGTAGCCAACGACAGCATCTGTGTGTAATATTTCTAAAGTACAAAAGCGAAAATTAGTGCCTTCATTAACTTTACTATATGCTGAAAATTCCTAAAGCTTTAAGTACTTATTAAGTAAAAATTTTAAAGATAAAAGTGGACAATCAGCAGGAAACCAACGGATCTACAATTATCCTAGTAGGCTCCTCAGAGAATATACGAAAGAGTTAATACGTCATCAATAATCTAGGACCCATTAACTAAGATATATCCCAGTTTATTGGTAATTATACCAAGTTCTTATATACATTATTAAATAAAACTTAATAAATATAGAGGAATATTAACCTTGACTTATTTGGGTAATCATACAAGTTCAGTTCAACGTGGTATTAATTTAGGAGTTGCTTTATTTATAGTATCTGAAGCATTATTCTTTTTAGCTATATTTTGAGCCTTTTTCCATAGTGGTATCATTTGTGGATAAGAGCCAAACTCCGGGGAAGCCCTAAAGCTCTTTTAACCAAGGATTAAAAGGAAACTTTTTATCTGGCCTGATTAATGCCTCAGGGTAGGGTAATATCAAAAGAGATGATAGAAATTGAAATGGGTGATCGCGGATCTAAGTCAAATACTAAAAAGAGTATTTGTAAAAGAGCAACGAGTAGACGGTTCTTCAACTTTAAGTTGTAAGGTGTACTCTAAGACACCGGAAATCCGGGGATTTAACTAAAAGTTAATATTTAAGAAAAAAATACCGCATGTATACAGTACAAGATTATTAAGTACTTCTTCTAATAATAATATATTAGATCCTTATTATGTAACAGGATTTACAGACGGTGAATGATGTTTCTATATAGGGATAAGTCCAGATTCTAAATCTAAAACAGGTTATAGAGTAAAAATCTCATTTCAAATAGGTTTACATGAAAAAGATTTAGCTTTATTAAAATTAATAAATTCTTATTTTGGTGTAGGAAAAATTAGTAAATTATCAAAAGATTCAGTATTATATAGAGTTACTTCAATTGAAGAATTAAAAATCATTTTGATCAGAATGTGGAGAATTTATAGTAGAAAAATTTTCAGATATCAAAGAAAAAATAATACCTTTTTTTGAAAAATATACTTTACACGGTATAAAAAAAGAAAATTTTGAAGATTTCAGAAAAGTATCAGAATTAATGAAAAATAAAGCTCATTTAACTTTAAATGGATGACGAAGAAATAAAAAGAATAAAATCTGGAATGAACAAAAATAGAAATTCTTAAGGGTTAAACTTTAGTTAAAAATTAAAGTTAAATTCAAAATTATACTAAGTATAATTTAATCAAATTCGAGTGCATTATCTCCAACTGTTGAGCTAGGAGCCCAATGACCTCCTCTCGGTCTTGAACCTATTAATCCTTTGCTTAAAGGGATTAGGCACCGATTTTAAGATTTTTCCTAAGTTTTTTAAAAGCGGATGCGAAAAGAGCTATATGCGGGGAACTTTTAGAAAATCTACACTTAGGCATACCGGTCATAAGGGATAGCCCTCATACGGAAATTGTCAAGTAACAGCTAGGTTTTTATATAAACAATCCGCAGGTAATTTCTATATAACAGGTAAATCTATCAAATTTTATTTTAAGTGGTCACCCGGATTTGCATTTGGTGAAAAAATTAATTATGATTTGTCTCAGCGGTATAGGTAGAACCTCAACGATTCATACGCTCTTGTATAATTTATCAGAACTTGCCTTTAATTGGCTCTAGTTTTACACCCCTGGTCTTTGACCTGAGCTACGAAATAAGGGCGTGGAATTCCAATAATTCTTGTGTAGGAGTCGGAGGAGCAAGTTAATTAATAGGTTACACCCAGACTTACGCCTTGCTGCGTAGCAAGCAACAAAAAAAGGGTGCGGAGCAATTCAAACCCCTTTTGCAACAAGGCCCGGAGATACTCAATTTTTAAGGGGCTAAGTGTGTCTTCTGATATATTGATATATGATATGATCTAAATCTAGTTATAATTAAAATAGATAGTTTATGCAACTGACCTTCTTTACAAATATCCGTTGATTATCAAGCACAAGCATATTTAATCGGACTGTAAAACCGGGAGGTTATAACAAGAGTAAATTACCTTTAATAAAAAAAAAAGATTATGAAATACTATATGGATTGATTTTAGGGGATCTATATATCTCAAGAAAAAATTCTGAGAATGCTCTTCTAAAATTTGAACAATCTACAGTTAATAAAGATTATCTTAAGCATTTATTTAATATATTTTCCTACCTATGTACAGAAAGTACAGTAGTTAGAACAAAGGATGTAAAAATAACAAATACATCCGCTGTTTATTTTGTTACTCGTCAATTTGCAGCTATAACAGAACTTCATACTTTATTTTACCCTAAAGGTATAAAAGTGGTGCCTCATAATATCGGAAGCCTAATAACAGCCAAAAGTTTAGCTTACTGAGCAATGGACGACGGTGAACGCCACAAGTCAGGCTTTATTCTTAATACTTGTGGATTTTCTCTGAACGACATACAATTATTGCAGGCGGCGCTTAAAGATAATTGAGATATAGATTCTTCTATACATAGTAGGAATAGACTCTATATAAATTCTTCTTCTAAATCTAAATTTATTGAATTGGTTAAACCCCATTTTTACTCTACAATGTTATACAAACTTAATTAATAAAATAGACTTTGTTCGAGCTTCCTTTATTAAATACAGTTAGAAGTGCCATTAATAATTTTTATATTAATGTGGCTGTGTGGGAACACATCCCACTCTATATGTTAAATTTATCTATAAATCTAGTTCTATTTTTATTATTATTACCGGGCCCACTTGCCATTGCATATATGTTATGGCAACGATGCTTATTCATAAAACCTCAATTAAATAAACCTTATAGTACAATTAATATTGAAATTGATAAAGAATTTTATAAATGATTTTCAGGGTTTACTGATGCTGAGGGAAATTTTATAATTTTAACTCTACCTAAAGGTTTTACTTTTAAATTTTCAATAGGTTTACACATAGATGATTTACCAGTTTTAAATTATATTAAAGATAAATTAGGTTTTGGTAGTGTTTATGCTTATAAAAAGAATTGTTATTATAATGTAACAAAAAAAGAAGATATATTAAAAATAATATCTATTTTTGAGACTTACACTCTTAATTCTAGTAAAAGATTAGATTATTTAGATTTTAAAAAAGCTTTTTATCTATATAAATCTAGAACTGGTTTATCTAAAGAATTAATAAATCAAATACTAGATTTAAAAAATAGAATGAATACTCAACGAACTAATTTTAAATTGTCACAATTTATTATATCTAAAAGTTGACTTTTAGGATTTATAGAAGGGGATGGTTCATTTAGTCTTAGTAAAACTACTATTGATCCTGTATTTTCAATAAAATTAACAGAAAGTCAATTACCTCTTTTAATAGAAATAAAAAAATATTTAAAAAATAATTTAGGATTTGATACATATTCAATGCAAAAATTAAATTCTTCTTCTATTATTTCTATAGGTGAAAGTAAAGCAGTAAATAATAGCAAACCTCTTGCTACATTAACAATAAAAAACATACATGTTTTAAATAATTACTTTATACCATTTTTTAATGAATGTGAATTTATTTCTAAAAAAGGTTTAGATTTTAATGATTTTAAAATTATTTGTAAAGCTGTTTATATAGGAGCTTATAGAGTAAAAATAATCAAAGATTTAATAATTAAATTATCATTTACTATGAATAATTTCCGATTATCTACTTATTTAGGAACAGTAGAACCTATGAGTATACATGAAAAATATGAAATAATTAATGCTAAAGCTACTATTGAACATCTTAGTGATGGACGACAAATAGATATTGAAACAAAAAAATTAATTCATAATCGATCAAGTAGTAGTATTTATGAAATTATAAAATCTTCAGGTGAAATATTAATAAAACCTAATTTAGCAGAATCTGCTAAAGAATTAGGTATAGGGTTTAATACTCTTAAAAGACAATTAGATAATCAATTAATAGGATATAGCGTTGAATATAAAGATAATAAAATAAAAAGAATAGGAGTATTTCAAAATAAAAAATAGATAAAAAGGAACAGAACGAAGGTTACAACCGAATCGGTTCTACTGAACATATAGAAAAATTAAGTGAAAACGGTTAACGATGTCCTAATCAAAGACCGTCGGCAGTTGTAAATGTCGCTACAGACTGGTTCACCAGGATTAGACTGAAATGTTTGTCCAAATGTACAGTCGGACTTTATAACGAGTGTGATATCGTAAGAAGAGAAAGGATTACTCCATGCTACACACAAGCGGAGTTGCCATTAGCACAGTGGTAATAAATCTTCTGATAGGTATTAGAATATACCTATCATCGTTAATTAAAGTTGAATATTATTATCATCTGGTATAAGCGTAACGTATGCCCATCATTCTTTAATACAAGGAAATAGGGCTGGCACACTATATGGTTTAATAGCTACTTTAGTTTTAGCTGTAGCATTTACTATACTACAAGGTGTTGAATATTCAGTTTCATCCTTTACTATCAGTGACGGTGCTTTTGGATCTTGTTTCTATTTCTCTACCGGATTCCACGGCTTAGGAATTAATATTTTTTTATTTAACTGTAATATTAATAATTATTATTGTCCTACCTTAAAAACTGATAAAAGACTATATTCCACAACTTCTATTAACATAAAAGAACCGAAACTTTGTCCTTACTGAGTTACTGGATTTGTCGATGCAGAAGCAAGCTTTAGTCTTAAAGTAAATAAAAAAAGTACCTCAAAATCAGGGTGAGTTGTAGTACCTGAATTTAGAATAGATTTACATAGCAGAGATACATTGTTATTAAGAAAAATACAGTACTTTTTCGGTGTAGGTATAATTTTAGAACGTAAAAATAGAAATGTAGTAGTTTATAGCGTTCAATCTTACCGAGATATAACTAATGTTATTATACCTCATTTTGATAAATATCCTCTTATTACTCAAAAAAAGGCTGACTATATTCTATTTAAACAAGGTATAGCTTTATTAAATTTAAAAGCACAATCTAATATTGAGGGAATCCGCAATATTATAAGTATTAAAGCATCTATGAATTTAGGAATATCAGACACATTAAAAATTCAATTCCCTACTGCCCTTCCTGTATTACGTCCAGTAGTCAGTTTTGAAGGTATACCTCATCCTAATTGACTAGCAGGTTTCGTCGATGGAGAAGGTTGCTTTTATGTTAATACAAAAAAAGCTAAAACTTTAACAGGTTTTCAAATTATTATGACTTTCTCTATCTCTCAACATGTAAGAGATGAACTTTTATTAACTAAATTAATTGAGTTCCTAGGATGTGGTAATATCGAGAAAGTTTCTACAAGACCTAATGAAATTACATTTGTTGTATATAAATTTAGCTATATTCTTTATAAGATAATTCCTTTTTTCCAAAGCTATCCTTTACAAGGAATAAAGTCTATGGATTACAGAGATTTCTGTGAGATAGCTAATATTATGGAAGACAAATCTCATTTAACTCCTGAAGGACTTAAGAAGATAAAATCTTTAAAATCTGGAATGAATAAAGGTAGAACATTAAATTAATTATTTTTATTATTTATCTAAAAAAATTAAAATGTAGGCCCTTTTTAATTTATGAATATAATATAATTTATACCATAAATTAATTAGCAAACAAAGTTAATTGCATGAAACTCTTGTGCGTATAATTGATTTATATCGGTTTTACTTAAACGCTCTCTTGGGCTCATTAAATAATCTTCAGTATTAGCATAAGCTCTTGAAAAAAGATAGTTGGATAAAGTTTAAAAGTAAAACCGGTTAGTTAATAGAAATAAACAAGACAATATGCATCCAACCAGATATTAATATATTACAAAAAATTTTTAGTGTATGGAGGTTCAACGACTAATAAAATAGGATTATCCTGTTTTTTGAATTTTGCTGTATATATCTCGGATATTATGCAGATGATATAGTCTAAACAATAATGTGAATTATTGATATAGGGATAAAGAGCCTTATGATAACAATATTGTACACGTTTTAATAGGAACAGCTTTTTTGTCAGTGAGTTTGTGACGTTTGTTAGCTTACCATTTAACTAACAATCACCATCTTAATTTAGAATCCGCAATTTTATACTGACATTTTGTAGATGTCGTTTGGTTATTCTTATTTATTTCTGTATATTACTGAGGTTCTTAAATATTTTCCATGATCTTTTTCCTTTTCCATTAATGGGTTTAATAATAATTAAACCTAACTCAACGTATTCTGAATTAATTTTAATTCAGATAATCTAAAAAATCATCAGGTGTCTTCAAATTAAGCAGGAAATACTGCAATAAACAAAATTCAATTTTTAAAATGATAAGAATTATTGCGGTGTCCGGTGCATTAATATTAGGTGTGGCTAGAAATCTGAGCTTAAGAGTTCAATTATTTTCATTATGTAAAAAAGTTTTAAAAATTGTTGTAACTGGTCTTACAATCGTAGGTGTAATTATTGTAGGAGTAAATGTATTTGCTGGAGTGCTTTTGGGAAATTGTGAGTTTTCTGAATTTTTTGGTCCTTACTTTCCCTTTTTAATTTCTGTTATAACTTCTTCTAATCTTTCTCTTTTATTTATGAGTGCTCCACTGATAAGTAATATATCTAAACCAAACCCTGAAGATAAGTCAATTTTAAATCCTGATTTTATTACAGGGTTAACTGAAGCATTTAAAAATAAAGACTTAGTGGTTTGAGGAAAAATTTTACCATCTTCAGTAGGTAAAGCAAAACTAACTAAAGTAAGAAAGAGAAATGATAAAATTGCCTCAATTTCAACTTAGTGTAATTATAGGTATAATCTTATCTGATGGCTGATTTTCATATTCAAACAGGAATATTAATGCTAAATTATATTTTAAGCAGGCGTTATCTCGTTCTCAATATGTTTTTTTTTGTTTTTTCTATTTTATCACATTATTGTTCAAGTTGTCCTTCATTAGTGTCCGGGATTAGGGCTGGTAAACGAAATAATGGTTTAGAAATTTTCACTAGATCGTTTCCTTGTTTTAAAGAACTTCGTTCTATCTTTTATGTTGATAAAGTCAAAATAATTCCAGATAATATCTATGAACTTTTAACTCCTGTGGCTCTGGCTCATCTAATAATGGGAGATGGTTCTGCAAAACAATATAGTCTTAAAATTTGTACAGATTCTTACACAGTGCCTGATATTATTAGATTAATGAATGTACTTATTATTCGGTACGAATTAGATTGTACATTACGTTTTCATACTCCAACTCAACCTCGTATACATAAACAAAATTCTATGCCAAAATTAAGAGCGATAGTTGGACCATATATGTCTCAATCAATGATGTATAAATTAGGTGAAGCCAAATAGAAAATATATCTAACCTTTTAGACTAAAACGAAGGAACATTTTATAGAACTATTTATAAAAATAAAGCATATAAATCAGGGGGTTGACAAATTGAATCCACCTTCTCTATAGAATTACATAAAAGAAGGTTCATTTTATGTTAATAAAGCTATAGATGCAAGAGCAAAATTTAATCATAACTATACTAAAAGAGGGATTTAAAATAACTATGCTTGTGAATGAAATTGAATTATTAAAGATGGTTATGTCTTTTTTTGATGTAGGTAGGTTAACAATAAGACAAGATGGAACTGCTCTGTCAAGTCCAATTCAGAAGATAAATATCTGGATCTTGTCCGGTTACTATTTTGGTAATTTTATAGCTGAGCCTTGTTCGCGAAGGGAACATAGGTACTCTGGTACAAAGGGAGTTATGATCTGATCTTTTAAATAATCAGACAAATACTCTTTGTAATAGGTAGTTAGGTACTCCCCTTTAAAGTTGATTCCCTCCATCACAACCTTACACAAGTAAACCTAGGCCAATTGGGTTTCTTAGTATTTTTCTTTTCACTGACTGTATATAAAATAGCATAAAAGGTTTTCTTCGGTTTAGGAAAGATACAGTGGTAAAGTTTCAATTAAAATGATTTATTACAAATGAGTATGATCTTGCTTGAACTAATGCCTAGAACTACAGTCGCTCTTTCAACTCGTAAGAATACTTCTTCCGTAATGCCTTTCCAAGTGCCTAATACTAATTCAGAAAGGAATAGTAAACGTTATGTACTAACTACTTCAGTATTAAGGAGATGGTTACGTGAGTTACTTGAACTGAAGTTTAATGGTATTTCACAGTCTCTTGTCCCTTTGATGAGTTACACTGATAATTCAGATGTAACTTCACAGGTATCAATGGTCAAGAATCTCGCATTGCATCGTACATATTATTAAGTTAACATGACTTATACAAACTTCTTGGTAGTTCTTTGCTTTTACTATTGATTAAGTATGGGTCGTATACGGCCGAATAAAATTCAAAAATGAAAAATTCTTTAAATCCAGTAGCAACCTATGAAAATGCTAAGCTTCAGAAGAAGCAGATCTTGCAGGAAAATAAAGGTAAAACATGTATCTATCGTTGAGTTAATAAAACGAATGGTAAAACATACGTTGGATCAGCCCATTGACATCGTAGTAAGATTATATGTTTACTACAGCGTTAAGCGTCTAAATGAATCTAATATGGCTATTTACAAAGCATTCTTAAAATACGGACATTCGAACTTCAAGCTAGAAATACTGGAATATTGTGAAAAAGAGAATGCTCTTTTTAGAGAACAACATTATATTGATCTTTTAAAACCAGAGTATAATATAAATCCTATAGCAGGATCATCTCTCGGCTATAAACACACCGAGCAGTCTCTAGCTTTAATGGGGGGTTGAGAACGCAGCGAGGAAATGAAGGCTAAAATGTCTGCTTCTCAGATGGGCAGAAAAAAATCGCTTGAATCTAGAGCTAAAATGTCTGCTTCTAAGATGGGAAATTCTAATGCTAAAAATCATCCTAACTCTTTAAAAATTGAAGTTACTGATTTAGAAAAAGATACTTCAACTATTTACAATTCTATGCGTGAAGCTGCGAAAGCCTTAAATATTCATGTCAGTATAATTAGTCGTTATTTTAGTAATAACCAAAAAAAACCATATAAAAAAAGATATGTTTTTATAATTACAAAAGAGACCTAAAGATCTTTCGGCTGCGAAGCCCCTCCTTCTTCTCGTTCTGCAAATTACAAAAACGGGTTTAACAAAAAAATACTGCATAAAAATCAACACATTCCCGGGAGTTCTTACTTTCAATACATAATTATATTCTTTTCGGAATCGGAGTTAGTTTCAGGGCTTTTAAATGTAATAATTCCACATTTTGACAAATATCCTTTAAGAGGTACAAAATATTTTTATTTTTGTAGTTTCAAACAAGCTAGAGATGTCTTTGTTTCAAATAATCATAGAACAGAACAAGGCTTAAGTGAATTAGATAAAATTCATATAGAAAACTTTCAATCTTTTCTTATACTCCACCTGCTCATTTAATTGAAGGCAATAAAGCTTATATTCCTATAAATGGACATTATATTAATGGATTTTTAGCGGGGGATGGTTCTATTGGTTTAAGTTTAACTAGTACAAACTTTTGTTCAATGAATTTATCGTTTTCTCAACATGTTCTTAATCTTATGGAGTCTATTGCTAATTATTTTCAATCTCCTAATAAAATCTATCCTCATGGTCCTAATTCAATACAGATTACTTTATGTGGTAATAAATTATGGGATAATATTATATTTAAACATTTTTCTGAATATCCTTTATACGGAAGTAAAACAGAAAGATTAGGAAAGCTGTTTGCAATTAAAGAATTTCTTGCCAGTGATGACCACTTAATGAAGGTAGGTAGAGCTCGACAATGAAAACCTGAAGTTAAACAGCGTGTCATAGAGATTTGATCTTCTTAGAGGAAGTGTTTTTGCTTTTGTCTGATTCCTTTCTTCCTTTTTATTTAGTTGTGTATTATAAATAATTAGGTTTTACCAATTTTCTGGGGTTCGAAGCAGCAATTTTATACTGACACTTTGTGGACGTTGTGTGATTATTCTTGTACGTTTCTGTTTACTACTGGGGTTCTTAAATCTAGATACATTTAATTTTTACTCGGCATTTTCCGAAGTTAAGGATATTTATGTAATAAGCGGGCTGGTTAACCATAATTCTGATTATGCGTGGCTCATTGCATTGCAGCGCGCACCTAGCGTATATCCGATAGATTCACTTTTTATTCTTTCTCAAAAAAGAAAATTGTCAACAGATAATAGTAATAATAACTATATTCTGGATTTAAAAAAACATGATGAGGATTATAAAAAGAGCGAATCTTTTTTAATGGAGGTTATGTAAGGAATAATACTTAGTTAAAAAAATATAATACTGGAGGTACTTATTTAAAACTTGCCCAAAGTATCATTAATATGTTCGCTAAATTGAATAAATGTAATATGACAACTCCTTCTTTAAATATAGCAAAAGTAAAAAAGAATTCTTATCAGTATTTACATTTCTCTACTAAGTCTTATAAAGAATGAAATGAGCTATATAATTTATGGTATAAATATGGGAAAAAGTTATCCCTAAGGATGAAGTTATTGAACAAATCTTAACACCAGTAAGTTTTGCTCATTGGCACATGGGAGACGGGGGATGAACTAAGAAAGGGATTCATTTAGCTACTAATGCATTTAATAGAGAGGATGTAAATCGATTAGCAACAGTTCTCAATAGAAAATTTGGGTTAAATAGTACAGTACACAATACCGGAAGAATTTTTTTTTCCCGTAAAATCTGCACAAATTTTTTGTGAGATAGTAACTCCATTTATGGAAACTGATGTACAAAGTAGATCAAAACATTAAAAACTTAAATTAAGTAGTAAATTGCTTGTAGAAGTAAATTAAATATTTTATGAACCGGTCCGGCGTACGCGTCTCTTAGACTAATTGAGGGACTGGCCACTGGGCTTAAGTAGTATCCTTATCAAGGTGGTTTTGTTCTTGTTGCTGTAAATAATTAATTCTTATATGTCGATTATCTATTTTTAGATATTAATAAATTTAATGCCTTAGGTAGAATAATCTGGGAAAGTAGAATGAGCGGAGGTACTTTACATTATGCGCGAGGGATGGAGCGTATAGGACATAGTCTGGCTTTTTTGTTTGTTTCTGTGTACTATTGGGGTTCGTAACTTTGCCCCCTCCTTTGCAAAGCATGTAGAAGGGAGGTTTTTATGTTCATTGCATTTTAATAATCGGATTTACTGCTTCTTTTTGTAAATTGGTTGATCCTTATGTGGAATCTGGAATGTTATACAAAAAAACCAAACATAAGTAGTATCATAAAATAGTTAATTATTTCTTACATTAATTGGGGGAGGTTAAAAAGTGGTGGAACCTCACATTGAAGCGCTAGACTACGGCTAGGGAAAGAGCGCTAATAAAATATTATTTAAAACTATTGCGATAACAGGCTTGGATTTTTAGATATAGTTTTATTATTTCTGTATATTATTGGGGTATATCCCATCTTCATGTCTTGGAGAAGGAACGGATTATTTTCTTTGCTTAGTTATGGGGTTTACAATAGTTAAACCTAACCCTAATTTTTCCCAGCCTCCGGCAGGGAGGGGTCAATAGAGTAATAAAAATAATTATCTTATTAACGCTTATATTAAGCGGTCTTCATTTCTTAGTTTAAACTTTAAAAAACAATATTTTTTTCTAGCGGAGCGACGGAGTGTAGGCTATTTTTATTTAACCTTTATTACAATTTATTTGCTGTTACTTATTTTTTGTAATAAAAACGATACAGAAACTAAATTTTTATCAATCTTAACTTAAAAGTTTGGCATTTTTCATTTCCTTATTTCCTGAGCTTTACGGAACAGGGAAAAGCAAAGCAGACTTTTATTTGTTCATTTCTATTTATTCTTGAGGATCGTAATGGATTTTTGTATTCTACGGTGAATTAAGAACGGGTCTTTTACTAATGAGTGTTCTAGTGGTCTCCGCCCACCGCCCGCCCCCTCCATTTATTCTAATACCACTAAACCTAAAGACGTAGATGTTGAATCTAGGTATATTACAAAAAATTCCAATACTGGTCTCACTAGAAGCAAATTCATCCGCAGGTCGTATGGATCTATAGTGGAGCATGCTTAATCGAAGTTTAGATTTCATGTACTATATGGAGTATGTATGCTGGGCCTATAATAAATTATGGGTTTCGAATAATCCTAGCAGATGTTAAATACCCTCATCCTTCTAATTTAATATTTGATATAATAGCTATGCATTTTTTTTTAACAAAAAAGTTCACATATTTTTAAAATGCCTCAATTAGTTCCTTTCCACTTTATCAATCAAGTTTCTTTTGCTTTTATATTATTAACAACAATTATTTATATATTTTCTAAATTCATATTACCTCGTTTTGTCAGGTTAAGTCTTTCTAGAATCTTTATTATTAAACTATAGAAAATTAAATTCTTCTTTCATTTCTGGGGGGGGTTCTTATATACTACAGCTTTAGTAATCTGAGATGTAAACTTATCTTCAATTGTTGGTGTTAGCTATGGTAAAACTACTACCCATATCCAATAAATTATAACAGGATTATTATTGTCTGATGAGTGTCTTACTTTTCTGACACTCGGAGCAAGAATGCTTAGTTGGTGGCGGCTTGGATTATTTTTTGCCAGCTCGCACAGTTTGCAGTTCATTCTTAGTTACGGGGGCGCTTATTTAAGCACCCGGCCCCATTTTTATCTCATTATTGTGCTAGTTACCTAATATATTTATAAAACAGTAAGATTAGTAGGGGAATCGTATTATGCGTTTCTAATTAGAATTTTATCGATGCCCTGTTTAACTTAATTACATTCTCTATTTTATCTTGATGTAATTAAAGTAATTTCTATGCGAAGCAAAGCTCCTGTCCCCTTCTCAAAGAGATGAGTTGGATTAATCCGAAGGCCGCGCTCCGCGGTAAATAAAACAAAATATTTACGAACTTTTAACTCCCATAGTTCATATGATAATGAGAGTGGGGTCCATTGCTCCGTAAGCCAATCCAAATAATTAATGTAATTAATTATAATTTTCTTAATTTGTAGTAAACTACAAAAATAACTCATTTATCTCTCGGGGTAGGGAGTTATTTAAATATATATCAAATAAATTTATTACAAATCCTTTTTAAGATTAATTTATTAAGCCTTGTAATAAAAAAATTCTAAAGTTTCTACTAATAATATTCAAATATATAATGATAGTTTTTATTTATTAAAAGTCTATTAATTATATTTATAAATGTTAAGGTTTATATAATTATTCTAGATCTTATAATGGCAATTAGTCGGTAAGCTTTTGAAATTAATCATAAAGCTGCTGAATGCTAATTAGATCAATCTCCCAATCACCGCTTAATAGCGAGGGAATAACTAATAAAACCAACTAAAGTGAAAATAGTAAAAATTAAAAATGTTTCAATTATTGTTAAATTACATTCATGAGTATTGTGATGCTCCTCGACCTTGGGGCTTGTATTTCCAAGATAGTGCTGCACCACAAATGGAAGGGCTAGTTGAATTACATGACAACATAATGTTTTATCTAATTATAATTTTATTTGGTGTAGGTTGGGTTCTTGTGTCTGTAATTACAAATTACAACAGTGTAAAATCTCCAATCTCACATAAATATTTAAACCACGGTAGACGAATTTATCCTTATACGATAACAAAAATTAAAACGCGATTTCCTGGAAACATTGACTCTAAACTTGAGACTAGCAAAATAATAGGTCCTGTGATTAGAATGCATATTAGGCTACTTCATGAATGGAAAAATCATAAGAATAAACTTCACCCTTTTTATGTTACAGGTTTTATAGATGCTTCTACAAAATCTATAGTAGTATTTGGTACAAACTTAACATCAACAGTAGGTATTAAATTTAGTCGTACTCAGTTAGCAATGGTAAGACTTTTAGCGATGAAACTAAACAAATTATGTCGGATGCTGCTAAGAAAATTGATCATTCTGGTCGTTTTAAGCCAGGACAACCAAGAGTCGAAAGATCAGGTAAGCCCTCTCAACAAATAGAAGTTACTGATATTAAAAATAATACTACGACTTCTTATAATTCAATGTCTGAAGCTGCAAGAGTCTTAAATCTTCCTAGTTATAAAGCAATTTCTGATTATATTAAAAATAATCAAAAGAAGCCTTATAAAGGTAGATATACTTTCCAGAATATATAGTTAGCGATTTAATTCGTATTCCATTCCTCACCTTTATTGTATTCTGCTCCATCACAATAGAGATATTCAAATTTTAAAGAATATACAATTGGTTTTTGGAGTAGGGAATATAAGAGATAATATA
>Ga0307507_10004163_pt1 | contig 26236 bp, 23 predicted proteins | sample 7_EM_MG_FD_207223 | JGI IMG/M metagenome (GOLD analysis project Ga0307507, IMG submission 207223) | Populus trichocarpa ectomycorrhiza microbial communities from riparian zone in the Pacific Northwest, United States - 7_EM | ecosystem: Host-associated > Plants > Roots > Unclassified | place...
CAAGCCTTGGCGCTCCCCAAAAACCACTGTTACTATTATGAAAATGGAACTCTACACAAAAACCAATAGACTACTCCGGCCCAAAGTAAGAGATATGAAATAAAGAAAAATAAAGAAGAAATCACCAAAAAAAAGAAAAAAAAGAAAAAAAAGAAGAATGACCCCCATGACGACGAATTACCCTAAGCACCCGGATTGGCATGGACTCGATGAACCTATCTATCTTCTCCTGTTCAATTCTATTTCATTCCTCCTGTGCTGCGCACACTTGCCTGGCAATACCTCTAGGTTGTCGCTGTAGTGTTCGGAATCAGATTTTCAGCCTGCGTTTGAGAGTCCGCCAGACATTCTCAATGGGGTTCAGATCCGGGCTATTGCTAGGCCAGTCTGAGCATACGATGCTATTGTTCAATTTAAACTGACGACTATATGCCAAAATGTGAATCTTAGAACCATCCTCAACTAGTGAGAACCCTTCAGCGGCCCAACCCGCCTCTTCCCACAATGGAAGAAACCCTGGTCTCAACACCTCCTTACAGTATTGCTCTGAATCCATCCCACCCGGGTCATTTGAGCGTTGATACTCGTCTAGGGGTCTCTGGCGAATGTGAATAAGCTGGCTCTGCCGGCCATGGCTTAGGGCAGCCCAGAACATCGTAGATACCCTTTCCCCTTTGAAAGTTGCCCGAAGCTAGTGATCTTGGAGCTCAGTTCCTGGCTTCCGCCAAATCCTCTCATAGCCCTCACCTACACCAATCTCAACCTTTGCCTTATCAGAATAGAACTTCTGGCGCCAGTCCTCTACTGTCCAGTGCCGTCTATGCCGACACCACGGCAACCTCTTCCGCTTGCTTCTTGCATTCAAAAAGGGTTTGCGACAAGGAATTCGCAGGTGGAAGTCCAATTCGTGGAGAGCTTTTTCAATCGTTTGTGGGTGACAATTCAGCCTAGACTCGTTCGTGATTTCAGCTAAAGATGCCCCGGGGTTGTTCTCAGCTGTTCGATTCAGCCTTCTGAGCTCTCAGGGGCCACTCTTTTGGGGTCTTCCTGGACAGGTACGATTTTTCACTGTTCTTGTCGCTTTCCATTTACGAACGATTTTGCCGCCTGCTGACGCTGACATTATCATACGGTCGGCAATCACACGATAGGAATAACCTTCACCCTGAAGCTGAATAATCTCAATATGCTATAATTTTGTGCTCTCTCTCCGGTTTCCGTCATCATTTCGTGGCATTTTGTCGCTATATGCGGGGTAGTGGTGATGGGGTTGTTGTTATGTTGGAACCGAGTGTGTGCACTCCTTTTTTTGTCGCACTTGTATATTTTCAAAAGATCTTATAACATTCTATTATACTATAATATAAAGTTGTACTTACAATTCTTAATTGCTACTTATGTATGAAAGAGACTACCTGCCTGCTTAACATGGACACAGCCCAGTTAGACTCGGAGAAGCTAGAAAATTCATTGTCTTAGATCCCCAACAACTCTGGTGTCTTCATTCCTCTGACCGCTAAAGATCGCCCAACCTGCATAAGTAAATAATTATCGTTGAGGTCCACTATATTGCTATTTTGGCAAACAACCAGCTTGATTTCAATTACTGGGCTGAAGGCGCATATGACAAGATCTCACGGGCCAACCGTTCCCTCAAACCCCAATTCTTACTTGGTGGGGAGCTGACTCAGAATCTGCAAACATTGGGAAAAGATTCTCCACTACAGTCTAGATAAGAGGTGTGTGGTATATTGGTGATACTCTTCTTGAGCTCATTAGCTGAAATTCCCAACTTGTGTGAGAGGAGCTTGATAAACTCTTTGACACATCCAATTGGAGGTAGTATAATAAGAAATTTGTAGAGATGGTGGAAAAAATGCTAGATACCAAGGAGGAGAGTGTGATGTTGACCCTGAAGTTGTCATGTGAGCGGGTGTCTCTTGTAGCTAGTTGAATGCAGTCCATGTATCATAAACTAAAAGGACACCTTTACCCATTAGGGAGATTCTACTATGATGGTCATAATTAGAAACTGTGCTCATTTTCTGGTGAATTACATATGTTGCAACAATGTTAAAACACTATACCACAAAAACTTGTACTATCCACTATTTCCGCCTGGCCTTTACTTTCCACAAATTCCTTGCCTCAGCCTAGGCATTTGACAAGTTATCAGAATTGCAAAAATCAGTTCATGAGATCTAACACATTTGAGGTTCATCATATATGGAAAAGACTAATACTTCTTTGGGGTTTTTATCTCTGAGCACGGAGATTTGGCACCTAGCAGAAATATAAGTTCCGCAAAGACTGTCAAAACTCGCAAAGCATGAATAAAGTTATATTCAATCTGGGCTATTGGAGTAGAATTCATTCTTAGCAGGTATTTCTCATTGGCCAGCTTATACCCATAAGCGCTCAACAATGATAGCCTACAGTATTCTTTATACCAAAATCTCAGGCTGTACAATATTTGACGACACTAGAATTATGCTATCCTGGTCCGGACTTCGTGAGTTTCCATAGTTTTTGGGGTAATTGATAATACAAGTTATTGCCGTGATATAAATACTTGTGAAATTGAATGCAACAGTGTAATACAGTACCTATTACAGCACCTGGGCAAAAGTCTAGGTGATTACCCATCTTTATACCAAAAATCGTGATTTTAAAGGGTTTTTAACCAGGCTTCTATCCTTACCCAGGACAAGTAACTTTCCAAACACCATCCCAATAGTTACCTATACATGTAGAAATTATTCTTCAACTATTTGCAGAGTCTTCTGATAGTTCCCCATTTTGTTACAGCTCATCAAAGATTGGTAATTTGTTGTGAGGGTTGCTGAGGCAACCAGCTCAGCAAATTGGTGATGACTATGACTTTTTAAGCAATGGTTGAACTTTACAAGCTAGTAGAACTTGTAGATAGTAATGAGTAGGCTTCAAATTAAATATAAGATATTAAAGAGATAAGGTAACTTTAAATCAGGAATTTAGGAAAGAGGAGATGCAGTTTTTAGTGAGATATCAACAATTGAAAAGTTGGGTTTTTGCCCATTTTTGGTGTAAAAAGGAGCAATCACCAAGACTTTTGCCCAGGCACTATACATACACCCTTTACACTCAGCTTAGCCCTGTATAATATCTGTAGCGTTAAGGCATACTCTATAATTTCTCTCATACAATAGTTCAAAAGTGAACACAAAAACATATTATAATATGCCATTAATGTGTATAAGCTGACATAACACATCATGTGGCGAGTTATGCTTAGTAAATACCAACTTGTAGTTATATTATAAATAAATTAAAAAAGATCTTTAGGTTTTAAACTTTAAAAATAACTTTTATTGGATAATAATAGACTTTCGTTATGTATCATATATTATAATAACCAAAAGTATATCCAACTCAATCTCTCTCTATTATTCTAATTGCCTACCTTATTTCTGTATTTGTTATAATTTCCTCTTCAAGCTATATTCTGATTATTTTCTAACTGGTTCTGCCATCAAATTTCAGTCAACTGCCAGTATTTTCTAGGACTGCAAAGGAGGACTACTTGCCATTATAAGTGCAGATAACTTATTCAAAGAATTTTGTTGAAGAGGCTTGGTAAAATATGTTCCAGCATAGGAGCAGTTTTCATTCACACTTTCAGTATTGGCCTGGTGGCCAAACCTCCTTTCATGACAAAGAGGCAAGGCATCCCATCCTGGTTCAATTTATCAGGTTTCAATATATCTTTCTTCAGAATGATGCTCGGGATTTTAAAGCTCAGCTTAATAAGATATTGGAACTTGGGACAATTGTTTAGGTTTAGATATAGCAACTAGATCCAATTTTCAAAGAAGATCTCAATTCTAAGATTGATTGAATTGCCGGTGATCAAATCAGTGTATAATGACTGCGACAGCTTTGTGTAAAGCTACTGACTCTTAAGTGCAACCTGCCAAAGTTGAAGTTTTGGGAATGAAACTTGAATTGAAGACAGCAAGGACTCTACTGTGATAAACAATAGCATTTGCATGCCATCTAGCTATATGTACAGCCTGTAGCTCTAACATAATTTATGGGGGTGCGGCTCATCACAGGGATGTGGCTCACTATGGCAATTATGGTAAAACCAAATGCATATTTGACTATCTATATAAATAGTAGTAAGATCATATTGCAAATTTGTTAGTCAGTACTTTTAAATATGGAGAATCAGAATATCTAGTTTTTAGATTTTTAATAAATTTTCATTTCTTAGTATAGTAGTTTTAAGAATTGTGGTTTTTAAATAATAGTTACAAGACTACTCTTTTATTATTTATATAAAAATTGAAATATATATAGGAGGACTTGAAGGGCCTAAGAGATTGTTTTTTCGGGTCTTATATTCTTAGTATGATATGTTTCTAATGTAATTCACAGGCTTATTTGCATGTTATAATAATAGATCTAGAAGAGAAAAGATATATACAAAATGTGCCATTTTGACTATTTGGTATTTATTTCGGAAGTTGAGATATGAATCTGGTACTTTGCAATCTCCTTTTCCAATACTACCTCACTAGGTATACCAATTTTGAAGCAAAATGGAAAAGTAGTTCATGTTTTATACAAAAGAGCTAGATAGTAAGATTAAAATTTGGGGTGTTTGGCTCTGAGATTTGAAATATCTATACCTAAATGCCTAAACTGGCTAAAACTTATTCAATAGCTTTAACTATATTAGTAGACCATAGACTTCAGCTTTTAGCCTTATCCTGCCTGTGTAGCCTACAGGGTTGAGGCTAAAGAGTAGTATTTCTCTCTAAATTACTTTCTGGTAACTATGGAATAAAATTTGCAAGGCTTAACAAACTGCCTTAAAAAGTTCATAAAGTATCTTGAAATACCTGATTGAAGTATATCATAAAGTATTAGAATCGTATATAAGCTCCATCAGTTGATATCATCTTATCCAGTTGATAGGATACATTTTTGACTATTCTCGTTTTCACAGTCACAACATCTTTCACCCTAGTTACAAACCAATACCAAAACACTTAAACCATTGAATACAAACCTTATGTGATCTTAATATATGCTTAAACTTTGATATTTGCTGTTGGTTTCAATTTTATTTACTACTATTGTAGAAAAAATGGTATTTGAACCAGTTCAGAATAAAGTGAGTATACAAGGAGCATTGTTTTTTATTATGAAATATAATATCCAAATTATGATTCTCCATATTTAAAAGTACTTTCTAACAAATTTTCAATATGTTATCATTACTGGTTGTATAGATAATAAAATATATATTTGATTTTCCAGTGGTTGCCATGGTGAGCCACACCCAGGGGCTGAGCCAGAACCCTGTAAATTACGTTACTGCATTCCTCAAAAGACTTTTATAAATACTACAATCATTCTCATACTATGAATCAAAGGTAGAAATTTACCAATTGTGAACTCCAGTAACCTAAGTGTAATCTTTACATCTCTGCTGGCCTTACGCAGGGGATCTTATTGAATCACTGTGACTACCTCATTCTTGACGGCATCAATATACTAATTCTTTATTGCCTGCCTCCGAAATATAATAATTTTGAGGTAGATGTAGACTTCTTGATTTAGAAGGGAATAATTTCATTGATTATGTCAAGATATCTCATTTACTTTTGAGTAGTAGTAATTGAAGTTTTACAAACTCCTCACTCTTACCTTACTATATTTGAATAAAAACTACAATTTTAAAGTGTAAGTGCTATCGAATCTAAAGTTCTTGAGATATATCAGAACTTGAATACTGTATTACGAAAAGTAGATAGATATCCTACCTTGAAAGATTATACCTATAATGAGTACTTCTAAATATTGGGAATAATAGCTGGAATACTAGAATATATATTCTGAAAGCCGAAGTCAAGAAGGGTAAATAGCAATAATTAAAGAATAGTTCTAGTACTAAAATGTTAGTTATAATATTAAACAGAAAAGTGAGTCGTAGTAATATAAAAGTGGCTGTGGAATATAGTACATATATGACATCAGCAAAAATATTACCTTGCGTCCTGGTGCATCCTGGTGCGTCCTGTTCGCCCTGTGCGCCGGACGCTCCAGGCGCTTATAACGTAAACTCCAGTTCCTGATGCGAACGCCCAGGCTCGCTTCATCTGGACGCGGCCCCTTTGTATCCGGAAGCACAGGACACGGCCTGGCGTAGTTCTCCCTAGCAACCCTGCCCCCAGGGCATAACCTCTTCCTCCCCTAGCCCTGAATTCCCCTGTCCGCAGGCTTCTCTTCGCAGGCACCTTGTGGCTAGGACTTATCTACTCTCAACCCTCTCCCACACACCTCTGTCCGCCACCCTTCTTCCCATGATACCCCGTTCTGCCCTGATTTCGTCTGCCGGATCCGGGAGAATACGCAAAGGGTTCGGGGGGTGTGGGGAGAAAACAGAGCTTGTGGGGGGGTTCGGATGAAAAAGGAGAAGCGGGGAGAACGTTCCCAGTCCCTCTCCTAGTCCTCTTTCGTCTGAACCACCCCACGAGCTCTGTTCATCTCCCCGCACCCCCCGAACCCTTTGCGTATTCTCCCGGATCCGGCGGACGTTCTCCCCTCTCAACCTTCCGCTCTCCTCCATCCCCAATCCATCTCGTCCACTGGATGCCCTACTGTCCGCTCTGGCTTCCACTGTCCGCCCGACACATTCCCCTGCCTTCTGAACTGACAATAGCCGGCTGCCCAGCTGATCTGCAGCCGCCCGAGGCCCTCCCATGCCTTTCGTGCCTACAATTGCTGGCCTGATGCCCTCCTACCGGCCTACACACTTTAACGTTTTGTTACCTCCGGAGTCTATTGGCATATATCATTTATTTCCCTTATTACACTCACATAATATACATATACGATCATAGAATACTGATAGGTGCATTCCTCTCCTCTAGGTTAGTTTCTTCAACCTGTGATAGCGCGTCCACCGGTTCTCGCAACAGAGCTTCATCATCTAAGGCCCCCAGATTCGCCCCTTGATCCCATTGCGGTCTGCGCCGACCATCACCTCTCCCTGCGTCGCCGTGGCCGCAAGCGGCTTCTGATCCCTCCACCTCCGGATCGATTCCAAACTCCTACCTCAATGTGTCCTCATCATTGGAATATCCCTCCGTTCTCTCAACACCATTTCCCCGCTCCTTTTCGATTCTAGCCTTTAATGGTGTCTTGATCAGCTCGATTATTCGTCCGCGCCAGACCTCTCCCATACCGTCCCATGTCTGTATTTGGCGTTCTAGAAGGCCTATCATCTCATTAGGCGGCTTATCACCTCTTGCAGTACTTGCGTTTTTCAAGAGTATGCGGATGCCTGGGTGCCTGGGTGCCAAGGGATCCGGACACTTCTGAAAACCGCAAGTCAGCATTATTTGTCTTACCTCTGGAACTGGCACGTGTGAAAGCTACATTATCGATAAAGTTTCCACTCCGCCAGCATCGCAGTGAATGGCACAATATGGCTGCTGTCAGAGATATAAACAGACCATTAATCTTGCCTAGGAACCCCTCATCCATCATGCCTCTCCTTTTAGGGCTAGAGTAATATTTTGCCCATATTGCGTCCGGGATATGTGGCGTAGCGCTACGACTCTAAGAGAAATTGACTGTCTGTCGAATGAGAAGGATTTAGTCTTACTATAGTTCAAAATAATCTGGGGCAATGTTGAAAAGCTACCCCATAGTGCCTTAGTGGTTAAGTGAACCTATCCTCCTCCAGCAGGTATTCCGCCCTTCGTCTGCAGGCCGCAGGATCATCAATATCAAGCTTAGAGAGTTCTGTTATAGCCTTATTCCCCGTATGCAGAGACTGAAATCTGCACGAACTGTACTTTGACCGGATCTGCAAACCAGTGGCCACCTGCCGCTCTATTTAGTTTGGGGATAGGATGTAGGTTATCGATTAAGGGTAACTGGCCTGGTCATTTGAGTGTGGGGTAGCATCGGCAAAGTTGGGAAAGCCCAATTCCCTCCGGGCCTCGTTCTAGCACCTGCGGACTTCTTCGGTCAGGGTAATTAGGTCCGGAAACGAATTCACGAGGATTGTCCACATCAGCAAAATGTAAAAACCACTCCTGGTCCACCAAGGGGGGTTATGGTCCCCCTGGTCCTCCTGGTCTAGCCTGATCCACCCTGATCCACATTTTCGGTAAGATTTGCAAAAGTGTGGATCAAAGCGGATCGGAGTGGACCAGGTAGACCACGGGGACCACGACCCCCCTTGGTGGACCAGGAGCGTTCAGGACCCCCGTGGACCACGCTTCGACATTTCCCTGATGCAGTCCCACATCAGGGAACAGGCTTTGGCCAGGATGCTACACTCAAGCACTATGGCCATATTTAGTCTGCTGCTGGGCCGCTCTCCACCTCTACTCTCCAATTCCAGCGTTGTTGGCTCTGAGTGGCTTGGAATTATGGCCGGTGTTGCAAGCGAATTTAGGACTCCAGGCAAATGGGAGGGAACCAGAGATGGAAAATGATTTTGGCTAATATGTACTAGGGCAGGTGTTCTCCGTCCGGGGTAATCAATTCTACTAGAACTCTGGGTATTCCCAGGGGTGGCTGTCAGTATTGAAGCTTGCGAGTTACGGACCTCATGCCCGAACGGCCTCTCTGCCCCCCCCCTATTCCGGGAATAGATCTTCATCATCCCCAGGCTGGTCTAAGTTGTTCTCCTCCTGGCTCTGCTGACGCTGCTGGCTCTGGCCCTCAGATTCTCCATGATTGGGGTCTATACTGTCATTCGCTAGCTTCAGGCCCTGCTCTCAGTTGTCCGGAACAGGCACCCGGTTGTCCGGAACAGGCTTTGGTATCTCGAGTTGGGATGAAGCTGACCCCTGCACGACATTCCCCCTCCTACTTACAGTCGACCCAGCTGTAACCGACTCAAGAGTGGGTGGTATTCTAGTTAACCTGTCCCTGGACTGGGATATCTGGGCACGCTGGTGGCGGACCTCCCTTCGTCTTTGCCTCTCCTGCCTCGACAGACGCGTTCTGTCCGCTGTAAGCCGCCGCTGTTGTTGTGACATACAGTGCAGGAGAATTGTGATAGAATAGGATCATTGTCAATAGAGTTGCTAGATAGAGGGTGTTAGGAAACGTGTATTGGTAGGTAGCCAAGGGGACAATATGGGGTAAGAATCTAGGAGATAGAACTTGTCCGAGCACCTTTAAGTGCTCGGAACGTTCACCGCTTGTCACTCCCTTTCATACTTGACGGCCTTTGCAGACACCTGGGCGGCCCAATTTCGGCTGGACACCTGATCTAGGAATTTGCACCCGAGGCGTGCAGCTTCAAATCAGCCACTCAACTGTTTTGCTGAATCATAATACGAGCGTCATGGATTTAGAGTTAATGAAGCAGATGAAGAGGTTTATTGAATGCGCGGACTAATCTAGTTCAAGTAGGACTGCCAAGCAGACCATAACGAATGCGGGTAAGGCTAGGGTTCGGAGCAAGAACACTCATCTCAGAAAGTACAAGCTGCCGCTTAGGCTCAACACATGGGGTATAAGGTAGAAGCTAGGATGGGAAAAGCAATGAAGAGGGCAATATTGAACAAAAAACAGCTGGAAGAATGATTGGCACAAATCCAAAGAGCAAGGTCTAAAACTAGAAGAAACATATCCCAAACGAAAACAAGGCAGAAACAAACAAGAATGAACTGCAAAAGTTCCAAGAGCAAACCTCAAAAGCCAGAAAAGACACCTCTAGACGAAAAACAGCCGGGGCTGAACACGACAAGAATGGTCTCCAAAACACCCAAAGAAAATGTCCAAGCTCCCCTCTTGGCTCAGTAGGATCCGTGGACGATGGCAAGTCTAAATTTACCACACTAGGTCAAGACAAACTGGCCCAGGTGTGGTGGGCTAATCTAAAACAGAAATGGTCAGGAACGAGCGCGAACAACCCGCAGAACTCTAGGAGCGAAAATGCAAAACACTGAAAGGATAAGTCCAGGATCTGCAGTTGCCTAGTATCTATTCTGATCACGAACGGAGCTACCCTCTTTGCACCTTCATGTTAGCCACATTGGGTCGAGGCAGGCTAGCTTTGTTGACAGAAGCTAGTGCACAGAAACAAACCGGAGCGGACTCCTAAGATCCGTTTCTGCTGACAAAGCAGTAGGACCTGCTGCCACCTAGCAGAGGAAAGACCTGGTAGTTGTAATCACAACTTACTAGGTGTAAAGTATCCCCTTGAGCTGGCTGGGGAGCTGGCGGCTGGTTGTAATCTTCGTCCGGCATCTGGTGCTGCCATATCTACAAGCACATCTTCGGCGCAGATATTAGAGGGGGAATGGCCTCTGCTGGGTGTAGGAACTTGGGTCGCCATTCTGTCGGCAGGCTGCTGGACGCCTGAGGCTAGCATCAAAAGATGCTCAGCTGATGTTCTCAGCTGTAGCTGCTCAGAGGCTGCAGAGGCTAGATCATGACTCAGATTGGGCGCCAACGGAGGAGGACTGCTTGGCGGACTAGGCGTGGCGGTAGGTTGCCAACTCCAATTAACCACTCCATGGAGTCTATCCGGTTCACCCTCAATACTACTGTCGATAATTGGGACGACACGGGCAACCTTCCTTGGAGTTTCTGCAGCTTCAGCCGGACATTTCGGTTCGTCAGCCTCAGCCATGGTTGCTAGGTCACATTTGCCACTGCTATTGACTGCCGTCTGGGTAGATAGCCGGAATACTTTCTTTAGGTCAGTCTCCCTTCCTATTTGTCGGCCAGACCTCAAGGCACGAATGCCCATGTCAGTTCGAGGGGCAGCAGGTTGCTTACTAGGAGATGGTGTGAAACTGGAATCCAAGGCTGGCACGACCTTGGTGTCCGAACTGCGGTTTGAGTCTGGCTCCACTTGATTGACGTCCGCTGGACCACTGCGCAGCCTTGGTCTAGTCTTTCACATACTACTTCCGGATTCGTTGGTACTCAACCTGGTGATTCTCTTTGTGGCTGCAGCGGATGACACGGGCTGGTGGCCGTATGAGTCCGACTCATCACTATCAACGGACGGATTGGGAGATTGGCTCTTATTATCACGAGGGCCAAAATATACAGCTCCGGGGGGGGGAGTCCCACCTTCTCTACGGGGACGATGGCCACAGCAGAGCAGATTCATTGGTTCACTTGGCGAATCCATTGACCACCACATGTGGACATGCCTACTGTTTCCAATTGAGATCATTTCATCAACCGGCAGTGGCTCCTCAGGATCATCAAGCAGCATGCGTGTACCCTGTCTAGTCGCACCAACGAACAGACGATATCTGTATCCCCGGGCAAGGACTGTGTCTATGCACACAAACAGGTTCCGCATCGTCGGTTCGGTCATCTCCATCTAGTAAACATGTCCATGGGTTTGCCATTGGATCTCATCCAGCCCGGCAGCGAGGGAGCTGTCTGGGCGGACCATGGACGCTTGATCTATCCACAGACGGATGGAGCGCGGGCCGACGAGACCTGTAGGCGCCATATTAGCATATACTGTCCACATTCAATGCGGCTGGTTTGAGGTAACTTACGATCATTTCCAACGGCAACTGGAGCTGCAACGGGGGGTGTAACGGGGGCAATGGTGGGAACTAGTTGTGCTGCCAACAACCGTGTTAAGCTGAGCTTATGTTTTTTTGCTATATCCTTTAGCAAAAAATCAAGGCATTTTGTAAAACATTCGCCCCGGGCTGTATCTGTCTGCCAGAGTGCCGCCCGGACTGTAAGGTGTTCGGCAGGGTGGCAAGGGCATATGCCTGAATCACAGCCCATTGGGGTACCGTACTCCCCTTCCAGCCCGAGATCCTGTCTTGCTCCATCTTACATTTCATAGCATTCCGCCACTCTTTATACTTCTCACCATAAATTCTTGGTTCGGGGAAGCCGCAGACGTACTTACTCCAAGTAACCTCACCATCATCATTGAAGGCATCAGACTTTTGGTATTGAAGTCCAACTTTTGAGGCCACCATTGTAATAGTGGTTGGAGCAGGGGGGTGGTTGATGGATCTGGAATTGTTTTTCTTTTTCCACAATGGTCTTCCCGCGAATGAAAGATGTCCACTAGCAGATGCTAGTAGCCTGGAGGATAATGAGAGAATGGTTTATGCTATGAAAATAGAAATAGAGCAGGCCTGGCGGACGATAAAGGGAGATAAAGGGGGTTCTGCGGATGATAAATGGCTGTGAGAAAATTATTAGCTGGGAATATGCAGATGGATAGTACTGAATTGGTCTGGGGATATACTAGTAATACCGCAAACGAGTAAGAGATTTTGTAGAGTTTTGTGGGTTCAATTGAGATGAATGAGTTGATTGATGAAGAATGTGATTGTGATTCCGGAAAGGAGCATAAAGAGGGAATCAATAAGGGTGAGGGAGAGCTTATATAGGCCGCTGGGGTTTGCACGATCGTACACTGTACAAACTTTAATAATGATATCTTGAATCTTGAAAGGTCACGTGATCCACAGACAAAGGCGAGAAGCTTCACATAAGGTTTTAAGCGGCAACAGAGCCGCTGAGGAGCCGCAGCCTCAGAGCCAAGACCTTGCTAAACCACTCTAGACCTACCCGTGAAAGCTTAGTTAATGACAGCTTGAACGTCGGGACCTGTCCGTCATCCTACTAAAGGAACTTGAAGCTTCCCCTGCTTCAACCTTTGGAGGAAATCTGCCTTTGCCTTTGAAAGCCTATGTCAGCTGCAGTCCGCCTCCACCGATTAACGTAGCCAGACTACTTGAAAGAGAAACACCCCACGAGCACGATGACCGCAAACACAACAAAGTGTCCTTAGTGCAGGCGACGCTATCAACAGGGGGCTGCATACAAATAGCACCTTCAGACAATGCATCTTGATATCGTTCTATCCCTCCGTGCGAATGCAGATCTAACCTTGCCAGGGCCCCCTGCTTTTGTACGCGATGTAAAAATCAATCAGAGCGACTTAGACTATGAATCTGATCATAGGCTGGAGATCGCAGTTTGCCGCACAGCAAGTAGTGAGATAGATGATGATATGCAGAACAATTCAGATGCGGAGGACGTTTCACACCCGCCAGTCTGCCGGCGCCCATCGAGTCAAGAAACTATTTGTGGTGCTGGCAGAGCACTCAGCGATATTGCGGGCTATACAAAGCTGAATAGGGCCATGACAGATGACCCCTGGAACCCTTTCTCGTCCGAAGACGACTTTAATTTAGCAAGCTGGCTAGTCCAGAGCAAGGTAGCCACGTCACAGATCAATGCGTACTTTGCAGAAGGTTTGATTAGTACAGATAGCAGATCATTCCGATCCGCCGATACCATGCGACAACACCTCGACGTTCTGGACCCATTTGGTGAGTACCTGGTGTGGACGGAAGCCGTTATTGATGATGGTCGACATGTAGAAACTTTCTATTATAGGAATAATATCGACTGTGTCCGCTACTTGTTCCGCCAGGTCGTGTATAGATGGAATATGATCTACGCAGCTATACGGGAATATGATTCCAGTGGGGAGCGATTATACTCTGAGATGCATACGGCGGACTGGTGGTGGGATATATAGGTATGAAATTGGTCCTGATAAGTTTCAAGTGGTGGGTGTTTCAAGTGCTAATAGCCCATTATGTTTCTTGGTAGAAAACGCTGCCTGCCGGGTCAACGGTGGTACCCATTATTGGATTGTTGGATCAGACTCAACCTACCAATTTTTCGGGAGATAAGAAAGCCTGGCCGGTATATGTGACGATTGGCAATATCCTTTTGCGGACGAGTAACAGCCCTGTCAAGATGCCAATCCTGCTTCTGGCATTGCTTCCGGTGCTGCCAAAGTTCACTGGTGAATCGGCCCGCGCCGACGAAGCCCAGCGGCAGATGAATGCGGATGTCCTGCGAACTGTCTTAGATCTTGTCCTTGCGTCATTACAACAGGGTGTCCAAGAAGGAACGGTAATAGATTGTGCAAACAGAAAAACACACCTTTGTTTTACCATCTTGTCAGCCTGGATTGCGGATCATGCTGAACATACCGCCCTGCACGGAATAGGGAGTAAGTCGTGCCCAAAATATGAGGTTCTGTGCAACGAGGGTGGTGGGAATCCCCTGAAGATGTATGAGACCCGCGACTACATCATATATGGAGAGAAAGGCTTGAGGCATGAGCCGGCAGAAGTGGCCGGTAGATGCAGAATAGTTTTCAGCAGGTGAGGGTGAAAATAGGAAATAATGTATTCGCCGGACTCGACCGAGTAAACCCCGCTGACCTATATAAGCCGGACCTCTTACACAATATTTACCTCAGTCTATTCAAACATAAAATAGAATGAGTGGAGGGGTTCCTGAAAAAGCATAAACAGCAGCCGGCGTTCAAGGATGCCTGGAAAGAAATTCCGCCTTATCCCCGACTCAGCGTACCAAACAAGGCCTATCGTGAAGTTACCTAATAGAAGGGAAAGGAAATGCGCAAACTCGGCAGCAGTACATCAGCAAAATGTAAAAACCAGTCCTGGTCCACCAAGGGGGGTTATGGTCCCCCTGGTCCTCCTGGTCCACCCTGGTCCACCCTGGTCCACATTTTCGGCAAAATTTCAAAAAGTGTGGATCAGAATGGATCGGAGTGGACCAGGTGGACCACGGGGACTACAACCCCCCTTAGTGGACTAGGAGCGTTCAGGACAACCTTGGACCACGCTCCAACATTTTCCTGATGTATTTCGGCCGTATTGGCGTCTGCATTGCGAAATCCGGACAGTTGTCAGTATCACGATTTCAAGAGCGCTTTGAAGTGTGTTACCACGCTGGTTGACTTCTCTCTCATGGCCCAATACCGCAGTCATACACCAGATACACTTGTCTACATGGAAAAGTATCTGCAGACATTTCACCGAACCAAGGACATCTTTCTTGAGTTCTGTACCTCGAAGGCTATGCGTGTAGGAGCAAATAGTCAGAATCAGGATCTAAGGACCCTAATGGCGAATTAACATGCTAATGAGGCCCGCCACAACACTGCTGCCAAGCGCCATCAGCAGGTGGATCAAGAGAGCCTTGAAAGGGCCAATCAGCGGGCGGATTTGATACAGTGCAAGAATCACTTCAACTTCATTAAGATGCATTCCCTGAGTCATTTTGCCTCCCATGTACAGCGTTTTGGGTCTATATCAATGTATTCTACTGAGATCGGCGAACTAGCACATAAGGAGCAGATTAAAGACAGTTACCGGAGGTCAAACAAGAATGAAGCCGCCCAACAGATCTTGTTGTAACATGGCCACCAGCACGCTCTAGGAATGCGCTTGCAGATAATAGAAGCCCTTTTGAAAACAGGTATGATCGTGGTAGCAAATAGCAGGATGGAAATGCGGACTTCTTCAAGCTGCAGTGCACCCTGTCGAATGCTCAAGGGCCGCACGAACATTGGCACACTCTCTGAGCTAGGCCGAGCCCATGAGATCGAGTATTGCGACATGATGGAGGAGATGCTACGTTTTATCAAGGAGACTACAGCGGATTACCCGCGGCTCCCTGCTGACCGCACAGAACTGGGATTACTTCCCGTAGAGCGATGTACCCCGCTTGAAATTCCGGTTTCTGACTTTCAGGAAGCCAACGTTTTCCAGATCCACCGGGCTCGCTGCACTGGAACAAAGGCTTTCCGCAACGGCGGTGCTAGAAATGATTGGGTATGGGTCAAGACTGGCGAGGAGGAGAGTTATGGGGATTTGCCAGGACGGGCGGTGGCGCGATTATTAGAACTTTTCAAGATAAGAAATATTCTAAGCGAAGCCGCAGGAGTCTATCGGCTGCCATTGGTTGGCCTACTCGATCCGATCAATGGTGGTAGATTTCACCTGGCAAGCGGACATATACCAGTCGGCAAGCGGTCCACTGGTCGAGACATGCGAATAGTTGGTACAGGGGCAGTAATTGGACAGGCGCATGTAATTCCTAGTGGGGAGAGGCAATGGATAGTAAATCATAGGATTGATCTGCAGACGTTTAATGATATATATTCATTATATTAAATTATTCTACAGGATTATGTACAGTATTTATGCGGCCTCAACTAGGCCGCGTGAGTACTACGGGATAAAGCTGCGGACGTTTAATGAAATATAGATGCGGCCGAGCTGAGGCTGGTCACTCAAGGTGGCCATCCCTACCTAAAGTGTCCATCTTCAACTCAGCCCCTTGAGTACTAGAGGATTAACCTGCGGACATTTAATGAGAATATGAAACTACTGCATGCTACGGAGCCCACAGGTTGGGAGCATGTTTTATAAGAACAAATCTAGACCCTGTAGGTTTACCCTCTGCAGATCATAACAACAAGGCTATTCTCCATACTACAGTACGCATGCCTATAAAATGGCCGTGGGGGGGAGACTCGGAATGAAGCATTCTGGGATGCCAGCGGACGGATCCAGGCCACTGGAAGTGGGGGAGTGGCGAGGGCAGCACCTAATGCGGACCATTTGGTAGGGGTATACTGGACGCCAGAGACGAAAAGCTAAGGTGGCGGACGGTGGTGGGACGGAATCAGCCACGACAAGCGCGCAGGGCGCTTGGGGAAGGAGAAAGGGCCGTCGGGATCCACCAGACCCAAGACATGATATGCAAAGAACGCCCCGGATGGCCAGGGCGCAGAGGACGCATAGGGCGGCGCAGCTCGTCCGGACGTGGGTGTTATTCGTCCGGAGTGAAAGTTGTTTTTGCTGATGGACTAGCAGCCACTTGCCCCTACAGGTCTTCTCAGATTGATTATTATTGAATAATAATCTTATACCAAAATAAAAGATTAATATCTATGATCAGAGCTGTTAATGCATATATAAAACTAAAATAAATAGTTTCAAACATAAATATAGTACTATTAAGAGCATACTGTACTACCAAACACTGGAAACCAGGTTTAGGCTACCAAGCACTGGCATAAACACGCTCCACTCTCAACTATACTCAATGAAAACTATGTAGACAGAATTAAGAATCTGGCCTGCGGTATGTACTCCCTCAGGGGCAGCAAGGGGGGTTATTATACTTTAGGTAGTTAGTAAGAGATACCTGGAATTCTATTACCTGGCCTAATTATAAAATATATCTTAGTTAGCTTTCATTTATCAGAATATTCACTTCTGAAGAAATATAATTAATTCACTTACCAAGCATTTTCTACAAGTGTTGAGGTGGTTGTCTCTGCAATCGAGATTGAATTTTCCTTGTTCTTTGACTTACTGAGACTTACCATACCTCTGACTAATATTATGCTTCTTTAGTAATATATAATATTAATTAGTATAGAATTACTAAATGAGAGAGCAACTGTAAATAGACCCACTTTCCTACCTTTTTCTATTAAAACATACAATATCTTATATTATTCCCTATCCTTCACTTTTATTTCTATATATTTCTACCCTTCTTACATACCATACACTACTCCTCTTACCCTTCCTCTTTACAAATCTGTTTTCTCCTCTCATACAATACCCCTTCCCCCATTCTCTACTATTTTATACGACTCTAATACCATCTCATCACTCTTTTTTGATAGTAAAATCTTTATGATATTGTGCGTTAACAAAATTAACTGTACATCAACAGACATGAAAAACTTTGGCCACTGGCATTGCAACAGAACTCCCCTACCAACTTACTTGTGATGAAAAAACAACATGAAAAAGATATAAAACATAAATACACAGTAGAATACATAGTTAGAAATTGATATTTAATCTGAAGAAACATCTTTAGGAGACATTTAAAATCCTGAGCGATGAGGCAGGTTGTGTTACCATTAGTGGTGTTTGTACAGCTTATTTTGTTAACTAACCATACTAATAAAAGAGTTTTTTTCTTCATATACAATTTGGAACCTATTAGTAGTACTTGTTTGGATTGCCAATACTATAATTGTTTTTTCTTTTCTCTTCCATATTGTGGTTGAGGTCTCTTATGAGAATGAACGGGGTATCGGATAGGAAAAAGAATTATATTTGTAACCTGCTCCTGAGTATCGCGAGATTCCAACAGGGAGATCTGGTGATACTGTAAGAACAAGGAGGAGAGGGAACTCTCTACAAGAGATATAATAAAGCTGAGGGACTAGTAGAGTGACTGTTGAACTTAGTATAATAAAGTGAGTGTTCCTGTGAGGCTTGAGAGTTTGAATTCTTAAGGGATCTCGAGCTCCTTAATTACAAATAAATCATAACCGAATATCCTGTTCAAACAAGAATGCTAAGCTATGCTAAGGTAGTAGCGAAAACAACTAAGTCCTAAAACAAAGATGCAGATGTGACAGGCAATAACTAACAAAACAAGTAATAGAATCAAACAAACCAGGAATCGCTACTAATGTACAAAACGGGTAATACATAGTAGGAAGTATAGGGTTGCCCAATTGGATACAAGGAATGAAAGATAATGATAAGCAAACTAAGGAAAGTACTACCCAATAGGAAACTATAACAATAAAGAAGGTACAAGGTGAGGTGTGCGTTACTAGGGGAATCCCAAATAGGCAATATCCAACATCAGTTTAATGGATAGTAGTGATAATAGTAGATTCCGTTACAATATTATAAAAAGTTAAGGGGTGCTTAGCTAGGAAATACAGGGCAGTTTGCATGTAAATATAACTCCTACAAGTGAGGGTCATCAGCAAAAAAATACCCTGCGCCAGGTGCACCGCTTTTGCGTCAGGATACCAGGTACGGTAACTTTGCGCCATTGACGTTAGGTGTGCCCAGACCTCGGTTGCCGCCCTCGCTTGCGCCAGGTGCGTCAGGAGGCACAGTTGCCATACAGCCTTACCTCTGGGCGCTAGTCGCTACATAACCTTACACCCCATGCTTCCGGACTCAGCTCACAACACCATCGTCTCCAGATGCACCACTCATTCACTCCGCATTCAGGGGCGTCACACTTGCTTTTGCGTCACACTTGCTTTTCCCGACTACGAGGGACCCAAAATAGGAGGGTAACCGGCTATTATATATATAAAGCTTCTATCCATCCCTCTTATAATACAACACGGTTGCTGTCTAAATTATGAAACAAATTATGAAATAATAGAAGTAAATACTCTTCGGATATGACTATCGTGGGCTGATAGACTACAGGCGCGACAGCCAAACACGTTAGCTCAAGAACTAGACTAGGGCTGGACTCAAGGGTAGGTGAATCGGAAACCTCGTTCGCTCTCCCTATCTATCACCTAAACTAACTAGACCAAACACAAGAATATATAGAGTATAAGGAAACTATATTAATCATTTTATCGTTTCCCACACTCATCCATTCCGCTCCATGCATAACTCCATAATGATGATAAAGGAAAGACAAGCTCACAGTTCATCTCAGTCTATCCCTTCATCACCTTCCAACTTCTGAACAAATGAAATCACTAAAGACATTCTGCATTCTTCCTTCATATCCACTCACATATCTTTGTTCGTCCACTATCCACTTCCGTCAACTCTAACAAATACAGAGTCAGCTACGTGGAGGTGTAGAATAACTTAGCCCGATAGGGTTGAGGAGAAAAAGGGGGCAAGAAAGGGTGTATAAAAAGAGAGAATGGAGTATAGGAACGTACGAATAGGCCACGGGAAAATCATCCAAGCAGAAGCTGAAAAATATGCTAATAGGAAAGGGGGGGGACAGTGATTGGGGGACGAAGGAGACAACAAGACATTCTAGGTAAATGACCCAAAGTTCTGACATCTGCAGTAAATTTTCGGCCTGCATGCCAAGGATGGTTTGTGGCAAGCGTAGGATTTTGTTTTGTCAAATTCCCCTGCTGGGAGGGTAGGCCTGGTTGATCGAGGGAGGAATCGGGTTCTATCTCTGGATATCAAAACTTGCGGGTCCTTTTGAAAGGAGGCTCAGATAGCTCAGACGACTCGGGGGAGGGGAGCTCTGTTGGTTGCAGACTTGGTGCATCTTTCGGGGTCAAATCCGCCCGCTCGCCCAGCAACGTCGCATCCGACTGGAGTGGTGTCTGGCAATATTGGGTGTCAGATAGGTGGGGATTGAGGTCTTTCCATTTTTGTAGTATCTCCACGATCCCCTTATGCCCATTCCTGGCAGCCAACGAGAGTGGCGTTTGGCTCGACTTATTCGCTTTGTTGGGATTGATGTCGTTCCTTTCCAGAAGTATCCTCACGATGCCCTCATGCCCTTGCTCGGCAGCCAGCGAGAGCGGTGTTTGGTAATACTCGCTGTCAACTGTGTTGGGATTGATGTCGTTCCGCACGAGCAGTATCCTCACTACTCCCTCATGCCCATTATTAGCAGCCCACATGAACGGTGTTTGGCTCCACTTATTCGCTTTGTCGGGATTGACGTTGTTTCGTTCCAGAAACATCCTCGTAATCCCCTCATACCCACCCATGGCAGCCCGCAAGAGCGGTGTTTGGCCCCATTTATCCGCTTTGTCGGGATTGACGTCGTTCCGTTCAAGCAGCATCCTCACGACCCCCTCATGTCCATTATTAGCAGCCCACAAGAGCGGTGTTTGGTTCCATTCGTCCGCTTTGTCAGGATTGACATCATTCCGTTCCAGCAACATCCTCGCGACCCCCTCATGCCCATTGTTGGCAGCCCGCAAGAGCGGCGTTTCGCTCCATTCGTCTACTTTGTCAGGATTGACGTCGTTCCGCTCAAGCAGCATCTTCACGATCCCCTCATGCCCATTTTCGGCAGCCCACAAGAGCGGCGTTTGGCTCCATTCGTCCCCTTTGTCAGGATTGATGTCGTTCCGTTCAAGCAGCACCCTCACTATCACCTCATGCCCGTTTGCGGCAGCCCACAAGAGCGTTCGGCCATATTCGGTGTTAGCTGTGTCGGGATTGACGTCGTTCCGTTTCAACAGCACCTTTACGACCCTCTCATGCCAATTCTCGGCATCGTGTGGGAACAGTATCCAGCTCAGTCTATGCTCTTTGTGGGGATTGATGCCGTTACGTTGCAGTAGCATCCTCACCACCCCCTCATGCCGATTCCCGGTAGCCCACGAGAGCGGCGTTCGGCCATATTTGGTGTCAGGTGTGTCCGGATTGACGTCGTTTCGTTGTAGCAGCATCTTCACGGTCCCCTCGTACCCATTCTCGGAAGCCCACGAGAGCGGTGTTCGGCCATATTCGGTGTCAGGTGTGTCTGGATTAACGTCGTTACGTTGTAGTAGCATCTCCACAGCCGCCTCGTGGCCATTCCCGGCAGCCCACGAGAGCGGTGTTCGGCCATATTTGGCGTCAGGTGTGTCCGGATTGACGTCGTTACGTTGTAGCAGCATCTTCACGGCGGCCTCGTGGCCATTCTCGGCAGTCCACGGGAGCGGTGTTAGGACATATTCGGTGTCGGGTGTGTCTGGATCGACGTCGTTAAATTCTAGCAGCATCTTCACGGTCCCCTCTGGCACATTCTCGGAAGCCCACGAGAGAGGTGCTTGGCCATATTCGGTGCTAGGTGTGTCTGGAGTAACGTCGTTACGTTGTAACAGCATCATCACGGTCCCCTCGTGCCCATTCCCGGCCGCCCACGAGAGCGGTGTTCGGCCATATTGGGTGTCTGCTATGTTGGGATTGACGTCGTTCCGTTGCAGCAGCATCCTCACCACCCCCTCATGTCGATTCTTGACAGCCCACGAGAGCGGAGTTCGGCCATATTGGGTGTCTGCTATGTTGGGATTGACGTCGTTCCGTTCCAGCAGCATGCTTACGACTCTCTCATGCCCATTCTTGGAAGCCCACAGGAGCGGTGTTTGGCCGTAGTCGGTGTCGAGTGTGTCCGGATTAACGTCGTTACGTTGTAGCAACATCTTCACGATCCCCTCGTGCCCATTCCCAGCAGCCCACGAGAGCGGTGTTCGGCCATATTGGGTGTCTGCTATGTTGGGATTGACGTCGTTCCGTTGCAGCAGCATCCCCACCACCCCCTCATGTCGATTCTTGACAGCCCACGAGAGCGGAGTTCGGCCATATTGTGTGTCTGCTATGTTGAGATTGACATCGATGCGTTGCAGCAGCATCCTCACCACCTCCTCGTGCCCATTCTTGGCAGCCCACGAGAGCAGTGTTCGGCCATATTCTGTATCTGCTATGTTAGGATTGACGTCGTTCCGTTGCAGCAGCATCCTCACGACCCGGTCATGCTGATTCTTGGCAGCCCACAAGAGCGGTGTTCGGCCATATTCGGTGTCAGGTGTGTCGAGAGCGACGTCGTTCCTTTCTAGCATCATTTTTACGACTCCCTCATGCCCATTCCCGGAAGCCCACGAGAGCGGCGTTCGACCCCACCTATCAGCTTTGTCGAAGCATACATTGCTCCGCTCCAGCAGCATTCTCACGACTCCCCCGTGCCCATTCTTAGCAGCCCACAAGAGCAGTGTTTGGCCATATTCGATGTCAGGTGTATCGAGATTGAGGTCGCTCCGTTCCAGAAATATCCTCACAATCCCCTCACGCCCATTCGCGGCAACCCATGAGAGCGTTCGGTCATATTCGGTGATAGCCGTACCGCGGTTGACGCTGATCCATTGCAGCAGCACCCTCACGACCTCCTCGTGCCCATTCTCGGCAGCACGCGAGAGCGGTGTCCGGCTTAAGTTATCCGCTTTGTTGGCGTCGATGTCGTTCCGCTCCAGTAGTGTTCTCACAACCCCCACATGCCCATTATTAGCAGCCAGCGAGAGCGGTGTTTGGCTGCAGTAATCCACTTTGTCAGGATGGACATCCCCCCGTTCCAGTAGTATCTTCACGATCCCATCGTGGCCATGCTCAGCAGCCCACGAGAGTAATGTTTGGCCGAATACCGTGTCAGCGGTGTTGGGATCTGCCCGTCCCAGTTCCAGCAGTATCCTCACAACGCCCTCATGTCCATATGCCACAGCCCTATAAAGCGGTGTTTTACCCCACTTATCCGTTTTTTCGGGATTGACCTCTTTCCGTTCTAGTAGTGTCCTCACGACCCCCCCATGCCCATTCTGGGCAGCCCACGAGAGTGGTGTTCGGCCATATTCAGTGTCAGATGTGTCAGGATTGACCTCACTCCGTTCCAGCAGTACCCTCACCACTCCCTCATGCCCCCTCCTAGCAGCCCAGGCGATTGCTGTGTTACCATGGAAATCGGTTGCCCCCGCATCCCCTTTATTCGTCTCTAATAAAGCAACCACTATCTCCACACACCCGAAGTATGCGGCACCGTGAAGCCCTGTAAACCCTCTTGGGATGTCTTCTCGATCAAATGGCTGTTCCTCATCTCTCACACCATGCAATAACGCTATCTTAGAAGATATGTGCTTATCATATCTATCGAGTAGCTTCAATGCAAGGCTTTTCACATTTTCTGTAGTTTCCCATCTAGCATGTGTGCCCCAGTAACAAGAAGCATATTTGACAAAAGGGGTGGCTGGTGGGACAGATCGGAGCGTAGGAGAAAGGCCCTCCACGTGGCGAAAATTGAGGTAAGTCAAACAGACCACAGCGATCATCGAGTGGGGCTTAAGGAAGAGGCTGGGATCACGAGAGAGGTACTCTTGTAGAGTATAGTGGACAAGGCGGACGGTAGAGGAGGACTTCTCGACCGTCACGAGCCCCAATGAGCATGCTAACGCTATTTCTACCGCCGGAATATTCCCAATATCCAAGTCAATGGACCCTTCTACCCCCAGGGCGTGGCATAATTCGTCAACATGTAATGGCCGCTCCGCATGTGATACCCACATTAAGACTTCCATGCCGAGTTTTGATCTGTTTCTCGGCTGCACACCTATTCGAGATAAGGTTGCTGTGTAAGCATCCCCCAGGCCTTCCCCTTTGGTCATCTCGTAAAGCTTCTTCCTTCTCCGAGTGAGAGTAATCTCGCCCAGGATTGCGTCCATGTTTAGAGAAACGAGAAGGAAACTAGACACCACCGTTAGTGAATCATGCCCCAAACTTGCATGGGGAATGTATTTGATATTCTTGCTTACCTTTCAGAGATCTTCTCCGGAATGATTTTCATTATATCCGCCCGGAACTTGTCATCCGTTGCATGAGGATTAGTGTCACCCTTTAGCCTCATCTCCAGATAACTCATAATATCCCCATAGGTAGGACTGAGAGGTATCCGGAGGGCCTCGCTAAAACATTTGATGATTTCGTTGTCGATATGAGGCCTTCCGGTAAGGAAGACACGCGTATTTGGGGACACCTGAACGATTTCCTGCACTGACTCAAGGAGCTCCCGCCGGTGCTTCTCGGGGGATTCGTCTAAAGCGTCAATACATATGAATAATCGCGGTAGCGACGCAATAGTCTTCTTCATAATCTCTACCATATCCGGGAGTAGGAGACCTCGGCCGCCAAACTCTTTCTTGGCACTCCGAAATGCCTCCCGCATATGCCTAGGGATTCCTCCTCTACTAGCAAGTTGCTTGAGCATGGCGCCCAAAATATTTGTTGTGGACTGTTCTTGCTGGGTAAGGAAGTCGCAGTATAGTCCCACGACGGCAACGTCTTTGTCTTGAGCACGATCACACAAACTATCAATAACCAGCGAACTAGTTTTTACAGAGTGTCAGTGATATCTACAGTATGTTCATCTAGACCGGACTTCATACCTGACAAAAGTTTTCCCCACCCCCGGATTCCCATAACAAAACAACACTTGCTCCACACTACCATCTTCCGCATCACGCCATTTTCCGAACTCGCTGGTTTCTAGTACCCAGTTTCCCACGCTATCGAGTCGGTCGGTTCGCACGCCTTGGTGCCGCTGCTGTGGTTCAAGTGGTGATAGCCACCGCAGAATTTGATGCCCCTCATCGTCTATTTCTGTGACGAAGTTGACAATATTGTTGAACGAATTATTATTGTTGGAATTATTATTATTGGATGAGTTGAAATTGCCGGGGATCTGCTGCTGCCGAAACGACATCAGGGCCATAGTCTATGCTGAGTTGGTTTTTTTGCGAGCGTTAGAGAGGGAGCGTGTGTGGTGAGGATCTGCATTGCTTCTGGGCGAGAGAGGATTTCGACAACCTGAGGAGAAAGGGGGTGGCAACTGAGAAGGCTCTGGCGTTGCACAAGTACTATATCATACAGCGAGGTGTCAAATAAACACGAACACTTGTACCTCGCAACCAGGTCCCAGCTTAATCCTAGGAAAACTTTATTCCTAAGACTTGCACAGTATTATACTTAAGAGAAAAAGTGATAGATATATTCCCATGGTAGTTGTTAGGGCACGATAGTTGCTTGGGGCACGACCTCTAGTTTAGTGTCGTTATTGTTTGTGTGTGAGAAGTTTTTTCCTGTTGCGCGTTGCGATCGCTCTCTATTCGGAGGACAAAAGTGCATGAGTTTTCGTACAACGTAACCATCGCCAAAAAAAAAATCACCCCAACACCAGCGAGGCCAAAATCTAACATAGTGCCAGCAACACAACATACTGGCACATACTAAAGAAAGAATACTGATAAGGCTATCCCCTAAACCGCTGAGACATTCAGCCCCAATTGAAATGTTGAACACTAGCTTATTTGAGTAGTCGGGAGTAAATCTACACGCTCCTCATCGTTTCCATCACGGGCATACTGAGGAATACAGATTTCGCGGAATTCTGAGGACTACACCCCTTGTAAACAACAAGGTTTTTCCTATCACGGTTACTCAAATAGGCTAGTGTTCAACATTTCAATTGGGGCTGAATGTCTCAGCGGTTTAGGGGATAGAGGCCTTACAAGTGCCATGGGTAAAGTTTTCGTACGGGACAGGGTTTATTTTGCGGGTTAACCTAAATTAACTGTTCGGAAACTTTATCCCTGGCACTTGTACATTCAATAAAATATAAGGAGATACTTTAAGGCATTTGTCACTTTAAAGCCTTCTCATTGGCCGAATTTCATATTTGTTTTTTTCAGGGTTAGGTATCGGCCGAATCCCAGGGTTCTAATTGGTTGAAAGGTTAATAACGTCATTTACCTAGAAGCCGCTCGGTACAGGGATCCGGCTCCCCATAGCAACCACTGGAAAATCAAATGTATGCTTTATTATCTGCATAAATAGTTGTGACCCCATTTTCAAAATTTCTTAAAATGTACTTTTAAATATGGAGAATCAGAATCAGAAGTTCTTATATAATAATAATAAAAATTTGTTCTTGTATAATCAATTTATTCCAAATTAGATCAAATAGCATCTTGCTTATGATAGCAGTCAAGAAAATTGAAAACAATGGTAAAAATCATAGT
>Ga0307507_10004164_pt1 | contig 26233 bp, 7 predicted proteins | sample 7_EM_MG_FD_207223 | JGI IMG/M metagenome (GOLD analysis project Ga0307507, IMG submission 207223) | Populus trichocarpa ectomycorrhiza microbial communities from riparian zone in the Pacific Northwest, United States - 7_EM | ecosystem: Host-associated > Plants > Roots > Unclassified | place...
CTATAATAATATTAAAAATAAGAGATAATTTAAGTTTTAGAAGATATATAATATAATATTATATAGATAGAAGATAACCTTTAGGTGTAATATAAAATTTTGGTATGCCAAGCAATATTGCAATATTATCCGAATATTGCCAATATTGGCAATACCGATATTTTATTGGTTCGTATTGGATAAGATTTTATTGGTGCCAGCACTGCGTGCATGAGCCCGTAGCGTGCACGAGCCCGTCGGCACTTCTAGCCGATTAGCTGGCACACCCTGGTTGGAGCAGTTGCAGTGCTTGAGTGTGGCGCAGCAAGAAGCACATCTGTTTAATATGCGGTATGCGCATCCTGTAAATTTCGAAACAAAAGCGTGTTGAAACAGTCACGGCCTAAGACATTCTCAGGGCATCGACGTTGGTCCGATCCAGAGGAGCCAAAGAAAACAAGGAAATTGAAACTATTTTAACGCCATCTTCAACATGTTGCCTCCCGAGACGATCACCAGTGCTTGACTTTTCGAGGCTGCAGAGTTACCTCAGAAGCTCAGACTTACCTCAGCAAGCTCAGACCACATATTCGGAATAATTTTATATCCGCTCCACGTAAAATCAAAAATGTGGTCTGAGGGGGTTTCACAACATTTGTAGAGCGCGTCAGCCTATTTTACGATTTTCCCTAACGTAGGTGATAGGGTTATAGTTATGACGGTCGGCTACTACCCTTCCTGATGTAGATGGAACACCAAAATACTGCCGAAATACTGTCAGAATGCCTTAGAAGTAACCGTTGGGTCGTGCACGATATGGTATTATAAGGCTATAAGAAATATAAGGATTTTTATTAAAAATATACTTTTTTATAAATAATAGATAAAAAGTCTAGTATTACAAAGGGTGAGGCTCGTATTATAATCAGAATTGGCGCTAACAGGGGTCGCAAAATCAAATGCCTCCGTGAACATTCGAACAGCCATAACAACACCAAAAATATATCAATTCCTTCCAAATAAAGCTTATAATTATCCCGTCCAGTTATTTTTTCCTCCATGCGCAATACAGGCAAGGGCCTTCAGCATAAACGTTGTGGTTAACGATTTCTTCACGACATAGGCATTCATCTCAACATCCTCCTGCCACACCCACTTTGTATACTTTTCTGCAGTCTCCTTAGCTTTCTTGGAAGCCCCTACAACCTCGTAGTCATTTAGAAAGCCTTTAAGCCTTCCAAAACAGTGCTCAATTGGGTGCAGATCTGGACTGTATGGCGAATGAGGTGGCATTTTATGGTGTTTATTGACAAAATCTCACGAGAAATCAGATTAATGTTCGTCACATGATCGCTCACCGCCCAGCTCCTATTGGCTAAATCAGCCCTGCACGGTCCTCCCACTAATGCGGTGGAAATTCAAAATTCTGATTGTGCAGTGAGCCCCGCCCTTTGTAGATTTAATAATTAGTTAATAATTTAGGCCACTGCTAGCCATACACCCCCTAAATGATATGCGTACACCCCCTAATTGATACACATACACCCCCTACCTTATTTAGTTTAGACGCTCCCTCATTAAGTTAGATGCTTCCTCATTAAGTTAGAATATCACGTGCGTTTGACTTGTTTGCGCCTGCATCGCGAAAATCAAAGTGCGTGCCATGTAAGTTTTAGAACTGCAACATCACGATCAAGTCTTGATTTTGGTTATAGTATAAGTAGTAGAGTCTAAATTTGGATCGCGACTGAGTCGATTAATTAGATTGCGCAGTGCTTTGTGAGGGGTCGCGCAAACTGATTTAGGTACTGCCACCTGCTTTGCGCCCACGCGCCCACACCCGGTGGGACCCAAATCAACACCTCTGCTTCGCATCCAAGGGCCTGCAATTGTAGAGCGTCGCGGCGGTCGGTCAATTAACCCTACAACCGGCCCTATAATTGCCAATCGCGTCGACAAATCTACTCGTAGAGAGCCCTCAGCATTTGAGCGAAATACTATCCCTTCGACCGCTGAGACATGCTGCACTAAAATGACCGGGGTGATCCACCAATGAAAAAATTTAGAAAAATTCCGAAGTCCCTAAACTAAAATTTTCTATTGGTGGGAAGGCACCCCTGCCTAGTGCAGCATGTCTTAGCGGTCGAAGGGATACTATAGGCTCGCACTTTGATTTTGCAGGCGCAAACAAGTCAAAAGCACGTGATATTCTAACTTAATGAGGAAGCATCTAACTTAATGAGGGAGCGTCTAACCCAAATGAGGTAGGGGGTGTATGGCTAGCAGTGGCCTAATTTAAAACGAAAGTTATTTATTAAATTAAAATAGTATTAATATAATAGTAACGTTGGTGATGGGGTTATGAAGGTCACCCTGGTTATAAAGGTTTGCAGGTTTTGCAAACAAATTTCGCCAATGCGCTTTGCTTCGTCTGTGCTCCAACACTTTGATGTTCAAAACCTTCATAACTAGGGTCACCTTCATAACCCCATTACCAACGTTATAGCTAATAAATATATAATAGTAAATATAAATTAAATTTTAAAAATTTGAATCTAACTATTATTTAGTTTTAAAAAATGTGTACTTTAATAGAATTTTTTTTATAGCTTTATAATACTATATATGTTATGGCGCTAGTGTAATGGAGCCTTGTAGTAGGTACTACAGTGGACTTGTTAATGGGCTGGGTATGTAGGTATAAACAGGGGTAACAATGTAATAATAACTGGTAGAGTGATTGCCTAACAGATTAACTCCAATTATATTCTAAGATTTACTATAAAGAGAGAACTATCTGGATAGGGACTGTGGTCCTTTAAATACACAACCATACGCCTAAGAAATCCCTTCACTATATAAGGTATATAAGGTATATAAGGTACGTAAGGTATGTAACAGACCTTATAGAGCTTACAAAGCTTACAGAGCTTATTACGTGACTTAGCTACTATTCCTCATTATATGGTTTTACCGGATCCATTCTAGACCGTGCCTATATTAACCAACTAGCTTCCACCGACTCCTCTCCTAGTAGTTATAATATTATACTTAAGCTGTTTGTAATACCATCTCCCTCTTTCTTATCTTTGTCCTTAAAGATTCCTAATATCTCTAAGTTGTCTACTAGAGATATAATGTCCATTTAATTAATCTGGTTAATATTATTGCTTATTATACCTAAAGTCTCTTCCTCTTCTTCTTCCTAACAGCGTGCTCGTACCATTACCGCGATACTGTTACTTAGTAAAGTTATGTCCCCTTTATATTCTTATTGCGCAAAAGAGGGGCTGCTTTGTGTTGCGATTGCGGCTCCTTCTAGTCACCAACCTTCCTCTTACTCTAAGTGTACGAAGTTAAATATGCGGTCGTCCTATAACGTGCGCGTTATTTTTAACACTAAGTATGCGCGCCCTATAACTCTTAACAGTATTTAAGTTCCCTAAGTGACTTATTATAGGGTCTTACGTTCAATCTGCTACTATAAAGCTTAACGGCGAGCTTATAAGTGCTCTTAATAAAGTCCGTTAGTCTTAGGAGGCAGAGTTAGAAGCCTCGGCTACTTAGCAGCGCGCTCTTAATGCTTATCTTTCTGCTTCTGCTTAACTACTTTGTCTTAAAAAAGTATATAAGAAGGTCCGTTCTAAGGAGTAGAAACTTATTTAATAGGGTCTGTCTAAGCTAGGTAATAAGAGAGTAGCGTTTTTAGAGAAGGAAATAACTCTAAGTAATGTAGCAGTTGCTCTTCCTAGGTCCCCCTTAGGTAACTCGTCCTTTAGCAATTCTTTTTTAATACTCCCTAACCTGCTTTCTTCTAATACTCCTATACCTTTCCCATAGCGTTCTCTAAGTTGCTTAGTAGTTCCTAAGTAGTCTTAGTATAGCCTATCCACTTTACTTCATACTATATTTTATTATTAATATCCTTGTAACTAATAATCTTTAAAACTTACCATTTGTCTTTTTCCTGTCCTCTGTATATGTCTGCCTTATAAACTAGTAGCTTAATATTCCCGTATACTGGCTCTAGCATTACAACATGCTATATAGGGTAGATCTTTATTTTAGCTAGTAGTCTTAACTTATACGTAACTGATAAAATCCTTTACGTGACTTTAAAAGGTGTAACAGTGCAAGTGTGGGAGAATTGAATGAGCGACTTGATTTTGAACGTAGCTCTAGAGTCTCTATATATATACATAAGGAAGATGCAGGGAATAGAGATAGGTGGCAAGAATTACAAGAGTAAGCAGCTGAAATGGTGAGGTATGCAGGGGTAAGCAGCTGAGGTAGTAAGACGGTAGTAAGTAAGTCCGATCTTAGGTCGACAACAGCATGGTACTAGTAGTTGGTTACACACCCCCCTAGATTTGACGGTGTAGTCAAAGCTATAGAAAACAAATAAAGGTAGAAGCTATACCAAAATAAGAAATTTTAGATACAATTTAGGAGTAGTAAAGGGATAGGGTGACGTTCAAGAGTCTTTATTAGATAATGTAGTAGTAATTTAATATCAAATATCCACTAAATTCAATTGCTTTATCTATGCCTCGTGCCTTTGACGGGGTAGGATCTTAGTAAGTCTATTGGTAGGCATCTTGTCTATAGGGACCTATTGGACGTTAATCTTTTTATCTTAGACCTCTTATCTAAGCTAGTGCTAATGGACGTTAATATATCGAAGCTTGGTGTCAAGCTTTGGTGTATCCTGTCTTAGAAGTCGTATAGTCTGTATATTGTCGCATAGTAGGGTAAAATCGCGTTCTAAACCAAGACCAACTGCCTTAAAGAAACACTGCCACCAGATAATCTTAACAGCAGCTATAGACAGGGAGAGAAGCTCCGCTTTGGTAGTCGAGCGAGTTACTAATTGTTGTAGGGTTGCCTTCCAATCAATCAGTCCTCTAAATAGCATAAAAAGGTATCCTTGAGAGCTCCGTCTGGTGTCTTTATAGTCCGCAAATGCTGCGTCGGATGCTTTGTAAAAGGTAACGTCTTCTCCTTTAGGGTTTCTAAAGTAGATGTGTGCTCCAAGTACTTCGCTAAAGTATTTAATAGCTGTAGATTTTGTTCCAAGGCAATAGGCGATGGCTTGGTTTGATGCATTAAGGTGCTTTTAATTTGGACTAGTAAGAAATTTGGCCAGTTTTGAATGTGTCTTAGCAACATTAGGCCTTCCAAAAATGGTAAGGTGCGTAAGGGAACTAACCCGTTGCTAGTAGGCTAGTGTTCTTTAAGGGTTCGTCTACTAGTTGGACGGAATCAGTTCTTTAGTAGGAAGTAATAACTTAGGAAAATTTTCTGGTTGAATATTAAATTAACTGGCTATCTTTTTAATATAGGAATCTTGGCAAAGCCAGAGCTTTCTGCTTGCTTAATCTTGCTCGATTTAAATTCCTAGGAACCACTATAGGTCTCCTAGTGCACGGATCTCGTATTAATGTAGAAGTTTAGCTTCGAATTCTTCTAGGCTTTAAATATCCTTTTTGGCAAATAGGACGGCAATATTGTCTACATAAAAGAAGACAATAAGTCGTCTATTAGTGTAAAGGCAGTTTGTACCTAGGATAGGCTTTAATCTGAATTTAGCCAGTGTATTGGTAAGCTCTTTATACCAAAGTAGTGGTAAGACTTTTAATCCGTATAGCGCCATAAGTAGCTTTAAGATATATCCGTTTTAATTAAAGCCTTCTGGGTAGTAACAGTAGACTAGCTTGTCTAGTCTTGCATTTGTAAATGTGTTTACAGCGTTATACTGTCAAATCTCCAAATCGAATGCGGCTGCTATAGCCATAAGGGCACGGAATATTTGAGCAGCTAGGGTTGCTGCATAGGTCTCTTCTTTGGTGATCTACAGGTCTCTATGGACACACAGTCGAGCCTTTAGCTTTTAAAGGTAACCGTCGCTGTCAAACTTGTATTTAAAGACCCATTTCAGTGGAAGGATCTGCTCGTTATGTGCTTCTTCTTTTGGTACAGTCTTAAATATCCCTTAGCGTTTTAGGTCATTGTATTCTTTTTCCATGGCCTTTTAAAAGCCGGTAGTTAAAGGGTGCTTTCTTAGCTCTTTAAGGTTCCTTAGTTTAGGTGGAAGATTATCTTAATGCAGGGAGGATCTAGTTCGGTTAATGTCCTTTACTAGTCCTATAGCAAAGCCAGCGTAATAACTAAATAGGGTAGGTATATTGGCTAGTGCTGCTGCGTACGCTTAACATCGAATTCGTTTAGAACCTTCTGGTAGGACAAGGTCGGCAGAAGGATCGGCCAAGACCTCGTTAGCTTATGGAGCTGTATTCAACGGTTCTGACGAACCTGGCTAGGTAGGAATTGCTTCAATTGTATCCAGGATATCGTCTTGAAGTCCTCCCGGTGTGGTATTTGTTTCTGGCAGATCTGGAGATACCATTCTGCTAGGAGTCGGTAGCTGTTCAGTGTCCTTTGCAGAAAGCTCTGCTGAATCGTTTGATGTAGTCGTTTGATTTGCATTTAAGGTAGGTCTATATAAGATAGATTTATCCTTAGATTTGTTCTCATAGAGAGGTTCTAGTAGACTAATCGCCTGGATAGTGTCTTCTAATGCTTCCCTAAGTAGGTAATCAATGTTTTAACCCTTAGGGTCATAGAACGAGGTCTTATTAAATATAACGTCTCTAGTTTAAATGACTTTGTAAAAACTTAGAATCCAGATTTGGTAGATATTAGTTAAATTATAGCCGACCAGATATCTAATTAATACACAAGGAGCTAGCTTATCTCCCTTTCTAACTTATTTGTTCAGCGTATAGGTCTTACAACCGTATTCATATATGTGGGTAAGTGTTGGCGGCTTGCCGTAGGCAACCTCATACAGAGTTTTCTACCCTAGTTGCTTATTTGGTGTTCAATTAAGTGTATAGCTAGCAGCAAGGAAAGCCTCTAGTCCTAGAGATAGGGGTAAGGATGCTTCTAGCTGCATAGACCTTAATTATTCCATAAGGGTTCTTCCAGATCGTTCTACTCCACCATTCTATTCTTCGGTATATGGTGCTCGGCATTTAAAGGTAATGCCTTCATCTGTACACCACGTGTCTAGGGTATCTTCCGTTTGTCTAAATACTTGTTCGTTATTACTCCAGAAAAAGACGACGTCTTAGTAAAATCATATCTTAATTAAGCGGTGAGTCTTACGAATAGTAGGTAGGACGGTAGCTTTATCCCTATTCTTAAAGGTAAACATAAAGTTAAATTTGGAATACGTGTAATAGAAATGCATAATATATCTATCGCCGTTATACCCTGGTACTTCGAGGTAGATAATATTAAATGCTAGCCGTTTAAATAGTCGAGTGGCTGGAAATTCATATTCTCGTCTTTAAGAGATCTGCTGCGTGTGCTTTGCTAATAAGCAAACTTTACATTCGATTTTAAGCGGTGCTCGTTTATTGGTTTCAAATTCGGTCAGCTCTACGCCAATAACGTGCTTAGGAAGCTACGCAATAGCATTAAGTCCTACATGGCCGAGTATTTTATGCTATCTTATAGCTGTGGCTCCAATTGTTTTACGGGCTATGCGGCTAGGCTGGTACCTCTTAGAGGTTAAAAATATTAATTAAGTCAAATCTAGGGTACTTATAGGCTCTCTGTGCATTAGTGCCCAGTAGCCCCCTAGTCGTTTCGCATAGTAGACTGTTTCGCCAGTTGCTAGACGGTAGAGTAAATTTCGCCCTAAGTTAAAATAGATGTCGTTCTTAGTGGCTCTTAATAGCGCTATAATATTTATAAACATAGTAGGCACTAGCGCTATATAGGATAGCTTCATTTTTAGCTTTCCAGTAGGTATATTAACAGTAATAGTTACTGTTCCGTAAGCTTATATTTTTTCGAAATTTCCGCTAGCAATTAGGTAGTCGTCTTCTGCTACTAGGTAGGAGAAGGTAAAGTCTTCTTTATTATTATAAACGTGGGTATCTGCGCCAGGGTTAAATATCTAGGTGTTTTGGAGTTTAAAAGGAACTTAACTAGTACTAAACACGGCAGCATAGCTAGTCGGTTTGGTAGAAGGTAGGGTTTTAGAATTAAAATTAATTATAGATTCTATACTCTAATTGTTTTTCTTTGCTTCCTATTCTCTTTTTTAAATTTAGTTAACGATGCGTTTAATCCAAGGTGTAGATAAGATAGCTTTATCTACTTTCTTCTAGATATCTGCCCTTGGTCTCCATCCTTAAGGGCGCTTGTACTCGGCGATATAGTAGTATTTATTAAACCAATATATAAGGCCGTATATGCATTCCTTGTTCCATCTCAAATTTGAATTTGAATTGCTGTTAGAGTCTAAATTGGAATTGGAATTTGCGTTGCCTTAAAGAGTTGCAAATGCGGAGTTATTGGCAGCTAAGGTAGACAATGCTTACTATATACAGTAGTGCTCCTTAAATTCCTTAATAAGGTTAATAATAGATAGGGCCTCTTTATCCTTCTATTTTTTTTAAATAAGATCTACTTCTAGTGCTCCTACAAAGCTAGAAGAGATGGGTTTAATTACTTGTATAAAGTCGTAGTGTGGCCTAAAGCCTTATATGTCTAGAAGCTTCAATTCCTCTGCTAGCTTGTAGACGCTCCTCTAGTTGTTTAACCATTTTTCAATGCTCTGCTTTTTGTTATAGGCTTTAAGAGCCATATATTAATTTAGAACGTCGCGCTTTTAACCTAAGGAGGTAGGGGCGAGTACAGTCTTTAATTCTTAAAGGCGTTCGTATACCGTTTCGAGGTCTTTGATAAGAGGGAGGTAGGCTACTAACGTTATGCGGATAATATAATTGCTAATATCGTTTATGGCTTGCTCTTGCTTCTAGTGCATATGGAGGTCGTCCTTGTACTCAGCGTAGAGTTAACTATACGTAATAAGTTGGTTTGGATCTAGCTTGGCTATTAATATAGCAGTAGGAAGCACGTCTCTTAGAGTAGGTCAACTAGGTAACTACAGCTTTAGAAGCTCGTCTTTCTTCTTTAATAGGTCTATGTACTACCATACATTGTTTGTTTTTGTGACGGTGCTAGGGTAACGCCACCTGCCATACTTAGTGGACCCTGACTCCTGCCAACTAATTAGGATTTTCCATCCCCGGGATGGAAAATCGCCATTAGCTCGCTTACTACTAGCGCCTTGGCAACCCCTTTGTATCTTACTAGTCTCTAATAAACTTCTTCTTCTCCTTAGCTTAGTATTCTTGTATAGTAGCAATCTACAAGCTTCGGTTTAGAAGCATTTATATAAGCCTGTCACATTATACTAAGCTCTCCCTATATTGCCTAGGAAGGCCTTAATAATATCCCACCCTAAAAAGACCTTTGTCTGCAATAACGCGTTAACGCGTTATACTCAGACATTAAAAAACCCATACTACTACGCCTAAGAAGGCCCTAACAATATCCTACTTTATAGGCCAGACTATACTTAACCTACACCTATAAAAGAACCCCAGAATTAAAACCAAATTATACAATTCTAACAAACCTTAGGAAGCCAACAATGGTACCTAAAGCAAGCTTATCTAAAAGACCTGCCTCTACCTAAGAGGAATATAAGGTCTAGTTAGGATTAGAAATCAAAGATAATAACAACATTATAGGTGTATATAAGCAGATTCGTGCCCTTGCAGCTAATTAGAAGGTCGATCGTCTTCAAGCTTAAAGTATATAAGAGACTCTAAAGGAGATCCTAGAAAGCCTTACTGCCTTATAAAATAGCCTAGCCTCCCCTTTACAAAGCCTTAGTTAACCCATTCGCTCTACCAAATACAATATACTAAAGAGTACGGATATAATAATAAAGCAATTAAAGTCCGTTAAGCTCCTTAACCCCCTACTATTGTTAGACGGCGTAGACCTGACCTTTAAGAACTGGAGAATCTAGGTATAAGGAAAGCTTTATATTAACCACAACCATTTCCCCTCTAAAGAAGCTAAAATGCTCTACCTCTTTGGTTAAACTATTAGGGACGCCTAGTAACACCTTTAGGCCAAGTTTGAGGACGAGTTACCTATTCGGTTTATATCTATTAATGAGATAATATAGCACCTGGCTACTATCTATGTTAATCTAAATAAAGTATGGGATGCCTGTTACGACTATAATCGCCTAATAATAAAATCAAACTAATTCTTTACCAAGTTCTAGACTTAATTCTTACACCTAGCAGGCGAAGGCCAGGTCCCCCCTAAGAACTATTGTTTAGACCTATACAATAAGCTAATAGTCCAACTATAAAAGAAGATCGCGGTAGCCTTAAACGACCTACTAACCTACTAAAGACTTATAGCCTAATATTTGTTGCTAGATTCAGAACTAAAACAAATTAATACTCGCTCTAATTAACTAAAGAGGTCCTATAGCGACCGTAACCTATCCGCTATACCAATGGGAGCTAGCGTTGGAAGATAAACCATAACCGCCCTTATACCAAAAGCGGTTATAACTGCCTACTAGCGAACCTCGCCTGACCCGCTATATACTATACCTTTAACCAATGCTCGTTGTAATACCCTAATTAACCCTGCCACGGTCACGTGCTTTAATTGTGGAAAGGATAGTTACTTTACTATATCCTGCCTAGAGCTAAAGGATATGGGTAATATTAAGGAGATAGAGAAAGAAGAAACGCCTAATAAGTTAGGAAAAAAAGAACCCTAGGGAAAGACTCCCCCCTAAGGTATCCTATTAATCTTAAAGAGATTAATCTAAGTTAGCTAATAGGTAGAAAACACTTTATAGTTCCATATACAGTATCTTAAAATAGATATAGAGTTAATACAACTGCCCTTATTAATACTAGAGCAAATGGCTTTGCCTTTATAAACACTGCTTATATAAATGATGTTACTAAGTTCTTAAATATAAATGCTACCCAACTAGAGAAGCCTATTTAAGTAAAAGGCTACAATGGCTAAACCGGTAAGCTGGTTACCTATGTCTTAAAGCTACATATTGCTATTAATAGATAACACCAGTTTGGTATCCCCTTTTATATCCTAGACCTAGGGTCCTATAACATAATCCTCAGCTAAAAATAGATGTCCTACTTTAATATTTAGCTAAATGTTTAACAAAGACAGTTTGTCTAGCTAAAGAGTAGACCAAAGTTACCCTCCTTTATTAGAGAGATCCGTACTAACTATAAGATATTAGCCGTAAAGGCCAATCCTACCCACTAGTAGGATGTTAGGGACCGCGACCTAGCTTTCGCTTAAAAAGATGCCCATTATAAAGCTGGTAAAAAATCTATACTAATAAGGATACTCCCCTAAAGGACTGCAGTTAAGGAGGACTCTACTTATAAAAGTGGAATAGATAGTGATATAGACGACTTCCAAATTGCGGAAATCCGGCTAATAGGGAAGAGGATATACTAATAGGACTTAGAGGATAACCTTTAGAAGATGCAATAAGAGCTAAAAGGAGTAAAGACAACACTAATACGCCAAAAGCCCCTAAGGCCGTGGACACCCCTACTACTATACAACCCCCCTATAGTAGATATCGCGGCAATTAGCGCTATAGGTTTCCACTTTAATATATATTAGAAGGACAATAAGGTCTTTATAACTAGCTTATATAAAATTAACCAGATTATTAATAAGAAGGAAGAAGGGCTAGTAGAGAAAACTAATAAGGAGTTAGTTAAGCGCCTCCTCCCTATATACCTCTTAGACTATAAAGACGCGTTCTTAAAAGCAGCCTTAGATATACTGCCCCCCTACTAAACCTATAATTATAAGATTTAACTAGAGGCCGATAACTCTCTAGGCTATAGCCCCCTTTACTAGTAAACTATAAAGGAACTAAAAGTAACTAAGTAGTACTTAATTGATAACCTTTATAAGGGGTTTATTAAGCCAAGTCAGGCCCCTTTTACTTCCCCTATCCTCTTTGTAAAGAAACCCAATAAAGGCCTCCACTTCTGCATTGACTATTGGAAACTAAACGCTATTACTTAAAAAGATTATTACCCTCTCCCCCTAATTAACAAGACCCTTATACGTCTAAGCTAAGCTAAAATCTTTACTAAGCTTAATATCCGCCAAGCTTTTTACTAAATTAGGATGGACCCTACATTAAAGGATCTAACGATGTTTTATATCTACTATGGTTCTTATAAATGCAAAGTTCTTCCTTTTAGATTAATGAATGGGCCAGCTATATACCAACGGTATATAAATAATGTTCTTTTTAACTACCTTAATAAATTCTATATGGTATACCTAGACAACATTCTTATATACTTAGACAATAAACTTAAGTACTAAGTTCACGTTAAAAAGGTCCTAGAGAGGCTGCGGAATGCAGGCCTATAAGTTAACATTAAGAAATGCAAATTTGGAGTAAAATAAACAAAGTACCTTAGGTTTATTGTTAGTATAGAAGGAATTAAAGTTAACCCTAAGAAGGTTAAGGCGATACGCAACTAGAAACCCCCTTATACTATAAAAGGCATCTAGTCCTTTCTAGGCTTCTATAACTTCTACTATTAGTTTATCTGTAACTATAGGGTTATAGCTAAGCCTCTTATATAACTAACAAAGAACAACACGCCTTTTGTTTTTAATAATAACTATATAGAAGCTTTTAAGGAGTTAAAGAACTAACTTACCTCCTCCTTAATTCTCCGTTACTATAACCCAGACCTTAAATTAATACTGGAAACGGACGCCTCTAATAGAGTAGTAGCAGGAGTTCTCTTACAGTTACACCTAAATGGCGAGTAGTACCCTATAGCGTTTTTCTTAAAGATAATGGCCCTAGCTGAGTATAACTATAAGGTACACGATAAGGAAATACTGGCTATTATATAATTGTTATCCTAGTGGCGCGCAGAGCTTAGAAGTACAGACTCTTAGATTAAAATCTATACTAATTATAAAGCCCTTAAGTATTTTATAATAATAAAGCAGCTTACCAGTTAATAGGCTAGGTGGGCTAAAATACTCTCCTAATTCTTCTTTACAATTATATACCGCCCTAGTAGGCAAAATTCTAAAGCTAATGCCCTTACCTGGAGAGAACAGGATGTGGAACCATAGGATAAGCTAAAGGCTTAGCACCGAATATATACCCTTCTCTATCCTAAACAGCTCGACCTACGTATCCTTAAGGAACTAAACTCTAAACAGAATAAGCTAGCGCCTATAGAAGGAGAGATTTTGGATAAACTAATAGGACTAATTAACCGCATTCTAATCGCGAACCGCATAGCTAAATCCCTAAAAGCCCTTTGTAACTAAGCTACGGAAGGCAACCCTAATTTAGAAATAGAAGACGGACTGCTCTTATACTAAGAATGGCTTATAGTTCTAGACATTAATAACCTATAAATAGAGCTGATCCGTAAAGCCTACTGTTAAGTCTCTACGGCGCACCCTAGTTAAGATAAGACCCACTAACTACTAGCGCCTCGCTACTACTAGTAAGGACTCCTGTCTAATATAGAACGGTTTATTAGGAATTATTATGCTTGTAAATAGGCAGATACCCCCAGGGATTAAACCCCTAGATAGTTATAACCACTACCAGTTCCCAAACGCCCTTAGCAGCATGTTATAATAGACTTTAAATCATTTCTAAAGGACAAATATGGCTATAATATAGCCTTTATGGTAGTTAACCGATTAAGTAAGCAAGCTATTTCCCTTTCCTACTTTAAGACTACAACCGCAAAAGATATAGCCCGTATATATGTTAATAACATTTACCGGATCTATAGCGCTCCTAAGTTAATTATTTCTAACCATAGACCCTAATTTATATTGGACTTCTGGGATAAATTCTGCCGCATCCTTAGGATTAAGATTAAGCTCTCTACCGCATTCTACCCTTAAACTAACGGCTAAACCGAGATTATAAACCAGTACCTTAACTAACAACTTCGCCCTTTTGTTAATTACTACTAGGACAACTAGTTAGAACTACTACCTATAATAAACTACGCACAGCTTACGCTCCCTTATAATAGTATAGAAATGTTGCCATTTAAGTTAATCTATGGATACAAGCCACAAATATCCTTTGATTAGGATAGACCTATAGGACCTATAACGGCCCGCGAACGCCTTAGCTATAAAGAGGCCCAGATATTCGCTAAAAGAATACACGGAGCCTAGAAGACTGCCTAAGCAATTATAAAAAAAGTATAAGAGAAGAAAGAGGCTAACGTAAACCAATATTATTGCAAGGTAGACTTTTACATAGGAGATAAGGTATAGGTATTAATAAAGAACTAGAAGACCTAGAGGCCAAGCTATAAGCTAGACCACTAAATAGCTAGCCCCTATAAGATCCCTAAAAAGGTAGGGCACTCTTTTAAGGTTAAGCTACTAGAGTTAATAAAGATCCACCCTATCTTCTCTCTAGACTAACTGTGGAAGGCTACGGACAACCCGTTACCTAGATAATACAACAACTCCCTACCACCAATTCAGATTATAGAGGATAAGGAATAGGAAGTTAAAGAGATCTTAGCAGTTAAGAAAGACCGTAGTACCCTAAAATACTGTGTAAGCTGGGTAGGTCATAATGAAGATCTAAAATAGTACCCTATATCTAATTTTAAGTACTCTCCCTATAAGCTACGGGACTTCCACCTAGCCTACCCTAACCTCCCTAGACCACTACGCCAATTAGAAAGCTGGATTAAATACTAGGAAGAAGGGGTAGATAACTATAACAATTTAGATAACAATAAGGAGCTTGGACAACGCCTAAGGGCAGGCTTTTTTTAGGAGGGGGGGGTGATATAATGGTGCTAGGGCAACGCCACCTACTATACTTAGTGGACCCTAACTCCTGCCAACTAATTAGGATTTTCCATCCCTGGGATAGAAAATCGCCATTGGCTCGCTTACTACTAGCGCCTTAGCGACCCCTTTATATCTTGCCAGTCTCTAACAGACTTCTTCTTCTCCTTAGCTTAGTATTCTTATATAGTAGCAATCTACAAGCTTTGGTTCAGAAGCATTTATATAAGCCCGTTACAGTTTTAGCAGTGTCTTAAATAATAAAGAACCATTATATCTAATTAGATGGCTTTTTAAGGATAAGGTTAAATTTTAAATAAGGTCCGTCAGTATTGGTTATCATTTTTAGAATTTAATAGGTTAAGTAGGGTCCTAGGTTAGCGTCTTGGCGAAACCTTATTTTAACGTTCTAAGCTTTAAATTTAATTTGTCGGTTTATTTATCTATTAGGTACATTTGTTAGCCAGGTACAATTATCCGTTTATTTAATAGGTGAAGAAGCTTAAAACACTTGCAAAGGTAGTAGAAGTAGTAACTTCGTAAATAAGGTAGTAGATTAATTAGTTTAGTAAGTAGTACAATCCAGACTTATAACTATAATAGTACAAGTATGGGAGAATTGAATGAGCGACTTGATTTTAAACGTAGCTCTAGAGTCTCTATATATATACATAAGGAAGATGCAGGGAATAGAGATAGGTGGCAAGAATTATAAGGGTAAGCAGCTGAAATGGTAAGGTATGTAGGGGTAAGCAGCTAAGGTAGTGAGACGGTAGTAAGCAAGTCTGATCTTAGGTCGACAACAGCATGGTACTAGTAGTCGGTTACAAAAGGTCCTAGTCTAACATGGTCTAACTTCTTACTTAGTTATTAACTCTTAAAATTTTTGTATAGTGCCTGGACATTAGTCTGTGCACACACCCTAAAACCCCACCAAAATTGGCCAAAAGTCACCCTTTTCATCTTTAATTTTCTCCACTACTATATAATAATAAATTATAAAATTTAATTTATATATAAATAAATACTATCTTTAAAATTATTTAAAATTATTTTAAAATTAACTTAATAAATTAAAAAGTTATTTAAGCTAGAAGTTAAAAGACTTTGATTTTTTCAGTCTTGCTAAGAAATTTCTTAGCAAGAGAGTAAATTTATTAAAAGTTTAACCTCTAGCTTATATAACTTTTTAATTTCTTAAGTTAATTTTAAAATAATTCTAAATAATTTTAAAGATAGTATTTATTTATATATAAATTAAATTTTATAATTTATTATTATATAGTAGTGGAGAAAATTAAAGATGAAAAGGGTGACTTTTGGCCAATTTTGGTGGGGTTTTGGGGTATGTGCATAGACTAATATCTAGGCACTGTATAGTAGCCACACTTTATCCCCCTCCTTAAGATCTGGTCCCTTAGATCTCTTAGCATTATAGTACTTTTTTATTCTTTCTTGTACCATCTTAGCTGTTTCTTTAAGGTCTGCATAATATAAAAGTAGAGTAGAGGACATCCTAAGGTGTAACGGAACCTTATAGCAGGAACTACGGTGGGTCCTATTATTGGGCTAGGTATATAGGTAAAAACAAATTAACAATATAATAATAACTAGTGGAGTAGTTGCCTAATAGATTAACTCCAATTGTATTCTAAGATTTACTATAAGGAGAGAACTATCTACAGTAGGGACTAAGGTCCTTTAAATACACAACCATACTCCTAAGAAATCCTCTTTTATACGTAAGGTATATGTTATATATATTATATACAGGCGTACACCTTATATACTTTATACACTGTATATAACATTATATAACTCGCTTACCATTCCTTATTATATAGTTCCACTAGATCTATCCTGGACTGTGCCTATATTAACTAACTAGCTTCCTATAACTCTTCCCTAAGTAGTTATAACATTATACTTAAAGCGTCTGTAACACTATCTCCCTCCTTTTTATCTTTGTCCTTAAAGATTCCTAATATCTCCAAGTCGTCTATTAGAGGTATAATGTCTGTTTAATTAGTCTAGTTAATATCCTTGTTTATTATACCTAAAGCTTCTTCTTCTTTATAAGCGCAATATTATGCTCGCACTGTGGCTGCCATACTGTTGCTTAGTAAGATAATATTATCTCCATATTCTTATTATGCGAAAGCGGGGTTAGTATATATTATGATAGCAAGTCCCTTATCTTAACAACCCTTATCTTGCTTAGAGTGCACTAAAGCAAACATTTAATTATCCTATAATATTCGCTCTGTCTTTAACGCTAAGTATACACGTCTTATAACTCTTAACAGTCTTTAAGTTCCCTAAGTAACTTATTATAGGGTCTTATGTTTAATCTGCCACTATAAAGCTTAAGTCCAAGTTAGCCGCCACGCGCGCCAAACTCTATCGTTCTGCTAAAGAGACCGCTTGGGCCCTTAAGGCTTAACGTCGCTCCTTTAAGTCTTAGTAGGTTGCGTTTGCTCGGTTAACCCGTCTTAAGAAGGTTTATAAGAAGGTTTATTCTAAGGAGTAGAAACTTGTTTAATAGGGTCTTAACAAGCTAGGTAATAAAAGGACTAGCTCTCCTTTTACAAGGGAAATAACTCCAAGTAGCTCGGCAATTGCTCCTCTTAGGTCCCCCTTAGGCGACTTATTTTTTAGCGATTTTTCTTTGTTAATATTACCTAACCTATTCTCTTTTAATACTCCTATACCTTTCCTATAGCGTTCTTTAGGTTGCTTAGTGGTTCTTAGGTAGTCTCACTATAGCCTATCCACTTTACTTTATACTACGTTTTATTATCTACATCCTTATAACTGATAATCTTTAAAACTTGCTATTTGTCTTCTTTTTGTCCTCTATATATATCTGCCTTGTAAACTAGTGGCTTAATATCCCTATATGCTAGTTCTAGCATCGCGATATGTTATATAGGGTAGATCTTTATTTTGGCTAGTAGGTTCAACTTATATATAACTAATAAAATTCTTTACTTAACTTTAAAAGGTCCTAGTCTAACGTGGTCTAATTTCTTGCTTAGTCATCAACTCTTGAAATTTTTGTATAGTAGCTATACTTTATCTCCCTCCTTAAGATCTGGTCCCTCAGATCTCTTAGCATTATAGTATCTTTTCATTTGTTTTTATACTAGTTTAGCTATTTCTATAAGGTCTATATAAAGGTTTATTAACATCTCCATTCTTTATTTAGCTGTGCTACTTGTCTTCTTTACTTAATGTGGTAATAACAATATTCTTAGTTCATACCCGTAATTTGCCTTAAATAGTAATATCCCCACTCCTTCTTATAGTGTTGCATTATATATAAACTATATAACTGGTAATAACGATACCTAATTATTCTGTGCGTAATTAATATAATGTCTTAAATACTGTTCTAGTATCTAGTTTAGTCTTTTTATTTGTCCATCCGTCTGCAGATAATACGCTGTAGATATTACTGCGCGAACCCCTTATTCTACTAGAAACACTTTTTAAAACGCTACTATAAATCTTAGATCTTTATCTAATATAATCTTATCTAGTGCTTTATATCTTGCAAACACTTCCTTTATATAGATTCTAGCGATATCTTCTACTGATATTTCTTTAGTGCATGCTATAAAGTATCCCTACTTTATTAGCTTATCCACTATTACTAAAATCGCGTTATAATCTTGTCCTATAATAGGATCTCTTGACTTTGGTAACTTAATAATAAAGTCCTATAATATAACCTCCTATGGTCTTCCTAGTATCTTAACAGGTTATAGCTCTCCGTACGGCTTATACCTCATTAGTTTATTCCTTTAGCAATTTAGATATTTCTTTATAACTTGTCTTACTAGCCCCCAGATTCCTTAAATAATGTACTCCTCTTAAAGTCTTAACACTAGTCCTATAGATCCGTTATATCCTTGTATTATTCCCTTATGGAATTCCTTAATAAATTCTTCTGCAATAGACTTAGGCATATATATTACTTCTCTATTTTTATATTACTTTAAGTCTAGATCCTCTACCTGTGCTTTTTAAATCCTCTATATCCAATTACTCTCTAGTAATTCATAGATCTGACTTTCCTTAGTTGCTATAATCTTCGGATAATTGTACCTAATTAATCCGTCTTAATCCCTTCGCAATAAAGCTCCTAATAGCTTTTTATTACTTTATAGTTCAGCCTTTCTACTTATAGCATCTGCTTGTGCATTGTCTGTACCCTTAGTATACTGAATTTTGAAATGGTATTCTATAAGCATTTCCGCCTATTTAACCTGTCTTTGGTTGAGTTCCTTTGTTATTAGGAATCCTATAAGGTTCTTATAGTCCGTCTTAACCATAAATGGTTTCTCTATGCCTTATAAGAATGCTCTCCATTCCTTAAGTGCTGCAACTATACCTAATAACTCCTTGTTATAGATGTTATAGTTTAACTCTAGTGGTGTCATTTTCCAACTATAGTACGCTACTGGATGCTATGCGTCCTAGTGCTTCTATAGTAAGCATGCTCCTAGTGCAAAGTCTAATGCGTCTGTCTTAACAACCGTTTCTAACTTTAGTTAATAGATCTTAAGGATTAGTTCTTAGGTAAATAACTCTTTAAGTTCCTAGAACAGCTTCTTCTACTTACTACCCTAAACCCACAGTTCCTCTTTCTTTGTTAGCCTTGTAAACGGCTTAATACTTTTTAACCACTATGCTATAAACCTCCTATAGTAGTTGCAAAACCCTAGAAACGACCTTAACTATATAACGTTCTCTAGTTCGTGCCAACTCACTATAGCTTTAACTTTCTTTGGGTCCATGCTGATTTTTCCTAGTTTAATAATAAATCCTACAAAATTGGTTTTTTTTATAAAGAACTCGTATTTCTTAATTGCTACTAGTATCTGTTCTTTCTATAGTCTCCTTAAGACCCATTTAACGTGTTCTCTATGTTCTTCCTCATTCTCTAAGTAAATGATGATGTTATTAAGATATGCCATAATAAACTCATCTAGGTGTTCTCCTAATACGCTATTAATTTGCTTCTAGAACGTTGCTAGTGCGTTTATAAGCCCGAATTGTATAACTAATGGTTTATATAGTCCTTCCTTTAACCTAAAGGCTGCCTTCTATTTGTCGCCTTCCTTGATCCTAATCTAATGGTACGCCTATCTTAGATCTATCTTCGTAAAGATCTTTACGTTGCCTATCCTGTCTTAGATTTTGCTAATTAAGGGTAAAGAATACTTATCCTTTTAGGTAATGCTGTTTAACTATCTATAGTCTATACACATCCTAAGCTTTCCGTTTTTCTTTAAGATGAATAGTACTGGATACCTTGCTAATAACTATAACGGTCTAATATATCCCTTATATAAGTTCTCCTGGACAAACTCCTTAAGCGCTACTAACTCCATTTTAGTAAGCTTATAGATTGGAAAGAACTTTAGACTTATTCCTTCTTCTAATTCTATCTTATAGTCCTATACTGCATGCTCTGACAGCTTTTCACTTTCTAATAACTATAACTTTTTACCATACTTGTGGTATCTCTTTGGTACATAACTTAAGCCTCGCTCAGTCTCTTTATATGTCGCTCCGACTTGGTACTATACTAACTTGGTTTACTGTCGCACTTTACGCCATTAAATATCCTTAATATTAACCTAACCTATAACCTAATCGATCTTTAGATTGTACTCCTATAACTAAGGTATTCCTAGTATCGCCTCATCCTGTCCTAATAGTAGGATATTAAAAGACATTCTAACTGGTCTTCCTTTAATAGTTAACTAAATAGGTCCTGTTTTAAGATTAATAATACCTCCTCTATAGGCTATCTGATCCCCTAAAATTGTTATAAGTAGATATAGGTGTTCCTTCTGTCTGTATGGTAACCCCATCCTTTTTACTACTTTTAGTAATATATGGTTCCTAGTTACTCTACTATCTACCAACACTTTAAACTGCTAATCTTGCCATTTAACTTATAAATTTAAGTATTGTTTTTAAATTCCTTTAAGGGTTTAAGGCTCTAACACTAGTTCCCTCTAGTTCTATATGCCTCCCCTTTTCCCAACTATTGGCTGCTAGATCCTACCTATACTTAATCTAACCTTAGCCAATACTTAATTTGTTTCTTTTTCTCTATATACCATAGATAAGTGTTCTCTAAGCACTTCTACCACTATTATCTATTTAGGTATTCTTCTGTAAGGAATCTTCCTAGTTAAAGTATTAAGTCCCCTTAACCTTATACTTCTACTAGGTGCTATCTATATATATACTTAGCGTTCCTAAACCGCTTTTCCTCTAGTGCCTAATATATTCTTACTAGGTACTTCCGGTTCTTATCTTTTAGTGCTCTATGCATATTACACGTGTTATCTATACAAGCTATCCACGATAGTATATAATGCGCTATATGTTTTAGGTTAACTCTCGGTTTATCTTTATTCTTAAGTTTAAACCTATACCTAGTTAACCTAACCACTAGTATTTCTGCTATAGGTACTAAGATTTATTACTTACTTCTCTAGTCCCTAGATCCTTCTTCTAGGTTCCTTAACGTTATAATTAATACTCCCTTAATGTAACTTATACGTTTCTCTATAATAGGTTGGTCTTAGATAACTTTTTTGTCTAGCTATATATAAAAGTCTTCCTATTCGTCATTATATTGTTACTGGTACTACTTTCCGTATAACTGGTTTAGTGTGTATGGTTTATCTATTAGAAAGTACCTTGTTATTGCTATATTATAACATCCTTTAGTATGTCTTTCTTTAAACCTAGTTAGAATATTTAGATCCTCTTCTTGTTCTAGTTTATCTAACTACTTTACCCTAGGTGTCCCTACACTTGGCCTATTAATAACTCTTTATACGGGTGCTCTATCCCTTATACAACCTAGTATTACTAACCTCTTATCTAGCTTTTGCTCTTGCTATGCGATGATTCTTGTTCTGAACTTATCTATAGTTTCTTGTTTTCTGCGTCTTGCAGCTAGATCTTCGTAGTTATCTTGCTTTTTAATCCTAGTATTAACTATTTAATCTTTAGGCTGAACACTGCGTTTACCTAGGATTGCTAACGTTCTTATTCGTTCCCTAAACTTGTAGTTCTTAAACTTGCGTCCTATACTTATTTGTTTGTCTGTAAACTAAGTAACTGCCCTTTCCTATTAGTTTTCGTCCGTTATAGGTCCTTAGGTGTGTCTTATCTCGTTTTAAGAGTTTTAAGCTTCTCTTATCTCCTCTTAAGAATCTTAAGCCTGTGGCCTTTTGCCTTTATTAAGTAATAAGCTAGCACTAGCAGTTATCTGCTTGCTTAGTTTCTTCTAAACATTACTCCTATTGTCTTATAAAGCGATGGAAATCGTATCTAATAGTGTTATAACATCCGTTACTAAACCCTATTTTATAATAGTTTTAGTTTCTGCTTCTATTTTAACTTCTCTAAGGTCTATATGCTTCTAATAAGCTGCCTTTATTGCCTTATTATTAGTAAATGCTTCGCCTATGTTAAATTTATTATCTTTAATATCCGATCTGCGAGCTGGTTTATTAGTTCCTCTAAACTTAGATAACAATAGCTCCTATAGCCAATAGCTTGCGCTATACTTAGCGTCCTTATAAATTTAGCATGCGTTATTATAACAAAACGCGAAACTATTAATTAAACATTTTTTTATTCCTTACAGTGCACCATTATCCCTCTGTATATACGTGTCTCCTACTGGTTGGGTTCCCTTTACCGTATAGTTACTTTAACCACCTCTATAGTCTCTGGCAAAATAACCTTATTTTCCATAATTTATATAAGCCCCATCTTTAAACCATTTTTCTTGCTGTAGAGTCCGCCTAAATATCTTCTGCTGCTAAGATCCCTGGTTTAGCCTCTGCTCTTAGGTCCTTTAATTACTAAATCCTTAACCTCTAGGTTTCCATAGTTTCTTTTCCTATCTTTGGGTTTCTTTAGTACCGCTTAGGTCTATTAGCTCTACACCATTCCATGGTTTTTAACTCTATGTCTATTGTTGCGTGTTCTACGCCTTATACGACTATAGAACTCTATCTTGCCCTCTTTTAGCTTGTTCCCTTTAATAGATCCTATTATTAATCTTTATTAACTAGTTTATTAACTCTCTTAGAGTATCCGCATCTTCCATTAGGATAATTGCGTCCTAGACTTTAGCCTTAAGTCCCTGTTTATACTATGCCATAAGCGCCCTATTATTCCACTCGACCTATATGGCTAGTGTTTAAAACTGTGTTATATACTTAATTGCTAAAGTGCGTTATACTAAGTTCTAAAGCTTTTGTTCTACTATAATTGTGGCCTCTAGATCTCTAAACATCTACATTAATTATTCTGCGAACCCGTTCTAACTAGCGAATATATACCATACGTCCTGGTTAGTAGTTGTTATGCCATTAGCCTATATTTCCGTAAGATATAATTTAAACCACTTAAGTGCCCTCCCTGTTAGGAACAATCCTGCATAGGCTACTTAATCTAATAATATTATTAACTTCGCTCCTTCCTGTATTACCTTAAAGTGCATCTATGTAAGAAACCCCTTAAGCTTTAACTTCTCTCCTAAGAACCGTTTAATTAAAGGTAGTTTAATTTTTACTGCTCTGATTCCGTTAATGCGTTCTTTAAATATCCTATTATTGTCTTATAAGTAATCAACCATTTCCTATAACTGACCTTGCGTAACCACTTAAGAGTCTATATCTGCCATACTAATGTCTCCTAGTCCTGAGGTTGTGGCTATCGTTGACGCCGTTATAACTAGTGCTTTAGGTGGCATATTATTTGATTTTGTTTAATACCGTAACCTTGGTAGTAAATGTATAACAAAACCTTGTAGCAGGAACTATAGTGGGTCCTATTATTAAGCTAGGTATGTAGGTAAAAACAAATTAACAACGTAATAATAACTAGTGGAGTAGTTGCCTAATAGATTAACTCTAATTATATTCTAAGATTTACTATAAGGAGAGAACTATCTACGGTAGGGACTAAGGTCCTTTAAATACACAACTATATTCCTAAGAAATCCTCTCTTATACATAAGGTACGTGTTATACGTGTTATACGCGGGCGTACACCTTATACACTTTGTACACTGTATATAACATTATATGACTCGCTTACCATTCCTCGTTACATGGTTCCACCAGATCTATTCTAGACCATGCCTGTATCAACCAACTAGCTTCCTGCGACTCTTCCCCAAGTAGTCGTAACATCGTATTTAAAGCGTCCGTAACATAAGGGATTAAAAAATAAGTAACGCTTGTGGTAAGAACTACGGCATATATATAAGGTAAAGCGCAATTTATTAATATCCTATATAAGCCACACTCTAACACAACCTGGCTATACTAGCGACTTATAGGCAACTAGTAGGCGAGTTTATGGCGTATACTAGCAACAAAGCTTAATTTAAAAAGCACCCTTCCTAGACTTAGTCCGTCACTCTATACCAGCTTAGTAGATTATTATATTAGAGAATAGGTCCACTTAACTAGGGTTAAAGACCTACTAGTAACCCACTAGCAGTAACCTATACTAATAACTTATATACTATTTTATGTATATGCTATATAGATAATATATAAGGCTAAAGTATAGGTTAGCGGCAGATCTAACGGGTATATAGCCTTGCCGTCTATAAATCTGGCTGCATATAAGTAACCTATAATCTACCCGCGAAGTATATACAGTGCTACGCCGGTATAGTGTAAGGCTAAAGTATAGGGTCAGCGGTGGATTTAATGGGTATACTGCCTTACTACCTATGGGTCTGGCTATATATAAATAACCTATAACCTACTTGCGAGGTACTAGCGACCTACCTATATAAGCGATCTTTTAGAATATTTTTAATGGTCTACTAAATTTGGGTAAGCCCTAAATAGACTAATTAGGATTTTCTATTCTGGGGATAGAAAATTACTATTAGCTTAGTTAAATATGGGGAGTCTTGGCAAGGTAAATCTAACTAATTAGATAACTTTAACTGGCGGTTAAAGTTCCTTAATATCCTCGCGCCGCGTATATATACTACCTATCTCTCTATACGCAAAATTAAGACACTTTTTCCCCTCCAATTTTTTTTCCTTATTAAGGTTTTTATAGGGTTTTATTAAGGCTTAAGTATATAAAGGATTAGGGACAATCCTTTTTAAAGGGAGGGGCATTATTAGGTAAAACCTAAGTAGATAGTTATATAGCTGTAAGGTATAGGCGACCCTAGGGCGACCTAGGGGTAACTCGCCTGTAAGGTACGTGCGTTGTATATACTAGGGAAACCCCTTCCTTACCTCGTATATAGACCCCTCCTTTTCCCCAAGGATTCGTCTATCTATATAATATACCCTATTGTTCCATTATTAAGCTCCCTATCTACATTCTTACCTTATAAATGCCTAATAACTAAATCGCCATATTCCTTAGCACGGCAGCGTCTAATAAGTAGGTAGTCTATGCGCAAACACCAGTTTTAAAACAATATAAATTCAATTAATTACACCACTACTATGCCTTTTAATCGTGCTAGAATTAATATCGACCTTACCCAGCCTACTTAACTCTAAAGATTAAGCTTATGTAGCAATTTTATATGGAATTTAACGAATATTACTGGCTTTGTATTCATAAGCACGAGTATTTAATTCAGCTAATTTAATTGGCTGGTTCTTATCGATAACCATTAGACGCAAATTGCCGTGCTAAGGGATAGCTAGAATTAAAGTCTACTACTTTAACTTAATTAAATACGCGTATAAGGAGAGATATAACTATATACTAAGACTCCTCCTCCTAACGGGCGGAGGCGGTGCGACTATAGTAGCGACGCCTAACATAATTGATTATCTACGTCGTTGCCCACTAGTTTGGACGTACAACGACATAATAGCTTGGTAATAATATAATAGCTTAGCGCCGAGTAATAAGAGTAATAAACTAGATAATATTAGAAGGAATAAATAAAAATATAAAATCTAACTATAATAAATATAGGCCTTAATATAGGCCTATATTGGTATAGAAACTAAAGTAATTACTTTAAAGACTGACTAAAAGCGAAATAAAGGAAGTCCGCTTATATAAGCAGGAAACGCGTATAGACGTATATAGAGGACTCTTCTAGAGCTATTATTAAAGAGGGAGGGGAGGTAGGAGAGAAAGGAAAGGTAGGAAAGGGAGAGGAGGTAGAAGAGGGAGGGGAGGTAGAAGAGGGAGGCAGCGTGGTTTTCAATAAGCGAAAATCCAGCCAATAAAATATTGACATTTGTCGATATTTGCGGTGTCAATATTGGAATATTGGCAATAATTTGGACAAAATTATTATAATAGAATATACTTATTTTAAAAATAAATATTATATAAATTATTGGCATAGATTGGCAGTTTTATAATATATTCTCGCGTGTAGAAGTATTTACATACCCTAAAATGTCTTGGCACGCGCTCCCTCACCAAAATC
>Ga0307507_10004165_pt1 | contig 26224 bp, 5 predicted proteins | sample 7_EM_MG_FD_207223 | JGI IMG/M metagenome (GOLD analysis project Ga0307507, IMG submission 207223) | Populus trichocarpa ectomycorrhiza microbial communities from riparian zone in the Pacific Northwest, United States - 7_EM | ecosystem: Host-associated > Plants > Roots > Unclassified | place...
CGCGTACACCTCGCGTACAGCTTATGTCAGCTACGCGAGGGTATATCACCTCCTTACGCCCTCGACCCTTACGATCGATTGCGCAACGTCTTGTAGACTCCCCGAATACATACGCTTTGTAGCCATTACCCCCGTTCCGTGACATGTATATACGGATATTATAAAAATTAAAGATGGTATTGCAATATATAATCTTCTAAATAAAAATGTGGTAAAACTAATGCCTTATACTCTGGAAACTTAACCTTTAGAATAGACTCTATTTAGGTGGAGTGTTCTTACTATAAGCTATACTAGACCTCTTCGTGCTGATTTTAAGGACTTGGGCTTATAGTACGTTTCTATCTTAATATATTAAGCGAGTTCTTTTTATTAATATTAATTCTAGCCGGCATATAATCTTCTTGGTGCGTAGTATATAACAGCAGTTAGCTATTTTGTGGTGCGGATATATAAATATCTTTATCTTAGCTTGTATGGATATCTTTACCTTAGCTTATACGGATATCACAATATTAATTAAGTATATTTATTAAATATAAGGCGGAGACCTAATTCCTATATATATAGTAGCAAAAAGGTAAGAGCTACTATTTTATTATTAAAACCCGCAATAATAGCCAACCCGCAGTAACAGCTAACTTATATCTACTTATATTTAATATCCGGTAGCCTAGCATTATATATAAGTGTAATAACACTACGCCTTAGGAACGTAAGCTTATCCTTTATTTTACTTAAAAAATCTCTAAACTTATTTAACTGGCGGTTTATAGCTTAAACATCTTTTACTATATTAGTTACCTGTTTACAAACTATATTAATATATATAGAAATAGCAATTGCTAAATATACCCTAGTAGATTCCGTGCTAGCGGAAGCAGTAGCAGCAATAGCAGTACCTGGCGTGCTAGCAATTGGTAAAAGAGTTAGAGGAGTAGCGGTAAAGCGGGTACCTTTACGGCCGCGCGTACTACTGTAAGTAGGAGTCCTAATAGGGGGGGAGGTCTTGGTGGGAGGGGGAGGCGTAGTAGTATGGGTGGGGATAGTGCGAGAACAAAGCTATGCGGATATTAGCAATATCTATACTATTAACACGCGGATATTATACCTTCTTAGTAGGCGTTTTAGCTGGATTACTAGTAGAAGCTAATTTTACACGTTTTTTACTCTAAGGTATAACTGGCTCTGGATTTAGTAAACTTTCCTATATATATGTTAACTGACAGAATAATAGTATATTATTAGTATATGTAAGGGCGCGAAGAGGCTTTAGGGAAGATTTAAAGGAATGATATAAATTCTATCTAAATCTAAGGGTATATAGCTCTTAAAAAGAACAAGATGTTGCGTAAAGAAGAGAAAATAATAATAAGAGAATTATATAATTAAACAGTTAGGGTTCTTAGTGGTTAATGCGTGCGTATATACGCACACGGTCTTTAACAGACTTTAGTATTACGGCGCTAGTAGAAAACAGTAGATTATAGCGGATAATTATAGATAGTTATAGACAATTATAGACAGTTATAGATAGTTATAAACAGTTTTAGACAGTTATAAACAGTTTTAGATAGTTATAAATAGTTTTAGACAGTTATCTATTAAGTGTTTTACTAAGACATTCCTATTATAACTGGGCTAGTTATATTATAGTACCCCCCCCCCCCTTTAGCCAAAGGTCTAAAATAATTTAATTTTAGTTAAGACTTATAACTTATCGCGTTATAAGTATTGTAATATATTTTAAGTTCTTTTTATTTTTAAGTACCCTACTATTATATTTTATGTATTTATATTAGGTAGTAGTTATTTGCCTTTATATTATATCCATTTAGCCAGAGTAGGCCGCGAAGGATAGTCCTTATAGAATTCTTTTACTAAGGAAGGCGCGTTAGCCTTAATCTAGTTATAGGTTTCCTATGTTTATATTTTATATCCTTTCTATTTAATAAGAAGTTTAAATTGTTTAGATTGTGGTTTCCATTATATATTATTAATTAAGTTAATTAAGTAAGAACTATTACCATTGTTAATAATTATAAGAGGTAATAGTAGAATTTTATAGGTTATAGGGTTATCTTTTAAAGATTGCAATAAGCTTATATAAAATATTAGGTGTATTTTTATTTTAGTTGGCAGTTTAAGCTTATAGGTGTATAGGCTTAGTTCCTTCTTAATTTAGTATAGGCCTATAAACTTCTAATTAAGTTTCTTTAAGGGCCGTTAAGTCTATATGTTTTATATATTTAGGCAAACTATATTACCTTCCTTAAAGTTCTATATGGGAGCTCGTCCTTTATTTACATACTATTCCTATACTATTTAAGCATATATTAATTTACTTTGTAATAGTTCCGTTAACTGCTTTATTTAATTAGTAAAGTTATATATATTAATTAACTGGATCCGTTTAATTATGGGTCCTATTATATTAATTTTAGGTTATAGTTTAAATCTAAGTTAAGGGTCTTATCTATAGGTCGCGTAGAATAGCGTTACGCCTATTAATATATTTATTATATTATTTGCAGTAAACTTAGCTAAAGGTAGCCATTTTCCCCAGTTATTTTGTAGGTAGGAGCAGTATATTTATAAGTATTATTCTATAATTATATTTATAATTTTAGTTTAACTATCTATCTTTAGATAAAATGCGGTTAAGAGTTGTATTTAAATGCTTAATTATTTATATAGAGCTTGCCAGAAGTCTGAAACAAACTAGCTTTTATAGTTAGATATTATTAAGTTAGGAAGTCCGTATAGCTTAAAGATATACTTAATATAACATTTAGCTACTGATATTATATTAATTAAGTCTATAGGTATTATATATTGTATTTTTGTAAGATAGTTAATAACTACTATAATATTTATAAACCTATTACTATTAGGCAAGTTAACTATAAAGTTAATTAAGATATCGTGCTATTTTTGTATTGGAATTAGTAGTAATTAAAGTACTCCTTGCTTCTTTATATAAGAGGTTTTTCTATATACGCACATCTTATATATTTAAACGTATTTTTATATATAGTTGTGTATTATAGGCTAGTAATATACTTATTAAACAATCTTATAAGTCTTTATATGGCCAGGATGCCCTACTATAGGGGAGTTGTATATAAAATTAAGTATTTTAAATTATAAAGGTTTGGAATTTGGAACTACTATCTTCTATTAATAGTATAATCAATTATTTTAAATTTTGTATTTAGCGAGTGTAATATCCTTATACTATTATTTTCCTATTTAAATTGCTTTTATTATATCTATTATCCATATATTATTTTTTTATTTATATTCTATTAGCTTATTAATTTTTATTTCCTATTTATTAACTTTTAATTTATTTCTGTTAAGTTCCGCATTTAGGAATATAGGATATAGTTTTTTAAAATGTTTAGGAGGTAATAGGATCTGTAATTAATTTATAATCTATTTATCTAAAGTGTTTATAGGTAGGTCCTATAATTATTATATTAATATATTAGGCTTCTAATTAAGTTTGCCTAGTTAGTATATAATCTTAAAGTTGAATTATAAGAGGTATTTGGCCTAATAAATTTGGCGCTGCATTAATTGCTTTATAGTTATAAAGTACTGCAAGTTCTTATAGTCTATTAATATATATATTAGGAACAACAATCCTTTAAGCTTAGGATGCTATTATTTAAAGCATCTAATAATCGTAAGTAGTTCCTTATTATATATCTTATAGTTTAATTTAGTAGGGGCGAGTTTCTAGGAGAGAAAGGCTACTAGATACAGCTTGCCGTTCTTACTATATTATAACAATACTCCCCCTAGCGCATAATTGGATAAGTTTGTTTTAATAATATATTTAAGGTTAATGTCGGAATATTAGTTATATAACGTGGTTACGGGACCACGAAGCAAGACTAGCTAATCTAACCCTAGAGCAAACCCCTATTTCCAAACATCAACAACTACCAACTTCAACACCGCATACGTACCACTATAAGTGATATTCATGCACGTTAATAAAGCGAGTATACCAATACTAATCAGTAGACGTATAGATTAGGAAATACGCAATAAGCTAGAGCTTAAAAACCGTACTAGAAACAGTACACAGATCGCCTAGCCTTATCTATTTTAATTAAAGGAGAAAGCTACATCACCCTTAAAGCTTAAAACCACGTATTAGCTTAACTGCTAACGCGTTAAATCGCCTAGAGAATTGTATCTTTACTTAAAGAAGATTACGACCTCCCTTAAGCTTAAGAGAATTTGTACTAGCCTTATAGCCAATACAACAGATCGCTAAAAGAATAGCAGTCTTGCTAAAAACACTTTACAGGCCCGACGGCTGTAAAGTACGTACACACCCCTACACCTTAACACCCCTACACCTCAACACCCTTACCTTAACATCCTTAACCTTAACCTTAACCTCGACCTCAAACTATAACACGATAATATGGAAATTAATTAGAAGGAAAGAATTGCCAAATACAGCAACGGAATTAACTTGGAGACGGCTATAAATGACGATCTAATAGAGTATATAGAGACTAAGATATACCTATATATATAATCCAACCTCACAGACTATTTATTGTGGACAGTGTTTTAGGAAGACTTTAAGGACTTTACACCAGAGCTCTTTACACGAGTATAATCTAATACTAGAATAGGAATCCGTAAATACCTAGTTAAGAGAGGAGTATATATTATTAAGCAAGATAAGAGATACTCCCTTGGCAAGGTGCTAACAGACGTCGCTAATAAAGAAGAGTTTTATGAATGGACAGATAAGGAGCTTATTGCGGCCCTTATAGAGGTAAAGCCAATAATCACGATAACCTTATAAGATTAACTCAACCCTAAATTAGACGCGCTTGCCGTAGTCTTACAGACCCCCAAATTAGCTCAGCTTATAGCTATAACACCATCTGGTACGCAAACACCTATATTTACGCCTCCGCCCTAGCAATCTATACCCCAGCAAGCTGCACCAGCCGCTACCTAATAGCAAGCTATACCTACCTCTACCTAAGATTAACTGCTTACCCTCCTTACTTAACTCCTATAGATGTAGAATTAGTAATTGTTACCTGCGGCAACTACCTCTACCCTCCCTCTAGCAACTGGTGCTCCTACCCCACTTATTCTTCCGCCTGCCCAGCCTATAGCTACAGCTACAACGCTATCTAGAACGCAGATACCTACCCCTATAACACCCCAGCAAGCTGCACCAATCGCTACCTAGCAGCAGCCGCAGCAACCGCAGCAGCTACATATATATACACTACCTAAACCGACCGCGCCTAGCGTGGAGCAAGGACCTAGGCAAGGACCTAGATATAGCAAGGAGGTAGCCACGATTGCAAAGATCTACACAGACAACCAAAAGTATAATGGAGTCAGCGACAGCTTTAACTTTAAGTTAACTATCTTCTATAACATCTATAAGAGATCTGGCTTACCACTAAAAGGCTACACAGTGGCATTCCCTAGTATGCTAAAAGGGCTTACTTAAGACCATTACTATAACAGCAACTTTAAGTTAAGACCTTTTACTAAAGCCTACAACCACATACAACAGTTCTTTAAAGGGCTAAAATACTACCGCAAGAACCTTACAAAGTAGAATAGCATGACCCTCCAAAGAGTTATAGATGAAAACCCTAATAAGTTAATCTATTAGAACTTCCAACTCCTTATAGACAAACTACTAAAGCAACGTTATAGACTATACCCAGACTTCTATACAAACCATATCCTTATAAATAAGTTAGTTACTGCTTACTAGGGAGTGCTAGTATGCTATATTGCTGTCTCCAACCCTTTAGAAGACCTTTCTTAGTTAATTAGCAAACTACAATCCTCTATTATTGCGTGGGAAAAAGAACACCCCTTACAAGCCCTAATAAGACCGTCTCACCAAGCCTTTTTTATAGATTAACGCTACTATCGAAACGACTAAAGTTAAGACCAAAACACCAATCACTACGGCAGCAATTGCTCTTACAGAACCAATGGCAGACTAAAGGCCAAGTGCTATATCTGTAAGAAGGAGGACTGCCGTTTATAGAAACACTTAAAAGAGGAGCGTAGTTAGTCTAGAGACGACTACAGGAGACGCTTTATTGATATTAAGGGCCGCAATAAGGGTAACTTTAATAACCACTTTAAGCAATACGTCGCTACTTGCGAAAGAAATGAAGATAAAGATTTAGACTTCAAAGCCTATACACAAGACGCTAATAACTCTGGGAGCAATGCCAGAGAACCTAATAATAGTTCTACCTATATCACCACCTTTAGAACACTTACCATAGAGGAAGCAACCTCTATAAGCGTAGAGCTAGCTAATAAGGCTTATACACACCTACTTACGGCTTTAGAACTTACCACGGAGTCTACCATAAAACCTTACACAGAGACTAACCTATTCGCCTATAATACAACCACAACCATAGCGTCACAATATACCTTAACGGTCTTTATAGGAATCATAATTGATACAGGTGCTTCGCGTAAGTCTATAGCTGGCTACGGCCAATTCCAAGCCCTATAGGCCGTAGATAAGTCTATAAGTCTTAACACGTTAACTAAGGGCCAAGTAACTATCCAATTTGGGATTGGAGCCTCTATGTCTATCGGAACCATAGACGTCAACAGCCCTATAGGCAAGGTACAATTCCATATTATTAAAGCAGATACTCCTTTCCTACTTTACTTAGCAGATATAGATAGACTCCATATTAAATATAATAACCTAAAGGACGTCATCATCACTCGCACTAAAAAGGTGCCAGTAGTTAGATAATTTGGCCACCCGTTTCTTATATAGAGCTTCTCTTTACAGTCTTATCTAATCAAGTCTTTTAACGCGAACCCTTGCTACTTAACTAACATAGAGCTACAACGTCTACACCATCGATTTGGTCACCCGTTAGTTAATAGACTGCAAAAGCTTCTTAACAAGACTGGCCACGGCTATAATACTAATAGATCTGCTATTGAAGAGCTAACTAGACTCTGCCACTACTACCAAAAGTTTAGCAGATCTCTAAGTAGATTTCGCTTCACCTTATAAGACAACATTAATTTCAACTACAATATTATCGTTGACATTATGTATATTAGCGGCTCCCCCCTACTACACATAGTTAATAAAGCAACTCGATTTTAAGCTGGCAGATAGCTATAAGATATCAGCGCCAAGCACACTTAAGACGTTCTACAAATGTGCTAGATTAACAGCTATTTAAGACCACCAGACTTAATTACCACAGACACTAAAAAGAACTTTATTAGTAAGGAGTTTAAGCACTACGCTACTACTATAGAAGTAACTATAAAGTTAGTTCCAGTCGAATCACACAATTCCATTAAAATGGTAGAGCGCTACTATGGTCCGTTATAACGAACCTACCAAATCATTATATCTGAAATCCCTAAAATTAGCAAGGAGATGGCCCTACAAATGGCTTTCAAAGCTATTAATAACACGGCTGGCCTAGAAGGCCTAGTCCCTACACTCCTAGTCTTTAGAGCCTACCCCCAAATAGTCAAATCAGACGCACTATTACCTTCAGTCGCACAGCGAGCTGCGGCTATTAGGAAAGCAATGGTGGAAATCCAGAAGCTACAAGCTAAACGACAGATCGCTAACGCTCTTAATACGCGAAATGGATAACAAACTGACGCTATTTACAGCCTCCTACCTAGTTCGCCTGCCTTAGTCTAGAGAGAAGGCAACACTGGCCAAAGCGGTTATTGGGATGGGCTATACATACTGCTTGCCGTTGACAGTAAGACCTGCACCGTGAAGCTATTAAATGGGCCTATAACCTTCCGCTCTACGGTTATAAAATCTTACCTACTAGACCCACAAGACTTAGTTAAACCACGAGAGTCTATTAAATTAGCTAAACTAGTACCTACACTAGCTGAACCTTAATCGTTACCTAAAGCTGAACCACAGCTACCGCCAAAGCGAGGCAGAGGTCGCCCCCGTAAATACCCATTGCTTATGGCCGTCGCAGACACGGCTGTTACAGACGCTACAATAGACATAGATGCCCTTACGGGTGATATTACAGATATGGCCAACATCGCTATCTACTTGCAGGACAATAATACCGTAGATATAGCTAACACTACTATTTACTTACAGAACGATGGTAACACCCAGTTTAGCGCTTTACGGCAAAAGGAGGTCACAGGCCTACTTAAGAAAGGCGTCTTTAAGATTATTAAGCTATATAATATACTAAAGGGGGTCAGACTCTTTAATTTACGGTTTATTAATAAGATTAAGAATAAAGGAACTAATAAAGCCTTTAAGAAATTATGACTTATTATATAGGCCTATAATAATTTAGAGAAAGAGCTAGTCCTTACTTAGTTACTAACAATTTAACAAGTTAGCCAGTAGCTAATTCTCTATATCACTGCTATGCTACTGTAGATATAACTCTACCTCTAAGATATCTTATAAGCCTATGTCCAGTTTACTACGAACCTAAACTACAAGTTCTATGTACAACTACCACACAAGCTGAATAAACAATTGGGAATTAATAAGGACTCCGTTCTAAAGGTTATAAAGCCACTTTATAGAGTACCTAAAGCTGGAAACCACTGGTTTAAGACCTACCATTTATACCATGTTAATCAGCTGCAAATGGACCAGTCTACATACGACCCTTGCTTGCTCTATAGCGACAAACCTTTCGGAATTGTCAGCTTACAGACTAATAATACGCCATTTCTTATAGACGACACCTTTATAGAGGCTGAACAAAGCGAACTATATAAGGCTAAATTTATGGCTAAGGAGCGAGAGCAACTAACCACTGATATACTAGTCAAGTTTAATAGAGGACTCATTCAATTAGCACAAGATGAGAGTATTACACTAACGCAAAAGCGCCAGTGTAAGAACCTTAGTATAGTCAACACTACGCCGGCAGACAGCACTAGCTCCAGAGGAATTACGCGCGGCCTACTTACGCCAAAGGACCAGTATATCGCTTAATACGCCAGAGGAGCCTATATCGCCTCAGTCTGTCAACCAGAGGCTTTATTTGACTTATCCTTTACTACCCAGGTAACTAATCCTAAAGAGGCAGACGCGAAGGAGTTAAATAAGCGCCTAAGTTAGCAGATTTAGAACTTATATAGAGGTCTTAAGTTTGTTAAATTAGAGGCTAAGACCTTACAGCTCTTAGTCTTTACGGACGCTTCCTTTGCCAATAACAAGGACCTCTCTTCGCAAATTAGCTATGTTATTATACTAGCTAACGCAACTAAGAAGGCCAATGTCATCCATTAGAGCTTAATTAAGTATAAAAGAGTTACTAGAAGTGTTCTAGCTTCTAAACTCTACAGAATAGCTTACGGCTTTAATATCGCCGTCGCCATTAAGTCTATGGTAGACAAGGTCCTACAGATCAACCTCCTGCTTATACTTTGCACCGATTCTAAGTCGCTATATAACTATCTCGTACAACTCGGAACCACATAAGAGAAGTAATTAATAATTGATATAATGTGCCTATAATAAGCCTACAAACGTCGGCAGATTACGGAGGTTAAATAGATTAATAGTAAAGCTAACCCTACAGACGCGATAACCAAGGGGAAGCCTTGCGTTGCCTTATAGCGACTTATCGACACGAACCAAGTCGATATACAGGCTATAGGTTGGGTGGAGCGTAAAGAGCAATAGAAGGTAGTTTACAGGTCGTAACGGTGCTAGGGTACGCCACCTGCTATGTTCTACGGACCCTGAATTTAACCAGCCAATTAGGATTTTCTATCCCCGGGATAGAAAATCGCTATTGGCTCGCTTACTACTAGCGCCTTGGCGGCCCTTACAATATATTAACCTGCTACCCCTAATGATTCTTCTCCTTCTTTTCCTTAGCTTAGTGTCCCTGTAATACAGCATTCTACAAGCTTTAGTTTAGAGGTATTAGTACAAGCCGTAACACTGGTTATACAATTACGGACCTATAAGAGGAGCGTGGAAACTATTACGTATTAATTAAATCTTTAGCTATTGCGTATATGCTACAAATAGTCTAGAAATAGGCTTGGCTTTAGAGTATAGATTAGCCTTCTTCTTAGAGTTACTCTAGTGTCGGAATGTTAGTTATGTGACGTGGTTACGGGACTATAAAGCGAGACTAGCTAATCTGACCCTAGAGCAAACCCCTATTTCCAGATATTAACAACTACCAACTTTAACACCGCATACGTACCACTATAAGTGATATTCGTGCACGTTGATAAAGCGAGTATACCGACAGTTAAGGTTAAAGTGGGCAAGGATTAGAGCAGTTATAAAGCAATATTTTAAGTTATTAAGAGCTTATTCATATCTAGCGGTTTATTTAATTTTTATATTTTTCTTTATTAGGTTTACTAATAGCTAGGTAATTTTTAAGAAGTAGTTAATAAATTATTAATAGAAATTTACAATTCTTAAAAATTCTTAAACATTTTATATATTACTAGGGCTTTCCTAGTTTGTAATTGCAGCAACTTTCTTAGGGTCCATTTTAATTCTATTACGGGATATAATTAAGCCTAAGTATGTAACCTTAGATGCATAAAACTTGCATTTCTTAATATCGCATTGTAAGCCCGCATCTTATAAGTACTTAAGGACCATTATAATATATTTCTAATATTTAAAAAGCAAGGACGAGTAGATTAAGATATTATTAATATACGCGGTAATAAATATATTAAGGAATTTACAAAGCGTATTATTAATATATTGCTAAAATATACTAGGACCGTTTTTTACGCCAAATGGTATTACTAAGTATTTAAAGAGTCCCCATTATATATAAAAAGCTATATACTTTTTATCTCCTTTACATATACGGATTTTATTAAAGGCAGTAATTATATTAAGCTTTGTAAAGTACCGTACCTTTAATAAACAGTTAAGCGTCTCTTAAATTAGGGGAATTGGATATTGGTTTTAAATCATAATTGCGTTTAGAGCTTAATAATTAATATAGAATCTTAAGCCTCCTCCTGGCTTTTTAATAAATAGTATAGGTAAGGTAAATAGAGATTAATTAGGGCGAATAAATCCTTTTTCTAGATACTTGTTAAGGTATTATCGCATTATAAGCAGTTCTTCTTATAATATACTGTATAATGGACCGAATTTTGGTATTATGCTAGGCTTAAATTCTATCTTAAAATTGTGCTTATCTTAGTGCGGGGCTAGTTAGTCTATAAATTGTTTTTTAAACTTATTAATTAGATTATGGTACTCTTTAGGTATAAAAGGTTAAGGATTAGTATATTATTTTAGTTCTAGTACTTTTTTAATATCTTCCACAGTTATAGCAAAATTTTTATAATCTTATCTTTTTGCTAATAAGATAAAAGGCGCGGCCTATATTATATAAATTTTAAGAGGTTTTAGCATAAGATCTTCGCATTCTTTACCATAATTGGCAGTTATAGCTTTATTATTTTAGTTTAAGGCTTATAGTAAGGGCAATTTATATTATATTATATTTAAATAGTTATATACGTGTTTATAGGGCAAATGGTTTTTTAAGTAATAACTTTAGCAGTAGGTTATACGGAACTTTAGTATTTCTTTAACCCAGCTAATTAAAGGGTTATGTTGTTTTAGCTACCTATGTCTAAGTATTACCTTATAATGCTTTAAAGGTATTATAAATAGGGAAATATATTTAAGGTATTTGCTTATTTGCAATTTTACAAGAGTGTAGTATGTTAGTTTGCTATATATTAATGGTTTGCCGTTAAAGCCTTATAGGCCTTATAGCTTATTAAGTTTCTTTAAATTTAGGCGTTAGGTTTTCGCATAGTTTGTATTAATAAAGCCTATGCTAGTAGCTCTGCTATCTATAAGGATTTGTACTTCCTTCCATTTTTTAAGTATTTGAATTTCGCCAAGTATATTAAGGGAGTTGTGTTATGTATTAGTGCTAGAAGAGCCTAGACACTTATGCTCTTCCACTTCTTGTCCTAAGGCGCGACTTGACCCTAGGATAATTCGTTTTCTAAGTTGACCAAAGGTAAGGTACTTTGTGGCGTCTGAGTATAATTTATAAAGCAAGTACGATTTGAGGAATAGGAGGAACTACAACGGACCTTTTTAAAGGAGCGAGTTTGGCAATGCTTTTAAATATGTTTTTTTTTACCGCATCTAAAACATTCTCCATTTGTGGCTTGAGTTCTTTATTTGTCGGTTCCTAAGAGTGTATAGAATTGAGCGGCATTGAGGTCCATAGGGTTGTATATAGGGCTTTTAGGTCTTAGAGAAGGATTGTGCTTTGGGGCATATACCGGTTTCATAGAGTTTTAAATATAAGATGTAGTTGACTTTAGAAAATAAGTTTATTTGTTATATTAAAGGTCCTTATTAATTTGTTAATATATTATAGCAAATTTGGACAGGTTTTTTAGTAGTTCTTTACCTACTAACTAGGCTCTAATCTTATCTAAAATAGCTTGTTAAAGGGCAGCAACTCTAGTGGCTTTATTCCAATCTAGCTTATTAATAAGGTGTAACGTGGCCCGCCTCCACGTCGCCATACGGCCAAAAAGACTGAGAGTGCTTGCGAACTTGTCGCAAGCGCGGCGGGACCTAATATATATACTCTTACATAAGGCCTAAAATTTCTAAAAAGAAGTTGGTAAAGTCTTGGTTCCATTGTCATAGGTTCTTAAGTTTAGTAATAGCTATATATTCGCAGCTGGCGTTATTATATATTTATTCTAGCAGAGAGATAAAGATTTTAAAATTAATAAAGATGCTGTTATAGAAGAATGGATCTATGGTATATACAGCGTCCTTGCTTAAATGAGATATTCCATAGCTAACCTTGCTAGCTTTAGTAGGGTATTAGTTATAGTTTATTAAAAGTTTAAGATGGAGCTTGGTTATAAAGGGACGTAGATTATTTTAATTTCTATTAAATATTAAAGGATTAGGGAGCTTTTTGGATTTTATAGTGGGTATTAAATTTATTATAGATATGGGTTAAGCTACTATTACTAGTTTAGTGTTCGCATTTAACGGGTTAGGTTTAGATATGGTTATTTTGATTTTGTTTGTAGGTATTGTTATTAGGGTCTCTAATAAAAGAGCCTTAATATTGCGGAGTTCTTTATAGAGTGCTTCCATTGATTGCTAATGTTGGGCTTCTAGTGCAACCTGCTGCTGAGCTAAGGCATCCGTAAAGGATGATTGCATTATAGTTAACTGTTCCCTAACTAGGGATATAATACTTATAGTTATTAAAAGGGATTTGGGTTCGTTTGCCATTTTTAATAGTAGTTATTTTAACGCAATGTAGTGTAAGGGCGCGAAGAGGCTTTAGGAAAGATTTAAAGGAATAATATAAATTCTATCTAAATTTAAGGGTATATAGCTCTTAAAGAGAACAAGACATTGCGTAAAGAAGAGAAAGGAATAATAAGAGAATTATATAATTAAACAGTTGGGGTTCTTGGTGGTTAATACATACGTATATATACACGTGGTCTTTAACAGACTTTAGTGTTATAGCGCTAGTGGAAAATAGTAGATTATAGCGGATAATTGCAGATAGTTGCAGACAGTTATAAACAGTTTTAGATAGTTATCTGTCAAGTGTTTCACCGAGACATTCCTACTGTAACTGGGCTAGTTCCGTTACAGCATATACCTTTCCGCACAACCTGCCACCTATATAATATCTTAAGTACGCACCCCTAAAATAAGGCCTAGAGTCCTTCTTATAAACGTGACATTTATGGCCATGCTTCTTATATAGAGTGTATAGTAGATTGCGCAGCTTACTAAAGCTACCCTTAATATTCTAAACGTGTGTTAATATCCGCTAGCGACTTTCCTTTATACTCTCCCAAACGCTAGCTTTTAGAGTATACTATTTATTTGCTAATGGTTCTTGGATAGGAAGGCGCTTATTTATACTAAAAGGACTGCGGAGATTATAAGGGCTGTAGAGATTATAAGAGTTACTATTATTAAAATCTTTATCTTTGTTGCTGTCTAAAGATTTGCTATCTAAAGAAACCTTATAAATAATACTTGGGTCACTATAAGAGGTAAATTAGTAAATAAGATATTAAAATAGTATAACTAACACATACAATTTAAAGGCTATCTTAAGCTTTAGATTTATATTAACAAACTTTTTAGCCCACTTCCTAAGAAAAGAAGATAAACGAGCCTTATTAAGCCTTTTTTTAGAAGTATTAAGCGGCGGCAGTAGAGAAGTGGATAGTAGAGTAGTAGACGGCAAAGTAGCCTATGGTAAAGATGCAGGCAGCGGAAAGGCAGGCAGTAAAAAGGTAAGCGGGTTTTTAGCGGATTTTGCTCTATCCTTATTATTGTTGTCTACTAAACCCTATAAAGAGCGCTTTAGTATATATTTCCTAAAATTATATTAGCTATAGGCATAATTTAGTATAAAAAAGCTTACTCTTTAGGAATAGAGTCTAAAGGCTTGGTAAGAGTAGCTATAGCGTACTCAACAGCATTAAACTCTTTATTATTAACGTCGCGTATATTAAGTTCCTTAACTGCTAAGTTGCTGTTATTTATATTAATATCGATTATAGATCTAAATAGAGGCATTATAGGTGTAGTATACTAAGGGATAGTATACGAAACAATAATAATAAAGTTTGTAATGCAGTGCTGTAAGGTAGAAGGTTAGTAGAGGAAGAAGATGTGCGGAGGTTAATTAAAGGTAAATATTCACGCTACCAATTTTATTAAATTAGCTCACTAACAAATAATTGCTACTATGGTGACTTACCTTAGTAATTATCAACAGTGCGGATATATAAATATCTTTATTTTAGCTTATACGGATATCCTTTTTAACTTATACGGATATTATAATATTAATTAAGTATATTAATTAAATATAAGGTAGAGACCTAATTCCTATATATATAGTAGTAGAGAGGTAAGAGCTACTATTTTATTACTCTAAACCTATAGTAATAGCTAACCTATAGCAATAGCTAACCTATATCTACTTAAATTCTATATCTAGCAACCCGGCGTTGTATATAAGTACTATAATACTACGCCTTATAAATGCAAGCTTATCCTTTAATCTTACTTAGAGAATCTTTAAGCTTACTTAACCAGCAATCTATAGCCCGAACATCTTTCGCTATCTCAGTTACCTATTTATAGACTATATTAACGTGTATAGAAACAGCAATTACTAAATACACCCTAATATTTTCCGTGCTAGTAGAAGCGGCAGTAGTACTAAAAGCAGTACTAGGCGTACTAGGAATTAGTAAAAGAGTAGGAGGAGTAGTAGCAGAACGGGTGCCTCTATAGCTGCGTATATTACTATAAGTAAGAGTCTTAGGGGAAGGGGAGGTCTTTAGAGGGGGGATAGTATAGATATAAAGCTATGCGGATATTATACCTTTTTGGTAGGCGTTCTAGCCAGACTACTAGCAAAAGCTAATTGCGCATATTTTTTATGCTAAGGTATAACTGGCTCTAGTCTTAGCGAACTATTCTATATGCGTGTTAGCTAATGGAATAATAGTATACTATTAGCATATACCTTTTTATATAACCTGCCACTTAAGCAATATCTTAAGCACGTACCTTTAAAATATAGCCTAGAGTTCTGCTTATAAACGCAATATTTATAGCTATGCTTCTTATATAGAGCGCATAGCGGATTATATAGCTTACTAAAGCTACCCTTAATATTCTAGACATGTGTTAATATCCACTGGCGACTTTTCTTTATATTCTCCCAAACGCCAGCTTTTAGAGTATACTATTTATTTGCTAACAGCACTTAAATAGGAAGGTGCTTATTTGTATTAATATTTAATATTATAGCTTAGGCTATCTATATACTATAGAGATTATAAAAGGATGGAGGAGGGCTTTTAGGAAAGTTGGCGTTATTAAGATTACTATAAGAGGTAAATTAATAGACAAGACACTAAAAGTATATAGTTAACATATATGATTTAAAGGCTATCTTATACTAAACATTTTGCGCAGTAATTCTATTAGCCTACCTCTTAAGAGAAGCAGAAGCATAATAAGGATTAAACTTTTTAGAAGTAGCAGGCAATAAAAAAATAAGCAGCTTAAAGGTAGGCGGCAAAGAGGTAGATAGTAAAGAGGTAAGCGGATTTCTAGTAGATTTTGCAATAACCTTATTATGGTGCTCTGCTAGATCTAACAAAGAGTGCTTTAGTATATATTTCCTAAAATTATATTAGCTATAGGTATAATTTAGTATTAGAAAGCTTACTCTCTAGGTAGAGATTTTAAAGGATTAGTAAAAGAAAGAGCGTTCTTAGAAGCGTCCTTAATTATTTTATTATTAATATTACGCGTATTAAGTTCCTTAACTAAATAGCTATTAAATATATTTAGAGGTGTAAAAAAAGGTATTGTAAATAGTAGTATGCTAATTAACAGTAGATAAAACAATAATAAAAAAGTTTATGGTATATTATTATAAGGTAGAAGGTTAGTAAAAGAAGAGGTATAGAGGTTAATTAAAGGTAAATATCCGCGCTGTAGATTTTATTAAATTAGCTTACTAATAAACAATCGCTATTATAGTAACTTACCTTAGTAAATATTAACTACCTTATATACGCTTATTTATAGCACGCAAATTCTTTATAGTTAAGTTACTACTAATTAAAGTAAGTGGGTGCCGTTTAGTTAACTTATAAAGTAACATTAATATAGAATTACTGCTTAGCTAAGGTGCTAGAGAAGGGTTATAAGCGGATATTAGGTTTACTTAGTAAGCGGATTTCTTGCTTTTAAAGTACGCAGATATATCCTTTTATTTTCTCTTACTGCAAGGCGGATCTAATATTAGCTGCGTTATATCTAAACCCAAGGGCGGAGATTAAGCGCTAGGCTGTAGGTTTTGAGCTGCGCTTAGTTTAGAGAGCGGAGATTAAGCATTAACAAGGCTATATTAATTTGTAATAACCGTACGCGGAGATTGCTGTGGAGATTAAACACTATACTATGGACTAGCGCCACCTATATTTGAGCTAATAATACTATTAGACTTCTACTATGGAGCTTAAAGGCTATACTATAGACTAATACCTAGGTTGTTCTAAGATATAAACTAAGGCAGCAGAGAATTGTAAGGATAGTGCGGGGCTATATTAAGAAGCTATTAAGAATAATAGAGGCGCTATAGGGAGTTATTAGGATACTGAAGGTTAAGTTAAGGGTACTATAGATATATACCAGACGATTTTTAAGCGGGCAACTATATATTTAGAGTATACGGATATTAAACATCTAGCTATTAAGATAACTGTAATAGAGTGGCATATATAGTCTAGAACTAGTTCGCCTATAAGTCTTAGGTTAATATAAGCTAAGATATTTAAGACTTGGTTATATCTGTTTGCAAGCTAGATGCTAATAATAGCTATAAGGGCGGTAATACTTCGGTTTGTAATAGTTGATTAAGGCTAGCACTCCTTATAGTTAATACACTAATAGGTCCCTATTAACCTACTAATAGTAAAGGCGTCTGTGATGAGCTTCTAGATATAGTAATATATCTACTAGATTGCAACGCAACCTATAAAATACTAGTACTAGAGTATTACATTTCTTCCTTATAAATAAAGCGGATAAGTATATCCATTTTACCTCCTAGGAAGCTATAATCCTATTTAGGTAATATCTACTTAAGGCCCTTATAAGTTAGTGGAGGTTAGATATAAAGTATATAGATTTAATTATTGGATATAATATAACTGGAAATTGGACTCTAAACTGCATCCTAGTATATTATATTAAGCTATCCTTTAATCTACTTCTTAATACTTATAAATAGATCCTTTAAGTACTTGCTCTTTGCAATATTCCTAGTATATAGTGCGACAATATTATACTCCTTATAAGCCTGCAATAAATTATTATAATTAGAGCAATAGCATAGACCTCTAGATAACAGACTTATCTCCTTATATAGCTTAAGTAGAATATTGCGTAGATATCTAGTAGCTTTATTTACGAGCTTATATAATATATCTAGAAGTACCGCCCGTTTCTCTATATTAGTCTTTACCCTCTTCTGTTTTTCTATATACTTAATTAGTAGGGCTAATAATGTTATATTCTTATTAAGTATTTAATCCTCCTTCTCCTAAGCAGATACCTATAAGATAATATTACTATTAATTATAATAAGTAAAGCCAGATTGCTGGCGAAATCCACTGGCCTATCCTCCTATATTACTATCCTAGCAGTAATAAAGTTATAGCTAAGTTAGGTAGATAGAGGGGCTATAGGCTTTTAAGACTTTTGCTTTAGCGGTGTAATATCTATAAGAGCGCCCTTATACCAGTCTTTAATAAGGATAATTGTATATCTGGTAATACTATTATATTAGGCGGCGCGTCTAAATTGCTGCAGTATTATATTTAGGCTTTTATTGGGATAATAACCGTATATAATAAAACGGATAATATCTAGAATATCCGTACTATAAGCTAGGGCGTCCAACGTAATAAGAATGTGGGTAGGTAAGTCTTCTATATAGAAATTTTAATACTCCCTACTCTTGTTATATTTGGATAATATTATATAATAACTCCGCACTGCTATTTTAGCCTACTTAATAGTATAGCCCTTAGTTACAAGCTATAAATAAATAGTGTTTATATACCTATAGATATAATTTTTGGTATAAAGAAAGATAATTATCTTAGGAATTAATTTGGGACTTAGAACCTTTTATCCCTTTAGCTATATAGTACCTCCTACTAGATTTTAGATCCGCCTAACTAATTAATAAATAAAGGTGGCGGATATTTAACTAGAAGATGCGGATATCCTACTAGGCGCTATAGGCGTTTGGCTAGATAATATAGATATCTTACTAGACCCTGCGGATATCTGGCTAAGGGTTATAAATATATAATCCTCCTCTATTACTGCCTCCTTAAATACCTTTTTAATAATAAAGAATAGTGCCTTGTAATTGTTCTTGTCCCTCCTCTTAATATAGCCTCTAATAATAAATAGATTAGGCCAATTAATATCTATTTATTTAAGATCTGTTATACTCTAATAAAACTCCGCTAGCTTTATTACCTTTATATACATCTCCTTATTAAATGTTGCAGTATATGCAAACCACGGCACTGTTAAACTAAGTAGTAATTAGACTTTAAAGAGCTATACGTAATAGGGCCGAAAGCTCTTACCCTAGTTAGCAACTAGATAATATTTATTAATTATAACTAAGGAAATATATAAGCGAAAAGCGGGCTAAGTAAGGATATAGTGGAACTGTTTACTTAACAGTAACTCTAGTAATACTAGAATATGCGTAAACCAACCCGCCTTAATATATTTTAGGATATCCACATGCGCTTTTACTACCTCCGTATATATAAATACGGGATTTAACCCTAGAATGGCCTATATCTTTAATAGCTGCTCTTCTCTAATTGCGTTTAAAGGTAATATAATAATAACAATGGAAGCTTAAATTAGTAATAGAGTTGCCTATATTATTATACTTTTACCTTATAATGTTTTTACTACTAGGAACAAGTCCCTCTTTCCATATATTACCTATTTTAATACCTTAATTTAACTAGGTTGTCCGCTATACGGATATAAAAGCTTAATAGATCTATCTATTGCACTTAACTGCTCCTCTTTACTTGCCTCCTATAAGACCAGAAGCTTATCTTGCACATTCTATAACTGCCTCTCTACTAGGGATGTAAGATTCTCCCATATATAATTATCTAGCTCCTATAAGCTCTATAAGACCTATTAGTATTCCCGTTTAACTATAGGCTTCTAACCCTAATAGCGAGTGATTTTCTTTAAAGCTATAGTCTATTTTATATATAGATATAATGTTTAGTAATAGAGGAGGCACTATAGCCTAAGGGAATATATTTGCAAGGAAGGACCTAACTATTACGCCTCTTAGGTATTATAATATCTTTAAGTAGTAGATAACTACAGATCTATATAGTTTTGTTTATATTAGTAAAGTATTTAATAAGATATAATATATACTTGTGCTTTTAATAAAGCTATTTTTAACTTTAATGAAATTAATATTAGGACTAAGGGATAGCTATATTATAAAATTCATACCATTTAGAAGCCCTAAGTCTTAAGAATAATGTATAAACTTTTGGTAATAATAACGCGTTATGTAAATAAATGAATTAGATATCCGCAATCACCGCTTTGCGGATTTTGCTTATGCTTTTCGTGAGACGCGCCAAACAGCCTTGGACGTGATTGAGTGAGAAGGAAGATAGCCCTACCGTTATTCCGACGCTAGCCAAAAAAATCACGTCTGAGCTCGCTGAGGTAAACCACCAGTATCACGTCTAAGGGAGTTTCACAACACTTCTAAACAAATCCGACAATATCCGCGTTGCGGAGGTTGCGGATATTAAAATAACTCAACACCAATATTTTATATTATTTCCCAAAGTTCATCAATTATACAATAGAACCTAGGCTTTTAGAATATATTATTTTCATTACTTAGGTATTTTTAGGTCTTATAATTATTTTCATTAAAAAAAATACGTTCTTAGGAGTTCCGGAACAATATATAACTTTATTAAACGCTAGCTAATATATATTAAAACCACATAGATCTATAATAGCCGTCTTAAAGAACCCATTATATCCTGGCGGACATATAGCGTCCATGTTATAGGTGTATAACACCCACTGAAACCTTATCGCGCGCTAACTACTAAGTCACGGATATCCAAGTAAATCTACTATACTATAAATGCTCTAAAATAACTCCAACCTTCTCTTCCTTTAATATCCGCCTAGCGGATGCTCCAGTTAGTGTTTGAATAGGCGTCCGCTGGTTAACTAATGTTGTGTTTGTAGTGGGGGTGGGTAATTTAATTGTCGACACATTACCCGTTTGGCGGCGCTTTCTGCTTAACATCGCGGGGGCTGATGGGGTAGATATATTCATCGATTATAGAGCTGCTTCTGCGGATCAATTTGACGGTATTTCTGAGATGATAGCTGTTGTGGGGGTGTAGATTAATTTCGTTGAAAAAGGTAACTGCTCTACATACAAAACAAGTCGGATCGCCTAAGAAACCTTGTGAAAGTCCCTCAGACCATACACCACCTCGTCAATTCCGGTTGTTAGCGCCTTACTAGTGACGCCTCTCGGGCGGAAATCCTCATATAGATTAGTACAAGCTTCCCCGTCTTAGCAGTGAGCTTCGAAAGACCTCAATATTAAAATTTTATAAAGCTTTTTAAAACTAATGATTGTATAGTAGATTGCCTATATATAAATATTTCTAAAGTTACAGTAGCCAAATAAGTGTCAAATTAACGCTTAGCAATTAAACAAGTATCTAAATGTCTCCTCTAAGCTCCTAATCCCTCTAAGCTCCTAATCGTCCTCCAAGATCCTAATCATCCTCTAAGCTTTCTACTGTCCTCTACTACTTAATAGGTCCCCCTTCTGCTTTAATTACTGCCTAAAGGCGTATAGGCATAGAAGTAACTAGATCCTTAAAGTAGCAGGCCTCTAGATTCTCCCATTCAGATTTAATGGCTGCTTATATTGCTTCTTTTATTAACGGGCGAGGCTTTTGTTTAGCTAATTAAGTCTTTATTAAATTCTAAACGGCCTTAATTAGGTTAAGATCTGGGCTGTTTACTAGCCACTAAAGTAACTCAATATTATTTTCCTGGAATTTAGCAATGGTAATACGAGCTTTATAACAGGGAGTGTCACAGCGACTCAGTCAATCGAGGCATAAGCGCCGTATAGAACGTATGCAAGCCTGTACAATTGGAATGTCTATGGACTCGGATATCAAGATGAGGAGTAGAAGAAGGTCGTGGAAAGGACACGTCTATATACATAAAGCCAAGACGTAAGCGAACCCCCCTAACTAGGCCCTATCGGTTACGCACATTAGTGCCGTAACAGGGAGCTCCGTCTATTTATATAATTATTAGGATTCTTCTAAATTTGTAATTAGGGAAATATATACCATACTTAGCGTTATAGAAGTTATATAATTTTTTAAGTTTTGAATATATATAATCCAGGAAGCTCTACGCGGTAATATTGCCCTATTCTTCCTTATTCCAAAATAGTAGAGACCCTTTTTCTACATCGCAGAATGCAGCCTATACTATTATATAAGGTATATTAGTGAACTTAGGATGGAGGCAGTTAGGATAAAATCGTTTATTAGGTTTTCTAATAATATAGAGCCGCTGGTGCCCACTATAATGCATAACTGCCTTATCTGTCTATATAACTCTACTAATCTTCTTTTTGGAAGTGACGGTAAGCTAATATAAATGCTAACCAGGCGCAATGGTGAGCTGTAGTAAGCTAGGGCTTTGCATAAGCAACGTAGCATTAAAAGCCCTCCTTCTTAAGATATTGGGTGACTATAGAGTTGGAATAAGGGACTCCTGCGTAGAAGGAAAGCTCCAAGTAGGTAAGTGTCACGGCTAGCTTTCCGTGGGAGCGATCCGATAGATCAAGCAATAATAAGGGGCTATATTATAAATAGACTAAGGTAAGGGCTTAAAGAAAGGGGCGCGGTAGACGACTATATACATGTTCGGTCGTCGGGGCAACGTTGGGGCAACGTTAATCCGTGACCGACAACGCCTTGATAGTAGCTATGTAGACGAACCGTTACATTACCCCCCTTTAAGCCAGGAGGATCGCCCTCGATCCTCGTAGTCAGGCTCTCCTTGTCCGTCTTGCCCTTCTGTCCTTCTCTGCTTTATTGTCTTCCTCTAAGGGCTCTAGATCTACGTCCTTGTAATACGCCTCTAGCCATTGCTGCAGCCGTACAGGTGGTCCGGCATCATGGGGTCTCTCGTTGTGGAATGTCTTGATCTTATAGGGGGCGCCGATAAAGCCGTCTGCGTTATACCAGGTGTCGTCCAGGTTGTAGCCTACCTAGTTAACCTTATACTATAGCCTTCCGTGGTAGGTTCTACTAGTAAGAATCTTATTAATCTTGTACTCCGGCTCGCTATTAATTAGAACTGGCTCCTCTAGCTCCCTATTTTAGCCTAGTAGGGGGTTATCTAGGTCCTTTTATAGTCGATCGGCATAGAAGACGTTTAACATCTTCATATTTAGGGGTAGGTTAATAATATATAAGTGTCCTTTTATGCCTAGAATCTTATAGGACCCTACGAGCTATCTATCTAGCTTAATACTTAGTTAGTTAGTAGCCCAGCCCTTCCTAGTAATATATACTCGATCACCTACTCTAAAGTCTGGTTCGTAATGGTACCTATTAGCTTGCCTTGTCTGCCGCTCTTAGGCCTTTGCTAGGTTGTCTCTTACCCATTTAACTGCGTCCTAGGTCCTATATACAAAAGCCTAAGCTTCTTATCGTGTTAGCTTCTTATAAGGTGTTAAGGTTGCTTATATACGTTCCTCCCAGTTAAAGTAAAGCCTTGGCTTAAATCCTAGCTCTAGCTTATATGGTGCAAAGCTAGTAGATTCGTGCGGTAAGATTACCTATATAAAGTCTATATAGGGGAGGAGCTCTGACCAATTATCCTAGTAGTGGTTAATAAAGGGCCTTAAGCGTTAGTTAATATACTGGTTTAGTACCTCTATATTACCATTAGTTTATGGGTAACTGGATATAGAGAGCTTTTACTTAACACCGGTTAGTTTATATAGCTCGTCTATAAAGGCTAAGATAAATTGGGGTCCTTAATTTAATATAGCCGTCTCCAAGAGGCCGTACACGCGCCAGACGTATTGGTAGTATAGGTTTACTGCGTCAGCTATAGTGGTAGTTTTATAGTAGGGTAGTAAGAAGGCTCTCTTGCCTAGTTAATTAATAACTACAAAGACGTTGTCGAAGCCCTTTTTATCCGTTAGAAAGGACTTAAAATCAAAAGAGATATACTGCTAGCAGCGTTCACCAATTGGTAGGGGGTGTAGTAGGCCTAGGGTTTTGTCCCAAGGTATATAGGTCCTCCTACAGGCCCTGTAGTTTCTTACATAGGTATCGCAGTCTGAGGGTAGTCCTGGCCAATAGTATTAGTCTACTATAAGTTTCCTAGTCTTTGTCTTGCCTGGGTAAGCGGTTACCTAGCAAGAGTATACCTCTATAATAAGGTAGGTACGGAGGCAGTTAGTATTAGGGACTATTAGCTTGCTAAAGCGGGTTAATAGCCCTCCTTAGAGTTTTTAGCCCTTTTAGTCTTGCTTAGCTAGCTAATATAGCCCTATTAGCGACTCGCTAGTTCGATTGGCCTGGAGGACCTAATTAACCAGCTTATACAGTTCCTATTCGCGATTTACTGCCACTAGGGGGTCCCTAGAGGTTTCCTCTAGTATAGTAATTATAAGGGCGGGGTTAATTAAGTACATAGTACATACGGCTACGTCCTTCTCTTTCTGCGTCTTTAGGTCCTCTTGCTTTTATAATAGGGTATCAGCTACTATATTCGCTGTACCTAGCCTATAGGTAATCCGCACGTGGAAATCAGCTAGTAGGTCCGCCTAGTAGGCCTACTATAGATTTAGCAGCCTCTTGGTTATAAAGTACTCAAGGGCTTAATGGTCCGTAATTACTATAAAGAGTATATGCTGGAGGCTGATAAGGTAACCTCGCCATTCCTATAGACCTCTTATTACTACTAGCATCTCTTTATCGTGGATCTCATACCATATCTCTTTAGGGGACATCGTCTTTAAGAAGAAGACTACTAGCTTCTAGGTCCCATTGTCTTGTAGCTAGTTTAGTACCCTAGCTACTACTTTATCACTTATGTTAGTCTCCACGCGGGTGTCTTAGAATGGTAAGTAGTGCTTTATTACACCGCCTAATAGCATAAGGGCCTTGACTTGCTTAAAGGCTTTAAGCTTCTCCTCCCCTAGTAGGTACCACACTCCCTTCTTTATAAGCTTACTAAGCGGTTATATAACTCGGCCGTAATCCTTTAAGAAGGCCTAGTAGAAGTTATAGAATCCTAGAAAGGATTACACCCCTTTTATAAAAGTAGGGGGCTCCCAATCCTTAATTATAGCTAGCTTATTAGTGTCCATAGCAATCCTATTAGTACTAATAATAAAACCTAGGAACTTTATCTCTGTAATATTAAACTCGCTCTTCTTAATATCCACCTATAGGCCTGCCTCTCAAAGCCTTTACAGGATCTTTTTAACGTGGACTTTATGCTCTAGCGGGTTGTCTAAGTAGATAAGGATGTCGTCTATATAGGCTGTATAGAAATCGTCCAGGTAGTTAAAAAGGACGTTATTAATAAATCTCTAGAAGGATATAGGGCCGTTATATAGTCCAAAGGGTATAACGCGGTACTTATACAATCTATACCTTATATAGAAGGTAGTTAACTCCTCTACCTCTTCCTTTAACCGTATACGGTAGAAAGCCTATTAAACATCTAGCTTAGTAAAGATTTTAGCTCTTAATAGCCTAGTCAACGTCTTCTTAATTAATAGCAGCGGGTAATAGTCCTTCTTAGTAATTATATTAAGCTTTTAAAAGTCAACGTAGAATCGCCACCCCCCTTCTAGTTTCTTAGCAAATAGAACCGGAGCTGCAAAGGGTATATCGCTTGGTATAATAAACCCCTTCTATAGGTGCTCCTATAGGTAGACCTTAACAAGCTCTAGCTGCTCTAGCGATATATTATATAGCGGGCTAGGAGCTAGATCACGGCTATTACCTTTAAGAATAATATCGTAGTCTACCCCCTTGCGATACAGTGGTAGCGTATTAGATATAGCTTTTAAGAAACAGTTAGCGTATTCTTAGTAGGGCTACAGTAGCTTTTCACAGATAAGCCGGCGAAGTTCTTCTTTATTATTAGGTAGAGCGTCTTATGCCTTCTTATCCTCTATTAGTTAGTCTATCTTATAGAGGCTAGTATATCCAATTACTATATCCCTACGCTTCGCTCCTTGTAGGAAGTTCCTCGCCTTAAGTAGCGTAATATCTGCTACTCTAAACTCCCTAGTAGATAAAGGCCTCCTTGCTCTTGGCTTTAATAGTAAAGCTAGCCTAAGGTAGAGCATCGGCAAAATATGGTACCCTACCAATGGCCTCAATGGTTGGTGGTTGACGCAATTGGCGCGCAGTTGAGGGCATTTGGCAACTCGACCGACTAGCCTATGTCGTGTTTTTTTGACACGCAGC